>Ga0307507_10002378_pt1 | contig 39767 bp, 9 predicted proteins | sample 7_EM_MG_FD_207223 | JGI IMG/M metagenome (GOLD analysis project Ga0307507, IMG submission 207223) | Populus trichocarpa ectomycorrhiza microbial communities from riparian zone in the Pacific Northwest, United States - 7_EM | ecosystem: Host-associated > Plants > Roots > Unclassified | place...
CCTAAAGCCTTAAATATAGATTATATGCTAAAGATCTACAGATTAATTGCGTTTTCTTATAAAATAGATTAGCTGGTATTTCTCTAGTAAGAATTGGACTCTATGTCGTCTTGTCTATTCTATATAGGTGTTATAGGCTTTCTCTAGTGTTCTGCAGTTCTCTGCGGCTATTGGCCCGTATATAATTAGGTTTATATTATTAATAAAGCCTATCCCCTAGGTCATCCCTTCCTTAAAGAAGTTAAGTAGGTTGCTTATAAAGAAAAGGAAGAGTATAGATAAGAGGGGTAATCCTTATGGTATTCCTATTGCAACTACAATAGGGGGGCTCTAGTATCCACTAAAGACTAGTAATGTTTCTTTCTGGCCTATAAACCCTTAAATAAATTATATAATCCATTCTAGAAAGCACTTTGCCCTAAGGATATATAGGAGGCGCTTGTAGGGTACGTTATTGTAGGCACCACTGATATTTAGGCTAAGCATTAATACTATAAAGTCCCTTCGTATCGCCTATATAGATTTAATAGTGGCGGCGAGTAACGTAAGTACTAATAGTGTTAAGCGGTTCTTTCTTGCCCCTATTTAACTTTATGGTAGTAGGGCATGTTCCTTGGCTATATCTATTATATGGACCGCTATTACCCTTTCTAAGATCTTACTAAGGGTGTTTTCTAAGGCAATAGGGCGGTAGCTTCCTAGGATTAAGTAGTCTACTTTACCTTCTTTTTATAGAATAACTGTTGTTATGGACCTTCTAAGTTATAAGTAGTAGCCTATAGTAAAGTATGCTCTAGCTATATCTGTAAGCTAGGGTGCTATAAGTGGTCTATAGGTTTTTAAGGCCTTGTTTAGTATCCTATCTGGTCCTAGTGCTATATTATTTAAAAGGCGGCTAATAGTTCTAGCTATTTCCTCTATTGTCATGTCGCTGTTAACCCATAGGCGAGTTACTGGTGTTTTACCTGTGATGTTACTAAGGTCTACTAGAGCTAGTTAGGGGAAGAACCTTTCTATAAGGATCTTTACCTTTTTATTATTGTTATTAGTGGCCTATAACTCCCCTACTCTTTGTAGGGGTAGTAGGTATAGGTCTTTTGCTAGACGCCCTACCTTTTTCTTTACCTATTTTGCTATGGCCTAAAGGCCCTTGTTATAGGGGAGACTTAGATTAGAAGTATGCTTATTTATAAACTGTCTTTAGTTATTCCTTGCTTCTTTTTTTAGGGTATTCTTTAACTAGTTTCTTATGTCTTTGTATTGTCTCTTATTTTTAGGGTTGTGGCTGCTTATATATTTCCTTTTTACTTGTTATTAGCTGGCAATAAGAACCGCGTACTATATGGACTATGCGTGACATATATAGGGGCCTGGTTTTAAGACTGGGCAGTACTCTTCTAGCTTGTTTTTAATTGCTGCCTAGATCCTTTCTAGTCTTTAGTTAATTTCCTTAGGGGTGGCTAATAAGCCTTGCTTATTTAGTATTAGGTAAATTTCTTCTAGGTCTTAAAGTTGTTGTTTAACTATACTAAGAAAGCTGTCTGTCTTAAGCTTCCTTATTGCGTATCTTTTGCTATTTAGTTACGCCTTAATATCTAGGTCTAGCTATATCTAGATAGGGATATGGTCTAAGGCGAGTGCCTATTCTTCTTTGGGGTTGCACCTTTTAAGTCTCTAGTATAGGCCTTTGTCTATAAATATAAGGTTAATTATACTTCTGGTGGTGCCTTATTGCTATATAATTGCTCTTAGGGGGGTAGCCAGCTTAAGGCCCTAGATGTCTATAGCTTTTAGTAGGTACTCTACCTATTATTTAGCAGCGATATAGATACCCCCCTACCATGGGTGGTAGAGGTTTATATCTCCTAATAGGATATACTCTATGCCTTTAGTTTCTAGTAAGCTTATTACTAATATAATATTCTCTATTTATAGGACCCCTTTAGCCCTAGGGTTATATATATTAATGATTTATACCAGACCCTTATATATCTGGATTGTTATAACTGTAATATCTAGGTTAACTGCCTGCTATAACTATAAGAATAGGCTAATAGCCTTGCTAATTATAAAGTACACATATATAGCTGCTTTTGGTTTATAGAGGAGCTGGAATCCTTAGGGGCAGTATATTAATTATATGTAGGTATTATAATATGGTTCTTATATAGCAAGGATATAGTATTTCTCTAGGTCTAGACTGTCTAGTAGGGGCCTTACAAGGCGATGGTTTATATTACTGTAGTTATACTATGTAATAGATAGGTGGCGGACCCCTGGCAAAGGTTCTTTGTCTCTCCTTTATTTCTTACTTCTTCTATTTCTACTTTCTCTAGAATTTTTAGAACTTTTGTCTCTTATATTTGCACCCTAGTCGCTACTTATTTTGTATAGAGCTTTTTATTCCTATGTCTTATATTCTTACTAGCGCTTCTATATCTAAATCTATTATTGTCTCCGGCTCTTCCCCTAATCTTACTAGTCAGCTATATGCCCTTTATAGGTTGGCTGTAAATGTTATATTTGCCACGTTAAGTCTAATTCTTAATTATTCTGGTCTTAAGCTTGCTATAGCTGTCTATAGGGTCCTTTCTATAGGGCGTCCTCTCCCTTATGTCCCCTATAACCCTTATGTCCCTAATTGGTCTGGTAATATTACGTAGTGTCGCTTCTAGCCTGTTAAGGCTTGGGATAGCTAGCCTAGCCCCCTAGTATTAAAGGTAGGAAACGCTAGAAATGTATCTACGTCCCCCTAGCTTATTACCTGTTGTTTCCATTTATATAACCTAGCGTATAGTTATTCCTATAGCTGTTAAGCCCTTACCTTCTATTTCCTATATTTAATATAGTCTTCTTTCTCCTACGCCTTATATATGCTTTAGTAGCAGTTTATATATTTTGTTTAGTCTTAATTTAAGCAGTATTTTGTATTATAGGGGCCTATATAGTGGCTATAGCACACCTATACCATATATGTGGATTAGGTGTATCCCTATTATATATAGTAATAGTATTATTCTAGACATAGTCTGTGGTTATAGAGCCTTATATTATATATAAGGCCATTTATAATTATTTCTTTTTAGATAAGAAGTTTTTGCATTTCTAGTGTAAGTATACTGATAATAAGGGAGCTATATATTTAACTGGCGTCTCCCTAGCAAGTCTCTGGCGACCCTTATATCCTTTTATTATTTTTATTATTTACTTAGTTTATATTTTCCTATTAAAGCTATTAGATTTGGGTGATTCTAAGTTCTAGTATAAGGCGTTCTATTTGTTTTACTATCTCCTATATAATTGCTGTATTGTCTACCTGGCGTCCCTTTTCTACCCTAAGGCTTATGGGAACCGCTAGGACTTTAACTAGGTAATCCTTACGGAGTACTTTTATACTAATATATTCTCCTAGCCTATTCCCTGCCCTTATAGCTCGTTCCTTTAACTATTAGTTTTTTAGGGTGACTTTAATGTCTCTACTCTTAAGGTATTAGACTATAATAGTGTTATAGACCTCTTTACGGATTTCTATAAGGACTTCTGTTTCTAACTATCCCCTAAGCCCCTCTGCTTTTTCTATGTTTGGTTATATTATAATTATATACCCGGTTATTATTTTAAGGGGGGTAGGTTCCCTATGCTATAAAAGCATAGCTATAGTAGCCTAGGTGCGGTTTACTAGTAAGGGGAGGTTTTATTTATTTTTAATTTTGTTTAGCCGTTAGAGGATTTAATTAAGGGTTTACTAGAGGGGCGCTTAAGGTTTACTAAACTGGCGGAGCCATTCTACTAGCTACGTTAGTTTGTTATAGCTAATAGTTACTCCCCTATAATTCTAGATACTAGACGTGTCTAATAGGCTTCATATTCTATTAGATACCTTCTTAATAGAGGTATTTCTACTTTATAGTGTGGTATTCGCCCGTCTTTATTGTGGAGGGCTATTACTAGGCGTGGTTCTGGCGGTCGCGCACGAGTGCGAACTACCGTTATTTGACATATGCCTCCCCTGCGATGCATACATCTTAGGGGGATTCTCTAGGTGTTTTTCAGGGATCTTTTGGTTGGTTTTGGTCTTTTTGGGCCAGGTGCAGCAAGAGCTCCTCCTTGTGCTAATATATTTTAGTTTTTAAAATATATAATAAGGAACTGCTTATGATCGTTAGATGCTTTAAATAATGGCTAAATAAAGAATATTATATAACGTATTTCACGGGCGAGCTGGTCAAACGGGCGAGCTGGTTAGTTTGCCAAGACCACACTAAATATAACGAACTATGTAACAAACTATTCCACCTCACTATAATCTACCTCTGATTCCTCATCGCTACTAGATTCTACAGTAGATTCTTTAATATTTTGGCACGTTTGAACGTTGTGCCTAGTCCCACCGCAGTTCCCACAGCGCCTTTAAGTTGGCTCGACTCTATCTGCCCTAGCCTTACCCCGACTCTTCTTACTACTAGAGGCAGCGGTAGGAGAGTTCTTAGCAACTAGCTGCAATCCAGCCTTATAGGTAAGGACTCCTCCTTGCTAGATACACTTTCTTTTACGCTATTTCTGTTGGATTGCGGCCTTATTAGCTGCTTTAAGCTCGGTGATTCGATTGCGCTGTAACACCATCTAATAAGCTATTAAAAGGGTGCCCTTAATAAGCTGATTAAACCCTTCCTTTAACAAAGATGGTAAGCTACCCAACTTGTCGCTAATTAGCTCTATTTGCGACCCAAATTTAAGGTGGTTACTAGGGGTTTTTAACTGCCATAGGGTGTCTTTAGTAGTGGGTGGTATAGGCGTGCGTAATTAAATGTTAAGCTTTAATATTACCTTATCCGGGTTAAAAGGAACTAGGCTAGCGCCTTACAAGCTTCCTTAGATATTACTCTTAGTAATAGAGGCATTAAACGCGTCCTAAAAGGCTAGTAAGAACTCTGTTTTAGTAATATGGTTGATCCAGTTGCGCATTAGCTTCTCAACTTGGCGCCTATACGCCATCTTTAAAGGCGAGAAACAACCCACATCTAGTGGCTGCAGGATATGCGATGAATGCACTGGCATATATAAAGTAATTATCTTATTCTCCTCGCAATATTCGGTAAATTGCAGCGAGTTATGGCTCTCGTGGCCATTAATAATTAGTAGACAATACGCGCCAACAGTACGCTCCTTTGTATGCCTATTAAAGTGCTTTAACCACTTAAAACCAAGCTTATTTATTATCCAGCCGTTATCAGAGACCCTAAATGCCTATTAAGATGGTATATTGGCTTCCTGGTACCACGCAGAGAGGTAGTTTTTGCCTTTGTAGATAATAAAGGGTGGAAGCATATAGCCCAACGCGCTAATACCCTAAATTACTATAACCCACTCACAATTGCCTGGTTGTATAGCCTTTGGTCAATGCTGTCTTTTAAAGCCTGTAACAACTTTTTGCTGGGTTATTATACCCATCTAGAAGCCAGATTTGTTAAAGTTGTATAAGTCTTCGTCCTAGATACCGTACTTGGCTTTTATATTACGTATAAGGTTAAATTAGGCTTGTATAATTATTGGTTCTTCCTATTTATAATGCTAGTAGTCTAGCTTCCAACTATATCTTGTTTTAAGCCCTAGGGTACGCTTAATAAAGCTATATGGCCAGTTTATGCCCACTGGGTCCATCTACCGCTCGGCTAATAGTTTATTGGCTATCTCTTGAACAGTATTAAGCGGAGGGGCAAATCCTCTTAAATCTAGCTTAAGTATATACCGTTTTATCGCCTCCTCTTCGGTTACTGTAAGCTTTATTAAATTTGGCTTAGTATCGCGTCGTGGGGTAGTTTCGGCGCGTCGCGTCTGTAGGCTCGAGAGGGGGACGTTAAAAGTGCGTGCAGCGCGTCGAACGCCGTAAATCTGCTTTGTATTAAGAGCCTAGATAGCAAGCTGTATTCAAGCTTCTTTAGAAGTCGATTGTAAATTCGTAGGTGGAGACATTATAGTGTCAAATATTTTAATGCGTGGTCTTGGCAAACTGACCAGCTCGCCTGTTTGACCAGCTCGCCCGTGAAATACGTTAATACTTTAGGTTGTCTAAAATTAAATATGAAACTTGCTTATTAGCAAAGTATATATAGTAGATCTTTTAAAAACAAAACCACGAATTTCTAGCTACTTAACTATTTAAATGGCTAGCATTTAATATTATCTACCTTGGAGTACCAGGATATAATAGTAATAAATATATTATGCATTTCTATTACATATATTCTAAATTTAACTTTATGTTTACCTCTAAAAATAAGAATAAAGCTACTGTCCTACCTACTATTTATAAGACTTACTATTTAATTAAAATATAATTTTACTAAGATGTTGTTTTCTTTTAGAGTAATAATAAATAAGCATTTAGATAAATGGAAGACACCCTATAGATATGGTGTGTAGATAAAGGCATTATCTTTAAATGCTGAATACTATATACTAAAGAATTAAATAGTAGAGCAGAATAATCTGGACGAACCCTTATAGAATAATTAAGGTCTATACAGCTAGAAGCATTCTTACCCCTATTCCTAGGACTAGAAGCTTTCCTTACTACTACCTATACACTTAATTAAACACTAAATAAGCAACTAGGGTGGAAAACTCCGTATAAGATTGTTTAGTAAGCCGCCATTACTTACGTATATGTATGAATATGGTTATAAGACCTATATGCTAAATAAATAAGTTAGAAAGGGAGATAGGCTAGCTCCTTATACATTGATTAGACACCTAGTCAGCTATAATTTAACTAATATCTACTAAATTTAGATTCTAAGCCTTTATAAAGTTATTTAAACTAGAGACGTTATATTTAATAAGATCTCGTTCTATAACCCTAAGGGTTAAAATATTAACTACCTACTAAGAGAAGTATTAGAAGATACCATCTAGATAATTAGTCTACTAGAACCTCTTAAAGACAAATCTAAGGATAAATCTATCTTATATAGACCTACCTTAAATGCAGATTAAATAACTATATTAAGCGACTTAGCAGAGCTTCCTATAAAGGATACTAAACAGCTACTAACTTCTAGTAGAATGGTATCTCTAGATCTGCTAGAAATAAATACTATACTAGGAGGACCTTAAGACTATATCTTAGATATAATTAAAGTAATTCCTACTTAGCTAAGCTTACTAGAACTATCTAATAGAGCAACTAATATAGCTCTATAAGCTAATAAAGTCTTAGCCAATCCTTCTGCCAACCTTATTCTACTAGAAGGTTCTAAATAAATTTAATACTAAGTATACGCAGTAGTACTAGCTAATCTATCTACCCTATTTAATTACTACGCTGTATTTACTATAGGACTAGTAAAGGACATTAGCCAAACTAGATTATTATCTCTATATTAGGATAACCTTCCTTCTAAACTAAGGAACCTTAAAGAGCTAAGAAAGTACCCTTTAACTACTGGATTTTAAAAGGCTATAGAAAAAGAATATAACAACCTAAAATGCTAAGGGATATTTAAGACTGTCCTAAAGGAAAAAGCAACTAATAATTAGATCCTTACGCTAAAATAGGTCTTTAAATATAAGTTTAATAGTAATGACTACCTATAAAAGCTAAAGGCTCAACTGTGTATCTGTAGAGACCTATAGATTACTAAAGAAGAGACCTATGCAGCAACCCTAGCTGCTTAAATATTCCGTGCCCTTATGGCTATAGTAGCTGTATTTAATTTGGAGATTTAATAGTATAACGCTATAAACGTATTTATAAATACAAGACTAGATAAGCTAGTCTACTATTACTGCCTAGAAGGTTTTAATTAAAATAGATATATCCTAAAGGTACTTATGGCGCTGTATAGATTAAAAATCTTACCTCTACTTTAGTATAAAGAGCTTACTAATATACTAGCAAAATTTGGATCAAAACCCATTTTAGGTACTAACTACCTTTATACCAATAGACGACTTATTATCTTCTTTTATATAGATAATATTGCCATTCTATTTGCTAAAAAGGACCTTTTAAGACTGGAAGAATTTAAAGCTAAACTGTTACACTAATATGAGATCTATGTACTAGGAGACCTATAGTAGTTTCTAGGAATTTAAATTAAATAAGATTGACTAACTAATCTAAATTAAAAGCACCTTAATGTATTAAACCAAGCCATTACTTATTGCCTTAAAATAAAATCTATAGCTATTAAATACTTTAGCGAAGTATTTAGAGTATATATTTACTTTAGAAACCTTAAAGAAGATATTACTTTTTATAGAGCATTTAATGCAGCATTTATGGACCATAAAGATACTAGATAGAGCTCTTAAGGATACCTTTTTATACTATTTAGAGGACTAATTAACTAGAAGGCGACTCTATAAAGATTAGTGACTTATTTAACTACTAAAGTGGAGCTTCTCTCCCTGTTTATAGCTGTTGTTAAGATTATCTAGTGGCAACGTTTCTTTAAGGTAGTTGGCTTTAATTTAGAACGCGAGTTTACCCTGCTTTGCGATAATATATAAACTGTATAACTCCTAAGATAGGATACACCAAAGCTTAACACCAAGCTATAATATATTGACGTCTATTAGCACTGGCTTAGATAGGAGGTCTAAGATAAAAAGATTGATGTACGGTAGGCCCCTATAGACAAGATGCCTGCTAATAGCCTTACTAAGATCCTACCCTATTAAAGGTATAAGGTATAGATAAAGCAATTAAATTTGGTGGATATTTGACATTAAATTACCACTGCATTATCTGATAAAGATTCTTAAATATTACTCTACTCCTAAATTGTATCTAAATTTCCTATTTTGGTATAGTTTTGACCTTTATTTTTTCTATAGCTTTGACTACACCGTTAAATTTGGGGGGGTATGTAACTAACTATAGTACCCTGCCAAACTACCACTGTTTTACCTGCGTATTGCCTACGTATTACTTACGTATTATGCTGTTTTAGTTACGTATTAGTCTCTCCTTTTATTTATTTCTATACCTTCCTTATATATATAGAGAGGCTCTGGAGCTGTATTTTACAATCAGGTCGTTTACTTAATTCTCCCGCACTGCAAAGCTTACATTATTGGGACGAAGCTTTGGAATGTGAATGATAGGGATGGACGGAAGAATGGATTTGTCATTTATATTGGCCTCTCTCTATGCAGGCTATAGAAGATATATTTTAGTGCTCCTTCAAGATATATAAACAAAGCTTCGTTAGGGTCTATTTTTAAGCTCTCCCTTGGTGAAGCCCGTTTTGGCTCCGCTCCCCTTCCCTGCTCTAAAAGTTCTGTGATAAGAAATACAAATAGAGCTACATTTTCGGCCCCTTGCAGTCAAGTGATAGATTGTATATCGCAGACTTCATTCCCTATCGTCTTGACACAAAGATCGGGGAACAGGACCAGTTTGAAGCCGCGGCCATTTTGGCGGGGCATGATAAGAGAATTCCCAAATAGTGTGTCTAATAGTCAGCTAGCTGCGAGTTTCAGCCTTTATAGCTGATTGACTGCGTCAAGTGGACCGCTCGCTGTCCGCTGACTGCAAGGTAACGTACGCTAACTGTTATGCTGTTAGCTAGCGGTCTTAATTAGGAAAGTAATATAGACTTTATAGTGTTTTATTGCAGATTTTTGGTAGTACCTCTCTATATATAAATATTAATATTACCTAATATAGTATTTAAATATAGCTAAATTCACTCTATGTACCTATAGAGGTATAAGGGGACTTTATAGATAGGGGACTATAGGCACGATTATAGGAACAGGATAGATTGTGGAGGAGATAAATCCTTAGGAGGTAAGGCCTCTGGGATTGGAGAGACTATATACTACAAGCACATACCTCTAGTACGTAACCGACGGCTAATCGAGGGGTGTTTGGGGGTTGTCTTAAGGGTAACTGTAATAATTGTTAGATAATCTGTAGTCTCTATAAGATATGGGACACGTGGAGCATGTATATAGAGCATATACACTGTAAAATCTCTTCTTAAGCTCAAAGCCCCAGGGGCCCCGATTATTAATTAATTAGCCCTTTTTATTAATAAATAACTTTATATGCACTATCTGATAATAATATCCCTTATATTGTGTTGGAAAACAAGCCCGCAACGATATTACGTAATAAGACTTGTGAGAGATATCTCTTGGTAGGAATCTAACCAATTAAATAACTTTAACCGTCGCTGCTCTTCTTTTCCTTTCCTTTCTCTAGCTTTAGATCCTTATTTATAGATAATCCAATTCTATAGGCTTGCTTACGTCCTCTTTGCTATGCTTATACCTTAATTAACTAAGTTACTAATATTATCTAAAGCTTATACTACTCTTTCTTCCTAAGAAGGATCTTAAATATATCTATAAGACCATAAATAGGATAAGGACATAGAATAGGACCCTAAGGATATTACTAGGACTATAAGGATAGAATAGAACCCCAAGAATATAAGGAACATAAAAAAAACCCTAAGAACCAGATACGCATAGATTAGAACCCCTAAAGAAATTACCCAGAATTACCTAATACCCTTACCACTATACTAAGAAATATAGTAGTTGGCAAAGCCGCTATAAGACCCTTAAATGCCTCTAATAGTAAAACAATTACTATCTTAACCCCCTAGGCGGAGCTTGCGGTAGCTAATATTATAGACCTTATATTGGCAGTAGTACGACTACTAAGAGAGGATATAAGTAGGTTAGTTAAAATAGTATAGGAGGCACTAAAACCGATTAAGCCGTAGAATAAAAGGTAGTTAAGTTATATAATAAGTTACGTTACAGGTTCGGAACATAGGAATATAGGAACGCAACATACCGACGTACTAACGTACTAATATACTTAGTATGTTTCTTAGGCATAGGGTTATATATTTAAAGGACCACAGTCCCTACCTAGATAGTTCTTCTCTTTATAATAATTCTTAGAATATAATTAGAGTTAATCTATTAGGCAACCACTCCACCAGTTATTATTATATTATTAACTTCCTATTTACTTATATACCTAGCCCATTAATAAGCCTACCGTAGCATTCCCTATAAGGCTTTATTATAGCTAATACTAAAATTAAGTAGCTATAAGAGCTACTTAAAGCTAGAGATACCCCTATATCTAGTAATAAATTATTATTAGACACCTATAGACTTACTATAGCCCTATAGGCCCTATCCTAGCGCCTTAGTAGATCCTCTAAGGCCTATATAGCACTATTATGGTCTATAAAGTGTTACGGACAGCTTAAGTACAATGTTACGACTACTTGGAGAAGAGTTGGAGGAAGCTAGTTGGTTAATACAGGCACGGTCCAGGATGGATCCGGTGGAACCATGTGACGAGAAATGGTAGCTGAGGTCACGTGATATGATCTGTGTAATCTATGTGATCTGTATAATCTATATAGAGCGTACAGAGCACACGTACCTTACAGAGCGAAGGGATTTCTTAGGCGTATGGTTGTATATTTAAAGGACCACAGTCCCTACCCAGATAGTTCTCTCTTTGTAGTAAATCTTAGAATATAATTGGAGTTAATCTGTTAGGTAACCACTCTACCAGTTATTATTGCGTTGTTAATTTGTTTATACCTATATACCCAGCCTAATAATAGGACCCACCGTAGTTCCTACTACAAGATTCCGTTACATATTTACTACCAAGGTTATAGTATTAAACAAGATCGAACAACATGCCACCCAAAGCACCAGTCACGACGACGTCGACGGCAGCCACAACCTTAGGGTTAGAAGATACCAGTATAGCGGACATGGATTCTTAAGTGGTTACGCGAGGTTAGTTACAGGAAATAGTTAATTGCTTATAGGATAATAGCAGGCTACTTAAAGAACGCATTAATAGAATTGGAGCAGCAAAGGCTAAGTTACCTTCAATTAAGCAGTTCTTAGGAGAGAAGTTAAAGCTTAAAGGGTTTCTTACGTAGATACATTTTAAGGTTATACAGGAAGGAGCGAAGTTAGCAACACCTACAGACCAGGTAGCGTACGTAGGACTATTCTTAACAGGAAGAGCTCTAAAGTGGTTTAAGCCTTACCTTATAGAGATATAAGTAAATAGTGTAACAACTACTAACCTAGACATACGGTATATGTTTGCAAGTTGGAATAGATTCACAGAACAGTTAACGCAAATATTTAGAGACCTTAAAGCAACCATAACAGCGGAACAAAAACTTTAGAACTTAGTATAACGCACTTTAGCAATTAAGTATACAACGCAGTTTTAAACACTAGCCATATAGGTTAAGTGGAATAACAGGGCGCTTATAGCATAGTATAAGCAAGGACTTAAGGCTAAAGTCCAGGATATAATTATCCTAATGGAAGATATGGATACTCTAAGGGAGTTAATAAACTAGTTAATAAAGATTAATAATAGGATCTATTAAAGGGAACAAGCTAAAAAAGGGCAAGATAGAGTTCCACAGTTATATAAGGCGCAGAGTACGCAACAACAGACATAGAGTTAAAAACTATAGAATAGCGCAGAGCTAATAGACCTAAGTGGTACTAAAGAAACCTAAAGGTGGGAAAAGAAACTATAGAAACCTAAAGGTTAGGGATTTAGTAATTAAAGGACCTAGGAGCAGAGGCCAAACTAGGGATCTTAGCAGCAGAAGACGTTTAGGCGGACTCCACAATAAAAAAAATTGTTTAAAGATAGGGCTTGCATAAATTACGGGAAACAAGGTTATTTCGCCAAAGACTATAAAGGTAGTTAGAGTAATTACGCAGTAAAGGGAACCAGGCTAGCAGACGGCACATACATATAGAGGGATAATAGTGCACTATAAGGAATAAAAGAATGTTCAATTAACAGTTTTGCGTTTTATTATAATAACGCATACCAAATTTATAAGGACGCTAAGTACGGCGCAAGCTATTGGCTATAGGAGCTATTATTATCTAAGTTTAGAGGAACCAACAAACCAGTTTATAGATCGGACATTAAGGACGATAAATTTAACACAGGCAAAGCATTTACCAATAATAGGGTAATAAAGGCAGCTTACTAGGAGCATACAGACCTTAGAGAAGTTAAAATAGAAACAGAAACTAAGACTATTACAGAATAGGGTTTAATAACAGATGCTATAACACTATTAGATACAATTTCCATCGCTTTATAAGACAATAGGAGTAACGTTTAGAAGAAACTAAATAAGCAGACAACTGCTAGTGCTAGCTTATTACTTAATAAAGGCAAAAGGCCATAGGCTTAAGATTTTTAAGACGAGATAAGACATACCTAAGGACCCACAACGGACAAAAACCAATGGGAAAGGGCAGCTACTTAGTTTACAGACAAACAAATAAGTATAGGACACAAGTTTAAGAACTACAAGTTTAGGGAATAAGTAAGAACGTTAGCAATCCTAGGTAAACATAGTATTTAGCCTAAAGATTAAACAGTTAATACTAGGATTAAAAAGCAAGATAACTACAAAGATCTAGCTACAAGACGCAGAAAACAAGAAACTATAGATAAATTTAGGACAAGAATTATTATATAGCAAGAGCAAAAGCTAGACAAGAGGTCAGCTATATTAGGTTATATAAGGGACAAAGCACCTGTAAGGGATATTATTGCGGACACCTCGGGTTGCCTTCAGGACAACCTCCGGACGCCCCTTAGATAGTCACCGGTCACGTGCCAGAGGCACGTGCCCGTAGTATATAGTCTCCACAATCCCAGAGGCCTTACCTCCTTAAGGATTTATCTCTCTTACCAATCTATCCTATTCCACAATCGTGTCCTTATAGCCCCCTATCTATAAAGTCCCCTTACATTTAAATCCTTCCTACTCCATCTAGAAGGGCAGCTGGCTTTAAGGACCAGATTATTTATTTACATCTTTTATTTATATCCACTATCCTCCCTTAAAATCTCGCGACAACCTAAATAGAAACTCCACGAATACCTCATGGACAGCCGTCACGCTAAGGCAGGAAGGTCCCTCCGACAGCAAAAGATTGCGACAATATAAACCTCTAGGTAAGACGGCCGAATAAGCCCCAACACCCAAATGCACCAAGAGCTTAAAGACTCTCGCACACCTACGGTCACTAGCAACGCTAAGGAAAACGTAGATACCCTCTACAACAGTTACAACACTGCTAGAAAGCAGCCGGAACCCCTCTAGCCCTACTTAGGCCAATTGGAAAATCAAGCGCTAGACGCAACCCTAAAATCTTCCCCTAAACCAGAAATGCCAGAGGAATACACTAATGCGCCTAATTAGGGACCTAACCGGAACCCTCCCAGAAGACTACCGGCCTATAATTAGCATAGTAGCGGCGTATAGACTGCTTATAAGCTAAGCGGGCCTACCCCTTGAGGCAATCTAACCTAATTACTAACTTAAGACTTAAGCCTTGCAGGGAAACCCACATTAGCTACTAGTACTAACACTACCTCTATAGCCGGAGCTTCCCTAGGCCTAAGGTCGGAAAGTTAAGAGCCCTACACCGATTTTCTTTAAGGAGGATATTGGGAAGCTGCTATAAGGCTCTTAGAAGCTATACGGGAAGGAGCCACTAATAAACATATTAAAAACCTCTAGGGGCAGGTCCAGATCTAGTAGAGCTTAATCTAAGCTAGATAAAATCTTTTACAACCTGGCTAAGGCTAAGGGCCTTTTAGGGGATACCCAGTACCTACCTAAGGAGGTATGGAAGACTTAGAGAGGTATCTACGCAGTAAATAGAAAAAGGATATAGACCAACTAGCTAAGGCCTCTGGCAGTCTAGAACTCCGCCAGAGACCTAACACCCAACAGTTAGATAATTGGGTTTGTGAAATAGATAACTTCTTTAAGATGCTAATAATATAAGATAATACCAAAGAGCGTACCTATTGGATTATTAGTAAGATTAAAGATCAATCCCTAAACTAAATTACACTAAATCAGCTTAATAAAGAGCAAATTACTATATAGCCGTAGCTGTAAACCTTCCTAAAGAAGTAGACTTAAGATCTGTATGTTATATAATACAATCACGTAGAACTATTCTGGAATAGGACACAGCTTAACCGCCACAATTTCCGCTAGTTTATGAACTTTATAGAAACTTGTGCTTAACTAATAGATCTAGAGCCCTTTAAAAACGAGGACGGTAGCATTTATAAGAAGGAGAAAATCAGATTTATCTAGGCTAGAATTAAGCCAGCAATTTATGATAAAATAAAGCGCGTGGGAGCCCTATTATAGATTACTATATATGCGGATTTTAAACGAGCGGTTCTAAACGCTAAGGATGTGGTAAGGAACCAGACCTCTTTTGGCAAGAAGCTAGGGGGTAACTAGAAATATGGGCACTTTAGTAGTAACACAGGGTAGACTTAAACTTTAAAGAAGCCGTTCTTAAAGAGAAATCTGGAAGGGTTAAAGTTAGGGACCTTAAGCAATAGGAAAGACTTCTAGGGCTAACCCAACACCTATCTAGCACCCTTATAGGAACACTCTAAAAAGTTAAGAGAAAACTTCTCCGGAGGTAAACCTAATTGGAAAAACAAGCAGGGCAATAACTGCACTAATAATCCAAAAAAAAAAAAGCCCTAGTTGTGGACCTCTCCCAACTACAACTAGGGCAAGATACGGAAGGAGAGACTCTCCATATTGCTATTAAGCTAGAAATGGTACTCCCTATAGGCGAGGTACATCAGTTCCAAGTACTGTATAACAGCGGCGCCAAAATCAATCTTATATGATATAATTTGGTAAAAGAGCATGAGCTTATCCCATTACTAAAGTGGCGGAAACCTATCGCAGGGTTTCTGGATGAGCATTAGATTAAACTACACAGTGCCCATAAGCTTATAGTGTTAGTAGCCGACATGCATAACCGCACTAAGGTGGTCGGCCCACAACCCTTCTGGGTAGCTGACTTCGTAGGCTACAACCTTATTCTTGGATATCCTTAGCTTGCGGAAGCAGATTTTAAGATACGCTTTAAGATAGGAGCCTTTAAATAGTGGAATAATGAAGAATCAGAAGGGTGCATTTCACTAATAAGCTTAAAAGACATCCTAGAAAATATAGCTCTAGGAGAAATAGTATACGCCCTATACCTAAAGGAGTATTAGATCCAACCCCTATTCCATAGTAAGATGGGTATAGAGCCTAGTATAGGCAATAACCCTTCTATAACGGATACCCTACGGGGAACTGCCGGATAGGTCGCGGAGACACTACAGGGAGGCGGCGATCTTAAAGATCCTACAAGATACTTCCACTGCCATAGGTTACTCTGGCTCAAGCAATACGTAGAGAGTATACTATAACACCTTAAATGCTGTATTAAAGAGTTCCCTACCCTCTACTGGCTACCGCATGAAACTATCTAACGTATAGTGGTAACCATGTACAAACAGCTACTATAGCGCGCAACGCTGCCCGTAAGCGTTTTAAGGGACCTCCAGAACCTACCTGATGATAATATAGAGGATAAACGCGACCCTAATTTATCAAATATCCTAGTAGGCCTAAGGGACTTACTAAGGGTATTTTTAGGCAGGCAAGCAAAAGTCCTTTAGCGGAACTTGGAATATAATTATGCAATTAATCTAGAAGAAGGCAAATAACCGCCAAACCTTCCTATCTATAACCTCTCTTGCAAAGAGCTTGAGATCCTATGGGAGTACCTTAACGGCTTACTAGAAAAGGGATGGATACAGCCTAGTAAGTCACTGGCAGGCGTGCCGATCCTCTTTATCCCAAAACTAGATGGGACTATAAGGCTATATATAGACTATCACGGTCTTAATAAAATCATAATTAAGAACTGTTACCTACTACTATTGGTTAGTAAAATGCTGGACCAACTATCTAGGGCGAAGATCTTCACAAAGCTGGACCTATAAGACGCCTATTATAGGCTCCATATTAAAGAAGGGGATAAGTGGAAGACCGCTTTTAAAACCCAATACGGCCACTTTGAGTATATAGTAATGCCTTTTGGGCTAGCCAATACGCCTGCGACATTTCAATCGTATATTTATAGAGCCTTAGGGGGACTAGTTAACCGTATATATATTATCTACCTAGATAACATTCTGATCTACTTAAAAGATAAGGATTAGCACAAGCAACACGTCCGCGAAGTGCTGGAACGCTTGGATAATTGGGGCCTCTACGCCAAGGCGTTAAAGTGTGTCTTTAATACTAAGCAGGTCGAGTTCCTGGGTTATATCATAACGCCTATAGGTGTAGTTATGGACCTAGTATGAGTATAGATGATCTAAGAGTGGCTAGAGCTAGATAGCTACTAGGATATTTAAGTGTTTCTAGGCTTTGCTAATTTCTATAGGCGCTTTATCTATAACTACTTAGACGTTACCTGACACCTATCTAACTATATTGCTAAAGCTTCCTAAGACCCAGCCCAAGGAGCAAAAAGCTTAAAGGTGGGAAGGAAGAAAACCAAGAAGGGACTAACCAAATGGTATAAACTATAGATATAGCCCGGAAAGGTCTAGGAAGCCTTTCAGAAACTACGCGTAAAGTTTACAGAAGCTCTACTATTGCGGCATTTTAACCCAGATTAGCTACTAATAATGGTCACTAATGTATCAAATTTTGCCCTTGCTGGTATCCTACTGCAATCTAATAGGCATTTAGACGCTACCCAGCTCTATTAGAGACCGGTAGTATTCTATAGCAGAAAATTCCAGGGACCTAAAGTTAGGTATTATACCCACAATAAGGAACTGCTTGCTATAGTCAACTGCTTTAAACAGTGGCGACACTACCTTAAGCACGCAAGCCATACCACTTGTATACTCTCAGATTATTATAATCTACGCTACTTTATAACTACGAAGGAGCTTACACCTTAATAAGCCAGATAGGCAGAGGAGCTCGCGCAATTTGACTTTAAGATAAATATAAGCTAGGGGAAAATAACCCTGCTAATAGACCGTCACGACGGCCAGACTATGCCAAAGGCTTTAAAACGGGAGAAGGAAAATAGATAATAGATATCTTACTCCCTATATTATAGAACAAGCTCCGGGTGTGGGATATTTAAGCACCTACAGCTCCACGCACTAAGTCTTAGGCGGTATAAACCCTATTAGTCTCTACTAACGTTCTAGCTAGTACCCGGTCCGTTGCCAATAAGGGTCTAAAAATACCTAGATAGGACGTCCCTAATATAAGTTCGGAACCTAGTAATACACCACCCTTAATTACTAAGCTATCCTCTTAAACTAAAAGTAAAGCTATAGAGCAATTGGAACCTAGAGCCCTGTAATAACTAAAGGACTTTAACCTTATAGCGGCCTTCCTAACGCACGCGCACCAAGAAGTTGTAAGATCCATAGTACTATCTAGTCTCGTACTTAGAGCAGTATAAGGCGAAATAGCTTTCACCTAGAAACCATCTAAAAGGTTAACGGATCTTATCTATAAGGTACAACGGAGGGACGCCTCCTATGCCATCTTTAATGCGGAAGTAGACCGGAAATGTAACGGAAAGAAAGCTAAAAGGCGCTAAAATTAGGAACTGGACCCAATGGGCCTACTACATAGAAATGGCAAGGTTTGGGTGCTATAAGAAGTAAATCTATAACAGAAGATCCTTATAAGGAATCACAATAATCCTCTAGGCGGCCACTATAGTCAAGTCAAGACAGTGAAATTACTTTAACGTAAATACTACTAGCTAAAGCTTAAGTAGGAAGTAAAGGAGTACATTAGCCACTATAAGAAGTGTTAAGTATATAAAATCCAAAGGTATAAGCTATGGGGTTTACTTAAATCAGTTCCCCCCACCAGTAAGCCATAGTAACATTACACTATAGACTTTATTACAGATCTCCCGCCCTTAAAAGATGGGTAAGGATAAACATATAATTTGGTCCTAGTACTTATTAATAGGTTTTTGAAGTACGTTTAATACCTTCCCGTTAATAAGACAATTAATATATAAGCGCTTACAAACCTAATTAAGGAGAAATGCTTTCTTAAAGTAGATTAACTACACTCTATTATCACTAATAGGGGCAGCGTCCTTATAAGCCAGTACTGGTCAGATCTATGCTTTTATTTAAAGATAGACTATTATTATAGTACGGCTTTCCACCCGCAGATAGATGGGCAAACGGAACGCTAGAACTAGGAACTGGAGTTATATCTGCGAATATATTTAAACTACTAGCAAGACAATTAGTGCGAGCTACTTCCGTACACGGAGTACGCTTATAACTTAAAACAATATATATTATATCAGTTTACACCAATCCAGATTGCCTATAGCGTCCAACTATTGGGATTTGATGGTATACCCAACAATCACTGGCTAAGGCCGCATAATTAATTATGGGATCCTACTGGGAAGTCCAAGGACATCCATAGGAGAGTATAAGGATACCTTAAGAAATAGGAGGAATAATAGAAGTATGCGAAGCAGAGCCTACAAGATGCGCAAGAGCAGTAGAGACTTTAGTACAACCGCAAACACCAGGACAAGCATTTCGGTGTAGGCGATAAGGTTTTATTATGTTTAACAAATATTAAGACCCGTCGACCATTAAAGAAGCTTAATATAAGATACCTAGGTCCCTTCTAAATTAAGAAATGAATTAATAAGCTAGCCTACTATCTCTAGCTACCCCTATCTATGACCCATATATATTTAGTATTTCACGTAAATCTACTAGAGCCATGGCACAGACTACTGCTAGAAAAGAACTTCTGTCTAGGCCCAATTAAACACCCTAAAGTGGTAGGCAAGCGGTACAAGGTTAAAGCTATACTACACTATAAGTCTGTTAAGAACAAGCTTCAATATAAAGTTAAATAGCTAGGCTGGCCTGCTAAGAACTCTATATGGGAACCAGAGGATCACCTTAATTATTATAAAGATATTCTAAAAGAATATTGGGACCAAGGTCTACAATCTACAAATCGCAGAAAGCGCTCTGATACTACGGTGTCATCGCAACCTATAAAGAAAGCTCGCGGTAGGCTAAGAGAGGCCCCAAAGAGTAAATAGGTCAAATTGGATATGGAACGGACAAGCTCCAGAAACCATAAGGATTGATTAGGGCTACGGCCTAAGGCAGGACAGGTCCTCAGCCTTTTCACGTACATAGTATAGAATTGATAGGGTATTTTGCTAGAATTACATTCCCATTTATTAGTCTATATCAGGAATAGTGTTCCTATGCCTTCCCAAATGCTTTACAAGGCCTTCCTGATTGCTACTATATACAAGAATTAATCCTAAATGCCTAAATTAAAAGCCACTATGCCTCATCCCCAGGTGCAGGATTAGTATCCATTAGCCCACTAAGTAATGGCTAATGGGAATAAGATCCAGATCTAGATCCCTTAATAGGAGTACAGGCAGGCATAAAAACAGGGGCAGGCCAATAAGGTGTAGATAGAGCAGAGATCCTTAAATACTTAACACCAATATTAGGCCTAAACCAGTACCAATGAAGTTCTTAAGGCGTAAGCTTATAGTTAATAAAGACACGCTTAAGCCTAAAATAAACAAAGATATTAGCTAGCTGGTAAAAACCAGAACTACCAAGACCTTACTATAGCAATTATCAGTCACCTATCCGCTAGGTACCCAAAGGGTAACCTACCTAATACCGCATCATATTGTGCTTTTTCGAAACTTGACGCGTATACGCGAACTCCTTCTTGTAGTAAATGGCGACCTTCTTCTCATTACCCCCATCCCTTACCCTATCCTTAGTATACCAACCTTGCTCCCTTATCAGGCGTTGCTGGCTGGCTTGCTGGGAATTATAGGCGGTGTAGATGGCTGTAGTATAGTCTTAAATTCAACCCAGACGTTTAGCGTTGGCACTAGAATAAGAGAGAGCCCGGGCAATATAGTAGTTAAGGACATTAAAGGATCATCGCCACTTAGGCCCAGGCTATATTAAAGCCTAAAGTTAGCAATAGAAACCTATTAAGGATAGGAAAGCTTACCTTAACGCAATTACCGCTCTTAGTACGTATGCATTAATCACAAGGACTAAAGGTGTTGGACCTTATATAGTAGGTCTTATTACAAGCATCTAAAATCTTCTTATTAGACTTCTGGTCTTTTAAGGACGTACATATAAAGTCATTTAGGTAGAACCAGCACCAGTTATGGGTTAGCGGAGGTTAGGGTTCTATATACAGCGGTAAGGCCAGAATACGCTGTAGAATTGGATTAGAAGAGTAGTTAGCAGGAGAACAAAGAGGCATATTAAATTAATAATGGAAAAAAAGAAAATCTTAATAATATATCAAAGATACGTCCAAATTTAGACAAAGGGCGATAATGGGAAGTGAGGTGTTAAAGAAAAGGAGCAGCTTAATAAGCAAGGTGTCTCTATACTTCACCTCCCAATACCCTTCCGGTGAATAGCCGCAACCTTGCCGATATAACTCCATTACAATAGCGCAATTCAGAAGGAAGGAAACACGCGTATAAGCCATTTAGTTATCACTTCCTTACAAAAACTAATTACGCGGCCAGGGAAGGCAATTAAGACGTCAATTACAGACATATATAGGTAAAATAATACCTAAACGATACTATAGTATTAAAGAATAATATTATAGACATTCTTAACAAATCGTATAATAGCTAGAGGCGCTATTGCGAAGTATCCCTTCTGTTTGCTAGGCAGTAGAGCTACGCCAAATATATAGCACAGAACCAACAAGAAAGGATTATAGATCAATATCTTAAAGGTTAAAGACAACGGCAAGCCAAGGCTCTATACATTAAATCCTATACTAAAAGGTCCTATGGAACCATATTAGGAACACCAAATTGCCTATAACACTTGCGATTGGTTGCAGACCGGCATAAAGGCTTGGAAGTAGAGTTGCATAAAAATCCTTAGGTTAGCCTAGGTAGTCACCAGCACGTTTCTAGTAGGCTTCTAAAGGGTCTCCTAGCAATCCTCACATCTTTTCTCCAGTTATGTTTTTCCTTATTAAGGTTTTCAGGAGTTCAAAGCAGGGGTTAGATAGATAGATAATATATAGCAGCTTACCAATATCTCTCCAAACCCCTTCCGGGACGAGCCCTCATAATCTCCCTACTGCAAGGTAATGGCGATCGGGGGCCAACCGCAAGAAGGGGGGGGGCAATGTAAGGGATATTATTGCGGACACCTTAGGTTGCCTTCAGGACAACCTCCGGACGCCCCTCGGATGGTCGCCGGTCACGTGCCGGAGGCATATGCCCGTAGTATATAGTCTCCACGATCCCAGAGGCCTTACCTCCTTAAGGATTCGTCTCTCTCACCAATCTATCCTATTCCACAATCGTGTCCTTATAGCCCCCTGTCTACAAAGTCCCCTTACAGCACCCGTATAAAAAGTTACTAATAGGCCAAGTACAGGGATACCTAGGGCAAAGTGGTTAGATAAACTAGAATAAGAGAAGGATCTAGATATTCTAACTAGATTCAAAGAAAGACATACTAAAGGATGTTATAATATAGCAATAACAAGGTACTTTCTAACAGATAGACCATACATACTAAACCAGTTATATGGAAAGTGGTATAGGCAACAATACAACAATAAATAGGAAGACTTTTATATATAGCTAGATAAAAAAGTTGTCCAAGACCAATCCATTATAGAAAATACATAAGTTACATTAAAGGGGCGTTAATTATAATATCTAGAAACCTAGAAGGAGAATCTAAGAACTAGAGAAATAAGCAACAAATCTTAGTACCCGTAATAGAGATACCAGTAGTTAAGTCAACCAGGTATAGGTTTAAACTTAAGGATAAAGATAAACTAAGAGTTAACCTAAGTTACCTAGTATATTACACACTATCGTGGATAGCTTATGTGGATAACACCTACAACATACATAGAGCACTAAAAGATAAGAACCAGAAGTACCCAGTAAGGATATATTAGGCACTAGAAGAGAAACGGTTTAGGGACACTAAGTACATACATAAATAGCACCTAGTAGAAGTATAAGGTTAAGGGGACTTAACACTTTAACCAGGAAGATTCCTTACAGAAGAGTGCCTAGATGGACAACAGTGGTAGAAGTGCCTAGAAAACACTTATCTATAGTATATAGAGGAAAAGAAACGAACTAAGTATTAGCTAAGGTTGGACCAAGTATAAACAGGATCTAGCAGCCAATAGTTAGGAAAAGAAGAGGCGCATAGAACCAGAGGGAACTAGTATTAGAGCCTTAAACCCTTAAAGAAATGCAAGGATAATATCTAAACTTATAAGTCAAGTAGCAAGATTAGCAGTTCAAAATATTAGTAGATAATGGAGTAATAAGAAACCACGTATCACTAAAAGCAGTGGAAAGGATAGGGTTACTACACAGACAAAAGGAACACCTATATCCACTTATAACAATTTCAGGAGATCAGATAGCCTATGGAAGAGGCATTATTAATTTTAAAATAGGACCTATTCAGCTAACCATTAAAGGGAGACCAGTTAGAATATCTTTTAATATCCTACCATTAAGACAGAATAAGGCGATATTAGGAATGCCTTAGTTACAGAAGTATAATCTAAAGATTAATTGGGTTATAGGTTAGGTTAATATTAGGGATACTTAATAATATAAGATGTGACAGTAAACCAAGTTGGTATAGTACCAAGTCGGAGCAACGTATAAAGAGACTAAGCGGGGCTTAAGTTATATACCAAAAAGATACCACAAGTATAGAAAAAAGTTATAGTCACTAGAGAGCGAACAGCTGTTAGAATATACAGCATAGGACTATAAGATAGAATTAAAAAAGGAAATAAGTCTAAAGTTCTTTCCAATCTATAAGCTTACTAAGGTAGAGTTAGTAGCACTTAAGGAGTTTGTCTAGGAGAACTTATAAAAGGGATACATTAGACCGTTATAGTTATTAGCGGGATATCCAGTGTTATTCATCCCAAAGAAAAACGGAAAACTTAGAATGTGCATAGACTATAAATAGTTAAACAGTATTACTAAAAAGAATAGATATCCTTTACCCTTAATTAGCAAAATCCAAGACAGGATAGGCAACGCAAAGATCTTTACAAAGATAGATCTAAGATAGGCGTACCACCAGATTAGAATCAAGGAAGGCAATAAATAGAAGGCAGCCTTTAGGTTAAAGGAAGGACTATATAAACCATTAGTTATATAATTCGGGCTTATAAACGCACTAGCAACGTTCCAAAAGCAAATTAATAGTGTGTTAGGAGAACACCTTAATAAATTTATTATAGTATATCTTAACGATATTATTATCTACTTAATAAGTAAGGAAGAACATAGAGAACACATTAAATGGGTCTTAAAGAGACTATAAGAGGAACAGATGCTAGTAGCAATTAAAAAATGCAAGTTCTTCACAAGGAAGACCAATTTCGTAAAATTTATTATTAAACTAGGAAAAATTAGCATAGACCCAAAGAAAGTTAAAGCTATAGTGAGTTGGCAAGAACCAGAGAACATTATACAGTTAAGATTATTCTTAGGGTTTTGCAACTACTATAAGAGGTTTATAGCACAATGGTTAAAAAGCATTAAGCTATTTACAAGGTTAATAAAGAAAGAGGAACTATAGGTTTAGGGTAATAAATAAAAGGAGCTATTCTAGGAACTTAAAAAGTTGTTCACCTAAGAGCCAATCCTTAAGATCTATCAACCAAAGTTAAAAACAGTTGTTAAGATAGACGTATTAGACTTTGCACTAGGAGCATGCTTACTATAGAAGCACTAGGACGTATGGCATCCAGTAGCATACTATAGTCAGAAAATAACACCACTAGAATTAAACTACAACATCTATAACAAGGAGTTATTAGGTATAGTTATAGCACTTAGGGAATAGAGAGCATTCTTACAAGGCACAGAGAAACCATTTATAGCTAAAACGGACTATAAGAACCTTACTAGATTCCTAACAATAAAGGAACTCAACCAAAGACAGGTCAGATAGGCGGAAATGCTTACAGAATACTATTTCAAGATTTAGTATACCAAGGGTACAGACAATGCACGAGCAGACGCTCTAAGTAGAAAGGCTAAACTACAAAGTAACGGAAGGCTATTAGGAGCTTTATTACAAAAAGATTAAGACGGATTAATTAGGTACAATTATCCAAAAATTTTAGTAACCAAGGAAAGTCAGATCCACGAATTACTAGAAAGTAATTAGACATAGAAGATCTAAGAAGTATAGGCAGAGGATCCAGACTCAGAGCAATATAAAAATAGAGAAGTAACATATGTGCCTAAGTCTATTGTAGAGGAGTTTGTTAAGGAATTCCACAAGGGAATAATACAAGGACATAACAGAGCTATAGGCTTAGTATTAAGACTTTAAGAGAAGTACATTATTTAAGAAATCTGGGGATTAGCAAGACAAGTTATAAAGAAATATCTAGATTACCAAAGAAACAAACTAACAAGGCATAAGCCGTATAGAGGGCTACAACCTATTAAGACACCAGGAAGACCATAGGAAGTTATATTATAGAACTTCATTATTAAGTTACCAAAGTTAAGAGATCCTATTACAGGACAAGATTATAATGCAATTTTAGTAATAGTGGACAAGCTAATAAAGTGGGGATACTTTATAGTATACACTAAAGAGATATCAGTAGAAGATATCGCTAGAATCTATATAAAGGAAGTATTCGCGAGATATAGAGCACTAGACAAGATTATATTAGACAGAGATTTAAGATTTATAGCAGTATTTTAGGAAGTATTTCTGGCAGAACAAGGAGTTCGCGCAGTAACCTCTATAGCATATTATCCGTAGACGGACAGACAAATGGAAAGACTAAACTAGACACTAGAATAGTATCTAAGACATTATATTAATAACGCACAGAATAATTAGGTATTGTTATTACCAGTTACACAGTTTACGTACAATATAATACCATAAGAAGGAACGGGGACATTACTATTTAAGGCAAATTACAGGTATAAACCAAGAACATTATTATCGCCACATCAAGCAAAAAAGACAAGTAGCACAGCTAAGTAAAGAATGGAGACGTTAATAAACCTTTATGCAAACCTTAAAGAAACAGCTAAACTAGTACAAGAACGAATAAAAAGGTACTATAATACTAAGAGATCTAAGGAACCAGATCTTAAGGAGGGAGATAAAGTATAGCTACTATATAAAAATTTCAAGAGTCGACAACTAAGCAAGAAGTTAAACTATATCAGACTAGGACCTTTTAAAATTGTATAAAGAATTTCGTTGGTTATATACAAGTTAAACCTACTAGCTAAAATAAAAATCTACCCTATACAATATGTCGCGATGCTAGAACTAGCACATAGAGATATTAAGCCACCAGTTTATAAGGCAGACACGTATAAAGGACAAGAGGAAGACAAATAGCAAGTTTTAAAGATCATTAGTTATAAGGACGTAGATAATAAAACATAGTATAAAGTAAAGTAAATAGGCTATAGTAAGACTATCTAGGAACCACTAAGCAACCTAAAGAACGCTATAGGAAAGGTACAGGAGTATTAGAAGAAAAAGGGTTAGGCAGCATTAACAAAGAAGAATCGCTAAAGAATAAGTCACCTAAGGGGGACCTAAGAGGAGCACCTACTAAGCTACTCAGAGTTATTTCCCTCTTAGTAGAAAGAGAGACTATTCTTTTATTACCAAGTTCCTGTAGACCTTATTAAACAAGTTTCCACTCCTTAGAACGGACCTTCTCACAAACCTTTTTAAGACGAAGAAGACGCGCCAAGGCAGACAAGTACGCCTTATAAGCAGCACAAGTACGCTAAAGCTCAGCAAGGGAAGCTAAGAGTTCATTATTAAGCTTTATAGTAGTAGATTAAACACAAGACCCTATAATAAGTCACTTAGGGAACTTAAAGACTGTTAAGAGTTATAGGACGCGTATACTTAGCGTTAAAAACAGAACGAACATTGCAGGACAATTAAACGTTCGCTTTAGTGCACTCCGAACAAAAGAACAGTTATTAGGTAGAAGGACTTATTAGCATAACATAAACTAACCCCTCTTTCGCATAACAAGAATATGGAGACGGTATTATCTTACCCAGTAACAGTATAGAGGAAACTGTACGCGCACAATAAAGGGTTAAAGAAGAAGAAGATGCTTTAGGTATAATAAGTAAGGATATTAACCAAATTAATTAAACGGATATTATACCTCTAGTAGACAACTTGGAGATATTAGAAATCTTTAAGGACGAAGATAAAGAGAAGGGAGATAGTATTACAGACAGCTTAAGTACAATATTATAACTACTTGGAGAAGAGTTGGAGGAAGCTAGTTAGTTAATATAGGCACAGTTTAGGATAGATCCGGTAGAACTATATAACAAGGAATAGTAGCTAAGGTTATGTAATATAATCTATATAATCTATATAATCTGTGTAATCTATACAGAGCGTACAGAGTACACATACCTCACAAAGCGAAGGGATTTCTTAGGCGTATGGTTATGTATTTAAAGGACCACAGTTCCTACCCAGATAGTTCTTTCTTTGTAGTGAATTTTAGAATATAATTGGAGTTAATCTGTTGGGTAACCACTCCACCAGTTGTTATCGCGTTGTTGATTTGTTTATACCTATATACCCAGCCCAATAACAGGACCCACCGTAGTTCCTGCTACAAGGTTCCGTTACATAAAGGTTATAGACCCCTTATTACTTATAGATAGAGCTAATCTTACCTTTAATAACTAGAAGCTCTAATTATAGGATAAGCTTAAAGTTAATATAGACTACTTTCCTGCCCCTTAAGCTAGAATGGCCTATATCTTTAGCCGTACTAGTATAGGAGGGAAGGTCTCTCTCCAGACAAGAATTTAGTATACTGTTAGTCTATCAGTCGGTCGTAGTCCGTTAGTAGAAATCAGTAGGAAAGCAGTTAGTAAGAAGAAGAGAAAAGAGTATATTATGTCCTCAAACTATCCGTTAAGCCTATCCAAGTTATTAAAGACTCTAAGACCGCGGGCCAATCTATATACCTACAGGAGGCCTATACTCTCCCAAAACTATACCCAAATTAGATGCTAAATGTAGTGGGCCAACTTACCCCACTATATACCTCCCCCGCCTAAGTCGTTGTCCCCTAATAACCTCTAAAACTCTAAAACTCCCTATCTTTAAAACGAAGGCGCAGTAGGTAACCGCGTGCGCTCCTTACCCTTGCTACGAACCTAAAATAGTAAGCAAGGAGACTCTATTCTGGTTAAATAAGACCGCTTTTATCTGCCTGGTTGGATAGTATAAGCGACATCAAACAGACGGCTTTTAGATAACCTCGCTCTTTTATATCTTTCCATTTGCTTAGTTCTATCCCACAACTCTTTAGGTAACTTTATATAACTCTATCCTTCTACAACAATAGGGGGCACTCTACTTAGATCTACCGTAATAGTTAAAGAATTGATTCCATTATTAACGTAGTAGAAGTATAAGCGGCTATTAAAGCGCTCTATCTTAGCTGCACGCATAATCTAAAACGCATTCTTGTAGTTTTCAACAGCTTTAAGACGGTAGAAATATATTTATTTTATAACTTCGTTCCAATTACCAGTTAGAAGAAGATTATAATCTTAAATTACTACTAGAGAGTCCCATTATTGTCTACCCAGAAGGGGGTTAGATAAGGCGCTAGCAGCTATAAGTTTAACTACCGCAGGGAAGCGATATAGGATTGCGCCGTAAAGGTTGGCATATCTAAATAGCGTACAGGGCGGCGCTTTTAAGTCTTAGTAAGCATCTACTAGCTCTGCCCAGGTTCCCCCTTCTATAACCTTAAGGTTATTATAATTATTCTAAACGCTAACAAACTATAATAGCATTATTCGCCGGGTCCTAGTTAAAGGTCCTTTTCCCCTATAAAAAAGATATGGCATAGTTATACGCACATCTCCTTTTTCGCACGGCTAAGCCACCTAGTTAGTTGTGTATTTTTCTATGTCTTTAGTGGTCCAGTCCTAATCTAAGATCTTATATATAAATCTATCGCCTTTAGTTGATCCTCGCGCTTTAAGATCTGCCCACTATAACTCTAAGTAATAATGTATATTAGGTAGGATAACCATATAATTATCCTTAGTCTTATTATCTAGAGAAACGCTTCCTTAAATTATATTGGTACCGCATCCGCTCTCTATAAGAGAAGGAATATTTATGTTAATATAATAGAAAGCTATAGAGTCTCTCTTAACTATAAATTTTGCATAATAGGGATAGGAGATAAGTCGCTACTAGCTATTAGGCCTAAGAGCGCAATAGAGATAGTAATACCCAGAATCTTATCTTATTAGCTGCTAGCAGAGACCGTAAACCATTATTCTTAACTATCTATAATTTAGCCATCCATCAATTAGACGCTAGTAATAATAGTATATACGCATTTCTTTATTAATTATTGCTAAAATACTAGAATCTTACTACTATCTAAACATATTTAAAACCATGGATCTATCTCGCTATTATACACCTTAGTTGTCTAGTAACAGCATCCAATTAAGCAAAGCCCCTCTATTATAGGAAACCCTTAGTGCTAAATTATAAATAAACTTATATAGTCCTAAGAAGTTAGACAGAACTAGAGGTCTATAAGCTTTTCTAAACTAAAAGTACGTAATAGGATCTATCTTTATAGTGCTAAGGTAATTATAAGTGTATTATATCAAACAGAGTCTATAGTATAGTGCGGCATAGTTTAAACCCTTTATCGCCAAACCCATACGTCCTCCTATAGCTTATATATGCATCTAGTAGACCTTATATATCTCCGGGTTAGAACTAGCCGCCCTATACCAACTGTATAAGAGCTTTATAACCTTAGTTAGTTTAATTTTAATAGTTTGGTTTAGGGATGCTTTAAAATAAGCTAGCATGTTATCTTTGCAGTTATACCCTTATTTTAAATAGAGTATTACCATAACATCTACAGTCTCCTTAATATACTCCTCATTATCTCCAGGCTTAATAACGGTTTTATTAAACATTAATTCTACTCCTAGCCCTCCTACTTCCAAGTAAGCAACCATTAGCCCTTTCCTTAGATTCCTTCTTAAAGAGGATACTGGCAGCTATAGGGGCGAGCTAACAGGCGTTTTAGCTGCAGAAATACTTTCGTTTATAGAAGATAAAGGCAAGTTAACTAATATAGGTAATCCTTATTAAAACGGGCTTGGTATAATACTAACACCCCCTCCTTAAATAGGTGTTAACGGCTAAAAAGCTAATAGATTTATTACATTGGAAGCATATTATAAATATATTTGCAGTATAAGAGCTAAGCTCTCTCCTGCTTGTCTAATTCCAATATTAGTAACTTCTAGCCCCACTATAGTTAATCTCCCACTTCTTAGCGGTAGGTCCTTATTTAGAATAAGAAAGCCAGTTAAATGTCTCCCTAAACTATACTTATTTACTACCTAGTTTAATATTGCCCTTCCTAACTTTATAGGCGCGAGCGCGAAATCGGCTGGCTATAGTTAAGTAGTAGTCTTAATACCGTGTTCTAGATAATTAAGCCTCTTAACTAGCACTTTATTAACTCTTGCTATAACTTTAGGAAGTAGATAGACTGCAAGATTTTAGATAGCGGAGAGGAAGTTATAGAAGACTGCGTATTTAAGCGGTCCGTTAAGGATATCTTACCCCTAGGCCTTTTGGATAGTTTCTCTAGCTTTATTATACTGGTTTCTCTAATCTTTAGCCATCTTACTAACGTTAGAGATATCCCTAAAGATTAATATAAACGCGTCCTTTCCTAGCGATGCCTGCAGCCCACTATTATTATTAATAAAATCAACTACTATACTAGTAGCATCTGCGTAGTTTTCCTAAGAGAGCAAAATTTTGTTATAGATTTGGACAAGCACTGAGTAATACCAATTAACTATAAAGCCTCTAACTTTTGTAAGGACATTACTAATCTGGCACTTAGCTCCTTTATATAGTACTAATAATCTACTTAATAAAGACATAATAAACATGCTATTATTAATTCTATTTAGTTTACGCTTTGGCTAATTATAACTATCTTTAAGATTTAAGGGCAAGAAGGTAGATTTCTGAATAGGGTTTCTAATTATAATAGTTTACTAAATCTAGGTGGTAGTATAGAGTTCTACCAGTTCTAACTGCTAAATAGACTAATTATAATTTTCCATGCCCAGCATAGAAAATTACTATTAGCTTAGTAAAGGCGGTAAGCGGAACTAATATCTTTACAGTAAACGAATCTAGGTATTTATACGCAAACATTCTTCTACCCTTACCTTACTATTAATACATATTAGATTCCTATAACTAAAAGGCAAATAAGAAATAGAAAGAGCTTTAGGAAATATAGCAAATAAATAAATAGGCTACGCGGTTGTTATTAACATCCCCTCCCCCACTTTAGAACTTAACTATCCCCTAATTAAACATTTTATACTTAGTTCTGTTAAATAATCTTTCTAAAACGCGTACTTCTTAAACTACGCAGCGTTACAATATAGGTAGATTTTTATATTATATCTTCCTCAGACTCTAGCTTTACTATTATTTCTTATAGTATAGTCCCGCCTAACTAGTTAAGCTAGTCTTTTTAGTGGACTTCAGATACCTATTACTAGTAGAACTTCTTTAATCTATTCCCTAGAGTTTAGTTACAAAATAGCATGCCGTTAAAATCCTTAATTAAGTACCATCCTTTATATAGGTAACTCTTACGTACACAGAACGGGCCTAGCCATTTTAGATCTAACTTATAACTCTAAATATAAGTTCTCTAATGGCAGATCCACCTCTATTTCAACTAGGCTAGCTATATATTCTAAAGTACTCAGCTCATAGTTAATAAATTCTTTAATATATATAGTAATACCCAATACTTAAGCTTTCCTAAATCGTATTTCTGTTCCACTTAAGACTAGATACCGCTCTTATATTAATATAGATGGCAACAACTTTATATATCCAGTTGCATAAGACCGCACCCCTATCTATTCTTATATCCGTTAATAGCGAGAATAATTAGTCTAGCCCCCTTATTATAATCCAGTTAAACTAATATAGATGCGGTAGTAATTGCATACTTTAAAGTCTTTACAGCGGTTATCTACTCTATGCCCTATACAAACAGAATATTTACTTATAGCAATTGGAAAATTGGCTCTGCCTTTATTACGAAGTCTTCTACCTATATTTGGTAATATATAACAACTCCTAGGAATACTTAGGCAGATATAACGTCTTTACAGTCTCTCCAGTAAATAATTCTTGTGACTTTTAACTCTTCTAGATATCGTCCCTTTTTATTACCTCGGTAGCCAACCACTATAATCTTATTTTTACAGAAATAAGACTTTACGCCTAAGATTGTATACCTAGCTCATTCCAAATCCGCAAGCACTCTATTTAGCTATATAATATATTCTAAAATATATTTACGCACACCTAGAAGGCTCTCTTCTCTATTATATATTATCTATGGTTTTTTTACTATAATGTTATCCAGAAACGGCAAGGTATAGTATAGGATATATCGCTCTAGGATCTTAGTAATTGTCCTTATAAACTAGGCTACTAAATTTATACCTTTTATAGGTACCGTTATTTATTATAGAAGCCCTAGAGGTGTTATAAAGGCCATTAGGTTCCTGCTTTCTATATCTAGCTCTAATTAGTTATAGCTAGAGAAGAAGTCCACTAGAGATATAACCTTACACCCCATAAACTCCTTAGAGAACTTATTAGTATATAGCGGCAGATTTGCATCCCTAATAGTTACTTAGTTAATATTTACTACCGCGTTAATTAGTTGGTATATTTTGTGCTCCTTTTTGTTTATAAGAAACCATAGATTCTTATATAGGCTTTTGCAATATTCTAGAGTCCCTTAAGCTAGTTATTCTTATAATATATTAATTACCTCTTCTTATAGGGCCCTTAGTATAGGAAAGTTTAGTACTTACTATACTTTATACGGCATAGTCTTAATCTTTAATGGTAGAGTTACGTCCCTACTAACACGACCCATCTTAGAGAACTCCCATACTAGAGCCTCTTCTTAGTTAAATAACATAGCCTTAAAGATTTCTTATTCTCTTAGCTAAATATCTCCTATAATTATACGCTCTAATTATTCTAGCTTTAGTCATGCGCTAAGGCCAGCTTGGTATATTATAGTTTAAGGAAATAATTATATAGACCAAGAGGTAATTCTTAAATAGACGCCTTTTGCTAATATAGGGCTACTTTTTACCACTTTATCATGCCTCCTATAACTATTCTATCTAGTACTAACAAATTAACCAGACGGACTTTATCCGCTTTTTATTTATACGCAGTTGCTACACTTATAGCGTTCTGTCGGGCCTTGCTCCTATTACTTTCTATTTACATTATAAATAGATCTATTGTCTTTAACATTTAATATATACAGGATCTAGCCTTCGCTTTAAACACTGACTTCTACTTTCCTCCTATATACTTTTTTAGGACTTCCTTTAACGTTTTACTGTTAAGCTCTTACCAACTATAGCTCACCAAGTATTACTTTATATAATATCTCTCCTACAGTAATAAACGTTATAGATATTAAGACGCCACCTATTACCATAGGGGCTATATACACTAATCCAATAAACTCTAACTAAGTCCTATTAGTAGACATTAAACGTGCGCCTTATAACTATAGGGGTAGACTTAATATCAGCAGTCCATATTATAGAGCCACACTTTCCTTAATAAGGTTAAGTTCCGCTCCAGAGTTAATTAAGTATTTAACCTTTCTATCTCCTATCTATACTTCCACTTTTAGATATTATCTTTAAAACTAGGTAAATTTAGCTTCCTATTTAATCTAGTCTACCTTAGTAGTTATTAGGCCAGTTTAATTAGCGTAAAACATTAGGCGCGCCGACAATATAGATACTTTAACTTCCTTTTACTTTTATTGGTAGGGCTCTATAAGGGGTAATAGGAGAGGTTTAAAGAATAACTTTACAACTTCAGGCATATATACAAGGCAGTTACTAATAGTAACTTTAATAGTTTTTAATAAGATCTTGTCTGCCATTATAGTTAGGCTTAGGACGTTTCCTTTTAGTATATCTATTATCCTAACTAGCTTTAGTTGCGGTACTTTAGTAGTTATTATCACATCCATCTCTTGTTCCGTTTATCTTCTTAACTATTTAATATAGTTTATTTTATTAATCTTATTATTATTTAACGGCGGTTAAGGAGCCTACCATTATAATTATAGTGCGATTTAGATATGCCCTCCTAGTTATATATTTTAAACTATTGCCGGTTATAGACCGGACGGTCTTAGAGGCGGCTTTATTACTCTAACGTCCCCTCACAGTTTCCTAAGATTGTATAACCATATCATGGGCTATAACTAAGTTGCTGCTCCTACTAAGTTAACATATACTAACTCTACTTGGTACACATCTTCTCAGGACTTACTAAGCTCTTCTTTGCTTTTAGCGCTATTGCTTTTTACAAACTCTACTGAGGCTGCCGCTAGCTAGACGCCTATTATTATTGCTATCGCTATTGTATTAGGACTAATATTCGCATTCTACCTTAGCCAGTCCTTAAGAAACTAAATCCTATTATTGCTCGGCAAATACGGAATTAGATTTTCTAGGCGCTTACGTATTCTAGTACAGATTTAGTTATACTTATTTATATACAGGAACCTACAGTTAACTAGTTCTTAGAGTATTAGGCATTAGTTAATAAAATAATAAGGACCCCCGTATCCATAACACGTCTTAGCTTATACTTAGTACGCGCCAAGATTTCGTAGTCCTCTTTGCCTTCCTAGGTTAGGCTTATATCGCTCTTATAGCGCCCCCCTATATAGTAGCAATAGCCCATTATTATTCATTGCAGGTTATAGACCCGTTTATTCTTAACACACTAACGCTTAGTTTAGAAGCTGTGTATACCATATTAAATCTTAGCAAATCTTATTAAGGAACAGCATTAAAAATATAACACCTGCTAATTTAACTATCCCAAGATTAAGCCTCTAGAGTTAACTAGTGAGTTTCTCCAGCTTAGGGTCTGTCTCTTATATTGTTTAATAGGTACTTACCAACTTATTTAGCTAAGAGACTATAGGCGGCTAAAGAGCAGCCTCTCTCTGGTTTAATATAACTGGTTACTAATTACGGAATTGTCTAACCAGCTAACAAAGACCTTGTTCCTTAGGGTTTATTATTAATAGGCGGTCTATGCCCTTATATAAATTAAGCCTATCTTCTACAACCTTCCTTAGCACGTAGAAGTTAAAAGACTTTTATCTATCTAGGTCAGCTCCTGTCTTAGTTATAGTATGTCTTTAATATTTAAATGGGAGTCCTTTTACAAACTAGTATCCTTATTTATAGTTTTCCAAATTACTAGCCTTAGTAGCCTTCTGGGAAACCAGTGTAAATTATTTATAGTATTCGCGTATATTACTAGGTGGGTTATTCCTATACTATAGTATATAAGCTTCTAAGAATTCTACTATCTTAACTTATTAAAAGTAATCTAAAGCTTTTTTACGAGTTCCGTCTATCTACTAATAATAAACTTAGGCAGGCTTTAGATCTAGGTCCCTATCTAATAGTTACAATATTTTAGAAGTCTATAATATTTTTTATTATCTATAACACGGTATTAAATACACAGTCGCTTATACTATTTAATAAATTATAATATGTTTTGTCCCGTAAAGTAAGGGGTCCCTAGAGTCCCTAGAGCTAATATAGGCTGGGCTATAACATATACCTTGTCTTATTCCATTGGTGGTTTATTATAAGGCAACGGACTTACAGTTTCTCCTAGGATAGGTAAGTTAACCTCCTAGTTCTTGTCCTTTTTCTACTAAAGGTTATTAGTTCTAGACATTATAGGAGTCAGGTCTAGTACCGTATCCTCTAGATTAGGAAAACTTTATAAGTTAATAGGCTGCCTGCTTTCTTCTCTACTATTATTATAGAATAGACCTAGCATCCCTGGTATTCCCTTTATTAGTTCTATCACTATTGGTCTTATAAATTTAAGGGAGGCTTATATAAATGCAAGAAGAATTATATAGACTGTTGCAAATATAGTAAATAAAAAATTAAAGGCTTTTTCTGCTGGTCCTAATGCATTATAACCCTCTCTTTTATCCTCTGTCCTGCCGTACCCTATACTTGCATTCCCACTCCTAGTTATCTATTCCGTCTGCTATAGGTCTTAGATAGTAATCTCTAAAAGTGTTATTAACTTATCTTAATTTCCGTGCTTAATTTCCGCACCTATTAGTAGCTTAACGGCTTTTAGTAGCAGTAACTTAACAGTTTTTAGTCCTTCTGTGGCTATAGCACATTCCTATATATCTCCTATATATAGAGTGCTAGACTTCTAATCTAAAGAGCTTGCCGTCGTCCCTATATGGAATGCCATAAAGTATATAGGAGGGAAGGTCTCTCTCCAGACAAGAAGTTAGTGTACTATTAGTCTGTCAGTCGGTTATAGTCAGTTAGTAGAAATTAGTAGGAAAGCAGTTAGTAAGAAGAAGAGAAAAGAGTGTATTATATCCCCAAACTGTCCGTCAAGCCTGTCTGAGTTATTGAAGACTCTAAGGCCATGGGCCAATCTATATACCTATAGGAGGCCTATGCTCTCCCAAAACCATACCCAAATTGGATGCTGAATATAGTGGGCCAACTTACCCCACTATACTAGTAGGGACGCCTAGACGCACCTACGGCCACAATATACTAAGGACTTAGTAGACCCCTTTATTTCTAAAGAAGAAATAATTAACTACTTATCTTCTATTTATAAGGACCACTTTAAGGTATAGAACGCCTACCTTAACTGTAAAGGCCTAAATATAAAAACAATAGAGACCTTTTTAGCCTTTTAGACATATTTTTTACATCTAGCCAGCTAGGCCTAAATCCCCTAAAAAAATCTACTACTAGACCTATTTAACAAGCTTACCTTAGACCTATAGTAAGCTATACTACTAGTCTTTACCACTATATAGACGCTAAAGGAACTAATAGACTAGTGCTTAGCTATTAACTAAGGCCTCTATTAAATTAAGGTATGGGCTAAGCGGTATAAAACTAGAAACCCTTTTAACTAGACTATAAGCAATATAAGAATAGCTGATAGTACCCTAATATAGACCGTAACTCCTATAGCACTAACTATTTAGCCTATTGTAAATCTAGCAGCTAGTTATATAGCTAGTCCTACTATAGGCCTAGTATAGACTTGGCCTATATATAGAAACCCCTATAGATAAGCCCTTAGTAATTAAGGAGCTTACTTTTTATATAGCTAAAAAGACCACTTTATAAAGGACTATTTAATAGCAGCAAAGACAAATAAGGTCCTATTAATTTAGAAAAATGGCGTAAAGTTAAAAAAAAGAGGAAGCCTAAAGGAAGACTCCTCTCTAGGATTAAAAGAAATTAATATATTACATATTAATCTAGGTTAGCTAGTTGGTAAAAGAAGCTACACTATCCCTTATACTTTATTCCGCAATAAATATTAAGTTTTAACCTCTACTTTAGCTAACTTAAAAGTAAATACCTTTACCTTAATTAATATAAAGTGCGCTATAAAACTAGCTAACTTTTTAAATGCGCTGTTAGAAGAACTGCCTAAGCCAATTCCTATTTATAGATATAACGGACGGGTAGGGCCACCTATTATAACTATCTTATAGATTTATTTTTGTGTTAACGAATAAAGGCAGTATAATATCTCCCTCCTTATTACGGACCTTAGAAGCCATAATATAAATTTAGGAAGAAAATGGCTAGCCTATTTAGGCTTATAGCTTAATATACGGAATAGACGGCTTATTTAGCCCAAAACCATACCCCTAACACCTTCCTTTATAAAAGAAATTAGTATTATAATAGAGAACCTTATACGGCCATAAATAAATACCATTTACTAGGCCGATACTATATATAGGGACTAGGCTTTTAAAAAGGATATATAGCTTAACCTATAACAGATCTATATACTACACTGTCCCTAGACTACCTATATTATGCCACCCATACTAAAAATTAAAAAAGTTAGTAAAAAGCTAGCTAAGCCCTCTATCCCTTAATACGTCAACTTGGGCACCTGTGTTATCGATAAGAGCCTACCAATCAGATCAATAGAATTTAATGCCTGTGCTTAGGAATACAAAGCCTTTGATTTCATAGCAAATTGATATATAGGCTTATTTTTTGGAGTTGAGTTGCTCGATATAAGACCTCCAACAGTCGTCCTTCCTGCAGATACTGTAGCTAAAATGAGTCCTTGAAGGACGCTGCCGCCTAGATATACACATTGTTCTAGTTCTGGTGTTCGCGCACAGGCCTTCTCCTCTGGGTGCCCTAACGTGTTAAGGGATAGGGGACTTCGGCCCTATATAGCCACAAAGAATAGCAAGGAGCATTAAATGCTATACTAAACTTATAGACTGGAAGGACAACTTATAGAAAATAGAATATAAGCTAAGGAAGATTATAAACCCTATACCGCAAAATATGGCCTAATAAAAGTCTATAAAGAAACTTACGGACCTCCTACTAGTTAATATCTGCTATATTAGTGCCGTAGGATTCTACTAAAACTTAGTCCAACCTAATACTATTACCTTTACCACTAGCTTATATAAAATTAATCGAATAATTAAGGAAAAGGAAAGTAAGTTTAGCGGATAGGAAAGTAAGCTTATAGATAAGGAGCTGGTAGAACAGAAACTACCCTATTAGTACCAAAAGTTTAAGGATATATTCTTTAAGGTAGTATCTAACATGCTTCTATCTTACTAACTATATAACTATAAGATTAAGATTAAGCCAGACAAGGAAAATATCCTTAGCTATACCCCTTTCTGTAAACAATCTATTCCTAAATTATAGGCCACTAAGCAGAACCTTATTAATAACCTAATAAAGGGGTTTATTAAGCCTAGATAGGCCCCTTTTACCTCCCCTATTTTCTTTATAAAAAAGCTAAATAAAGGACTTTGTTTCTATATTAACTATTATAAGCTTAATAATATAACCCACAAAGACTATTATCCGCTGCCCCTACTTAATAAGACACTGGCCTAAATAAATAGAGCTAAGGTATTTATAAAGCTTAATATATGTTAGGCCTTCTACTAAATTAGAATAGACCCTAGATCTATAGATCTTACTATATTTTGGACTTAATACAGATTATATAAATATAAAGTACTTCCTTTTAGACTAACTAACGGACTGGGTATATACAAACAATATATAAATAATATACTCTTTAACTACCTTAATAACTTCTGCACGGCCTACCTAGATAATATTATAATTTACTCTAAAAACAAGTTAGAATATGAGGAGCATATCTATAAGGTCCTATAATAGCTCTATAAGGCTGGCCTCTAGGCTAATATTAAGAAGTTAGAATTTAGTGTAAATTATATAAAGTACTTAGGGTTTATTATTAGTACGGACGGAATTAAGGCAGACCCGGAAAAGATAGCTATAATTAATTAGTAAAAGATAAGATGGAGACCACGCATTAGGAAATAGAGGTTCCTTTACAGGCAAGGCGCGCTCGCTTCCCTACCCTAGTTTGGCCAAGACCCAACCTCAACCTCGACTATAAAAGGCCTTCTCCCTCGCTGCTTTTGCCCTTATGCTCTATCTCCTCTTTTCTTTCCCGCTACCGTGCCACCTTAGACTCTAGCTGTTAGCCGTAAGGCATCTGG
>Ga0307507_10002379_pt1 | contig 39749 bp, 43 predicted proteins | sample 7_EM_MG_FD_207223 | JGI IMG/M metagenome (GOLD analysis project Ga0307507, IMG submission 207223) | Populus trichocarpa ectomycorrhiza microbial communities from riparian zone in the Pacific Northwest, United States - 7_EM | ecosystem: Host-associated > Plants > Roots > Unclassified | place...
TTTTTTTCTTCAAACAAAAAACAGTCAGGTTATAGAAGGATGAAAAAAAAAAGTAATAAAAAAATAAAAATAAAAAAGGCAGCTATAGTTGTAAGCAGTAGTATTAGACGGGGTAGTCGGTGGAGTACGGTACAAGCAGCAGAAGAGCGACGAAACTACTGAAAGCGGATCGATGGGTTGGGGAAGCTGGAGGGGAGCGGCGGGGAGCCGGCGGGGGTGATGAGAAGGGGAGTGATGCTGCGACGGCGACGGGCAGCAGTAAATAACACTCCCACTGTGGTGATGATAGTAACAGTATCAGTACCGGTATTAACAGTGGTGGTGGTAGCAGTAGTAGCCGGAATTCGGAGGTGAAGCTGCCTGGAGATTTCCAGGTGTATGATATATGAAATATATATATACCAGTACAATACCTCAAAGTTGCAGAAGAGAAGAAGGGGGGGGATGCGTGAGCAAACACGAACAGATAGATGGACGATGAGAGGAACCTAGGTTTCTCTTCCCCCCTCTATCCGAAGACTGCACAAGTGGCAGCAGACCTAATACTGGATGCGGAATAAAGCGTGACGACGGCGACGACGATGAAGTGACGCTGATGGCTAACGATGATGGGGTGTCAAATTGATTGGGCCAATTACCGGTATTTCTTCTAGCGACGCAGAATAAGGTCTAAGAAAAACTGAAGAACAAAAGGACGAAAACGATGTTTATTATCCTAGACCAAAAGGAAAGAAAGGAAGAGGAAAATGAGAAAAGAATACAGTGGGTCGCAAGTTTAACGAGATCCACCTTTTTTCTCCCTCTCTCCACCTAGGATTAAAAAAAAGGAAAATAAAAATAAAAAAGACGAAGAAAAAAGGGAAAAGAAAAAGAAAAAATGCCCGCTGGAGGGGATCTCCACAAGATGGATGGTCCAAGGATGATGGATTGATAGACGAACCGGGGGGGGGATTCAATTTTCTGCAGCTTGTCGCTACAGCACTGGCTATTAACTTATCCATATTCAAAAGGCGACTTACAGTATTTGCGCTCCCGAGCCAGGGCCGCTGCTTGTCACTAGGAACATGCAGAGCCGCAACCCAAAACATCACTTTCTTTCTTTCTTTCTTTCAGTCTTCCCCTTCTGCTTCTCTCTATAAATCATCGTGACATCTGAAGAGAAGACATAAGTTACATCATAATAATATTATTATACAACCCCCCCCCCCAAATGATAAAATGGTGATCTCCGAGCAGGTTACCGTGATCCAAAAGCCACCATGACCCGACCCATCTCTCTCTTCGACAGCAAGTTACCCGCCAGAGCCCAGACCCAGATTCAAAGAAAACAGACCCCCCCCCCTCACTCTGCTTCGATTGCGCAACCTACCGGTACTGTAACGATACCGTGACCTTCCCTACGCATCAAATCAACCCATCCCGAGCATCGTAACCAAACAAAAATAATAATAATATCAACCAACAAAACAAGTACCGGCACCGATATCACAATAAAAAAAATGGACCAAACCCAGCTCATATCATCCCATCCATCCACCCATCAACGCTCAACATACGGCACCCGTATCGTTCCCGAATTTTGCACTGTACCGTACTATAATAATACAAGCCCAAGTACGATGCTGTGATTCCATTCAGAGCTTATCATAGGCGCCGCCGCAAATGAAGCTTTTTTTTCCCCCTCTTTTTTCTCCTCACGGCATACCTGCCATACCATACCCATCCCAACGAATTCAGGCTTTTGGCACCCTACACCCTAGCTTGCTTTGCGTTGCATTCCCACAAGCTTAGCATACCTTGTCCTACGGTAGCTGCCTGTTTTGAGGACCGGTACCGTACCGGTACCTGCCTGCCTGCCGTTAGAATAGTTGTTCCACTAGTCCCCAGCCAGCCAGCCAGCCATCTTTCCCATCTCTCTTTTTCTTTTCTTTTTCTCATTTATTTCCCCCCCCCCCATCCGCATCCAACCAACAAAAACACCTCACGCAAGGAACTTGAAGCGAAGCAGTGTGGAAAAAGCAAAAAGTTCTTCACGGGGATAGTGGTGACCCTAACCCTGGGTGTCAAGACTCCGCATCACCATAACATACCAGTGATATTTCCATAGTACAGTCGTGAGAGTATTGGTGGTAGGTGTGCTTGGCAACATGAGTGGGGGGGTGAGGCACTTCTTTCTCCCTGGTATTATTTTTCTCTTGGGACTAGGTAACTAAGGATTATTACCAGGGCCGAGGGGCTCGTCATCCGAAAAGGTTGTTGTTGTTGTTGTCGCTGTGATGCGTCTGCTTGAACGGACATCGCAGTTTTGTTTCCACGGGAATTGCTTTGCCGGAGATTATTATCGAGAAGTGGTTTCATGCTTATTCCAGTGCGATAATATGTAATGCGTAAATTGGACATTTGAAGATCATGATATAATACTAGCACACAAGAGGGACACGACCCCACTTTCGGATGCAGTGACCAGATAAGCTCAACAACCACCCGCCCAAAGACAACCAATTTACAAGGCAAAAACCTAAAAATTCCAATCACGTCTACGACGCCGCTACTCAGGCCTCTATTCGTCATCATCGAAAACCATGATATACCCGTCCATCATCCTAAATCACTCGTATTAGCAACCACCCCAATTTTCCACCAAGTCTCGAGGCAATATACTTCAAGAATTCCTCCCTGTACCTCACCGGTTCCGCCGTTATCGTCTGTTCTGGAAGCGCTGCTCCAGCAGCTTTGATGATCTTCGGTTGCAATTGTTTGACATTCCAGAAGAAATCCAAAACACACAACTTATAAACCCATTTTCCGTCTGCACTGATAACACCACGTACAAAGTCCGTTTTGCCCTGTTTTGGCAGAGCGAGGGCATCGCGGCCCTTGTTGGTGTCAGTTTTCCTATGAAATAGAGAGATTGGGTAGCGGCCGAGGAGGACAGAATAGTCTATTGTTTCCATTATTTCTAGGAAGGCGGTGTCTGTCTCCAAGATGCTCCTATCAAACAATCAGTTCCTAATACGAAGTGATGTGAACAGACAAAAAGTAGGAGGGCATACATCAAATCTGCTTTTTGCTTCCTGGTCAGGATGATTTTTTCATCCAACTCATCTGCCAAGCCACTCTTCGCCGCCTCGGTCTTCATATCATCTGGCACTAAGTCCCTTGTAGGCTCAAAGAATCCCTGAGGTTTTAAATCCCACTTCTTGCATCCCTTTCCCTCATCCAATCCCTCGAGCACGTTTACCATAACGATATAATGTGATGGTGAAACACCCAAGTACCCACCAAGCCTGTGGTCGAAGGTATACAAGACATCGGTGATTTCTGAGAGCAGTGTGTCCGGGTTCTCACGGTAGTACTCGCCCAGTGGATGCATGAGGGTGCTGTACAAAAATGCGTACTCGAATCTTCGGCCAATGGACTTTATAATGAAGTTTTCGTCATCCGAATAGAAGAACAGGGAGCCACTTAAACCCAGTCCATCCACCGGGCGGAGTTTCTTCGTGAACTGGCTCTGGTAATGCTCTTCATCCAGCTTGAAGACGTCTTTGCGGAGATGATAGAACAGGAGGGGTGCCGCTCTGTGGAAGTGGGCATAATCTATACAGATAGTCTTGATCAGTTCCACCTAGCCCAGTTCACGTGCTGGAAGAACGTACATAAGGAGAAGAAAGTATCGAGGCTGAAATGCCGTTTCATTTCCGGAGGCCCCCATTGGCTGTTATGTGGAACGCCAAACAGGTGGTCCGTTTCTTCGGCCTGAAGCTGTAGCTCGGCTTCCGAAGCCAGCGAAACTCGAAACGGCTTTAACAGACAGTGTATCGTCATGTCTGTCCTGTACTCCGTCGAGAAGAACCGAGGCACGAGACGGGCGAAGGATCCTTCATTCGACATGTAGGCCCAATCATAATATGACTGTAGTCTATAGCAAGAATATCAAGATCGTGGTAATTGCAAAGTGTGAGCGAGCGAGGCGACAGAGTAGGTTTTCCAAGGGCGTTGTTCATCACCATCGAGTTTTGATACGGTAGTCATGGGCTACCTCATTCTTTCCATTGTATGACGTCGTTTGGAAATGCTAGCCGTGCACGAGGCATGTGCAGGGCCAGTTGGTCTTGGCTTCTGTATGTTACCGATACTTTGGCGCTGGGACCAAGTTGGATAAGCTTTGTTGACCCATCCCAGCGAATTACTTGAAAACTAGTGCTGGTGACTTACCGTACGATGTTAGACAGAAGGGCCGCTCGAAGAGCCTGGATTCAGTGCTCTGAACCGAGTGATATATTATGGACTAGTTTATGTAAGGGCCTTGGTGGCGAACTTGATCGCCCAAGCTACCGTTATGATTAAGAGGCATCGTACTAAGTTAAAAATAGGCCTTATTGTCCGTAGACTATCTCTAGAACTGTTTACCAATGGAATAAATTTCAAGCTGTCTGATAGGATATCGCTTGCCCGCACCCACGCATGCCGACCCCGCTGTCCTCAACCTGTGATATAAGTTTCAATAGAGAATTTTGCATAACATAGTGCTTGGGGGGAGCTAATCTGTAAACACAGTCGTACTGGCCAAATTGCCCCAAATACCATACCCCTCCTAGTAGATGAAAAATTACGGAATTTCGTCGCTTTACGATCGATGGGCTTGACCGGATATCGGAAAAGGCCGCTCATTGGGAACCAACCCTAGCACCCGGATTCGATAGGGATTGTGTCGATTAGTTTTTTGAAGAAAATCCGTTACCCGGAATTGTAATTCTCGCCCCTGAAAAAAAATTAAACCCACGCCACGGTATCGGGGACTTTTAAAAACAGGATTCAAAAGCCGCATGCCCACTCTCATAGGGCGTCACTCGTTATGATTACCAAACTTAGCTTGTCCCGTGATACTGTGGCTGATAATTCCTGACAGGTTCTCTCCCTCCGCCACAATAACTTCCAAAATCGCCAAGGAGATCCTCCAACCTCTTTCATCCCCCCTCACCTACGATCGTGGCCTACACGCTTTCGGCTCACCATTTGACGCAACCTCGTGCATTTGCAATCCTGGCCAACTCAACCGTAAAATTGCCGTCAATACCCCCTGACCGATACTTCAGTTTTTCAATCTTTCGCTATAACCGCTTCGACATCCTTTCGTCGTGGGGATCGTGTCTTAGCATGTTTACTCGTTACTTCGAGAAGTTTCGAATGCGTTTTTGTTATGACCCTTAGATGTTACTGACTGTTCGGTCTTTGAGAGCCTCTTTACCACCGATTTGCGGCCACCTCAGCCTCAGGTTTATAATCCTCCGCCCGTTTCGTTTCCATCAATGTGGTTACAACGTTTACATATCAAAAACATTACCTCCAACCTCCCTTCCCCTGGTGTGAAGTTCATTTGATTGGGCTGTGGGGATTGCTTGGTGGATTGTGGTGACAGCAAAAATTTCCGCCTTGTTCTGCCCTGCTCAGATTGATTGAGGGATTGTCGTTCGGACCCGCAGCGAACGGCCTCCTCTGGGCTGCTTTGCGATTTCGGGTCTGTTAAGAACTCCAAGAAATAGCCCTGTGTTTCCGGGTCTTTTCATTGTTGCACTTGCTGTTACTCGTTGGCGGTTTTCGATTGACATGGTCAATTGAGGGGGGTGGCCAAATATTTTTCACAGCTTGGGGCTTTCTCTCCCTCTTCAAACAGGATGCATTTTCGGTGCTGTCATTTTCTTTGATTCATGCTTTTATTCCTAGGGGTTTTTGCCGTGGGGATTTTTTGGGGGTGTGCTGTGGGGTTTTGCACAACCGTCCCATTTTGGTATGTTGCTTCTCGAGCTGGCTGACTGGTGTTTTTTTCTCTCAGGTCGGGTGGCTTTAGGTATGGGATTAGGGGACCTTTGGTTCGGTTTTGGTTGATGTATGGATCACTCTCGGCTTCTCACACAATTCTCTGGTCGGTCGGCCTAGCAACCATGGATTGCGCGAGGGTCTTTGCCCTGGTTGTAAGAGTTGTTTAGGAAGAGTTGCGGGGTGAGATTGGAGTTTGGTGCCAGCAAGGCACTTGAAGCTCTACTGGATCGTTCGTGACTGGGTGTGGGGCTTGGAACAACTGAAAGACCAGGAATATAGGTTCCAAGAGAACGAAAGTTAGGAGCTTTCTTGGATAGAATGTTCCCTTCGTGGATGAATGATATTTTTTGTATAGAAGATAGGAATAAGGTTAGCTGATGTGCTGGCTTAAGCTTTGTATATATGTGGCTCCGATCTTCTGTAATGTGTACAGTACAATTAAGCCTGTGCCCTTATTGCTTGCCCCTCTTGGGTGTCAGCGGTGTTGTCATCGCTCCTCTTCGTTCTTGTCGTCCCTGCTCTTGCTCGCACACACATCCACTTCCCTCCGCGTGAACCTCATCCAACTCCCAACTCCCACCTTCTGAGCCTTCCTCTTGCAACCACCACTACATTGTGTAGAATCGTACGAAATCGTACGCTTCTTCGCCTAGGAGATATTACTGCAAGCACTAAGCCTACCTGGAGTTGCATTTTTTGAAATCATGAGCTCTGGATTGGACTCGCCCCTCTCTTCGCTTCTCTCCTCACCCCCCGCCAGTGACGACGAGATTAGCCCTCCCAGCCCCGTCGCAGCAGCAGCAGCAGTTACCAAAGGAAAAGGAAAGGCGGTATCGAGAACGAAGCCTGCTCCTAAGAAGAGTGCAAAGGGAAAGCAGCAGCAAAAGCTACCTTTCGTCCGCAAAGCCTCGACCCCTCCGCGCAAAGCCAAAAAGAAGGAGCCTCCCCATGTACCTACACTCGCAGATTCGCCAGAACTGGCGTTCATCGTTATGTTCCGTTCCCGGTTTGCCGACGCGTTCAAGGGCGTTCCTAATTTAGGTTGTCAAGACATTGAGCGTGGGATCGTGGATTCTACTCCATCTGAGCAGGTTGAGCAACTCCTTTGCAAACTTTTGAGCTTGGTACTGAATAGGAAGAAGCCGGTTGAGTAAGTTTTTTCTTCTTTTTTTTTTCTATGCAGCGCTTTTTCATTTCTCTTTAGTTATGTTCATGCCTTTTATTTATTTATTTATTTATTTGGTTCAATGCAACGGGCGGGTAGCCTGCGCATAGATCTTCTTTGGAGTGCGGTGATGGGGTGAATGGTAGTTTGTTCTAATTCGTGGGAATTTTTTCATTATAGGCGTGGCCATAACCAACGTGCCTTGGAAGAAGCAGCCAACGCACATCGGAATCAATGGCCTGCATCTTGGGAGGGAAAGAGCCCGTTCTCCGGTAACAAGTCTTTTGGTGATCTGGATACACCTCAACGTGTGGGTACCATTCTTTAGTCTTTGAATACGATCGTTATCTCCAGGAACGAAACTGATGAAGTGGTATGGTGGTTTAGTTGGAGATTCTTGAAGCATTGATTCATTGGAGTTTGAGTTCCTCTGAGGTCATTCGCGGTATCATCAACGATTCATACAAGGGCAGCCGACGCGACGATGACTTGAATGTACCATTATCTGTTCAACCATGGGGCAGAGATGCGGACAAGCGCAGATATTGGTTGATTGAAGGAAGAGGTTTGGGATTGCTCCCATATTATTTTCCCCTGGATCAGGACTGACTGACGAGGAACAGACGATACCCCCTTTAGACTTTACAGGGAATCTAATCCTGCGTTGAAGACCCATACTTGGATTTCCGTTGCCGGTACTATCGAGGAGATTCAGACAGTCGCCAAGGAGCTTGAGGAAGAGGATGGTTCTAAACATGCATTGGCTTTGAAGGAAAAGATTATTGGTGCTATACCTCGCTTTGAGGAAGGCGAAACTGTATGCACGATTCGCATCCTATGCTGGTACAAATGCTAACCTATGATCAATAGAAGCGCAAGAAACGAGAATATCGTGCTTCTAGAAAGGCGTTTTTCAACCAGCCTAGTGGAGTCTCGCTCTACGAAGGCCGTACTCGGGGAAAGCGCATCAGATATAATTTCTCTACTGATGAGGAGGGTACGAAGGAGACATCCGAACAGGATGACAATCGTTCCAGGCGTAGTGGACGTTCCAACAAAGGATCTCCTGCCCCACAACCGCAACCGCAACCTGAGGCCCCAATTTTCACTGCATCTGGAAGGCAGATCCGCAAACCGGTCACCGGTGATTATGGCGAAGTAAAAATCAATGGTAGCAATGGGACTGCCACTGGGAGCCGTGGTACTCCCTTCGGAAGCGAAAATGGGGATTACAATAGTCGTGGACTTGCACTTGTCGGCGTTGTCGTGCACAAGAATGACGATAGGGACGATAATGAAGGGGATGATGAACAAGAGGAGTCTGAAGATGAGGCTGGCTGGGGATCTGGACCGGATGAAGCTGAAGACAAGGATACTCCGAGAAAATCCCTTAAGATCGTATTCAAAATACCTAAGGCTCCTGGCTCGACCGATGATGCTTCACCCGCTGCCGGGAACAATGGTGTTGTATCTCCAAGCAAAGCTCACCAAATCGTTCGTGTCGCCGGAGGAGAACCTACCCCGACTCATACTCCAGTTCCTCACGGTAATGGCGTCAAATCTAACGGAATATGTAAAAAGGACAGTGATGATGTTACCATGAGTGATATCGAGCCGATCAAGGAGGTCAATCCAGCCGTCAACGGTGCAAAGCCGCCTGTCGATCAGAAAAAGGGCCTTTCGGCCTAACTCGGTCCACTGTCTTTGTTTTATCAAAGTCCTGCGCCTTATCATTGCGTTTTTTCGCTGCTGCACCTAACGATCAGGAAAGATAGTCGAGTCTTTCGAAATGCATGCATACCATAAACTGTACGATAACAATTTTCCTTTCCCTCCCTTTTACCATGATCATAGGTAGTTTCTTTTTTTTTAAAAAAAAAAGTCGGTGTGTTACGGGATGGGATTAAAATACGGATCTGGTTTTCTGTTTTATTCTTTCTCTGCCTTGCTACTGGCTTCTCCTTCCTTGTCCGGCGTATTACCTTACGCATTCCATTTGACCTTTGAGCTCCCGTGAGCGGGTGGGTGGTGTTCTTCGTTGCAAGTGTCGGCGGGTATAAGTTAAAGGGCAGTAACATATTTGCGTTTATGGGTGGATTGTGGATTGTGGGCACGTATTTATAGGAAAATGGGAAAGAAAAAGGGGTGAGTTGTGATATTATTATACAAATTATCGTGACGGGCTTTTTTTTATTTTTATGTTTTTAATCGGTGTAAGATTGTGTTTTATTCGGGAGGGGGGGGTTTTTTTTTTGTTTGTAGGCCGGCAGATAGGTAGATAACAGCATCTATTCTCAAGGGAGCTGAAGATTTAGAGAAAAACGAAGGGAAGAGAAGGGGGAGATGAAGTCCAGGACACCTGCTAGATTAGTTTACAATACCTATATAACTTAATTGCTTTATCGATAGTCTACTCGTACCGTATCATAGCTTGTTGTCCTTTGTCTATCATGGTGAAAAACACACATGATCATGGATCTTATCTTAATCAGAAGGATTTGCTCAGTCTAAATCAGAGTTTTCCAGTCTCGCTACAGAAGACCAGACCACAGGGGTAATTCTACCCGAGGCTCAAAAACGAACCTCCAATAGAGCACTAGTGTTACTACTAGCGCCTTGGCGAACCTATCTGATTGAGGTGGTTAGATGGAATTTTACCTCCGAGTTTCTTATCCGATGATCCAGACATACAATACTTAGTGACATATCAGATTGATATCAATACCCCCACCTAAAATCACAGGTAACCCACCAGCGAACGAATAGACCGCCCAATTCCTCCCGGGAGCAAACCTCCCCTCACAATGCCATCAAAATACAAACCGACCCGCGACCGCAAACAACGGCGTGTGCCAAAACCCCCCCGCAATACCGAGGACAACACTAGCGAAGCCGCACCACCACCACCGGCTGCGGTCCCGTCGGACCCCAATGCAGAAATAATAATCCCCCTGACAAAAGAGCAGAAAGCCGGAAAGCGCAAGGCGGACTTGCTCGCTGAGGCAAGAGCCGAAAACCCTGGTATGTCCGGGAAGAAATTGAAGAGGTTTAATAAGTATATTGTACTTATGCCCCCCTTCCTACGACTCTGTCTATTGCGGGCGCGACGTTAATTGGATCTTATAGGAGAATAAACTCAAGAAAGAGGAGAAAGCCGAGATAATTGCAAAGTTAGCTGCGGGTGCGTCTTCAATGGATACGGGGCTGTTGAGGAGTACGAAGGAGCTTGGAAGAGGACGGGAGACTAGGAAGGAGAGGGTTCGAAGGGCTGTGAGGGAGGTTAAGGCTGGGGTTGCAGGGGAGGAGAGTTTGGAGGTGGTGTTTGAGGAGAGGGTTATCAGGGATCCCACGGAACTTGAGGTGGCTATATCGCCGACGGTGGAACCCGAGGAGGCTGTGAAAGTAGAAGTGGAAGCTAAGGTTGAGAAGGGAGATATGGAGAAACTGCCTGTCGCGCCGGCGATTGCGGTTGGCTCTGGACTCAAGAGGCCATTAGGAACGGACGAGAATGGCTTTCCAATTATCAAGAGGGTTAAGAAATCTGTCCAGGTACGACAGGAACGGTTGATGGAGATGATTAGGGTTATGGAGGGGGAGGTTGGCGGGAGTGGGTCTGAGGATGAGGACGGCTCGGGTGAGAGTGATGAGAGTGTGGAGAGTGAAGATGAAGATGAAGATGAGGAAGAATGGGGGGGCATCGCCGATGATATTGACGCTGTGCCCAATTATGGTGATTCGGCGGAGGAGGGGGCCGGGTCTAATGAATCTGGGGAAGAGGACGAGGAACATGAAGACGAAGCAGAAAGCTCAGGTAGCGAGGGTTATAGCTCAGAGGAAGGCAGTGAAGGGGAAGAAGGCGGTGGCGAAGGCGATAAGCCAGTCAGCCGTCTCCGGCGAGGCCAATCCGAGAGAGCAAATGCCTTCAAAGCCTGGGCTCTCGCTCAACGAAAGCAAGTCCTCAACGGCGGTGAACCCGAGCACTCAATGCCAAATCTTCTAGAACTAAAACCCAAAGTTGTCGCAATCCCCAAAACGGCCCCCGCTCCCCCACCCTCTCCGCCCGGGGGTGTCAAAAAGGTACACCTAAATAATCTGAAGTCGCCTCCACAGGCATTGAGCTAACATAAACCCAGGCGTCCTTTGTAACCGTCCAGCGCCCTATAGAGATACAAGCTGCCCGTCTTGCCCTCCCAGTAGTAGCCGAAGAACAGCGTATAATGGAAGCAATCAGTGCGAACGACTGTGTAGTCATATGCGGTGAAACTGGTAGTGGAAAAACTACGCAAGTTCCGCAATTCCTCTACGAAGCCGGCTACGGCTCGCCGGGTACACCCACGCCTGGCTTAGTAGGCGTGACACAGCCGCGCCGGGTTGCGGCCGTGAGTGTGGCGAGCAGAGTTGGCGAGGAGTTAGGCCCTGGGGGGAAGGAGAAGGTCTCGTACCAGATCCGATTCGAGGGAACTGTTGGGTCAAACACTGCAATTAAGTACATGACGGACGGCGTCTTGCTCCGGGAGCTTTCTGAAGACATTTTACTAAGGAAGTATTCTGCCGTTATTATTGACGAGGCGCACGAGAGGAGCATCAATACGGATATCTTGATTGGGGTTATGAGCCGCGTACTTAAGCTCAGGAAGGAGTTGGCGGAGAAAGATGAGGCGAAGGTGTGTTTTTTTGGGTTTGCGGCGGGCTAGGATGGGTTGGACTGACGGTTACTTTAGCCCTTGAAGCTGATTATTATGTCTGCTACTCTGCGAGTGTCGGATTTTACGGAGAATCAGCGGCTTTTCCCTGTGCCACCGCCATTACTCAAGGTGGAGGCTAGGCAGCATCCGGTTTCTATTCACTTCTCCAGACGTACAGTGAGCGAGTATCCAGAAGAGATTTACAAGAAGGTTTGCAAGATTCATCGGCGCCTTCCTCCTGGTGGTAAGTACTTTCCTTGCCTGGGGGTTAAGAGCAGTGAACCCAAGCGTCTAGTCCGTCCGTCTGCAGGTCCGGACGGGCGGGGACTGCAGGTACCGTCCGGGAGTTACCGATCCGTAGAGGACTGCAGGGACCTACCGTCACCCTCTTAGACGGCAGGCTTTCCTAAAGGACGGACGCTCTCGCCCTGCAGCTTGAGACACATGCCTGGGACGCTCTGGCCTGGAGTCTGGTAGGTGCCTGCAGGGCTGCCGGGACGCTTGGGATCACTGGTTAAGAGCGATGCTGATATGTGGTGGTAGGAATTCTTGTCTTTTTAACTGGCCAGAATGAGATCATTCATTTGCTTAAGCGGCTGCAAAAGACATTTCCATTCAAGGATGAGAAGGGGGGATCAATTTCTGCTTCTACCCCACTGTCGGCGCAGCTATCAGCTAGTGAGGCGGTTGTTGAAACCGAAGATATGGAATTCGGCGATACCTCTAAGTCCGACTCGTATGATAGCGAAGAAGAGGGCTCCAATCTGGGTAACGGCGATGACCTTGGAGAGGAGATGTCCGCCGAAGACGTCGAATCACCGCTTCATGTTCTTCCACTATACTCACTTCTCCCGACTAAAGAGCAATCAAGAGTATTCAGGGAGGCGCCGGAAGGGTCAAGAATTTGTGTTTTAGCGACTAATGTTGCAGAAACTTCCCTGACAATCCCCGGTATTCGATACGTAGTGGACTGCGGACGTTCGAAGGAACGCAACTACAACAAGACTACCGGAGTCCAGAGTTTTGACATCGGTTGGATCAGTAAGGCGAGTGCTGCGCAGAGAGCTGGTCGTTCTGGGAGAACGGGCCCGGGTCACTGCTACAGGCTTTACTCCTCCGCTGTCTACGAACGGGATTTCCCAGAGTTTGCCGAGCCGGAGATCTTGCGGATGCCAATTGAAGGTTCGTTCGAGTGATAGGTTGTGATTCTCAGGTTTTGCTAATAGGTTCAAGGGCTTGTCTTACAGATGAAGAGCATGAATATCGACACCATTGCGAATTTCCCATTCCCGACTGCGCCGGATCGGCCAAGTCTACAAAAATCTGAAAGGGTGGGTCTTTCTATTGTCATTGACACGTGTTGGCCTAACATTGGGACTAACCCATCAACAGCTTCTGGAATACCTCGGGGCACTTGATCCGAGAGGAGCCCTGGCAGAACTGGGAAGAATTATGAATTGTTTCCCATTGCCACCACGTCTCTCAAAGATCCTCGCCATCGCCCACCAACATGGATGCCTACCATACATCATTGCGGTCGTGGCGGCCTTATCTGTTGGAGACATTTTCATCCCAGAACACCAGCTAGACATTCATGAAGAGGCAGATGACGGGGGTGCACTGAGAAATACTGAAACAGCGCTCGAGGACACACAACGATCTAAGCGGCGGAAGGAATACTACCGTGCTCACCGAACCTTCTCAAGTCTAGACCCCACCAGCGATGTCCTGAAACTCCTATCTGCAGTCTGTGCGTATGAGTACGAGAAGAGCCCTACAGACTTCTGCGAGCACAACTTCCTTCGGCTAAAGGCCATGCAAGAAACACACAAACTCCGCCAGCAAATATCGAAAATTGTCAAAGCGAATTGCCCAGGCGTGCTCGACTCTTTCAGCCCAAGAATGTCCCCACCATCCACGGTACAAGTCAAAGCTCTAAAGCAAATCGTAACGGCTGGCTTCATAGACCAGGTCGCCATCCGCGCAGACCTCCTCCCGAACTCCCCGTACAAACTCAGCAAGAACAGCACGAAAAAAACGACGGAAGTACCCTACATGACGCTCTTCGCATCCTCCACGTTCCAGCGACCTGCGGACGGAGATGCGCCGCTAGACCCAGCGGTGTACATCCACCCAAGTTCAATTTTGGCATCGCAGTCCTCATACCCGGAGTACCTGGTGTACAGCGAGCTGAAGAAGTCCGCTTCGCCAACCGGTAAAGTTCGGATGAAGCCGTTGACGTCCGTCACGGGAGCACACTTGGCGGCGCTGGCGAAGGGGACGCCGTTGATTACTTATTCCAAGCCGCTGGAACATGTTCCTCCGAAGGTGCTCGAGGGCTCGATGGGGAGGAGGAGGGAGTGCTGGGTTATTCCTAGGATTGGTGGGGCGATTGGCAGGAGTGAGGTTGGGTGGGGGTTGCCAGCGAGGAAGGTTGTGCAGCGGAAGGAGGAGGGGAAGTGGGTTGTTGAGTAGATCCACGATACTTAGGATGCTTGCTTGCCGGCCTTTGGGTAAGAGCAGGTGTGCTCGCTTGTATGATATTGTGATAACATCTCCGGGATTGTACTGTATAAAAGTTGTGGTTTATTTTGTGGCTAGGAGTTGTAGTGGTCTAGCGTGATGGCTTGCTTCACTTGTGCTTAGGATAGAACTGGGGCAAATGTTATTTAAATTTACACTACTACTGTACTGTACAGTAACCTCGAATTAAAGACGCTCGTGGAAAAATAAGTATGATCCTCCCTACCTACTAGTACCGTGCAGTTTTCAAGTGGTAGACCGGAGTCAGTCCCTCCCTGCCTGACGTATTATAACAACCGTGGCTTGCAAAACTTTTGGGAGCTAGGCTTACTTACTAATCTCCCCACCCGATTGGCTCCCCTCGACTCCCGAGGTCTCTAACCACACCGAATCCTGTAAATCACGAGCCAAACCACTCTCCGCCTCAACCTCCCACCTCCTCGCATCACGAAGAGCCAGACAACCATGGCATTACTTTTCAGATCATCGCTGCGTACCGCTACCTCCACGGCCATCGTGCCTAGGTTAAGTCGGTCGGTTACGGCCACCACCTCCGCTGCTGTTAAGTGCACGGGAATGAAGAATTTGGGGATTTCGAGGCAGGCCGGAATGGCAAAGAAGGGGTTTCACACTAGTGGTTCGAGGAAGATTTTGCCAGCTGGGCCTCGTGAGTTTTTTTCTCTCCTTTTTTTCCCGTAATGTAATGTCGTGTGTGAGCGGGCGGGTGCTAATAGGGTGGATCGGTGGTGGGCTTTAGAGGTTATTCAGGGAACCAGTATTCCTTCGCTACTCTCGTCTTTGGCTTCGGCGCTGGTACTAATAATAAGTAGTAAATGATGCCGCCGAAGTCCCCGATCCTAACGCCTCGCATGGCTCCTACCACTGGTCTTTCGAACGGGTATTTTCCCCTTCCTTCCCCCCACCTCCGCCCCTTCCTCACCGTCCCTGCTAACATCTTCCAAAGCTCATCTCTGTAGCCCTCATCCCCTTGACTGTCGCTCCCTTCGCTGCCGGTTCGATAAACCCAGTAACGGACGCCATCCTCGGTGCTACGATCGTAATCCACTCCCACATTGGCTTTGAATCCATCATTATCGACTATATCCCCCATCGCAAGTACCCCACCCTCAGGAAAAGTGCTATGTGGGCGCTCAAGGGCGCGACGCTGTTGGTGCTTGTGGGACTGTACGAGTTTGAGACTAATGATGTGGGGATTACTGAGGGTTTGTGTTCATTCTGTTTTGTTTCCATTCGGATTGGTTTGGTTGAGGTGAGTTTGGCTGACGCTGGGTGCGGGGGCGGGTGTAGCGGTCAAGAGGGTTTGGAGGGCGTAGTTTGCTGCTAGGTGAGGATGGGATTCAATGTGCATTGAACCGTTTGCTAGGAACTTTGATCTCTGCTATGGATTCCTTGGAGGTTAATAGTGGTGTTCGTTTTCATTTCGTGGATTCCCTGTTTATACGAAAACGGTAAAGCCATTGGTTTCGCAGATTCTCTTCTGCTTCTGCTTCTACTTCCTCTCCTCTCGGGTAACTTTTATATTTAGCTTTCATGGTGTAAAGAGAGGAGCTTGGTTAGAGCGGATCTGTCGATCTAAGCGAATATATGTATGAAAAGAGAAAAACACTGAGCTTTTTGTATGGTCCCCGCCTGACCGCTCCAGACGCCAGATCTAAGCACCGTACCATGTCGACCTTGCACCCACAACCTATGTAACATTACAAATATTGAGATTAAGGATCACAATCCCATCACTCGGCACCCCTTTCTAAACAACTCATAACCATTCTATCATATCGTGATCAATGCTATACGATTAATCAAGAAGTGATCCTCGCGCCCCCCAACCCCCTTCTGATCTCATCCAATTGCTCCATCCCAGACCCATACTTCCCGCGCCGAACCCGACCTTTCTTTCCAACAGAGTACCCCTCCAGGAACTCATCCAGGACCGAATCCAGATCCCGTCTAGTCTCTGGAAGCCCGACGCTAGAGTTGGACATCAAGTCGGTTTCCTCTTCTTCCTCTTCTGCGTATTCTTCTTCAATCTATTCACCATTTTTTATTAGTATCACACCCCAGTGCATTGATTACGGGGGAGAGGTGGAAAATACTTTATCGAACCGATCATCCAAAAGTGTTAACCCTTCGGTTCTAAATAGCGCGGAACTACTCATTGAGTATCCGGAACTCTCGGTACCAGCTTTCTTCTTTCTCCGACGACTACGGTTCGACACGCTCATTGTTCCGCCGAGGGAGGTGGTTGAGCCGAAGCTCATGGTGTCTGCGAGGGAGTCATTGTCGAATGCGACTTTCCTCCCACCCTTTTTCTGGTCGTTTTTGAAGGTCTTGAAAGCGCGTTGCCAGTCTTCCTCTTCCTCTTCCTCTCCATTTTCTCCTTGTCTTGTGGGTGGTGAGTGATTGGATGGTTTTTCGGTAACATCACTTTCCCACCCATCTTCCTCTTCTTCGAATTCTCTCGAAGATATTTCATCGCCCTTGGCTAACTCCCCGAATACATCCTCGTCATCGTCGACGTACGCCTCGTCCTCTAGGGCTTCTAAAACTTCGCGCAAGCGCGGGTCCATGTCCGGCTGAAACCCGGTGAGTGCGTCGGGCACGTCTTGCATATCCTGATAGGTCCTTTTAACCTCAACTTCGGAGGGGAGGACCTCCTGAGGAAGACGGAGTGCGTCTTCCAGCTTCATCTTGTTCTTTTTCTTTTTCTGTCCTTGAGAGGACTTCTCCTGTGGGTCTACGAAGTACACTTGTTCGTCGTTAATGTCCCGCATGTGCTGCATGTAGTCGTATTCCGTGTCGTCGTAGTACACCCCGTGCATCGCGGCTTCGCCTTCATTTTTGCGAAGGCTAGTGGGCGGGAGGGAGAGTTCTTGGGCTAGGTCTGTGGTTGTCTTGATTTTTGATGATGAGCTGGTGGAGGGGGTGGATCTGGAGGCATTGAGTGCTGTGACTTGGGTGAAGACTAGGTCGCTGGCTTGGTCGTCGTGAATTAAGGGATCTGTTTGTGCACGATAGCGGAGTTGGTAGTTTGTTGCAGTTTTTTTGTCGCTGGTATGGTTAGTTGAGATGTGGTGGTGGGGGTGTGGGGGAGGGGCAATTCCGGTAGGACTTACATCCACTTTTTAGTCGGCATTTTGGTGGATTGGAAGTGTAGTGTAAGCAGTATCGATGAGGTTTGTAATTGCTATCCTCCCTGTCGAGAAATACTGTATTACAGAAAACAAGTCGAAGTTGGAATGCGTGATTATTGATCCTCTTCTGTGTCGGTGGTCTCGGAGAAAGAAGTCGCTGACAAAAGCTAAGTTGAGTTGCACCGACACTTGTCTTGGAGTAGGCGATTATTACAGATGAGCGAACACAACTATTTTTGCTCTGCTGCAACCGACACCTACAAAACCCCACCACCGCACCGTATCGTACTAGTACTCGCTTATCGTTGAAATTACCCCTCCATCTGAAGGCAAACCAACCGACCGATCAATCAGGCGAAATTTCCACACAAAAACCAAGAAGAACTAAGCACAATGGTTCTTGCAGAAAGTAAGAACAAAGTCGGCCTCGGCCGCGCGCTCATGAACTCTAGGAGCGGAAGCGCACACAAGACGAACAACAAGCATCGAGGGAATGGAGCTGGGAGAGGCGGGAGGGGGACGGGTTCAGGGCAGGCTGAGATGGTGAGAATGATAGTGTGAAAACGGTGGTTATATGGGGACAGAGAGTAGCTAATGGGTTTCACAGCTATATACCACAGAGAAGCATGAGGCGGATTGGTATAAGATGCGGAGTATTACGCAGCAGAATGATCTTGATGGTCTGTTTTATTCTAATCTCATTTCTTGGCCACAGTAGAAGGACGGAGGGAAGAAGGGAAGAAACGAAAGAAAGATAGTAAGAAGAATGAATGCTGACTTATGTACTAGAGTTCTTGAATACTGCTGAATTGGCGGATACGGATTTTACTGCTGGTATGTCATCGCTAATCTTTTTTGAAGCTTTACTATAACGATGCTGAATATATGACAGAAAAAACGAGCAACCTGAAGATCATCCACAAAGACCAAGTAAACTCATACCTGCTAACGGCTGACGAAGAGAAGGCCGCAAAAACCAAACACCGACAAAACAAGCAGCAATTAACTGTTCCCCGCCGTCCGCATTGGGACTCGACAACTACACCTGCAGAATTAGAACGCCGTGAGAAGGACTCTTTCCTACACTGGCGTCGGGGCCTTGCAGAGCTACAGGAGACAAAAGACTTACTCATGACCCCCTTCGAGCGAAATCTTGAGGTTTGGAGGCAGCTGTGGCGGGTCATCGAGAGGAGTGACCTTGTCGTTCAGATCGTCGATGCTAGGAACCCGCTCATGTTCCGTAGTGAGGATTTGGAGAGGTACGTCAAGGAGGTTGACGAGAGGAAGAACAACCTGCTACTTGTGAATAAGGCGGATATGATGACTGCTGGGCAGAGGAGTGCGTGGGCGGATTACTTTGAGAAAGAGGGGATCAGTTATCGGTTCTTTTCGGCGGCGTTAGCGAAGCAGATTAATGAGGAGTATTATAGCGAGGATGAGGAGGAGAAGCCTGTCGAGGAGGTGGTGGAAGAGGAAAAGGAGGAGCTGAGGGTTAGAATTCTTACTGTCAACGAGCTCGAGGAGGTGTTTTTGGAGCATGCGCCTATCGTTGAGGGTATGTTCGTTTCCACTCTAGAACTATATATCGTTCTAATCCTTCCACAGACCAAGACCCAGAGAAACCCCGAAAGACCCAAATCGGTCTTGTCGGATACCCGAATGTTGGGAAATCTTCTACTATCAATGCCCTTATCGGTGCAAAGAAGGTGTCCGTCTCCTCGACTCCTGGAAAAACAAAACACTTCCAAACCCTCCACCTTAGCGAAGAGATAATCCTCTGCGATTGCCCCGGTCTCGTCTTCCCGAACTTTGCCACCACGAAAGCAGAGCTCGTATGCAACGGTGTCCTACCAATCGACCAACTCCGCGAATTCAGCGGTCCAGCAACACTTGTAGCACAACGGATCCCCCAGCATTTTCTCGAATCCCTCTACGGTATCAAGATACACACCCGTCCATTTGAAGAAGGTGGCACCGGTATCCCAACCGGAGAGGAGCTCCTAATGGCATACGCCAGGGCAAGAAGCTTCTACAAGACCGGAGCTGGAAATCCCGACGAGTCCCGGGCCGCAAGATACGTTCTGAAAGACTACGTGAACGGCAAACTCCGCTTCTGCCATCCACCCCCCGCAGACCCTCCCATCGATCCATTCAATTTCAATAAAGGCATCTACGATGAAGCGCATCTCCCGCAAAACAGAAGAACCGGGGTCTCCTTGGATCAAGACCACGATGACGACCTCACATCCGAGGACCTGCCAGTTGTCGAGATGGGCGAGAAGTCGCATGACCTCGACAGGAAATTCTTTGCCGAGGGGCAGGGAAGTCTGGGTCATATGAAAACGCCGTTTCATCTGGGTGCTGGTGCTGCTGGGGCTCTACCCGGTGGGAAACATCTGAGTGGCAGGAAGGCGAGGACTATGATCGCTTTGGATAATAACCTCAGTCCAGAGGAGGTGAGGAAGGCGATGGGTGGGAAGAAACATTTCAAGGGGAGGAAAAATATAAAATGAGCGGTCGTGATAGTGGGGTGATGGCGAGGGTGTTTTCTCTCCCTTTTCTTTGCTCTCCTTTATTTTTTATACTTTTCTTTTACTTTCTTTTGTAAATATGGTATTCGGCAGTTAGACTATGTTTGTCACAGAATTGGGCCCTTTGGGGGTTATTCGATATCAAATCTACCCCACGATCAACTATTGTTATATAATTCCTAACTCCCAGATTGAGCACCGAATGGATTTTTGTGGCCTGAATGCCGAACAGGAAGGCTCGTACGCCCTGTCGGTTGGCCAGTCTCCGGGGTCACTTCCTTCCACTTTTGGCTCTTGCGTCCAGCGTTCCACTAGCAACCCGGGCCGGCCACCGAAAACCGTTAGTCTAAGCAAAAGCCTGCAACAGCCGCGGCGCCTCGGTTCAACCCCAGGAACCCCGGCTACTGCCGAACTAAGTTCCACCTTAAAATAAACCCTGGGTTCCTTCTTTTTCGAAAATAAATAAATAAAATACTCTCCCACTGTCTCCATAACCACATCCCCTTATCAAATTAAAAACCCTCGCCATCAATCGAACTCACAAGAAACCATCGCCAAAATGACAAGCTACCAAATCCCTCCCCTCGTAGCCTCTAAGGTCTCACCATCCGCCCATGCCCTTCTTCAGAAAGTCCACCACTTCGTTGAGACGGAATGCATCCCAGCAGACGCTATATTTGACGCCCAGCAACCCACCGACCCAGCAAAACGCTTCCTAAACACCTACCCAGCCATAATCGACACCCTAAAGGCGCGGGCCAGGGCACAGGGGCTCTGGAACCTCTTCCTTTCACAAAAGCACTACCCAGAGGGCGTCCCCCTCACAAACCTGGAATACGGTCTGATGGCCGAAATCATGGGACGAAGTCTCATAGCCTCGGAAGCGATGAACTGCTCAGCACCAGACACAGGCAACATGGAAGTCCTAGCCAAGTACGGCTCGCCGGCCCAAAAGGCTCAATGGCTCACACCACTCCTAGAAGGCAACATCCGCAGCGCCTTCGTGATGACAGAACGCCACCGCGCTTCGGCCGATGCAAGAAACATCGATTTGGAAATCACAAGACAAGGCAACGAATACATCCTGAACGGGACAAAATGGTGGAGCAGCGGCGCCGGCGATCCGCGGTGCAAACTCTACCTAGTAATGGGCAAGTCCGACGCCTCAAACGCAAACCCGTACAAACAGCAATCCGTCGTCATAGTCCCCGCCGGAACACCGGGCGTGCAGGTCCGCCGCGCGCTCTCGGTGTACGGGTACGACGACGCCCCACACGGACACTGCGAGATCGCTTTCAACAACGTGCGCGTGCCGCTGGAGAATATGGTCCTCGGCTCCGGTCGTGGCTTCGAGATCATTCAGGGCCGATTGGGACCAGGAAGGATACACCACTGCATGAGGTCCATCGGCGCGGCCGAGCGCGCGCTAGAATACATGATCGCCCGCGTCAACGACCCGGACCGGAAAACCTTTGGCAAACTCCTCTCCGAGCATGGCACCATCCTGGAGTGGATCGCGAAGTCCCGTATTGAGATCGACGCTGGTAGATTGCTGGTGCTGAACGCCGCTGACAAGATCGATAACTCGGACGCGAAAGGCGCCTTGAGTCTTATCGCTCAGGCGAAGGTCTACGTGCCTAGTATGAGCCTTACCGTCATCGATCGTGCAGTGCAGGCGCATGGCGCTGCCGGCGTTAGTCAGGACTTTCCGCTCGCAAGGATGTGGGCGCATCAGAGGACTTTGAGGATCGCAGATGGGCCGGACGAGGTGCACTTGAATCAGCTCGGGAGGACGGAGAATAAGAGGAGTAAGGAGATGTGAGTTCCCCCCCCCCCCCCTCTTCCTATCTTCTTCAACATCCTGCCTTACTAATTAATTAATGTGCACAGTGAGGATAAAATTGCCATGCAAACCAAAAAGACACAGGAGCTCATGCAGGAGTTTGGGATTCAGGTTAGGGCGAATTTGTAGTGGTAATATTGCTTTTTTTATTATTAAGGATTTTCTTATTTTGTATATTTAGCTGCGGTGGTTGGGAAATGATATCTTGGACATGAATTTCTCGAGATAGCGCGTAGGTCCTCCCAACATTTCCCATTATGCCTTATGTTTATACAATCGAAGAGGTGGGATAAATGCTTCACTTGTGAATACCCTTCGACCGAACAAATCCCCGTCATTCATGATCAATCGTGACTACCGGACAGTACTGTACTCGAGCACTCAACTCCAACACATACCATCACTCGATTCAACAACCCCAATCAAAGTACCACTACGTTAACCTACAATTTATAAACCCAAAGTATAGAAATAGAAAATAGCTATATCCACCTTATATACCCATACCCCAAAAAATCAAACTTGCACGCCCATAATTCCCGCTAGTAAATCCCTCTTAACCTTCCCCGGGCCCGCCGTGAATGAACTCTGATCTTCCTCGTCCGGAAAGAAAAACGCACCGACACTGCCGTGACATTAGCCCGCCTGCCCATCCATCCCCCATGCAGAATTATATTATATTATGATACCAAGAAAGAAGGAAAGAAGCACAAACCTAATAATGATATACCCAGCACATAACAATCCCCCCTCTAGGTAATTACTCCTCCCATCTAATACAAGAAAGTTCACGATGAAGGCCGAGGCGAACAGCGTCACCGTCTCAAAAAGGTTAAAGTACAACGACATGGGCTTGTCCAGGATCCACCCAATTACCACTACAATAGGGGTGATAAACAGGGCAATCTGAATCGACGACCCCACGGCCACACCGATTGCAAGATCCATTTTATTCCTCGCGGCGACGGTCACAGCGGTGACGTGCTCTGCTGCATTTCCAACTATGGGGAGGATGATCAGCCCGATGAAGGCTTCGCTTATGGGCGTGTTGGAGACTAGGTGGTCGATGCTACTGACGAGGAATTCCGCGCATAGGGCGACGAGGAAGGTGGAGATTACGAGGAGGATGACAGCGGAAGTACGAGATATTTGGGACTTGGGAGGGGCGGTTTCCGGGGTTGCTGGTGTGCTGGTATGGGCGGTTTGGCTGGCGGATTGCTGGGTGTGGATATCTGTGGGGAATGAGTGGCGGTGACGGATGATGTAGGATGCCGATCTGTCGGATTGAGAACGAGTGAAGCTAGGACGCTCGCCGGAGGCTAGTGCACGGAATACGGGTGGGCGGAGGGAGATTGAGCGGGGTATTTGGAGCCGTGCAGCGGCTGCTGGAACTGAGGGTGCAGGACTCACAGGGGTGCCAGATACTACTTGAGCAGCTACTAGTGATGGAGTGTTCCCGCCCTCGTCCTTCTTTTTTCCACGCTTCGCCCTACCCAGCGGCTCATCAGATGATTCACCCACCTCCTTTCCGATCTTCACACGTCTTTTCTTTCCAAGCCTAGCTCTAACTTTTCTGGCAACCCTATAGATAGACCTTGAACTATGTGTTGAATTTGTCGAACCCGCCAGAGAGCTAGATGATGTAGTCCCCGAGTTCAGCCTCCCAAGAATTCCCGGGTGTGACTCTTCGTCAATTACATGCTGCGGGGTTGCCCGGTACATATATGCGTGCGATTTTAGTTGAAAGAGCAGATATAGGACGTAGACCAGCAGGAGGATGACAGATGTCCCCCTGCTTACTTTTATCACAGCACTGTTGGCTCTCTCGGCACTGCTGAACGAAGCATGGAAGGCAGTCTATGATCCACCTGTAAGAACCCTACATGCCATAGAAATCGAAAGGAACTTACTGGTAAGAGTAAACTCAACACAGCAAGACAGAGCAAGCACGCCGACATCTGGGTAACTGTGTTGTTATAAACCTGCTCCCGATATTCCAACCCCCCAATAAGAAAACACATCCCAAGAATCAACAACAAATTCGCCAATATCGACCCAATAAGTGAAGCCTGGACGATCCTAATCTCATTTTTGACAAGGGCAATTCTACCATAATTAGCACCACCACCACCACCACAAATCTTCCCTGAGTGATCGTATATGAACCGACTTACATACTGCCACACCCGTTAGCCGTTACCCGATAACCACCCAGCCCACTTCCACCACGCAAAATAAAACGATACTCACAAAATAATCAACTCAACCGCATTCCCAAAACTAACATTCAACAGTGCCCCCAGCGTATCGCCTAGGCAATGAGCCACACTCTCCGTCGCATAACCCAACAGCCCCGCCAGTGGAACAATCGCAATAGCATTCATAACAAACACAATCGTAGGATTGATTTTGGCGAAATTGCACGCAATCCCCACAGGTACGAACACCAGCAAAACATTGACCCAGGAGCTGAACAAGATCCTGCTGAAAGTATGAGCGAATCTCTTTAGGATGGGGCCTTCCTTCGATTCCGCTGAGGAAGTGGAGGCGGGTATATCTGGCGGGGCAGCTTCTCGAACGTCCGGTATTGACGCGGAGGCACCATTGTTTGCTGAGTGTGGATTAGCTGTGGTACCGGTAGTAGTAGTAGTAGCAGTAGCGATAGTCGGTGGATCTTTAGATCTACCGGCGTGTGCCCAGGAGCGAATAACGTCTTTAAAGGTAGCCATTCAAGGTTAGCTCGCAGTACTTGAAAACTCTTCAGACGGATATAATTCGGCAACAATCCTGATACAAATACTCGAGTAGGTGATTGAAGTAAAAGGAAGAAGTTGAATCAAGGGGAGAGAGAGAAAACCTGCCCATGCGCACTGCTGTAACACTCCGGAATGTTGTTTTCGTACGTACGTCCCGAAGCAAATCAATTCCCAGATCAAGCGTTACTTTCAGTCCTCCGTTCTCGTGCTCAACAAATCCGTGGGAGAAGCCCCCTTAAAGAAATATATATTGAAGCACTCCGCTCCCCCCTTCCTCCCCCTCCCGCCTCTAGACGCCTCCATTACTTGTACTGTGGCTATAGCATGTGGCAAGTTTAACTCCTTGCGTACTGTAGAGCCTCTCGCTGTTATCACTCAGGGTTTATTTGGACCCGTCTAGATTTATTTAGATTTATATAGCTGTTCGGTGGCCTGACGTCACTCCCATGGGAGCTAACGAAGTTCAACTGCCACGGAGTCTCGGGAGCCGGCCAAGTGACCCTAATGAGATCAACTCATTCAATCGACCGCCAAGAGGGCGAGAAGGTGTCCTTGGCTCGACCGGTGATTTGTCATTTATACAGGAACGTTAGTGGAGTTCGTCCTACCTACCCCGGGAGCGGACCTTGTCACCTTGGGATACACGGCAATTCGGAGTTCCGCTATTTCACTAGAAGGCGTTCGTAGAAGAACAAGAATGAGCGTGAATGCCAAAGCTATCGCTGTCAAGGATAATGCTGGGTGCAGAACCGCTCTACGGTAGCCAATTCCTACCCTCATTAAATTTTGACCCTCAATTGCAAGCATTTCCAGATGACAATAATAATAGCCCAACAAATATCATATCATCAACATCATACCAACCTCAGCACCGATAAAATCAATATAACTAATACTAACACCAACGCCGCAAACTTCCCAAGGCAATTACCGTTTTAATGCCACCCGTATCGCGGGCGGTGACGCCAGACAAAGAACACACAGATCAAAACAAACAACCACCCCATCGGGAGAACTTTACGGCTTGGGCAACGTCTTTCCGAATCCGGAAAGCTCACGAAGGACCAGTCTACTAGTACTACTTGTAGTACCCAGCGAGGCGGCGCTGGAAGAGCCGAGGCTGAGGACCATTGAGGTGGTCTGGCATATCTGACACATGATACAGCATCGGCGACAGCAACGGTGGTGAATGCGAGGTTATGAAGTATCTTTCTTTAGATTTCGAGATGTGGCCTACCCCATTCTATGCATGCAAGACCGAAAGAAAATGTCATCTACCAGCAGCAAACGAAGGCAATGAATATTCTTTCAAAACCTAGAAATAGCCAGTCCACAATTGCGCATAAAGTACGACACTATCTGCCACGCTTGCATTGTATGATGGTGAGCCCCGTAACACCATAAACCCACAAATCTCCAACGCCCCAAACCCACCCCTTCAGACCCATCAATCCCTTCTCCAACCCCTGCAAGTCCGCAATCTCTCCCCTTATCTCCCGTCTAAACCTACGCTTGTTTGCCGCACTCCTCTCCATAGAAACCGGTTACCAACCCCACCTGCCACAACCTCCCTCCCTCCACTGTTTACGCCAAGCCATCAGAATCCGTAACCCCAGCAACCAGGGCACAAACAAACCCACGAGTACAAATTCCCCTTCCATCCCACGTAAAACTTTCCTTCCTCATCCACTACCACTACCACCACCACCTTGCTTCACACCCACCACAAGACTACGCTCCACCCTCAATCTCAAGCAGCAAAGGAAAGAAAGCGAAAAAAGAGAACCATACAAAATGTCAGCTCAACCCCTCACAGACTTAAGCCTGAACCAATCCCTCGATCCAAGCACGAACGAATCCCCCAGTCCCATGATCCAGCAACTCCACCAGGCCGCTCCGAACGCAAGCCTTGAAATGCAGCGTCAGTTGCTTGCCCAGAAGCTTGCGGAGAAGTAAATACCCCCCCCGCCTTCCCCACTTTCCGCTGGAGGATACTAATTGTTCGAAAACAACAGAACTACTGGATCCTTCACATCCCCAACAGATGCCATGATGACTCCGTGCACTAAGAAGTTGGCGGCGCATAAGCAGAAGGCTTATGGGAAGTATGTCCCCTGTTTCTATGCTTCGCTGGAAAAGTTGGAATGTTGGTTAACGGAGTGCCAGATCCCAACCAAGACTCCTCTCAAAAGCCTTCTCGGGAATCGCCAAGGAGGGGAAGGAGAATAAGACTTCCTCCGCCTTCGCCTCCTCCTCCTCCTCTTCTTCTTCCTCAGGGCTTGGGAGGAATCCCTTTGGCGCGGATTCGTAGTGTCTTCACTTCGTTCGCTCACCAGCCAGCCAGCCGGTCAGCTAGTTAGCTAGTTAGCTAAAATCATCTGTTTCGTTTCGTTTCATGGTGGGAGTCTGCCACGTTACAATTTCTTTTTGTTTTAAAAAAACCCCTACCCCTACTCTTACTCACTTCGCCGCTTACACCCCATATGGAAAACTCGCCAAACAAATTGTTGGTCCTTTCCTCTTTCATTAAGCACGGGGTTTTCTTATCCTCATTCTTCTACTTTCTTTCTTTGTTCTTATAGAACGTTCACGAGGTTTCTCTTCCCTTCTTCATGATTTTTAGGGTTTATTATTTCTTTTTTTTTTCCACCGGCCCAGTGCAGAAGCAGGGATGGTATGGAGATGGGACCGGAAACGGGAGGGGGAAGGTTATCAATGATGGTGTATTCCCTTTTCGCATCGGCTGTCAAGTTAGTTATGACCTTTCGTGTGTATCTCTATAGTATAATGCCGGTATCCCACTATTATTTCTCTTCTTTCTCTTAGCTCTGGTCCTCCTAATCGTGAGCGACCGAAATGCTATCCCCCTTAAATCACTTTCCCAAGTTCTTTAGTTTCGCATGAGATATCACTCGGGCTGGAAATCGGCTAGGAAGCCATTTGTGATCTATAGTAAGGGTAAGTAATGTCCATCATTCGGAAGTGATCACTCCCACCTAAAGAGTCAAATCAGCTAGTCAGTACAGCATGTTATACTCTATCAAATACCTCTACCTACATACCACAAAATAATGAGCGAGTCCATGGACCCCATATCAAAGCGAACACAACCAACACAACAGAACAAAGCCCAAACACTAGCAAGCAGGCATAGCCTCCAGGTATCCAAACATAACAAAAACCAGGAAAAAGAAAAGAAAAGCGAAAGAGGGAAAGAGGGAAAGAAAACGAACCCTATTGAACTGAATTGGATTGAACTAGATCGAGCTGAACGGAACTAAACTGACCTGGACCTAAACTAACGCCGCCGCATCACCAACCTGCGATGTTCTATTCACTGTACCCCCGTTTTTTTCCCCGTCGTAGAAGGTGGAAAGGAAGAGCAAGAAAAATGAGATGGATATGAGAGAGTGCGAAAGAAAGAGACGAAAGCCATACCGAATTTTTTTTATAAAAAAAGATGGAGATTGGTATTTAAAGGGGAAGGGGAAAAATGGAAAAATGGGAAAAATGGCAAGAAAGCAAAGCAAAGGGCCCATTTAACACTCCAATCCCCGACCAAGCGCAGACTAAACCTTCTTCCCAATGGAGTCGGCAAACTCAATGTGCTCACTGTCAACATCCTTCATATCCTGATCGAGATCCTTTTCGCGGCCCTTGGGATCAAGATGGAAGGCTATGGCGACTGGGGAGATCCCATCCCTCTCCTGCATTTCCCCACCCCCAGATTGGTGGAAGTCTATTCTCTCACCGATGGCATCGCTTCCTCCAGTAGGGGGCTGGCTATTTCCGCTTCCTATGACCTCCATCATCTCGATTTCGTTTCCACTCAAACTATTTCTACGACTAATCTCGGGGGTTGCATTTCCTAGAGTAGCACTACTGCGGGAAGACGAAATCTTCTTTGGGGAGAAGCCTGCCCCTGGAGAAGAATTCGCACCCTCATCTTCTGGATCGAGCCAATCGTTATGCCGTTTTCGACCCGGGGAATTCGGCTGCAGTTCCGCCTTAAAAGCGGCGTTATCACGATCGACAAATGTCTATAAAAATTAGTGAGGCCCTGTCTACTAATATTGGCAATTTATAGTCATACCTGAAGAGGACCTGGTAAGGAAGTATCAATCCCCTCGCCCAAGTTCAACGCCTCATCATTCGCATAAACTAGTAGAACAGTGCCTTCTCCAGTGGTTTTGATAGCATGCATCACCTTCTCTTCAGTCACTTTGTTAACCTCATAATTCAGGGTAGGCGTAGTCTCCCATCCGGTTGCTGACGCTCTTGGTGTCCAGTTAATGCACCACCACTGCTCCCCTGTTGAGCCGGCGGGCGAGCCAGCAGAAGCTGGCCCTTCCTCCGAGTTGGGCGATCGAAGGAGAACGAAAGTGGTTGAGCTCTCCGGGGATATCCCACGTAGTGTATACCTCGTCAACGGAGGAAGTGAAGGGTCGAGGTCTTCAGGTGAAGTAAGTGATGACCTTAGTTTTACCAGGGTCTCCCGGGCCTCTTCCTTCTTCTTTGCCAATGCTATATAAATAGAATTAATTAGCCCACATCTCAGCTTAGCTAACGGTTGCTTACCTTCAAGCTTCGCATCAAGCTGGTGAATAACGCCCTCTAACATAGCAAGAAGAACAGCGCTTGATTCAGACTGAGCCTCATTCGCAATCCCAGTCGGGACTTCGCGATTCCCTTCAGCCGCGTAATGCTCTACAAGAATCGACAAGAGCTCTCGGGGTTGGGGTACACCCTGGAGCTCGTGGTAAGTGCCTTCGTTCACCTGTACCCTCTTTAGCTTATCTTCTTGGAGTTCTATTTCTGCTATGATGTTCCTCTGCTCTTCAATCTCCCTTCTAACCTCCCGCATAGGTACCGCCCAAGCTTGAGTATACCTATCCGGATACAAAACGGTCGGGATCGCAATTGGACAGCCATTAAATATCCCGTTGTCAAAGGGCCTAATTTGAGCACAGATGACGGGAGCGAATTTGACGAAAACGTCCGTCTCATCGTCCGGTGGAAAAGTAACTGAGTCTAGCATATCGTAAAGGGTGGTCTCGCCAATCTTAGGGCCAATGAGGTCCATAATCTGGAAAGCCTCTTTATCCATCGAGGCCTCATCTGTTGCGCCCCGGATGTATCGGGTGGCTTCAGAGAAAAACGTACAACCGTACTTCCCTTCAGCAGGCTCCAGAGTTGCTTTTTGGATTGCTTTTATCCATTCACGAAAAAACGTCGAAAGGGTAGCTACAGAACTAATTGTTATTAAATCCCAGAAAATCCTGAAGATGTGCCAGACTCACAGGCTTGTTCATGCTCTTGATAATTCGGGATCATGGCTAAGCTCTCCACACTACCATAAGCCCTCATTGTGCCGTCCAAAAAGGCCATCAGCCTCTGAACCTCTTTAACTTCTTCCGTGATTTCTGGTCCACCGGCCTCTTCATCACCAGTATTAGTGACTCTTAGAATTTTAATCGGCTGGCCATTCCACCACTGATCGTCATGTCCGTAGTCACGGTCAAGACAGTCCCGAGCAAGCATAGACTCCCTAGCAGCCGGAATGCCATGAAGGATCGTTAACAAGGCAGCTATATTGCCGCCAGAATTTGCCGGTCTAAGAAATGCCGGATCTCCTGGCTTACGCTTGCGCTCTGATGGGCCCGGATCTAGGAATATTTCATGGGTCGTGGTTAGAGCCCAGAGTTGTGGGTTGTATTCCTGATTTGGATTCGCCGGCTGAAGATAGGAGGTAGCTGGGGAAGTGCGTGTCCCAGTTATTCCAGTCTCCTGTGCCCCATACTCACCGGTATGGGCTCCAGAGGCCTCCATAGAGGCAGCCAGAGCACGAGCGAGCTCTGGATCAGAATCTATTGTTTCCATCCATGAGTCCTCTGGTCCCGGCCAAGGAGGAAGAAAGGCAATCTCACTACCATGATAACCCGCCGAGCCCCCCGCCCTGTTTGATACCCTGGATGGCGGTCTAGACTTTGTCCCCTCATATCCACCTCCAGCATGAACATCTGGTGCTTGTATTTGGAATTCTAGAATGCAACAAAATCAGTCCGTTTGCTGCAGTTCCACAGGCCTTAATCCCCCTCTGCCGAGCTGTACCGTACCGGATTGATGAAAGTTATTATCATAATTATGGTCGGTTTGGGTACTTGGATTCCCATCCCGGTCAGCATCAAACAGAGATCCGTCCCACCTGTAGTCTTCCCTTGCCTAGAAGGCCCTCCAAATACCGTCAGTCAGTCAGTACAGCCCAAGATCCGTGGAACGGTGGAGACCGAGCCGCAGTGCGGGGGTTTCACCTTGTGCAAATCACCGCCGTAAAAGTAATCGGCTGCCCGTACGAGGTCGTTATTACATGCCTAGCAAAGCCCGTAAGTTTGGTTTTGATTAGCGAGACGACGGGGGGGGGGGGGTATATCGTATCGCAAAGCGATTGCAACGGTGACGTTGGTCTTGGGAAAATGGAGTTCAACGCACGTTCAAACAAGCCAGAGCATCAGACCGCTCAATCCCGAGATTTGCTAATTCCGCAACCGCCTGCTCTATATTGAAGGCCGCCATTTAACGAGAGAAAGAGAGAGCAGGAGAACGATCTCCTCTCCTCCCAGTGATAAAGGGAATAATCTGACGATAAAGGGATGCTGTTTTTTGTTTTTTTTTGTTTTTTTTGCTGTCGTGATCGGACTTTGACGTTGTATCGCAGGTACAGATGTTAGCTTACAAAAAGAGAGATCTCAAACCGCACGAGGTCGGCCTTGGACGGTGATGCTGAAATGCCAAGAAACGAGGCGGGGGGGTTTCGCTGGGCCTGTTTAGTTGAGGTGTGATACAAGTGCTACTATAGTAAGAGTGTGTGTGTAAGTGGGAGAGAGAGACCGGTTGATTACCGATTGTGGATTGACTTTATCCCTCTACCACTCCCTCCTCCCATCTCCAATCATATCATCCGCCCCAACCAACACTATGCGTAGTGCAATACATGAGAATATTGCACTCGAGTAGAGTAGCGGAGGATAGGCTACCGTGCAAGGTGTAGGTGATTATGTATACTGTCCTTGATCGTACCCATACAGGGCAATGCAGCATCACCACTATCTTTTCCATCATCAACCTATACCAGTACAGTACCACACAACCAACCAAAAACAAAAAACATCCCACATCTAACAAGAATCCCCCTGTTCACATTTCCTTTGCCAATATCTCCATCACGATTCGCGGAATAGGCCCGCGCTCGTCTCGTCTCCAAGCGAAAAACCCGTTGCCAAAGCACGGATACTCCCGAACTCTAACTGCACCCCACCTCCCCATGAGAACATCGTGCGACCAACCCCAGTTACAAAGTACCGGTACCTCGCGAACATATACTTCGATCCATGTCCAAATCTGCAACAGCTACCAAAAAGCCACAAAAACCAACCATCCTCTTCAATCACGAACCTCTAAAACCTTCTTCTTCTTCGTCTTCTTCCCTGACCCCTCCCTCCCCCCCTTCCTCGCTCTCCCCTCCAACAAACTCTCTCCCGCGATTTCAGACCGAGGAGGTCTATGCTCACTCATCCCTACTCACTCACTCTCTAGCAATTATTCGATGCAGAAACTCTGCATCACTAAAACAGCCACAGTTTTACCATCTTCTAAAAAAAGGAAGAAAAAAAAGACTTCCCATGATTTACTTGTTACAAGTGCCAGGCGGGGAACCGGCACTATACCGGCGGAATCATCACATGGATGGGACATGTCCCAACGTGGGTGTGCGGGCAAGCAAGCAAGCAGAAGCCGGAAGAGAAAGAAAGAATGATGATAATTCCTTCCTGCTACACCGCAACTGCAACCAGCAACATTCATATATCATACACGTACTACCCTTAATAACTACCAGCGAGCCAGCGAGCAAGCAACCTTCTGCTGAAAAGCACATGCAAAGTCCCAGGATCCCACATAGCACCGACTCTCTTGATCTTGAGTCTTAGAGAAATCAAGGCGAATCCAGCGGGTATTTTCTTGCTCTGCACACACCTCCCCCTCCCTCCCTCTCCCTCCCTTCTTTCCTCCCTCCATCCACACCCCACACACACACACACACCGCTATCATACTCCTCTCTTTACTGTAGCAAAAGAAAAAGAAAAAGTGTTTCTCTCCTCCTCCTCCTCCTCCTCCTCCTCATCCTTTTACTTCTGAAGGGTTGACTTGGTGGCCCGCAAACCCACGCCTCAGCTGTTTCTCACTGTCATATTTTCACATTTTCCTACTCTCATTCGTATACCGGACCGTACATCCCTACCTAGTCCACCTTTCCGGAACCCCAAGGAAGCACCGAAAAGGTCATGAAATGAGAACGAACCACTCGATTCCACACCTCTACATCCTCACACCCCCCCCAAATCATCTGCCACAGCGTAAAATTCGAGACAAATTCCCACCCCACACACACACTCTCTCTCTATCTCTACTCGTGGCGGGCAAGAAGTCCCCGAAAACAGGAATTCGCAAAACATATGGCAAAATGTCCATACCTATCCGAGCGCCCATACAAACTCACAACCCCTGTTTTCAAGTACCAGACAATGCTACCGCCCCGGACCGAGAAGAAGCGGGAACTTTCCCTTCCTTCCTTCCTTCCTTCCTCCCTTCCTCCCAGCCCACTCCGATAACTCCCGGTCGAGGCTCTAAATCATGTGAAGCGTAATGTAGCATGCAGAGGGATACAAGCCCCCCCCTCCCCTCCGGTCCGGGAGTGCACATCTGAAATTAAGGTAGTCACAAGAATCTATCTATGCAGATATATGAGTCCCGCCCATACGGTAAGTATCATAAGTAAAACTAACTACCCTCCAACACACACACCCATCACCTGAGTGGTTGACAACCAGGGCAGACCTTGAGACCCAGAACCAGATTTGCAAATTACAATACCGTATAAAGAATCGTAGAGTAGAAGTAGAAGATGTATGTATCATATGTATATACCCCATCATCCCAGGAACATGCGGTACCCATAGTATCATATCATGGAAAAACATCCTGGCTGAAGCAAGACCACTTGAGATGACGATTCACATGATATTATCATATCGTACCCTACCTTACAATTCCGTCTTTTGGCTGGGGGGGGGTAATGGCACAAACACGCCCGCACAAAGTAAAACACATGAAAATCCAAAGCGAACCGGCCCCCCCCCCCCCCCCCCCCCCCCCTCCCACCAAGTCACCACAACTACGATACTCGAGTACAGCGCCAGAACGAAACCCAAAACCCCTTAGACTACATTCAATAAGCCCGAACGATTAAACCACGCTAGTACGATACATAAAACCTCATAAAGTGTGATAGGGCTTGACAATTGCTACTATAGTGTGGGGGTAGAGGCCCTAATCCTCACACTCAATCACTCGCATATCGCTTGTATCGCAGCGCCGATAACATAGGGCGCCACGATACACTGCACAGCGCAAAAGTGGCAACAAAAGGCTCTCGCCAATTTTTGGCCGTATCATATGTAATATAAGTTAATAGCAGTCACGACGTTATAATACGAATATAATATGAAATTACCCATAATTATTATAATAACGTGGTCAATGCAGCCTTGAGCGAGCGAGCGAATAAATAAATAAATAAATAAATACTGTAGCTCTAAGCGAGCAATGCAAGGCCATCCATGGTAGTGTATTGGTGTTCACCGAAGCACAGCGCTGGTAGAGACGAAACACTGCGTGAAAGGGGAAATACCGGTAACTTAGGGAAGGTTACTTCCGTACTGTACTCGAGCACAGTACCGTTTACCAGTACGTGGGGTGCTTGAAGGACGGGAGTGGTGTAAGAGGTCAACTGGTGTCAAACATGAATGACAAAGCTTCCAGCCACCGCAGCATGGGAATCGACCCCCCCCACATCCTGTGTGGTATCCCAGCTCAACCACCTGCATCCTCACAACGGGCGGCGGGGCCCTTCCGCCACGACCACCCCCCGCGGCCCACTATGAATCGACCCATTAGTTTCAATTTTCCAATTCAATTCAACCTAATTCAATTTCTAAACTACCGTGCTGTATCTTTAACATACCCTACACCAGTAATCAACACCGCTTGCACCAGCAACCTCGTGTTCACACCAATCGTTCACGCTTGTATTTTATGATGCCCCCCAGCCCGCGCCGAGGAAACAACTGTTCCGAGAACAAGCTTTTTTTGCTCTGCTCCCAGCCACTTTTCCATTGCCGCCAGCACACGCGCCAGACGCCCGCCGGCATCTGATTTGTCCGCCTGAACATCACCCGTTCCAGCCACCAATCAAATCAAAATCCCTCGGCAATCCCTAACCCCTCTTCATCTCCTGCACCGTGAAGCAAAAAAGGGGTATACATTGCAGTTTCCCTCTTTGCTCTGCCTTTCTTTGCCTTTTTTCTTCCTGGCATCGTTTCTATTTTAATACCGTGACTTCCCCCCCTAGAAAGGGTAAACCGGCAATTGAATCCCCTCCTGATTGAGAGCGTAGTCGATGCCAAATATAACATTCTGCATGAGCAGAACGAGAGAAAAGAAAAGTTCTCTAATTTAAGATTGCTCGTGAGTGTGTAGGTAATATCGTGCAAGCTAAGTATTCCCGCGGCGAACCCTGGGAAGGGGATGGTATCGGACAGTAATAGGGGTAATGGTAAGTTTGTAAAAGGCCAGAAGATAATTCCTTACTGCTGGTAGCAGCATGTATGCATTGCTAAATAGGGAGGTTTCTTTGTTTTTTTGTTCCCCTGTTTTGTTTTTAGCGAAGCAATCGACTGCTATGGGTGCTCGAGCATTGTAGAGCAATTTGTCCTCCCCCCGGCGATGATGAGCGTGCCTAGAGAACTTCAGGTACCGTAGAGAGTGATCTGTAGGTTTCTTTTTTTTCTTTTGGTTTGATTTGGCTCAGGGGAAGTACATACGTATGTGATGCATGTATGATATCTTGACTGCAGGAGCTTATAGCAGTGCGGTAGAAGTAGAGGAAGTAGCGAGTTGAAGGGTGGATGCCGAATAGAAGTCCTATTTTCACCATATGGTTTAGTCAGTGGCTTAACTGGAGCGGGATTCCCTTTTTTGCTTTCTTTTGCTGTATGGTCATTTTGTATGTATTCTTTTTCCAACCCGCCTTTCAAAATGGGTTGAGGAAAAAGCAGTCTGGACTCATGATTGGCTTGCAATTGTTAAACCGTTTTTGAATGACAGGATATTGTAGGTTTCGTTTGATTGCCGTCCCTTGTGGTAGGGCCTACCGTTATCCTAGATATGCAAAAGTCTCGAGCCCCGGGAGGCTTTATCATATTCTCATTCCAACTTTTGTTATCCGTGTTTGTTCCAGTTTCTTGATGGTTGGGTAATCTTGGGAGTAGTGATAGGCTCATCCGTTTGAGCGGTGAGATTAACCCTTCCCCTCCCCCCGCATCTTGGTTGCTCTCGCCCCGTCTATCAACCTTGACGCCCGGTCGGTGATAACACACTCTTGGTCAGCAGATGCCGGAAGGTTCCCGTAGAGTTAGTTAGTTACCGCAATTAGTTGTGGGATAGGAATAAAAGACGGACAGAAAATGGGGTATCGAGTCTAGAAGAGGTGTTTTTATTTTTATTTTTAGCCTCTCTCTGACTTTTCTAAAAGTATACCAAGGCGGGGGCCCGGAAGTAATGGTTCTTGCTGAAATCCTAGCCTTCATTCCTGTTTCATCGTCAGGTTGATACGGTTCTGGGCCTAGGTTGGGAAACGGATGGATGCCTGGAGGGTTTTACCCCAGGATGGAGTGAAAACAGAGGTGATTGTCTGAGTGGAGAATTGTAGGGGATGCTTGAATATGGGGGGATAGATAAGGGATGATGAGGATCAGGGGGACGACAAACGGAAGCCAGCAGAAGTGGAAAAGAGAGGGAAAAAGTCTGGGACTCTTCCTCTTCATCGTGACCATAACGCCGAAATCCACGATGACGAACTCCTGTCACTCCTATTCTTCAGCTCCTCGATCCATAAAAGAAAGTTCCCATAGCCAGAGCATGGCACTCACCGCCTTTAGATCCCCCTCCTTTCCTGTATTCATAGTCGGGTCCTGAAGCAATCAATCAATCGATCCAAGCCGTTCTATAATTGTCAGTAAAACCCATCGCTTTGACTCCCTTCTCCACACAACTTTACCTTTTTACCGCCAGGCATCCAGTGCGGGGAAAGACGTTTCAACAACCCACCTTAAGTCCATCCCCCTCACCAACCCTCCCCTCTTTCAACCCAGGATATTCCCACCCCGGCACCGTCTCTTTTTTTTTCGATCGTCGTAGACAATCTGCAAGCGATTACATACCCTCCCTCACTCCCTCCCTTCGTTGCTATCCAAAAGGTTTGCGCGAGGGGGCGTAGGGGACAGGAAAAGAAGAAGGAGGGGGACCTCGGTGGAAGAGATGTACGAGTGACGGACTATGATCCGGTTACAGACCACCATGAGGGGGCTTGCACGGGAGGGGGGGAAGGAGGAGGCAGTGGGGGGCGAGTTGCTCAGCGGCCACACATCCGTCTATGCGCAGAGATCGACCAAAACATGTATCAGGGTATAATTTATTTATTTATTTAGACTTTTAGACTAGTTAGCTACTGTATGTATGTCGGGGGGGTTTTTTTTCCTCCCATTTCTTTTTTCTTTTTTTCTTGTTTTTTGATTATTGATTGGGCTTTTCCAGCCATGGTGGTCTTGGCTTAGCGTAGAAAGCGCTGTAGTGAGTGGGTTAGGTTGCTCTGGGGGTTTTGCGTGCCGGCAGATATGCATACCGTGTTGCCTGTTTGGATGGTCTCAGGAGTAAGTGAACTGGTCCAGGATTGGGTGTATCAAGTGATATGAGTGAAAGTAGGTGAAAGAGAGAGAGAAGGAGCGATAGGTGGGAGGGGGGATACGAACGGTATGGTTTCGTTTTGGTCTTGGTGGGCTGCGAGGCGCTCTTGCGGGCTGCTGTGAGTACGAATGATTTTCCTGACAGCACGTGGTGATGGATCGCTCGGTGGTGGGGGGTTTTATTTTATTTTATCTATTTCATTTTTCATTTTTTCATTTTTTTTTTTTAAATTTCATTTCATCCTAGCTGGACTGATCTGCCTTCCTACCTCCCTCCATAACGTACACTGCCCGCCTGTTTGCTTGCCTCCCTACCTGCTTACAGTGGGCCGGCCTGCACGTGGTCCATTAGAGATAGAGATAAGAGTCTCAGTGTAAATTTTCTATCTGTTTTGACCTATTTACCTTGCGGTAGAGTATGTGTCTATGGTGGCAGTAGGCAGGAGTGGATGGTCTCATTCCTCCCTCACGCTCGCTTTCAGTCAAGTAGAGTAAGGTAAAATAAAAATAAAAATAAAAAAGGAGAATTTATTTATTTTGTCCTCATCCCACATATGGCAAGTTGGGCGGTCTGGGTGAGTCTGCCTGTTTGTACTACCGGGTTTCCTGTGCCATGAGTATTGTAAGAGGTCTAGACAGTCATTGAAAAGGGGGGGCGGGGAGGCGTAAGTTAGTCTAGCTGGTATTGTACAAGTACTCGGACGTGCTACAGTTGCTAGGGAGGTGAGGTCGAGAAGCAGGATAAGTACAGAACAGAAGGGGAACACAGGATGCATGCTAATAAGGCAAACCTGGCAAGTGGTGATCCGAGGAAAAGGCGAGGAAACCAAGATCAGGAAATAAAGTAAACTACACGTGGATCATTTTCGGAATTCAATGGGTAAATAAATGAAGGAAAAAAACAAAAACAAAATAAAATATCATGATTTCAGAAGATCTTGACAATTTTTGCCAAAGTCGAATGATAACTAAAAAGAGAAAAAAGAAAGGAAGACCCATTCTCCCTTTAGACACATATTTGGGCATACTTTAGCTTGGCCTAGTAAATATCTCTGGAACTCTCGTTGGTTTTTGAAGCCTAAAAGCCTTTTTATGGGTGAAGCTTTGGTATTATTTCTTTTTATGATGTAAATAGTAAGCGACTAAATTTGTCTGAGGCACGATGGAACCTTTTTTTTTTTCCAACTCTACTCGAATAAGATCACAATGGTTCTTATAAAGGGAGAAATAAAAACAAATAAATAAAAAAAGTATAAAAAAAGACGAGTGGAGAAGGTCGTTTGTCGGCAAGTTGACTTTGCAGGCGCCTGTGGCGACGATGGACGTATCTACCATACCTGAAAATATACATGTGTTAACACCCACATAGCTGCCTAATGGTACTCTACAAGTATGGAGTGGTGCAGTACTCGTACCGGTACACACCTACTCGTGATGTCGTGACGTTTATAAAACGGACTGCTATTGTGTACTACCAAAATTCTCAGGCTCTGACCAATTTTTGGCTGTATCCAACAGCGGTCAGTCTTACAAATATCACGGCATTACTATTAGCACAATGGGTCACCCTGCCGAGTACAGACAAAGGTACCGAAGTGTCTGTGTTTTGGTAACATATCTGATAGGTTGAGCGGGAGGGACGAGGGTACCTGTTTTGAAGCTAGTATGAGGGGGGAAAAAGAGGAAGAAGCGATTCGGGATGTTTGAGGTGCAGCTCGAGCTACCGTGAGTGACGGTAGAGGTCACGGAAGTTGATGATTTACCGGAGTCACTTTTCTTTTTCTTTTCCTTTTTCTTTTTTTCTACTTTTCCCTCTCAAATCGTAAAATGTATTTTTTGGTTGCTTTTTTTTCATTCTTTCTAATTATTTCTTTTTGTTCTCTTGCCTGAAGCTGCCTTTTTCTTTTTCTTTTTTTTTCATTATCAAATTCTTTTTTTGGTACATATGATTTTGAATTTAAACAAGTCGAAGGGGGGATGCATCATTGATATTGGCGCGTTCTGAAAATGATCAAATTGTAGGTATTTTATATCACCACGGGCGAAACTCTGGGGGCAAGCATTTTTGGAACGCGCTCACCTGACCCCTCTATTATCCACATTCACCCTCCGAAAGAGCTCCAGCCACCTTCACAAGGGGAAAGAGGGAAACATCGAGCTTTCTCGAACCCGGACAGCGGAAAGGCATATCAAGGGATCAAAAAGTTAAGATCGTAGCTCAGATTTCTGAGCCCACTGAAACAAGGCTTAGATTCAAAGAAGAGGGTGACAAGATTTACAGAAGGAGGGAAAATCAATATTTGGTTTTTGAATTCCTGCTCTTTTACGATAATACTCACAGTACCTTGTTTGACATCTCCTCGATTCGCCTGGTGCCATCATTAATCCTCCGCGCGCCCACCTCTTTTTTTTTTTT
>Ga0307507_10002380_pt1 | contig 39731 bp, 25 predicted proteins | sample 7_EM_MG_FD_207223 | JGI IMG/M metagenome (GOLD analysis project Ga0307507, IMG submission 207223) | Populus trichocarpa ectomycorrhiza microbial communities from riparian zone in the Pacific Northwest, United States - 7_EM | ecosystem: Host-associated > Plants > Roots > Unclassified | place...
AGTGCGGTGGTGGTGGATGTTGACGATGAATTCTCATGGTGTTGAGATTTCAATCGCCGGGTGTGTAGGGGAGATGGTTCGTGACCCAAATCCCATGTCCCGAGGGTGCCCTTATATAGGGGTTCTTCCCTCAACCCTAACCCTGTGTGACTCATTCCCTCGCGTCACGCGATTCATGACTCAGAATGAGTCATAGTGTGAAATCCATCAGCTGACTATTCCGAGTCAGCTGCACCCTATCTCGCAACCAATCAAAACCCATAAAACAAGTCATGCACCCTAACGGGGTCACATGCGTGAAACCCATGACTCATAACTATGAGTCATGTGCGAGATACATAAACCACATGAGCACAATCGTGCGTCATGTCAAATATCAACCAATAACAATCAACTAATGACACGCTATTGCGTCGCCATGTGAAAGCCTATGAGTCAACTGATCTCATTAGTGTGAAAGATAACCAAACGATGACTAATAACTATTAGTCATGTGAGAGTCTGCCTTGCTTAGTCACCGTTTGTGACACGGATGCTAGAGATTGGCTTTCTTGCAATTGGCCTTGATAGGTGAAAGCTGTACAGGCCGTTTCTCTCTGGCAGCTGTAGGGAAGACTCAGGTTCATTGCGACTATGCTTAGTGATGACACACCCACGATGGTCAAAGGAAATATGGCAATGCTGGGCGAGCTTATTGATGGATAGGAGAGAGAAGCGAAGCTGAGGGGCAAAGAGAGCTTCTATTTCAAGATGGAAGCCTTGGACTGAGAGTGCAATTCTTCCTTTCATACTTGTGGGAATTCTGGCTGAATTCCCTAGTTGGATCTCTGTTTGGGTAGCGAGTCTTTTTAAGGTTCTGGGTATGAAGGCTGACCTCTGGTTGGCAAAATGGTCTGAGGCACCAGAGTCAAGTACCCATGCTGAGCGGTTCAGATTAGATTCCGTATATGAGACCAGAGCCTGAACCACAGTGGCTACTGAGGCATCATGGCTCTCCCTGCTTGGTTCCCTCCTGGAATTGCGCTGGTCTTTTCGGAAGTTTTGTCTAATCTTTTCTGCATTCCTTTTTAGGTTACAAGTGGCGATTCGATGACCTCGCTTAGTACAGTAGAAACAGATGACCTCTTGGCTACTCTGTCGGCTTTGGGAGTAGGATTGATGCTAATTCGATCTTTGTGGCTTCGGATATTGGTGCTGTCGGTTTTGTATATGATGACTTAGTGATCGACTAGAGCTTGTGGTGGTAATAAGTGCATTACTTGTCGTTAGTGTCGCACTAGTATTCGTACTCGCACCAACTTCTTCTTTCCGGGACTCCATTGCTCGATCTGCCTCCAGTACAGTAGAGATAACATAGTCGACTGTTTTGGCTTCCGGAGATTTATCGTGAGTAATGATACTCACTATGCTGTCAAAAGTGGAAGGCAAGGTGGTAAGTATATGGGTAATAAATTCTTCATCTGAGATTTCTTGTTCGGAGTTTTGAAGCTCGGTGCGGCATTCTAGAAGCTTGTGAACATATTCGGTAATGCTCTGTTTTGGACGTAGAGTATTGAACTCGCGCTTAATCATTAACCTCCCAGATCTAGTGTTTACTCGATCCAGGTTGTCGGTAAGTGCATCCCACATCTCCTTCGGATTACGCTTCCCTTTAATGAATCCCTTGGCTGACGAATGGCATGCAGCATTTATCATGGCTGCTGCCTTTCCCAGGCGCTTGCGATAGTGAGAATAATCCTCACTACCCTTTTCAGGCTCATCCTCCATGCCCAGAACGATTCCAAGGGAGTCTCCCGCTTGGAGAAAGAACTCCATATCTCGACTCCATTGGTGCCAGTTCTTTGGCGTCAGCTTTCGGGTTTCACCATATTTACATTTGTAAATATCACCCTCGGCTGCTGGTATCGCTGTGCTGTTGTACATCTCGGTTCTTGAGAACAGCCGGAAGAGAGAGAGATGAAGATAGTATAAGAGAATAAGGAGAAGTGGGTATATCGGGTTAGGTGGCTAACCCGGGCTCATAACCTGTTGAAATACGGGTCAAAGATCAAGGGATATACCAGAAACATGTGCACATGAGAGATACTTCCAAACTTCTTATTGTCTCTAAGGGCCGGGAAGGCCCGCTATTTATACGGTGAAATAGCAACATAAGCAGTAGCGGAGAAGAGGTTAAAGGAAACAGTATGGAAGACAAGAGAAAACAAATGAGAACAGAATTGAGTATTAGGTTGACTGATTGAGTAGTGACATAAGAAACAAGCCAAAAATGGTAAGTTAAACTCGGAGAGTAGGAAACCGGTACGAGGGAGAATGACCGGCTATGTCGTACTCCTATACGTAGAAAGTACATATCCGAAAGCCTATTTTCAACATGATGGCAATGTTATAATACCTTCACAACTGCCTCGTGCCTATTCCTAGTAGCTCACGCGAGAGATGTATGGCCCATGCTCTCTTTCTGATTGGTCCTTCGCAAAGATGGATGCCCCGTGTAGACTATTGAGTAGGGGAAGCCTATCTAAATCAATACGGTAAACACTCGGTTTCTGTCCTTTCAAGAGAGAGTTCGGTGGATACGCAGTTATTACAGTCGTCAAATAACTTCAGCGCAGGCAATTTTGCGCACTCTAAAAGGTTCCGTCTCGCGTATTGAAGAATATTCGAGAAACAATGTTAGAGATCCAGAAAGTGTGCGTGTTGAAGATTGGGAGCAAGAGTCGTCGAGGGAGCTTTGACCTGCTGCGAGTTCACTCACTCAACTTAAGCAGGTTTCCCCGATTGTCAAGTGAGCGTGCCAAAAAGCTCTGGTTGAGCCCGGAGATGGGTCGTAGAGGCTGAAGTGGAAGTTAAAGTGGGTGTGTAACGAGTTTTAGGTCAAAGTGATTGGAAATAGTGTTGTCAACTAACTTAGGAGCAAGGCTTTATCTATGATACCCCGCTTTGCCCCAATTTCAAGTGATTGCTTTCAACACACTCCAGGTTAATCAACACCTTGCTCTCAACGTTTGCAGCGGGAAATTTTTAAAATGTCGCGGGCATTCAACAATAACAATAACTCTCTCAACACCACAGGCTCTTTCAACAATAACGATACCTCTTTCAACACAAACTCTTTCAACAAAACTACGATTAACTACACCACCTCCGATGATAGATCTAAAATACTAGCGTGGCTATCGCCATTAGAGCCCCGGGTGCGACATCGAGACATCGGAGCCCGGCGGATTGACAGTATTGGAACTTGGCTGCTGGAAACTGAAGAGTTCAAACGCTGGTACGGTGGCAATAGGGGGGATGGATCCTATCATCCGACCTTATTTTGTGATGGCAATCCGGGAGTGGGAAAGAGTTATATCATGTAAGAGAGCGTGTAATTTATCGTTGCGGGGAATCAAAGAATACTATCGCTAATAAGTTGCGATGATAGTTCACTAGTGATAGACAAGCTATGCGACGAGGCCGTCAAGGGAGATCCGACCGTGGTGTGTTTTTATTTCGACTTTGCTGCTCGGAATGAGCAATCGCCAGTAAATATGCTTGGCTCACTGCTGAGACAGCTTGTTAGCGGACAGAGGAAAATTCCGGAAGCGATAGTCGAAGAGTTTCAAAAAGAGGAAAGCTTTATCGGGGGTAGAGGACTACAAGTTTCAGGAATTTTGAAGATGTTCCAGACAATCACAGCCACGAGGCGCACATTTATATGTGTTGATGCACTTGATGAATGCGTACCGGAGCATCGAATGGTGGTTCTTGAATCATTAGGGCGGATTCTGCAAGGATCTCCCAATGCTCACTTATTTATGACTGGGAGACCGCATGTGCGGAGTGAGGTGGAGAGGGAGTTGGGTGGAGTGGCAACCTTTATATTTATACGGGCTACGGAAGATGGGGTCCTTAGATTTCTGCGCGAGAAACTTAGGAAGGACGCGATCCCAAATATGATGAGCAGCACATTGGAGGGGGATATTATGAAGAGTATTCCCGCAATAAGCTCGGAAACGTATGTAGGAACGAGGCTAAGGGCAAAGCTGCCTTAACTCAATGACTGACATATTTGAACCTAGATTCCTCCTGGCGTCTCTCCATATTGAGGCAATCCTTAGAAGCACCACGGTTGCTCGGCGGAGAAAAACACTCAAGTCAATGAAAGATGGGGCAGGGTTAGGGGATGCATACGGTGCGACGCTGGAGCGTATAAAGGCCCAGGACGAGGAAAAGGCCGGGCTTGCAATGGCGGCTCTCACATGGATCTGTCATTCTGAGCGGCCGTTACAAGTGGATGAACTATGCCATGCGCTAGCCGTAGAGATAGGAGCAACTAATTTTGATCCTGAAAATGTTCCTTCGATAGGCACATTGCTAGACTGCTGCCAAGGCCTGATTGCAGTCGACGCGGAGGCTATGACGGTGCGGTTAATCCACTATACGGTCCAAGAGTACCTTTGTAGTCATCCAGGTCTCTTCAGTAAACCTCACTCGATACTCGCGGAAACCTACTTAACCTATCTAAACTCGAAAAGGGTCAAGGACCTCACACCCCATTCTCTCCCAGCCCATGGAAGTATGCCATTCCTCAAATATTCTTCAAGATATTGGGGAACACATACGAACAAGGATCTCACAGACCATGCCAGGACTCTTGCGCTTGAACTCTTAAACATGTACGAAGACCAAATCTTTGTTGTATCACTTCTGGGGCAGGTACTGCAAAACGGGTATATTGGAGGCATCGCCTCCCCACTCTTCTCTGGATTACACTGCGCATCGTTCTTCGGGATTGTTGACCTTGTCACTGTATTGATAAACGCTGAAGGTTACCAGGTCGAACAACGGGACTGTGTAGGTAGAACACCGCTCGCGTGGGCGGCGGAGAATGGACACGAAGGAGTGATCGAGATACTGCTGGAACGGGAAACTATCGACCTCAATCGCCCAGATGTGTATGGTCAAACGCCACTCGGGAGTGCTGCTATTGCGGGATACGAAAGAGTGGTTAAAATATTGCTGGAACGGGAAGAGGTCGACCCCAATCGCCCTGGTACAGTTGATCGAACACCACTTCTATGTGCTGCTATCAGCGGACATGAAGGAGTGGTCAAGTTATTCCTGGGGCGGAAAGATGTCGACCCTAATCGCCCTGACACGGATGATTACACACCACTTCTGTGTGCTGCTATCAACGGACATGAAGGAGTGGTCGAGTTATTGCTGAGACGGGAAGATGTCGACTCTAATCGCCCCGGTGCGGATGGTCGAACACCACTTCTGTGTGCTGCTATCAGCAGACATGAAGGAGTGGTCGAGTTATTGCTGAGACGGGAAGATGTCGACCCTAATCGCCCTGACACGGATGATCAAACACCACTTCTGTGTGCTGCTGTCAACGGATACGAAGGAGTGGTCAAGTTATTGCTAGGACGGGAAGATGTCGACCCCAATCGCCCTGGTGCGGATGGTCGAACACCACTTTTGTGTGCTGCTATCAGCGGACATGAAGGAGTGGTCGGGTTATTGCTGAGACGGGAAGATGTCGACCCTAATCGCCCTGACCCAGATGGTCGAGCACCACTTCTACATGCTGCTGCTATCGGGCATGGAGGAGTTGTTAAATTATTGCTGGAACAAGAACATGTCGACCCTAATCTCCCAGATAAACACGGCGGTACACCGCTCTCTTATGCTGCTCAGGAGGGACATGGACTACTCTTGCAACTATTACAAGCCTGGACATTTATTCAAAACCCTAATACGCCGCTATCCCACCAACTGCGACGCAACTAAGGTGAATTAGAATCACTGGCTCCTCTGTTGACTGCACTCAAGCCTCGTGGTATTCCCTCGTTCTAGCACCAGCTTCCCTCGGCCTTTGGGAGCCTTTTATGAGCTATTGCTGGTATCACCATCTTACTATCCCCCCGTGTGCCCTTAACACCAGTCCGATTAACGTGGTCTTGAAATCTCCCCCCGCCACCATTCGTGGGAGTGCAACTTGTACGTAGGCATATACTCTCTGAAACCCTCAGATATTTGTCAATGTTTATGAATGAAGGCTTACTAACGTATTATACCTAGTTATGGGTCCCCCCCTAGTAATGGGTCAGTTTCGACCAGCAAGTAAAAACATTAAAAATAGCCACCACCAACTCAATATCGACTCTCATGGTCTCAAACTTTGTAAAATCAATGCTTTTAATTGTCATGGGATGTACAGAAAGAATCATTTTGTAATAATACAAATTGCAGTATTGAGACCCCAAAGTGATAGTTCATGATTTAATCACTCTCCTCCTCAGAATCAGAACTTAAAATTACTTGATAGTTAACCTTTTTGCATGAGGAGCGCTGGGGGCGGGTGGTGCTTGGATCTATGTCGTTAGAAATCGCATTTTCCTCCTAGAAAAGTTGAGCTATTAGTTTGAAAATCTGGTATAATAAGAGATTTTGTACTTACAGGTTCACTACACTCATCGCAGTCCATCTCATCCTCCTGTTCTTCTGTGCTCTCCAGATTTTCTCCAGCCCTGGCTTTACCCTTTTCCTTTCCCCTGGCAGTTGCCGCTTGTGATTTTGACTTTTGTTGCTATTGTGAGAGTCTCTTCTTGACAGCCAATTCCTTTTTGTGCTTGTCATCACTGTCACGCTTCTTATAGAGTTTAGAAAGGACTGAGGTATGAAGAATAAGGCCACCCTCAATCTGGCGGCGGTCAGTAGTACTGGGCTTGACAGCTTGGAGCCTTGTAATTGTTGCAGCATCAAGAACAGACTGTGTATTTGCCTTACTGCAGAGATCCAACGCTTTATTCAAAAGCACATGACTTGCATCATCAAATTCAAGTCTGTTGGCCTCCTCCCTTATCTTATCAAGCTCAGAGGATGAGTCTGCACGTGTGGGCAGAGGGCAGAGTCCTGAACGCTGTTCATTCATGAACTTTGATTGAGGAGTGCACATTTGAAGTCCAAATTGGGTCAAAACACTAAGTCGATTGAATGGGATTATACCACTTGCACCCCAGGCGGATAGGATATTCCCCTCACTCATAGCCTTAGCCCTTGCCTTGTGGTACATTGGATAAAAGTCCCCTTTGTGCATTGCCCAATTGGGTCCATGATCGCGGAGAAAGTCCTCCAATTCCTTCCCATAACTTGGGCCCATAGGGGAGAAGATTCCAATGTCCAAAGGTTGAAGAACATGGGTTGTATGTCCAGGAAGGCAAATGAGGTGGATGTTCATCTTGATACAGTATTCAATGAACTCGATATTGTTGACATGGGAGCTGTGTCCATCCAAAACCAGCATTCGATGCTCTTTGATTCCACCATCTAGCCTGGTCCTTGGTTCAAATATCTTGACCAACCAGTCCAATGTGATCTCAGTGGTGGTATATCCTGCCTTTGAGTGCGTAAAAAAGGTATCCGTGTTCTTCTCATAGTTGATATTGCTATGGTGGCCCATCAAGTGGGCATTGGAGGCATGAATAATGAGAGGGGCAACAGACTTCCCATTTCCGGACATGACTTCAACAACCGTGACCCAAGAGCGCTTTCCATCCTGCATAATCCTTGGATTCTTTTTACCAGCATGGCATAGAATCGTCCCACCCCCTCCCAAACCCATTGCAAGTTCCTTCTCATCGGTATTCCAAGTGTTTTCAGGCTTGATATGATATTTGCAACGCATATTGTAGAAGCGATTGAGGTGTTCTTTGAATATTTCTGGGTCCGTGGCAGGTGAACGCTGCTTATCCAAGGTCTTCCCAACCTTGGATTGAATCTCAGGATGTCTAGCAATGAACTGATCCACCCAGTGCTTTCCAATTTCACTCATTTTCCCTTTCACTTTCTGCAACTGGTACACCATATCCAAAACATGTCTCCGCTGGAGAGGAATGCCTCTATGATCACAACCTTTGATCCTCTCAATGATGACACTCTCCTCAACCTTGGTAAGCAGTTGCTATTACTCATGGGCCTCTGGGGCTGGTGTAGTCTTGTGTAGAAGATGGTTTTGCAATGTTGTATTGGAAAGACTAAAGAGTCTGGCGATTTTGCGTACTGAGAGCTCAGGATAGTCAATCCTGTGCTGCAAAGCAGCTAGAATGATGCCCTCCCTCGCAGGTTTCTTGCGGGCCATCGAAAATTGGATTTGGAAAGCTTGTTGTTGGAAATCGCTAAGTTGTTGTGGTAGTATGTTCAGAAGGAAACTTTTGAGAAAACTAAGCATGATGGAACAGAATAGCCTGCCTTAAACAATTGCTGCCTTGGTCTGACCTTTTACCTACACTAACCTGAGACCTATAACCTAACATCCATGTATTTATTCTTACGATTTTCTCAACCCTAAACTCCAACAACAAGCATTTGTACCTGGGTGATATATTATGATTTTGTAATGTCAAAGGTTTGGATTTATATATTTTTGCATTATAATTTACAGTTACAAAGAGTAGATATATAGCTTCTTTAATGTGAAATATTGAGTGTTTGAAAGAAAGATTGAGTTGGTGGTGGCGATTTTTAATGATTTTACATGCTGGCTGAAACTGACCCATTACTAGGGGGTGACCCATAACTAGCTATAATATGTTAACTGTTGTTCATTTTGTTTAGCATACAGCAGCCAGCCACTGTTTCATTTGTTAACTTCCACGGTTTATCTTGGTTACTATCCCTTTTTAGAATAGATCCTTGTTTCAAAATCTCTTTCCAACTCTCCTTCATGTATTCGCTTTTTCCTTGTTTCCCCTTGCTAGCAACAGATGGATAGACTCATAGATACATAATCCGTACATAGAGTTATTTTTCTAATAACTAAGGACCTACCTACCGTAGGCGTCCCCAGAACCACCATGAACGAGAGAATCAACTCCAGGCATTGTGTTTTCACGATAATATCCTTGGTATCAATTTAGCGAGTAAATTACTCGTTTGCACTCGGGAAATCCCTGCGATTCCATACAAACCCTATCCGATTTTCTGCTAAGACTAGTGCATTAGATTAGACCTTTACCCATTCGGTAGCGTATCACCAGCACTATTATTACTAGCACTGTCGAATTAGCGAGAAGGCGCCAACCTAATAAACAGTAGTCATGTGCCGGCTTCTCAAGCCCGCCATTACTCGAGTATACTGTGGGTGCGCTGGAAATTTGAGCTGCCCAGTTCAATAATTTTCATTTGAGGAGCCATCGCCAAGCAGTCAGAATCAGTGGTGTCTGGCCGTCTTCACCCGGCTTATTGGGGTCGATGTCGTGCCGGCCGAGCAGTACCTTCACAACCGCCTTATGCCCATACCTCTCGGCCCACGCGAGGGGTGTATCACCCATGCTGTCTTTCTGGTTGATACCACAACCTTCCCAAAGATGGAGTGAAGGGCCTAGTAGGGGGGGGGGGTTCCTCAATTTTCTACTTTACTCACAGAATGGAAGTCAATTTCTTGGCTAAAAGACTCCTTAGTGTATAATTATGGTATCGATTTTCCTTGATGGGGAAGACTAGGGAGTCGTGTATAGGCTTCTAACTTTACCTTTAATCCCATACCAGGAGGATAGCAGCAAATGGGCATGATCTTAGCTAAACTATGTCAAGTAGTGGAAATCAGTCGTCATTATACCTTAGTTAACAGCTAACTTCTTCATTGCTTTTCACCAGTATTAGGAATACTAGCACTTTATGCCTCCCTCCTCCCTATACCCACAGTAAACAACCCTCACATTTACACTATAGCGGGAAAAGAGGGGGGGAAAGGAGAATTTTAGAAAAAATATGTGAACAATAAATGAGAAAAGGGGATTTACATCCAGACAACAACAATAAATGTAGATATGACGGAAATTCCAAGCTATGCTAGCTCATTTTAATAATATTATAGTAGAAATGGCCCCGCTAAGGCTAGACTTTAGGTTTAAAACAGAAGCTCACAAATGCTGACCAGACCCCATAAGAAAAATCAGGATTCAGGGGCTGGGCGGGTATGTGATAGACATGTGTATTCCTAGTGCGTGTGATTTCTTTACGCAAGAAAAACAAAAGAAGGAGAAGATGGGTTTCCTGTGGCAGGCATACTTTAGAAGGAAAGGTAAGACGGCAATTACCATAAGGTAGTGTTTTAAGATGTAGGAGAAGATAGGACGGGAGGGAGAGGGGAAAGGGAGCGACAGCGACAGACACGTTTATGGAGTTGTTCCGATCCTTGCAAAAACGGAGTATAGGGTGTTAGGACAGTATTCGAAGGCGCAACAAGGGAGGTGTCTCCTCTGGCTTAGCTTGTGGTGTGGGTGGCAGCTGTTGGAGGCTGTAGCAAAGCCACTACTCGCGCATAGCCATTTCTAACAGCACACTCGAGTGGTGTTTGGCCTCTATCATCTGGCTTGTCGGGGTTGATGTCGTTCCGTCGGAGTAATATTTCCACCACTCCCGGGTGCCCATTTTCAGCGGCAGAAAATAGTGGCGTTCGGCCCCTATTATCGGGCTTGTCGGGGTTTATATCTTTTCGTCCGAGTAGCATTTTTACTACTCCCTCATGCCCGAAGTAAGCAGCCCGGAAGAGCGGTGTTTGGCCGAACATATCTATGTTGTTAGGGTTGACGTCGTCCCGGCCGAGGAGTATTTTGACCATTCCCTCATTCCCCCTATAAGCAGCACGGCAGAGTGGTGTTGCACCATACCCATCTGTGTTGTCGGGGTTAACGTCGTCCCGCCCGAGTAGCATCCCCATCACCCCCACGTGCCCGCCTTGAGCAGCACAGCTGAGTGGCGTCCGGCCGCCCTTGTCTGGCTGGTCAGGGTTGATATCATCGCGCTCGAGCAGTACCTTTACTATTCCCTCATACCCATAGCAAGCAGCCCGCGAGAGAGGTGTGTGGCCGTCCTCATCCGAGCAGTTGGGGTTGACATCGCCCCGTCCAAGTAGTATTTTCACCACCGCCTGATCCCCACTCCGAGCGCCCCACCCGAGAGCTGTATTGCCGCGCTGATCTGGTTGGTTGGGGTTGACGTCGTCTCGTCTGAGTAGGATTTTCACCGCTCCCTCGTGCCCATGGCAAGCGGCTAGCAAGAGTGGCGTTCGGCCGTCCTCATCCGCGTAGTTAGGGTTAACGTCGTCTCGTCCAAGTAATATTTCCACCACTCCCACGTGCCCGTCTTGAGCAGCACAGCTGAGTGGCGTTCGGCCACCCTCGTCCGGCTGGTCAGGGTTGATGTCATCACGCCCGAGTAGTACCTTTACTATTCCATCGTACCCATAGCAAGCAGCTAGCATTAGTGGTGTTCGGCCGTCTTCACCGGGCTTGTCGAGATTGATGTTAGTCCGACTGAGTAGTAATTTTACGACTGCCTCGTGGCCATTCATAGCGGCCCATGCGAGAGGTGTATAACCCATGCTGTCCTCCTAGTTGCTATCACAACCTTCCACCTCTGCCAAACACGCTACAGTATAATCAATGCCAAAGGTGGATGCACGGCGGAGACCATTGAAAAGAGCTAGCTTGTCGAAGTCGATCCGGCAAACACTCGGTTTCTATACTTTCGAAAGGATTCCAGTGAATATGCGGTTATTGCAGCCGTCTGACAGATTCAATCCCAACAATCTCGTGCAATTCGAAAGGTCCCGTTTTATGTGGATTCCCCAATAAAGGAGAATAATCGAGAAACAATTTTGGGTGTTGGGAGGAGGCCAGTTGGAGATAGTGAAAAGGTGCGCGTTGAAGATTGGGAGCAGGAGAGGTCGAGAGAGCTTTAGTCTGCCGAGAATCCACACAACTTAAGCATGTTTCCGCAGTTGTCGAGTGAGCTGTACTAAAAAGCTCCGGATGAGGGGAAGGCAGGGGCAGTCGTGAGGGGTATATTGGATTGACCGTGGAAGCAAGTCCTTGGCAACAGGCTAGCAAGGTCCTTATTGTTGCCATACTGTGGCAGTGTGCTATTAGGATTCTGTGACCCTATCCTCGTGATGGCATGTGGCGCCTCAAAGCTAGCCTTACCAATATATCCGTTCATAATACCTTGGTGTGTCCACACGCGTCCGTACTTCTATGCTCCTCCATTCCACACCTCTCTATATCAGCGCCCCCTTGACGCTTTTAATACCACAACGTTCTGCCACCAAGATTATCATGCCATCGCTAACATCACGCCTTGTCAGCACTTGCCCTCCTCCTTCCATTCCTCGAGGTCGGTCCCACTTACCTGATATAAGTCCTGTTGACCCCCGGATGTGCATAGCACAACAAACCGCGTCATCGAATTCATTTCCACCACTACCGGCATACCAGCTTCTGAATTCCTCTCTCTGTAAAAGCCATTCCCCTACGCTTTCGACTTGGCGCTCTTGAATATCGTGGTGTTGTAACCTGGGCATTTGTCCGGATAGCCTAGTAAATATTTGAGAACAGTTTGCGGCAGTGATACAACTTATCTACTCGCTAAGAACCACGTTCAATAATTTGATATTATTACTGAAAGGTGCAACCGTGGAACGCCCGAGTGAACACTCAGACTACATCTATCAATAGATACACAGACCCCATTGATTAACTTGTAGGTTAAGATTAGTACAGTAGGATCTGACCAAGTAGTATGATAGTGAGCCCTGCATTTAGACGGGGCGCATACCCGCGTGTTCCGCGATTGTAGAGAGACTTTCCGTTCTTTTCGCAGCCTAGGATATTGTAGACAGTGGGTCCGCGCTTCCTACTGTATAAAATCAACTCCTGTGGTGAAAAACACTATTACTTGGCATTAGAGTTCATAGTCCCAGATACTGTACTTTGGGGCTGTAACTTATTGTGCTGTATCAGTTGCAGTGATTACGAAAAGGTAACGTACCCTATTATTGGAACGCCACGATCCCGGGCCGAGATAAAGTTTTCCTGCCCGGTTCCGAAGATTATATGGGTTCGTGATGCATGACCTGAGCATAACCTGAATGCCATGAGAAGAAGGAAAAAATTGTATTAGGAGAAAGGAGACTCGAGCACGATGAGATATCTCAACTCGCGCGCAAATCAATATTGTGTATCACCGAGGTCCCTTCAATCACTCTTATCAAATTCAGGTATAATACCTGATATACTCGCAAACCGGCTACTCACCTAGGCACTATATGCAGCTGGGCATATCGAGCATTTTGTTAGAGGTTGTGGTTGATTCTTTAGCATACGGGGGCATTACAGATCCTTTGGGAATGTGATAGATTGTGCGAGTGCTGTGGCGGTTTACAGGTATGATAGGATTTTGCCGATATATCTTTCCATCGTTATCCGAGTGTGTGCCGAGGGTTGTAGGCATAGGGGAAGATAGAGAGATAGGTGCGGTGATCCATAGAAGTGTCAGAAAGCCCCTATTGTATTTTACTTATACACCTACTGTATGTTTACCGTTAGTTAAGTCCTAGAGGAGTGGGAATGAAGTTGTGGAAGCTACCCCTCCTAACAAACCCACACACTCTATCCCTACCCTCCTTACCTATACAACATTCCAAGGGCACCTGTCACTAAAACGGGTAGAGATTACAGACGCAGCTGCTGAGCCCTGTTCAGCAACCTTCATAGTATTATCCGGAGACCAAGTTGAGTCAATTTCTTGGCTAAAAGGCTCCTTAGTGCATTAATTTTGGTTGATGGGCAAGACTGAAAAGTTGCGTATAGCCCTCTAACTCTATCTTTAATCTAGTACCAAGAGGACAGTAGCGAGTAAGCATGATCTTAGCTAAACCATATCTATACAAGTAGTGGAAGTCAATCGCCATCGTGCCTTGGTTGACAGCTAGCCTCTAGATCACTTTTCACCGTGCCCGAAATACTGCATCTCTACGTTTTTTTCTCTAAATCTAAACAGCCCTCACATTTACACTTCAGCGAGAAGGGAGGCGAGAAAGAGGGCTTTTAGGGAAATTAAATGAACAATAAACGCGAAAAGGAGATTTACATTCAGAAAGCAAAAGTAGATATAGATATGACGGAAAGGCCGAGCCCCGCTGACTTATTCCAATACAGTAGAAATGGCCCCACTAACACTAGACTGTAGGTTTAAAGCGGAACCCCACAAATGCTGACCCAGCCCTGTGAGAAACATCTGGATCGAGGGGCGCGCATGTATGTGATAGATGTATGCATTCCCATTGCGTATAATTTCCTTCTACAAGGAAAAGAAGAAGAATCTAGGTCGGTAACTATGGCAGGCATCTCGGGAAGGAAAGGTAAGACGGCAATTGCCGTAAGGTAGTGTTTTAAAGTGTAGGGCGAGGGTGATAGGGGAGAGGCAATTGTAGCGGCAGGCATGGTTATAGAGCTGTTCCGGTCCTTGCAGGAATAGCCTCTAGGTTGCTAGTACCGTACCAGTATTCAAAGGTAGCAGCGAGGGCGATGTCTCGTCCGGCTTATGCTGTGTCGCGGGCGGCAGACTCCGGAGGCTGCAGTAAAGCTATTACTCGCGCGTGGCCATTCCCAGCAGCACACGAGAGCGCTGTTTGACCGTACTTATCCGGCTTATCGGGGATGACGTCGCCCCGTCTGAGTAGTATTCTTACCACTCCCTCGTGCCCATGTTCAGCAGCGAGACTGAGTGGTGTTTGGCCCCTGCTATCTGGCTTGTCGGGGTTGATGTCGTCCCGCCCGAGCAGTATTTTTACCATTCCCTCATCCCCGTAGTAAGCAGCCCAGAAGAGAGGTGTTTGGCCGCCCCCATGTGTGTTGTTGGGGTTGACGTCGTGCCGTTCGAGTAGCATTTTCACTACTCCCTCGTGCCTATTAAAAGCAGCCCGGCAAAGTGGTGTTGCGCCATACTTATCTGGCTGGTCGGGGTTGATGTCACCACGTCCGAGTAGCACTTTCGCTATTCCCTCATACCCACGGTGAGCAGCCTCCCAGAGCGGTGTTCGGCCGCGCCTATCCGAGTGGTTGGGGTTGACGTCGTCTCGTTCGAGCAGCATTTTCAACACTCCCTCGTGCCCCTTGCAAGCAGCTAGCAAGAGCGGTGTTTGGCTTTCCTCACCGGGCTTGTCGGGGTCGATATCGTCCCGGCCAAGTAGTAATTTCACGACTGCCTCGTGGCCATTCCAAGCAGCCCAGGCGAGAGGTGTATCACCCATGCTGTCATCGTAGTTGATATCACCACCTTCCATCTCTACTAAACACACTACAATCTGATCAACCTCAAAGGTGAATGCGCAGCGCAGATTATTGAAGAGGGCAAGCTTATCGAACTTGATACGGTAAACACTCGGTTGCTGTGCTTTCGGGGGATTCCGGTGGATATACAGTTATTGTAGTTGTCCAATAGATTCGGCGCAAGCAATTTCGCGCAATCTAGAAAGCCCCCCTTTGCGTAGATTCTAGTGAAAAATAATATTCGAGAGACAAGGTTGGGGGGTTGAGATTCGAGATCGAGAGGGGTGCACGTTGAAAATTGGGAGCAGGAGTAGTCGAGAGAGCTCTAGTCTGCTACGAATTCCCTCAACTTAAGCAGGTTTCCGCAGTTGTCGAGTGAGCTGTACTAAAAAGCTCCGGATGAGGGGAAGGCAGGGGCAGTCGTGAGGGGTATATTGGATTGACCGTGGAAGCAAGTCCTTGGCAGCAGACTAGCAAGGTCCCTGTTGGAGCGATACTGTGGCTAGTGCGATTCTGTGGCCCTATCCGAGGAGCTGGAGCGTGGCGCTGTTCAGCGGGCTTCAAGGGGCGCTCCTTCCACCCTGCTGTGTAAAACTTTCACCGTTGATCATTACCTCCACATTAAATATTTTCAACGGGATGGTAATTTTACATAACATACAATATGATCCAGTACGATATAGTACGGTGACCTGCCACAGACCTACAAAAATATATTGCCCGGGTCAATGATATTATAAAGAAATAGATTTGACCTCATATTTAAGCCTTTTGTCCAACATCTTCCATTTCGCGGATTGGCGATCTAAAGTTCGCTTAGTTATCGGCACTTTCTGCAGAATGAGCCCCTGCGGTAAAAGGAAACTTATTACCATTGATTAAGTTTTATAGTTCGAGATACCGTTCTCCGTTACGGCGTGTTACAGCTGTAATTTCCGGTAAGTTACCTTAATTCTAGCTAACTGATACGATACCCGATTATTAGAACGCCATTATCCCTGGCCAAGATAAAGTTTCCTCTTTGGCTCGGAAGATCATATGGCTTCGTGATGCTTAGCCCGAGCAGAGTAGAATGCCATAAGAAAAGAAAAAAAGGTGTAGTATGATAGGAGAAAGGTGACTCGAGGGGATGGGATGTTCCGGGTCACTTATAAGTCGACATTGCGAACCACCCCAGTCCCTTCGCTCACACTTATCAGATTCAGGCACAATTCCTAATATACTCGCAAACTAGCTATTCACCTAGACGCTGTATTCAGGGAAGGATACCGCGCAGTTTGTTTGAAATTATTGTTGACTCTGGAACTTACAGGCATTACAGATCCTTCGGGAGTGCGATGGATTCTTCTAGTACCGTAGTGATTTACAGAGAAGGTTTGGCCAATATCCCTTTCCGTCATTGTCAAGGGCGATTGCGGAGGATTGTGGACATAAGGGAAAATAGAGAAATAGGTGCGGTGATCCATAGCAAGGTCAGAAAGGGCTAATTGTGTTGCACAGTAGTTACACACAGGCCTTTTCCTTTAGTATAGTCCTGGGGGGTGAGGACAGAGTTGTAAAACCTACCACCCCTGCCTTTCCTACAAAGTGTCGAAGTTCTAAGAAAACCCTTGCACTCTACCGTCTATCCCCCCATCCCTCCCCCGCTTCTACGGCATTCAAGAGGCACATGTAACCAAAATAAGCAGATATTACGACAACAGCTGTGGAGCCCTGTTCAGCAACCTCAGTAGTGTTTTCGGGAGACCAAGTTGAGTGTGGGCAGATTGGAGAATATATATCAACATAGGCTGAGCACAGCTCTCCAAAATTGCACCCCTCACAGGTGATCCGTGTTTAGGACAGTGGGTGAATGGCCCAGCAGTATGGCGAGTTTTCTACAGTACTCATGGAATGTGAGTCAATTTCTTAGCTAAAAGACTCCTTAATGATTATATCTCAGTTTCCCTTAATAGGGAAGGCTAAAAGGTCCTGTATAGGCTTTTAACTATACCTTTAATCTCATACTAGGAGGACAGCAGAGAATAAGCGTGATCTTGCTCAAGCCATGTTTATTACAGGAGTGGAAATTAATCACCATCATGTCATACTCCAGTTAACAGCTAGATTCTACACCGCTTTTTCACCAGTGTCAGGAATACTTGTGCTTTCTATTGTTTTCTCCATAGTTAAACAATCCCTACATTTATACTTCAGCAGGGGAGAGGGGGGAAAGAGAGATTTTAGAAAAAAATGTGAACAATAAATGCGAAAAGAGGAGTTACATCCAGGAAACAACTATAAATCTAGGTATGATTGAAATCCTAAGCCACGCCGGCTTATTTCAATACAGTAGAAATGGCCCTCCACTAACACTAGACCCTAGGTTTTAAACAGAAGCTCACAAATGTTAACCCGACCCTATAAGGAAAATGGGGATAGAGGACTGGTATGCGATAGATATGTGCATTTCGACGCGGATGATTTCCTTCAACAAGAAAGAATCAAAATGGGTTACTGTGGCAGGCATACTCTAGAAAGGAAGGTAAGACGGCAATTACCATAAGGCAATGTTCTAAGATGCAGGAGAAGATAAGCCGGGGGTGAGAGGAGAGAGGCAATGGTAACGGCAAACACGTTTATGGAGCTGGTCCGATTGGTAGCACGGTATTCGAAGGCGGCAAGAATGGAGATGCCTCCTTAGATTAGGCCGTGTTACGGGTGGCAGCCGCTGGAGGCTGTAGTAGGGCTATCACTTGCGTGTGGCCATTTTCAGCAGCCCACGAGAGTGGCGTTTGACCACTATTATCCGGCTTGCCGGGGCTGACGTCGTCCCGTCGGAGTAATATTTCCACCACTCCCGCGTGCCCATTTTCAGCAGCACGACTGAGCGGCGTTTGGCCTCTGTTATTCGGCTTGTCGGGGTTTACGTCGTTTCGTCCGAGTAGTACTTTTACCACTCCCTCATCCCCGTAGTGAGCAGCCCAGGAGAGCGGTGTTTCGCCGCCCGCATCTGTGTTGTTGGGGTTGATGTCGTCCCGTCTGAGTAGAGTTTTCACCACTCTCTCGTACCCGTTAAAAGCAGCCCAACTGAGTGGTGTTCGGCCGTCATTATCCGGCTTGTCAGGGTTGAGGTCGTTCCGTCCGAGTAATATTTCTACCACTCCCGCATGCCCATTTCCAGCAGCACAACTGAGCGGCGTTTTTCCCCTATTATCTGGCTTGTCGGGATTGATGTTATCACGTCCGAGTAGTATTTTCACTACTCCCTCCTTCCCACAGTAAGCAGCCTGGAAGAGCGGTGTTTGGCCGTCCTGATCCGAGTAGTTGGGGTTGACGCCGTTCAGTCCGAGTAATATTTCTACCACTCCCTCCTTCCCACAGTAAGCAGCCCAACTGAGTGGCGTTTGGCCCCTATTATCTGGCTTGTCGGGGTTAACGTCATTCCGCCCGAGTACCATTTTTACCATTCCCTCATCCCCGTTGCAAGCCGCCCAGAGGAGAGGTGTTTGGCCGCTATTGTCTGTGTTGTTGGGGTTGACCTCGTCCCGTCCGAGTAGCATTTTGACCACTCCCTCGTGTCCCTTAAGAGCAGCCAGGCAGAGTGGTGTTCTGCCATTCATATCTGGCTTGTCGGGATTGACGTCGTCCCGTCCAAGAAGCATTTCCACAATTCCCACCATCCCAATTTGAGCAGCACGACTGAGTGGCGTTTGGCCTTGATTATCTGGCTTGTCGGGGTCGATCTCATCACGTCTGAGTAGCATTTTCACTATTCCCTCATGCCCATTGTGAGCAGCATGCCAGAGCGGTGTTTGGCCGCGCTCATTCGAGTAGTTGGGGTTGACGCCGTCCCGTCCGAGTAGCATTTTCACCACTCTCTCGCGCCCCTTGCGGGCAGCTATTGATAATGGTGTTTGGCCCTCTTCATCTGACTTGTCGGGGTTGACGTCGTCTCGTCCGAGTAGTATTTTCGCAATTCCCTCGTGTCCATAACCAATAGCCAGCATCAGTGGTCAGCCGTCCTCACCGGGCTTGTCGTGGTTGATATCGGCCCGGCCGAGTAGTAATTTCACGACTTCCTCGTGGCCTTTCCCAGCAGCCCACCCAAGAGGTGTATCACCCATGGGTGTGTCATCCATACTATCTTCGTAGTTATCATCGCTATCTTCCATCTCTACAAAACACACTATAATCTAATCAATCCCAAAGTTGGACGCACGGTGCAGACCATTGAGGAGGGCAAGCTTATCAAACCCAATACAATAATCACTCTGTTTATGTGCTTTCGAGAGGATTCCGGTGGATATGCGGTTATTGTGGTCGTCAAATAGATTCGGCGCAATCTAGAAGGTACCGTTTTGTGTGGATTCCCCAATAGAGAATAAGTTATACGAGGAACAAGGTTAGGGGTTGAGAGGGAGGGCCCTTTGGGGTAGAGGAAGGGTGTGCGTTGAAGATTTGGAGCAGGAGTGGTCGAGGGAGCTTTGGCCTGCTGCCAATTTACACACCTTAAGTATTTTTCCGCAGCTATTGATTGAGCTGTGCCAAAAAGCTCTGGATGAGGGCGGGGGTAATGTGGGCTAACCCTCCCTGTCCACGAAAGTCCTTGGCAACAGGCAGTGTCCCCGATTGTACGATCGAACGCCAAGCACTGTACCCCATCTTCCCAATCATCGGAGTTCGTCAACATCAAATTCCCTTTCTCCAGCTAACTAACCGAAGTAGTAATTCAAAGTGGCCTCGGATATTTTGATGAATACTCTCTTATCACAGCCTAGGATAATTCAGGGTCCAAGATTTACCACTCAACTAATTAACCGAGGCGTCAGAGAAAATCCCTGGCGACAGGCTTAGCATACCGCATTCAGAACGCAAAAAAAAACTGCTATATAATAGTCCTACGTGCAACCTACTCATGTGCGTACTACCAAAGCCTCATACTTAAGCCGTTTGTTCAACCATGACTTAGTCTTTGAAGGCCGGTGACCTAAACCTAGTTCTTGTGAGGAGACTTGGTTTATCAGCACTCCTTGCAGCATAAATTCCCGTCGTAAAATACACTATTACCCGGCATCAAATTTTATAGTTCGAGATACTTTTTCCCGTGAGGCCTTAAGGGTGCAATATACGATATCTGTTAGCTACAATACCGTAGTGTATGGTGTTACTGAAACACTAAGGGTATTCAAAGTTAAAAATCATGAAATTTTTTAGCTTACTTTCTTGTTTCATGCAAGCTTGGCACACTCAGAAAAAGCTAGTTTACCGTTACTTTACCTTACCATACAATACTCCTGTTACTGATGTCTGGAGGTTGGTAACGGGTAAAAGTAAAAGATGCAAGCTGTGTAAGTTAATGAGGACTTGGAAAACCTCCACAAGAAAACACCATGAGTACCGCCTATTGCTACCACAACTGCGATCCCAAATCAACTTGTCAATTGTTTTTACATTTCTTTTCCCTAGAGACTATTTTGCAGAATAAATTTTTTTTTACCATTTTTCCTATTAAGAAATTATCCCACTTTTTACCTATTGATAATTAATGAGAAAGCAGAGCATTATGAGGTTGAGAATAAGTCTGGAGACAACCAAGGCAACCATAATTCCCCACCAAATTGAAGCATGCGATAGCCCCACATCCGTATAGCAGGCAAAATGAAATGTTCAATTACTAGATCTTGTGCTTCTGGAGAGAGGAAGGAACACCAATATTTAATTAATTATTGTTTTAGTTTTGCTTGTGTAGTTATATTCTGGTGTTGTGATGGGTGAATTTTATGGGGAATTGTGGTTGTACCCATTGTCTGAGGACTTATTCTCAGCCCGAGTAATGCTTCATTGTTTATAAGCCTCTCAAATATGTTACTCAGTTTCTATCAACACCATTGGCTAATTCTATAAAGTACCCTAATGCAAGATCCTGCACTAAATTTTACTCGAAATTCTTGTTTTTAACTTTGAATACCCTTACTGCTTTCCCTAGGCAAGACAAGGTTTCCTTACTTGGCTCGGGAGACTGCACAGACCCTTGACACCCCACGTGAGCATAGATAGAATGCTGAGAGGAAAAAATAAATTTTAGTAGGCGAACGGGGGCCCGGGGAGGGTGGAATATCTCAACTTGCCCCAAATTCGATGTTGGGCAGCACTGAGATATGATACTTTCAGTCGTTCCCGTCAAATTAGGGTACAATACCGAATATACCCGAAAACCCCTTTATGCCCTAGGCACCATATGCGGGTTTGGGATATCGAGAATTCGAGTAACGCACTTGTGACTATGTGGGGTAAAAATCGCGACGGCAGCTGCTGAGCCCGCTCAGCGACCTTCGTAGCGTATTCAGGAGACCAAGGCGAGCGTGGGCGGTGGAAGAAAGTATTCCAGCGCAGGCTGAATACTGCTCCCCAAAATTGCACGCTTCCCAGGCGACCTGCCTTGAGGACGATGAGTGGAGGGCAGATAGCATAGTAGGTTTCACGATTTTATACCGTGCTTATAGAATAAGAGTCAATTTCTCCGCTAGGGGACTCCTTAATGTGCGATCGTATTAATTTTCCTTGATGGGGAAGACAAAAAACTGTGTATTTCCTTCTAACCTTACCTTTGATCTCATACTTAGAGAACGTGGTAAATCAGTATGATCTCTGTTAAAAAAATGTCTATAAAAAGCAGTAGAAACCAATCACCATAGCACCTTAGTTAACGGCATGCTTCTATGTCGCTTCCCGATAGTGTTAGAAATACTTACACTTTATAGTTTTTTAGCAAACACTCATATTTACACTCCAGAGGGGAGGAAAAAAACAAATGAGCAATAAATACTAAAAGAGGATGTACATTTAGAAAACAACGATAAATGTAGATATGATGGAAATTCCAAGCCACACTTGCGTTTTTCAATACAGCAGAAATAGCCCTCCGCCAACGCTAGACTTCGGGTTTAAACAGAAGCTCACGAACACTAACTTGACTCCATGTGAAAAATCGGGGAGAGGGCTGGGCTGATGTGATAGATATGTGCATTCCTATTGCGTATGATTTCTTTTTACAAGAAAGAAAACAAAAGACCAAGATGGGTTGCCGTGGAAGATGGGTTGCTGTGGCAGGCATACGGTACTCCTGAAGGAAAGGTAAGACGGTAATTACCATAAGGTAGTGCTTTAAGATTAGGGGAAGGTAGGGCGGGGGTGAGAGGGGAGAGGCAGTGGTAGCGACAAACATGTTTATGGAGCTGTCCCGGTCTTTGCAGAAATGGCGTATAGGTTGCTGGTACTGCATTCGAAGGTGGTAGCGAGGGCGATGTCTCGTCGGGCTTAGGCTGTGCCGTGGGCGGCAGATGTCGGAGGCTGTAGTAGGGCTATCACTCGCGCGTGGCCAATTCTAGCAGCACACGAGAGCGGTGTTTCGCCGAACCTATCTGGCTTGTTGGGGTTAACGTCGTTCCGTCCGAGTAATATCTCCACCACTCCCGCATGCCCAGTTCCAGCAGCACAAATGAGTGGCGTTTTTCCCCGATTATCTGACCTGTCGGGGCTGACATCGTCTCGTCCAAGCAGCATTTTCACAAACCCCTCATGCCCATGTTCAGCAGCCCGGAATAGTGGCGTTCGGCCGTCCTCACTTGGTTTGTTGGGATCGATGTCGCTTCGACCGAGCAGTACCCTCGCCACCCCCTCATGCCCACCCCAAGCAGCCCACATGAGAGGCGTTTCACCAGGCTCATCTTGTTTGTTAGGGTTCACATCGTCTCGTCCAAGTAGCAACTTCACAACCCCCTCGTGCCCATTGCAAGCAGCCAGCATGAGTGGTGTTTGGCCCTCTAACCCTGGCTTGTCAGGGTCAATGTCGGCTCGGCCGAGTAGTAATTTCACGACCGCTTCGTGGCCCCTCCCAGCAGCCCATGCGAGAGGTGTATCACCCATGCTAGCTTTCTAGTAGATATCACAACTTTCCACCTCTACCAAATACGCTACGATCCGGTCAATCTCGAAGATGGATGCACAATGTAGACCATTGAACAGGGCGAGCTTATCGAAATCGATACCATAAACACTTGGTTTCTGTGCCTCCAAGAGGATTCCGGTGGATATATGCGGCTATTGCTGCCGTCAAATAACTTCAGCACAAGCAACTTCGCGCAATCTAAAGGGTCCCGCTTTGCGTAGATTCTCTAACAGAGAAGGGTATTTGAGAAATAATGTTGGGGGTTGCGAGAGAGGGTGTTGAAGATTAAGAAAGGGTGCGCGTTGAAGATTGGGAGCGGGAGTGGTCGATAGAGCTTTGGCCTGGTGCGAATTCACACAACTCAAGCATGTTTCCGCAGTCGCTGAGCGAGCTGCAGGGTAAGGTGGGTTAACGGCACGATGGAAGCCTCGTTACCTACGGCAACAAGTCCTTGGCAACGAGCAAAGTCCTAACAAGTATTGAAGTGGCACTGTGGCTGTTGAGATTCTGTGACCTAATCCTGACTGCTAGGGTGTGGCGTTATTCAGTAAGCTTCAAAGCCCGCTACACGTGCGAATTATTCCACATCCGACCCTCGTGCTTGGCGACGAAAGAAACTGACTGCTTTGGCAGTGTTTTTAGGCACCCCTCTTAGAACTCTAGCACTCAGAATTCCTAACATATTTTCTATAACCTAATGCCGAATGATGTGAGTTTTCATCTTAAACTATGTCGTTTAGACAATTCCTAAATTTTTCTAATGTTATCTCAGTGAGCATATTTTGTGAATGGCATTTTGTATTGAAAGCCCAGTGGGGGGATATTTTTGCCCCGCCATGATCGTATATCATACTTTGGTGACCACTGAGCAATTGAACACTATACCGGTAAGAAGTTGCCCTTTATTCATTCAATTCCTACAATGCCTATGACAAAGTCTAAACATTATTTTCTTTCCATTAAACGATACTCCCGACTCTCGGCTGTTCAGTATACCCCGTTGTCCTGGGTGATATCCGTGAAATTTGGCCCTCCTGGATAGCGAGGTGCGGCTGAGCATCAAACCTTAACTTATGAATCAAGTTGTCGAAAAGCCTTCATATCGCCTAACTCAAAGCAGCACAGAAGAGTGTCGGCACAGGCTGGAAAGCTCTGTACTCCACCTTATACCAGGGTCTGTGAAGCAGGGACCGTGCTCTGCAATGCCGTAAGAACTAGAATATTTGAACCTGAGCGGCGTTTGGCCCCTATTATCTGGTTTGTCGGGCTCTACGTCGTCCCGTCCGAGCAGCACTTTCACCACTCCCTCATACCCGTGGTAAGCAGCCCAGAAGAGTGGTGTTTCGCCGTCCACATCTGTGTTGTTGGGGTTGATGTCGTCTCGTCTGAGTATAGTTTTTACCACTCCCTCGTGCCCATTATAAGCAGCCCAGCAGAGTGGTGTTGTGCCATACTTATCTGGCTTGTTATGGTTGACGTCGTTCCGTCCGAGTAATATTTCTATCACTCGTTTGTGCCCATTCAGAGCAGCACAATTCAGCGGCGTTTAGCCACTATGATCCGGCTTGTTGGGGTTGTCCACCACTCCTGCGTGCCCAACTCGAGTAGCATAATTGAGTGGGGTTTGGCCGTCATTATCTGGCTTGTCGGGGTTGACGTCATTCCGTCCGAATAATATTTCTACCACTCCCGCGTGCCCATTTGCAGCAGCACAACTCAGCGGTGTTCAGCCAGTACCATCTGGCTTGTCGGGGTTGATGTCGTTACATCCGAGGAGTATTCTTACTATTCCATCATACCCATAGTAAGCCGCCCACCAGAGCGGCTCTAGGCAGCACTCATTCGAGTAGTTGGTGTTGACGTTGTCCCGTCCAAGTAGTATTTTCACCAGTTCCTCGTCCCCATTCCTAGCGCCCCATGCAAGAGGTGTTGTGCCGAGGTTATCTGGTGTGTTGGGGTTGACGTCGTCTCGTCCGAGCAGCATTTTCACAGCTTCTATATGCCCAATTTGAGCAGCACAATTGAGTAGAGTTTGGCCCTGAATATCTCGCTTGTTGGGGTTGATATCATCACGTTGGAGTAGTACCTTCACCACTCCCCCACACCCGTAGTAAACACCCCACCCGAGAGCTGTTTTGTCGTGCTGATCTGGTTTATTGGGATTGACGTCGCCCCGTCGGAGTAGCATTTCCACAACCCCCTCATACCCATTGCAAGCAGCCAGCATCAGTGGTGTTCGGCCGTCTAAGCCTGGTTTGTCGGGGTCGTGTCGGCTCGGCCGAGTAGTAATTTTACGACCGCCTCGTGCCCATTCCACGCAGCCAATGCGAGGGGTGTATCACGCATGCTGCCGTTCTAGTTGATACCACAACCTTCCACCTCTACCGGGAAACGCTACGATCTAATCAATGCCAAAGATAGATGCACGATGCAGACCATTGAACAGAGCAAGCTTATCGAAGTCGATACAGTGAACACCCAGCTTCTGTGCTTTCCAGGAGATTCCGGCGGACATGCGGTTATTGCAGTCGTCAAATAGATTCTGCGCATGGAAATTCGCGCAACCTGAAAGGCCGCGTGTTGCCTGGATTCCCCAAAGAATATTTGAGAAACAAGCCGGGGTTATGAGGGAGGGCCCGTTGGAGATTGAGGAAGGGTGCGGGCTGAAGATTGGGAGCAGAGCGGTCGAGGGAGCTTTGGCGTGCTGCGAATCCACACGCCTTAAGTATGTTTCCGCAGCTGTCGAGTTAGCTTACCAAAAAGCTCTGGATGAGCCCCAAGTTAGTTGTGCGGGGTAAAGTGAGTTGACCGCATGGTAGAAGCCTCCTTGTCCACGATGACGAGTCCTTGGCAACAGGCGAGCAATGTGCCAATTGAAACGACACTGAGGTTATTGAGATTCTGTGACCCAATCTCGATCCCTCGCGTGTGGCGTACTGTACCGGTAGTTCACCAAGCTTCAGATCCTGCTCTACGTGCGAAGTCCATATCAAGTAACCATGCCCAGCGTCGCTTTTTAATCACCCCCCAATCCCCTTATCCAGCCCCGCGCCGCACATACTGTACAACTTACCGAGAAAACATACGTGCCCCCCCAAGGTTTCCTATATAAAATGCAAAGGAAATGTCAGAAAATTTGATATGTAAAATTGCCAATTTTTTTGCGCTACCAACCACCACTAGCAAGTGTGCGAAGCCAGCTAGCGCGGCCGCGATGCAGAAATCCCATACATACCGACTGCCTGGCCAGCATTTTAGGGTTCTCCTCTTAGAAATCTGACGCTCAGAACTGCTAGCACGCTTTCTGTAACCTAATGCTCGATTATGCGAATTTTCACGTTAGACTATGATATTTGGAAGATCTCTAGATTTTTCTAAGGTTATGGTAGTGGGCCGGCACTTTTAAGAGTGGGCACCTCGCATAGAGACCCTATGGGTGTACAGTACGTGTCTTTTGTCGCCAAGATGGTATAACATACCGCCGTAACCATTGAGCACTCAAGTACTGTACCAGTAAGAAGTTACCTTTTCTTTATTCAATTCCTACATACTCCAAACTTTGTTTACTTTTTATTAAATAATACTCCCAGAGTCTCTGTTCAGGATCCCCATTGTCCAGGGTGAAACCCGTGAAATTTGGCCCTCCGGGATACCGAGGTGCGACTGCGCATCAAACCTTATGAACCAATCCTCCCGAAAGCTTTCATAACCCCTAACTCAAAGCAGCACAGAAGAGTACCTGATGGTGTCGGCACAGGCCCGAAAGCTCTTCCTCCTACTTCGTACCAGATTCTATGAAGCAGGGACCCTGCTCTTCGATATTCATCACGACTACTAAGTACAGCACAGCGCTGACATACCACAGCCCAGTCCAATGCCACAGTGGACATCAATTTTCACCATAATCTACCCCATCTTTCTAACAATCGAGAAGTTCGTCAAAAACCAATTCCGTTTCTATGGCTAACTAACCTAAGTAGTGGTTCAAGGGGTTCCCGAATATGCTGATAAATAGTCTCTTATCAAAACCTAAAGTACGATAATTCACGATCCAATATTGACTACCTGACTCACTGAGGCAACAGATTAAATCTCCCGGCAACGCTCTGAGAATACCGTATATTGAACACAAACAATACTGCCATGATCAGTGTCGTACTGTATGTCCAAAAAAGAAGTCTTCACAGAAACCGATGTAATTGACAATTAGATGACTTAATTATCACCGCTGTTTCCCCGGTTGTTTTACAATGCTATCACCGATTGTCACTCGGCTAAAATTTAGTATTCAACAGTAATTTTCATGGCCTCCAATATGATTCAATGATATTATGATATAGTATGGTGACTTGCCACAAACCTACAAGAATATATTGTCTGGGGCAATAATATTATCAAGAAATACATTTAACCTCAATAAAGACGTCAGGGGGGCTTGCGCATGTTTCACAAAAGTGGAAAATAAACCCGATTTAAGTTTTTAATAGACGGCCAACCCTCGGTGTCGTGAGTAAGAGCCTCACTGACCTAAGTTGGCTCGTTTGTGGGTAGCAGCCTCCCGCGTATGCTTTCCTCATCTGCTACTAAGACCTCATAGTCAGACAAAAGGCTTAAATATCTTCCATTCTGCAAGTTGGGGATCAAAAATCGGCTTAATCATCCGCACACTCTATAAGGTGAACTCGTGTAGTAAAAAACACTACTACCTGACATCAAATTTTATAGTCTGGGGAGCCGTTTTCTACTATCGTTAGTTAGAGCTGCAATTCACTATCTGTTAGTTACGGTAAGATAACGTCTTTTCTAGCGTACCATATTGTTAGAACGCCAGTATCCATTGCCAAAACAAAGTTTCCCTACCAGCCTCAGAAGACAGTATCATATGGGTTCGTAGGACCTGACTTGAGCGCTGGTAGAACGCTATGAGAAGGAAAAAGAATTGTAGTACGAGAAAGGAGACTCGAGCAGCATTGGATATCCAAACTCGTGGTAAGCCGATATTGCATAGAGCCATGGTCCCTTCAATCATTCTTACCAAATTCCGGTGCAATACCTGATACACTCGGAAATTGGCGATTCAACTAAGCTCTATATGCAAGCGGGGATATCGAGCATTTTGTTAGAGATTGTGGCTAATTCCTGAACTTGTGGGTGAATTACAAACTCTTCGAGAGTGTGATGGATTGTTCTAGGGCAGTAGTGATTTCCGGAGAAGACCTCACCAACATCTCTTCCAATTGTTGCCACTAGTGAGTGCGGAGGATTGTAGACATAGGGGAAGATAGGTAGGTGCGGTGATCCATGGAAAGGCCAGGAAGCGCCAATTGTGTTTTACTTATACACCTGCCGTTACCTTTAGTCTAGTCCTAGAGGAGTGCGAACGAAGTTATGGAAGCTATTCCCCTACCTTTCCTACAGAGTGTCCAAGCCCCAAGTAAATCCCCGCACTCTACCGCCTACGCCCTCACTCCTACAATATTCGAGAAGCATCTGCGGCCAAAAAGAGCTAAGATTGCGACAACAGCTGGGACCCCAGTTCAGCTACCTCCGTAGTGTTCTCAGGAGACTAAGTTGAACGTGGGCAGATTAAAGAATATCAGCCTAGACTAAGTACAGCTCTCCAAAATTGCACCCCTTGCAGGTGATCTGCGTTTAGGACAGAGGGTGGAGGGCCCAGTAGCATGGCGAGTTTTCTACAGTACTCACGGAATGGGAGTCAATTTCGTAGCTAAAAGACTCCTTAATGTATAATTATATATCAATTTTCCTTAATAAGGGAGACCAAAAGTCTCGTATAAGCTTCTAACTTTGCTTTAATCCCATACCAGGAGGATAGCAGCAAGTAGCCATGATTTTGGTTAAACCATGTCTATACGAGTAGTGGAGATCAATCGCCATCATACCTTAGTTAATAGCTAGCTTCTATATCGCTTTTGACTAGTGTCGAAAATACTCCAATTTTATGTTTTTTTCCCTAAATCTAAACAACCCGACCATTATTCACACTTCAGCGGAAGAGGGGGGAAAGAGGGATTTTAGGAAAAACAAATGAACAACAAATGCGAGAAGGGGATTTACATCCAGAAAACAAAAAAAATGTAGCTATGGTGGAAATTCCAAGTTACGCAAGCTTATCCCAATACAGTAGAAATGGCTCTCCATCAACGCTAGATTCTAGGTTTTAAACAGAAGCTCATAAATGCTGACCTGACCCCATAAGAACGACCGGGATAGCGGGTATGTGATAGATATGTGCATTCTTCCATACGTATAATTTCTATTCACAAGAAAAAAAAAGAATCAAGATGGGCTATGTGTATACTCCAGAAGGAAAGGTAAGACGGGAATTATCCAAAGTAGTGTTTTAAAATGCAGGAGTGTATAGGGCGGGGTAAGAGGGAGAGGCAAGGGTAGTAACAAATACGTTTATGGAAGTGTTCTGGCCCTTGCGAAAATAGCGTATAGATCATTGGAATAGTATTCGAAGGCGGCAACAAGGGAGATGTCACCTCGGGCTCAGCCCGTGCTGGTGGCAACTACTAGAGGCTGTACCGTAGTAGAGCTATGACCCGCATATGGCCATTTCTAGTAGCCCACGGGTGTAGCATTCGGCCATCATCTGGCTTGTCGGGGCTGACATCGCCCCCCCGAGTTTAGGATCTCCATCACTCCCGCATGCTCATCTTGAGCAGCACAACTGAGTGGTGTTTGGCCCCAATTATCTGGTTGTGGGGGTCAATGTCATCACGTCCGAGTAGTATTTTCACTATTCCCTCATACCCACTGTAAGCAGCCCGGAAGAGCGGTGTTTGGCCGTCCTAATCAGAGTAGTTGGGGTTGACGTCGTCCGTCCGAGTAATATTTCCACCACTCCCGCGTGCCCGTTTTCCGTGGCACAATAGAGGGGTGTTTGGCCGGTATTATCCGGCTTATCAGGGTTCACGTCACTTCGTTCGAGTAATATTTTCACCACTCCCTCATGCCCGCGGAAAGCAGCCCAGAAGAGCGGCGTTTGGCCGCTCGCACCCGGTTGATTGGGGTCGACGTCGCCCCGTCCGAGTAGGATTTTCACCACCCCCTCTTGCCCACGAGAAGCAGCCGCCCCGAGAAGTGTTTGGCCGTGCTGATCTGGCTGGTTGGGGTTGACGTCGTCTCGTCCAAGTAGCATTTTCACCACTCCCTCGTTCCCATTATAAGCAGCCCAGCAGAGTGGTGTTGTGCCATAATTATCCGGCTTGTCAGGGTTAACCTCATCACGTCTGAGTAGTATTTCCACCACTCCTGCGTGCCCAAGTCGAGTAGCACAACCGAGTGGCGTTTTGCCCTCATTATCTGACTTGTCGGGGTTGACGCCGTCTCGCCCGAGTAGCATCTTGACCACTCTCTCGCGCCCCTTGTGAGTAGCTATCAAGAGTGGTGTTAGGCCGCCCCGATCTGACTTCTCGGGGTTGACGTCGTCTCGTCCGAGTAGCATTTTCACGACTTCCTCGGGTCCACAACTAACAGCTAGCATGAGTGGTGTCCAACCGTGTTCACCGGACTTGTCGGGGTTGATGTCGGCCCGGCCGAGTAGTAATTTTACGACTGCTTCGTGCCCATTCCCAGCAGCCCACCCAAGAGGTGTATCGCCCATGGGTGTATTACCCATTCTATCTTCATAATTAATATCACCACCTTCCATCTCTACCAAACACACCACGCTCTGATCAATCCCAAAGATGGATGCTCGGTGCAGCCTATTAAAGGGGGCGCGCTTATCGAACTCGATAAAGTAAACACTCGGTTTCTGTGCTTTCGAGAAGATTCCGGTGGATATGCGGTTATTGCAGTCGTCAAATAGATTCGGCGCAAGAAATTTCGCGCAATCTAGAAGGTCTCGTTTTGCGTGGATTCCCAAATAGAGAAGAATATATGAAGAACAAAGTTAGGGGTTAAGAGGGAAGGCCCGTTGGAGATCGAGGAAGGGTGTGCGTGAAGATTGGGAGCAGGAGCAGTCGAGGGGACTTTGGCCTGCTGCGAATTCACACACCTTAAGTATTTTTCCGCAGTTATCTAGTGAGTTGTACTAAAAGGCTCTGGATGAGGGCGGGGGCAGGAGGCAGTGGTGAGGGGTAATGTGGGCTAACAGCACGGCGGAAGCCTCTTTTGTCCACGGCAAAAAATCCTTGGCAACAGGCGGGTGATGTCCCTCTGAAGCGAAGGTACGATCGTACATCAAGTATAATCAATGAATCAACCGGAAAACTTATATATCGCCTGACTTAAAAAAAAGTGTAATACAGTAGTTCCTTGAAATGTCGAAACAGGTTAAGAAGCTCACCCGCTACGACGCACCAGATTCTGTGAAGATAGTGCTCTTCGAGATCCATCGAGATCGCCAAGAACTGTACCCCGTCTTCCTGACCATCGCGAAGTTCGTCAAATCTAGATTCCGTTTCTCCAGCTAACTAACCGAATTAGTAATTCCAAGAGGCCTCGGGTATCCTGATGAATACTCTCCTATCACAGCCTAGGATAATTCTAATTCAGGATCCAAGATTTGACCACTTAACTAATTAACCGAGGCGTCAGAGAAAATCCCTAAAGACATGCTTAGCATAACGTGGTATCCAGAACGCAAACAAATTACACGTGTACAAGTACCATAATTAATAGTACGCGCAAAAAAACAACCCACTTTAGCTCTACATTTGTCTATTCATGGAAGCCGCTATAATTGACAGCTATTATTTCTGACGGAGTGACTGAGTTATCACCAAGTTGCTTTATGTTTTCGTCACATGCTGTCACTCGTCCTAGCTTAGTGAGGGGCAATTTTGCACAACGTGCGTTTGATGACCCAATATGACACAGTGTGGTGGTTTGCCGCAAACCTGTCAGGAACCGTCAGCCGAGTCAATATAAAAAACGGCTTTCCTCTCAATAAATATATAGGGGGGCGGCCAACGCATAGTCCCCAGAAGTGGAAAGAAGAGCCAATTTAAGTTTTTAAATACATGATTAATCCCCGGGATCGCTGATAAGAGCTTTGTAGACCTAATTTGGCTCTCCAGCAGTGCACTCGTGCATGCGATCCCGCTCATATACTACCAGAACCTCATACTTAAGCCGTTTGTTTAGCCATGACTTAGTCTTTGAAGGTCACTGATCTTAAATCTAGTTTTTGTGAGACCCTGTTTATCAACACTCTTTGTGACATGAACACCTGTCGTAAAATACACCATTTCCTGGCATCAAATTTTATAGCTCGAGATAAATTTTCCCGTGTCAGGCCTTAAGGCTGCAGTATACTATATCAGTTAGTTACGATACGGTAGTGTACGGTATTGTTGAACACTGCCCCCCCAGGCAATCCAATGCTTCCCCGCTTCCCTCGGGAGATCACACAGGCTCGTGACGCCCCGCCTAACCGTTGATAGAATGCCGAGAAGAAAAAATAAATTATAGTAGACAAACGGAGGCCCGGGGAAGATGGAATATCTCAACTTGCCCCCAAGTCAACGTTGGACAGCACTGGGGTATGATACATTCAATCGCTCTTGTTAAATTAGGGTACAACACCGGATATATCATACCCGAAAAAACTCGTTACGCCCTAGGTACTATAGGCAGGGTTGGGATATCGAGAATTCGAGCAACGCGCTGGGGACCATGTGGGGCAGAGATCACGACGGCAGCTGCTAAGCCCAGCCCAGCAACCTTCGTAGTATTCAAGAGACCAAGGTCAGTGTGAGCGGTTGAATAAAGTATTCCAGTGTAAGCTGAATACTGCTCCCCAAAATAGCATGCTTTCCGGGCGATCTGCCGTGAGGACGGTGCGCGGAGGGCCTAGTAACAATAGTAGGTTTCACGATTATATACAGTGCCTATAGAATATGAGTCAATTTCTCCGTTAAAGGACTCTTTAATGTACAATCGTATTAATTTTACTTGATGGAGAAGAGTAAAAACTCTGTATTGCCCTCTAACCCTACCTTTTATCTCATACTTAGAAAACGTAGCAAATAGGCATGATCTTCCTTAAAAAATGTCTATAAAAGTAGTAGAAACCAACCACCATAACACCTTAGCTAACGGCAAGCTTCTATGTCGCTTTTCAATAGTGCTAGAAATAGTTGCACTTTATAGTTTTTTCCTCTATATCTACAATAAACACTCACATTTACACTCAAGGGGAGGAAAGGGGGAAAAAAATAAATGGACAATAAATACGAAAGGGGATTTACATCTGGAAAACAACGATAAATGTAGATGGAAATTCCAAGCTACAATTGCGTTTTTCAATACAACAGAAATAGCCCTCCACCAACGCTAGACTCCAGATTTAAACAGAAGCTCACGAATACTGACTGACTTGACTCCATGTGAAAAATCGAGGAGGGGGCTGGGAAGATATGTGATAGATATGTGTATTCCAATCGCATATGATTTCTTTTCACAAGGAAAAAAAAGAGAATGATCAAGATGGGTTACTGTGGTAGGCACACTCCAGAAGGAAAGGTAAGACGGTAGCTACCACAAAGTAGTGTTTTATGATGCAGGGGAGGATATGGCGGGGGCGAGAGGGAGAGGCAGTGGTAACGACAAACCCGTTTATGGAAGTGTTCTGGCCCTTGCGAAAATAGCGTATAGATTATTGGTATAGTATTCGAAGGCGGTGACAAGGGAGATGTCACCTCGGGCTTAGCCCGTGCTATGAGTGACAACTGCTGGAGGCTGCACCGGTAGTACCGGTAGAGCTATCACTCGTGTGTGGCCATTCCTAGTAGCCCACGGATGTGGCAAACGGCCCTTATCATCATCTGGCTTGTCGGGGTGGACAGTGGACATCACCCCCTCCGAATATCCTCAGAAACAATAAAATTTGCGATGAGGAATGCTAACCGTCTTTTGGCGTTATTCGAGTGCTGTAATTCGTCGGCGATCAATGGTTGTGATTATGCTAAGTCACTTTGGCCCTGAAAAGCCCGAATTCATAGCCTTAAACAGCCAGCTACTAACTAATTCTGGACCTAGCGTCCTGGTCGGGAATTTTGCTGTTCTAGCTCCAAGGGATATAGGATCTCCACCACTCCCATCTGCCTATTTTCAACGGCACAGCTGAGAGGCGTTTGACCCCAATTATCTGGCTTGTGGGGGTTGATGTCATCACGTCCGAGCAGCATTTTTACTATTCCCTCATACCCAACGTAAGCAGCCCGGAAGAGCGGTGTTTCGCCGTCCTCACCCGGCTTGTCAGGGTCGATGTCGTCCCGGCCGAGCAGTAATTTCACGACTGCCTCGTGCCCATTCCCAGCAGCCCATGCGAGAGGTGTATCACCCATGCTGTCTTTAGATTGTAGCGTGTTTAGTGGAGGTAGAAAGTTGTAATATCAACCAGAATCAATGCCAAAAATGGATGCACAGTGCAGACTATTGAACAGTGAAAGCTTATTGAAATCGATCCGGTAAACACTCGGTTTCTATGCTTTCGAGAGGATTCCGGTGAATATGCGGTTATTGGAATAGTCAAATAGATTCAGCGCAAGCAATTTCGCGCAATCTGAGGGATCCCGTTTTGTGCGGATTCCCCAAAAAGAAGGATATTCCAGACACAAAGTTAGGGGTTGAGAGAGGTCTAGTTGGAGATAGTGAAAGGGTGCGCGTTTTAGATCGGGAGTAGAAGTGGTCGAGAGAACTTTAGCCTGCCGCGAATTCGCACAATTTAAGCATGTCTCCGTAGTTGTCGAGCGAGCTGTGCCAAAAAGCTCCGGATGAGCGTAGAGGCAGGAGGCAGTCGTGAGGGGTAAGGTGGGGTGACCGAACGGTGGAAGCCTCCTTCTCCGTGACAGCAAGCCCTTGGCGACAGGCGAGCAATGTCCCGATTGAAGCGACACTGTGGCTATCCCCTCGTTTGATCCCCAATTTTACAGCTTTTTAGCGTTGCACTAATTTACGGCTGAGATCAGCAATGACTAGTTAGTAATAGGCAAAGTATGCCTTAAACCGTCATGATGTTTGGACCCATCCGCACCTAGCCTGTTTCTCTAATCGTGATGTGGAAAACCTCTTGCTCGAGAAGCAGTGTAGTGCTCGGAATGGAGCAAACTCAGTGGCACTCATCGTGGCCATGATGAAAACACGATTTTCTATGTACGAGTATATTTACTCATGTCCACTCAAATAGGTTAGTGTCCTCCATTTTAAACGATGCTAGAGGTTTAGAGGATAAGTTAAGTTAATAGTCAATTGTATTGTTAATGATACTCTACCGGTATGTGGCATCGCGCTCATCGAAATGCCGTTGCCACACTGCGAGGGTGAGTCGCGAAATCGAACAAAGGGATTGAGATTCTGTGACCCCCTCTTGATTTCGAGTGTTTAGTGCACGGGTAGTCCAGCAAGCTTCAAAGCCTGCTCCACGTGCGAAGTCCACATAAAAGTAGCTATGCCAAGCGTCGTTTTCCCCCACCCAGCCCCCTTATCCGGCCCCGCGTAGCACCATACGAGCTTGGCCACGAAAGAAACATGCCCCCCAGATTTCCCATACACAATGCACTGCACAAGTTTACTGCAGCTAGCCACTGCATGGTTGCATAGCAAATTCTATTCATTAAAAGGTAATCAAGTGAAAGAGAATCACAGAGAATTTGATATATATAAAATTGCCAGCAAGTGTGAAAAGCTAGCCAGTGCGGCCGCGACACAGATATCCCATACAAATTGACTGCTTTGGTAGGGTTTTTAGGCTGTTCTCCTAAAGCTCTGACACTCAGAATTCCTAGCATGTTTTCTACAACCTAGTGCTCAATTATACATGAACTTTCATGTTAAACTATGCCATCTACTATAGGTATGATGGAAATTCCAAGCCACGCAAGCTTATTTCAATACAGTAGAAATAGCTCTCCACTAATTTCTACTAGATTCTAGGTTTTAAACAGAAGCTCGTAAATCCTAGCCCGTCACCATAAGAAAAACTGGGATAGAGGGCTGGGCGGGTATGCGACAGATATGTGCATTCCTCCATTGCGTATGATTTCTCTCCACAAGAAAGAGAAAAAAAAAGAAGAATCAAGATGAGTTATGTGGTAGGTATACTCGGAAGGAAAAGTAAGACGGTAATTACTATAAGGTAGTGTTTTAAAATGTAGGAGAGGATAGGGCGGGGGTGAGAGGGGGAGGGAAGGGTAACGACAAGCACGTTTATGGAAGTGTTCCGGCCCTTGCGAAAATAGCGTATAGATTGTTGGCATAGTATTCGAAGGCGGCAGCAAGGGAGATCTCACCTCGGGCTTAGCCCGTGCTGGTGACAACTGCTGGAGGTTGTAGTAAAGCTATGACTCGCGTGTGGCCGTTCCTACTTGTAGTAGCCCACGAGGGTGGCATTCGGCCATCATCTGGCTTGCTGGGGTTGACATCGCCCCCGCCGAGTATAGGATCTCCACCACTCCCGCATGCTCATATTCAGCGGCACAACTGAGTGGCGTTTGGCCCCAGTTATCTGGCTTGTGGGGGTCAATGTCATCACGTCCGAGTAGTATTTTAACTATTCCCTCATACCCACGGTAAGCAGCCCGGAAGAGCGGCGTTTTGCCGTCCTGATCAGGGTAGTTGGGGTTGACGTCGTTCCGCCCGAGTAATATTTCCACCACTCCCGCGTGCCCATTCTCAGCGGCACAATACAGGGGTGTTTGACCGTCCTCATTTGAGTAGTTGGGGTTGACGTCGTCCCGTCCGAGTAATATTTCCACCACCCCCGCGCGCCCCTTTTGAGCAGCACAGCTGAGTGGCGTTTGGCCCGTATTATCTGGCTTGTTAGGGTTAACGTCCCCTCGTCCGAGTAGTATTTTCACCACTCCCTCATACCCGCGGAAAGCAGCCCAGAAAAGGGGCGTTTGGCCGCCCGCACCTGGTTCGTTGGGGTCGACGTCGCCCCGTCCGAGTAGGATTTTCGCCACCCCCTTGTGCCCACGAAAAGCAGCCGCCCCGAGAGGTGTTTTGCCGCCGTGATCTGGCTTGTTGGAGTTGACGTCGTCTCGTCCGAGTAGTATTTTCACCACTGCCTCGTTCCCATTATAAGCAGCCCAGCAGAGTGGTGTTGTGCCATCATTATCTGGCTTGTCAGGGTTAACCTCATCACGTCTGAGTAGTGTTTCCACCACTCCTGCGTGCCCAAGTCGAGCAGCACAACCGAGTGGCGTTTCGCCCTCATTATCTGACTTGTCGGGGTTGACGCCGTCTCGCCCGAGTAACATTTCCACCACTCTCTCGCGCCCCTTGTGAGTAGCTAGCAAGAGTGGTGTTTGGCCGTCCTCATCTGATTTGTCGGGGTTGACGTCTTCTCGTCCGAGTAGCATTTTCACAACTCCCTCGTGTCCATAACAAGCAGCCAGCATCAGTGGTGTCCAGCCGTCTTCACCGGGCTTGTCGGGGTTGATGTCAGCCCGGCCGAGTAGTAATTTTACGACTGCTTCGTGCCCATTCCCAGCAGCCCACCCAAGAGGTGTATCACCCATGCTGTCTTCGTAGTTAATATCACCACCCCCCACCCCCGCCAAACACACACTACAATCTGATCAATCCCAAAGATGAATGCACGGTGCAGACTATCAAAGAGGGCAAGCTTATCGAACCCGATACGGTAAACACTCGGTTTCTCTGCTTTCGAGGGGATTCCAGTGGATATGTGGTTATTGCAGTCGTCAAATAGATTCCGCGCAAGCAATTCCGCGCTATCTAGAAGGTCCTGTTTTGCGTGGATTCCCCAATAGAGGGTGTTCGAGAAATAAGGTTAGGGGTTGAGAGGGACGGCCCGTTGGAGATTGAGGAAGGGTGCACGTTGAAGATTAGGAGCAAGAGCGGTCGAGGGAGCTTTTGCCTGCTGCGAATTCCTACACCTTATGTATTGTGCGTGGACAAAATTAACCGAACACAAAAGATGCAGGTGTCTTTCATCTCTTGGTTCTAAAAGACTTGGTTTCATATATGTAGCCCAATCACGTATGGACCAATAACTCCATCACAGATTACTCAGTGATCAGCTTAGATGGTCATATTTTAGACTATTATGCATAAATATGAATCAGCACCAGGAATATATAGATATATATATTGGCATTTTCTTATCATTCTAATTGGTTAAAAACTTCTGATAATAGAAACTCTTCCCATAATTAGAGTTGTTATTCTAGATACCCTGAGTAGTTCTACTCCTTCTGAGTATTAAAGTCTGGACATGCATTCACTAGTATTTCTGAAGTTAGTCTCATATAATTTGCGTTATTTTTATGTAAGTAACAGGTATTTCAAATCACATATGAGTAAAGGGTGAAATGTGGTAAATGAATAGGTAGGTGACTTGTAATGAAATGAAAGGTGCAGGATAAGGCCATAATAGAAGATGATAATAGGGTCCCCTGTGGAAAGATAAACCTTAAAGTTGTGATAGCACTCATGACTCAAAGTCAAAATAAAGACAAAAATAAAGTTCAATAGTAGAATCACATGGTAAAACTTGATATTTTGATACCTAAAAGCTTTACTCAATTCAGGGGTTTCTCTTCAGGAATGGTTGGGAGGCTGTATGAGGCAAATATAAACACCGGTTTTCGGTGCTCCTGGTCCACTAGAGTGGGTTATGGTCCACCAGGTCCTCTTTGTCTACTATGATCCACCCTGGTCAACCTGGTTGGCAAAATTTGAAAAAGGGTAAATAAGAGTGGATCGGAACGAACCACAAGAACCATGGGGACTATAACCCTCTTTGGTAGACCAGGACCATTCAGAACCACTGTGGACTATCCTCTTGCATTTTCCTGATGCGTTGTCCGATTACTAGAGCATTCAAGCTGTTTGCATTATAGTAAAATAGAAGTGATTTTAACTCATCAACTCCTGTCACTACTCTGACCTTAATAGGTGTCTGGCTCCTCTCAGGACTATCTCCACACCTGCTCTGAGTATTTGAAAATTCAGCTATGGTTATCTCTTTCAATAGAGTGTCTTCTGCATAGTATCTCAAATAAGACTAGAGGGGGAGAAAAACCCTTTCTATCATCTATCTGTTAGTGGCTAACAGTTTCAGTGGGGGGCCAGAGAAATACCCTATTAGACTCACTAGCCTAGTGGCAGTTTTATCTATATTCAAACTATGCAGTCAATTACCTAATCTATCTAATCTATCGTTAGCATATCATTTGGTTGACTGCATATATCCTCACAGGTTAGCTACAATAAGGGTTCCTATAAGAATATGGATTCAGTAGTTCTAGCTATACTGAAGTGTTACAGGATGATAGTCAACTCAGAGGGGCAGAGCTAACTACGCAATATGTATATAAGATAATAGAGAGGTGGTAAGAAAGGCTTAAGAGAGATAGTTTAGTAAAAGTAAACTTTTGAAAGTAAAATTCTCAATATTATATAATAACTTATTATATTATTAAGTGCTCTTCTCCTTTATTTGATTATCTTGAAACCTCTAGAAAAGTTCTTACTATTTACACTAAGATTGCGCTACTGTCCTTTTGCTAACAATCATCCATCTGGCTAAAAGTTCAGTTTTTATCAAAGGAAGTACAAACACTGTTTGCCCCTGTTACAATGCTCTCCTCTCTGGGTGATACTTGCAGCAGGTAACCGATACTCTTCTAACGATCCCTCTTCTTGCCCCAATATCTGTTGCGATAGCTAAGTCCGTTGACTTCTATCTA
>Ga0307507_10002381_pt1 | contig 39721 bp, 7 predicted proteins | sample 7_EM_MG_FD_207223 | JGI IMG/M metagenome (GOLD analysis project Ga0307507, IMG submission 207223) | Populus trichocarpa ectomycorrhiza microbial communities from riparian zone in the Pacific Northwest, United States - 7_EM | ecosystem: Host-associated > Plants > Roots > Unclassified | place...
TATGTCTACGGTGGCAAAGTGATTGCTAAGGATACCGACCAAAATGGAAGCAAAGGGAATCTGCTTATGTAAGCAGGAAAACGCATGTGGAGGACTCTTCCAGAACCATCGTCAGTAGAATCTTCCTATTATATTAGTGCTGCGTGTTAGTAGAGCTTTAGAGCTCCATACAAGGCTTTAAGCAGAGCTTCGAGCAGAGCTTCGAGTAGAGCTTCGTGTAGAGCTTTGCCAGAGCTTTGGTAGAGCTCCGCGCAGAGCTTCGTACACAGCTCCGTGCACAGCTCCGTACTCTCTATAATCCTACTAATATAGCTCTAAAATATATAAATTGGGGCTAGTTTTATAGCTCTAGTAAAGGGCTATAAAATAAGGCCCTATTTATAAAATATAAAGCTATATCGGTAGAGTTATAGTAGGTGCATTATTTTAATGGGGTGGAAGATGCGCGACGTTTGGCTCTACGCGAGTTACTAATATTATTAAAATAGCTATAATTATTATAAAACTGCCAATCTATGCCAATAATTTATATAATCTTTATTTTTAAAATAAGTATATTCTATTATAATAATTTTATCTAAGTTATTGCCAATATTTAATATTGACACTGCAAATATTGACAAATGCCAATATTTTATTGGCCGGAATTTCGCTTATTGAAAACCTCACAGCTGATTCCAGCTGTCCGGCAGACAGACTTATCAACTCGCACCTACTTATCCGCTGGAAGGGCCAGTAACCCCTTAGTCTCCTTTGTTTCTGCACCCTCTACCTCTATATTGACATTCTCCACATACTCCAGCCCACCCTTGACGATTGCAACGTCGTCATTCCGCGCAAATAGGACATCTCGCTTTACGATCGCGCAAATAATGTCTCTTACCCCAGAGAACCAGTCGTACGGCACGAAGAAATGCCTTGAGTACGATATTGAGCCATTGCTCAGGCCCTCGAGATCTGCAGAGCAGACCCAAGAGTGTATGTCGAGGAAGACAAGCTTGCCGGCGTCAAGGAGGCCGACGACGTGGGCGACGTGGTGGGCGAGAGCTGCGAGTTGTGGACCGAAAAGCGGGATCGAGGCTGCAGATGCTGCGGCTTCCTCCCTGATTGAGACCGAGTCGGTATCCGTCCTGGCTTTGGGTGTTTCGGAAACGGCTCCCTCTCTGGGGTTATTCTCGATGCTGAAAGGGGTTGCGTCGAGGAGGTGCAGGCCGCGCGTATCCGCCGAGCCATCCAGCTCAGACAGCTCGAGAAGGATTCGCCGTCCGTGCCCCGACATATATGAGGTGACGTTCTTCAACTGCAGTCCCGTTACGTCGGTAATGATTCGCACGGATGTGACTTCCGACCAGTCGCTCCAGGCATATATGCGAGCGGCTGCGCCTTCGATGCAGATCATGTGGAACGGCGACTGATGGTGCCGGACCCACTTTCGGATCCCTGGCCTGTCCGGATATGTCCGCGCGTCCTCCTGCTGGCCGTCGATGCTCCAGAGGTGGTCCGACTCCCGGGTTGACAGGATAAATTTGCCGGCAGCCTCGCCCGGTAAGACTTGAATGATAGACTTTCCGCAATCTAGACGAGACTGAAATAGCATCTTCTGAGCCATCCATCCCTCTTTCGGTGACTTCTTTAGATTCCATGCGAAGATCCCGTTTGACACATCTACGCTCATGATAATATCACTTCGATACCACCAGGTAAGGATACGAACCAGCGACTTGTGGCGGTAAAGCGTTCGAACCTGGGCTCCGGTCTTCACGTCGTACAGGGAAACCGACCCGTCATCTTTACCACAAAACACAACCTCTCCATTGGGATGCAAGACCATGGCGCTGACCTTGACCTTAGTATCCGACGCTACTACCTCGACAAAGGACGTTGATGTGCCTTCACCACTGTCGTCGCCCACGGAGTCCTGAAGCAGGACGGCGAGCTCCCAGACGTTGCATTGCGAACCTCTAATGTCGGCAAAGTGGAGACTATCTCTGCTAAAGGCTAGCTGCTTGATGTAGAAGTTGGAAGACTTGACCTGGTAGAGCAACCTCAGGGTGTCAAATTCGTAGATCTTGATTATTCCAAATCCGGCGCCGCCTGCAAGCAGGCGTCCGTCCGGGCTGGCTGCGAGCGTATGGCAATCTGCGCGGGAGCTCTCCAATTCCTGGTCATCTAACGGATCAAGGAGAACGAGTTCGCCATCGAGGTAAGACGCAGCGAGGAGGCTAGTGGTTAGGCTGGGGTTGAAAACAAGGGCGGTGACCAGATGTGTACTCGTTTCGCCACTAGGCAGTTTCTTACCGCAGCTGCCGTAATACGCATCTTCCCCGAGATCCCAAAGTGTTATCGGTCGTCCGCTGTAAGCGACAGCCATCATTTTGTGGCTCACGGAAATCGATATAGCACATGGCGGCCGGCGTAACCGTATGCTCATGTGATCGCTCGAGTCGTTCCACGGCCTGTTAGGTCGCTGGGCCCCGTCGTTATCTAGATCCCACGATGCTAGGTAGTTCTTGTAAGATGCGGCTATTAGCAGGTTCTTGTCAAACGCCAGAACGATAGACCGTTGGGCGTCTTGGAAACTATGGACCGTTTCGCCGCTGCGAATGTCCCAGATCCGGATCCACTTCACTCCGCAAGATGCCATCAAACCCGGCTTGTTCTTGAACTGCAGGAATTTTACAGCCTCACCGTGATTCAGAACTTTGTATTCCTGGTAAGATGTCGCGTGATACAGTGCGATTTTCCCAGTAGTTAGGCCCACTGCAAAAAATTCGTCTCCATAGCAAACGGCGCTCGTCTGGCCTTGATGGAAGTCGATACAAGACAATCGGTCGTCCCAATGAGTGTTTGAGAGTCCCACTATCGAGAGCTTCCGCCCAGGTATTGCAGTTTTGTACACCGTAGACTCCGTAGGACAGAATGGCAAGATAAGCGAGTAGATCGTCGAAGGTGACGTTATGAGAGCATCAGCAAACTTCGCCACAATGTGGATGAGATCTGTCGCCCAGCCTCTGATCGTTTGCATTTCCCTGCCAAGCGGTGACTGTGCCGCCGCGCATGAACCGAAATATGTCCTGAGATCCTTCGCGGCGCGGATCAAAGGGATGAGATTTTGTGTGTGGGCAATGACCTCTACCCATGACAGAACATTCAGCTTCAGAAACCTATCGACAAGAACCAAGACGTCCTTTGCAAGAGGATCAGAGTTGGCTAGATGGTACGAGAATGCTGCACAGGCATAAAGTGAAAACTCGGCCCTTTTGTCCGCGGTAATCATGATAGAACTACGTCTGCTGGTTCGAGGGGGTTTCATCTCCTCCCCAGTGAGGTATGTGAGACATGTCCTAGCGATTCGCGTGTGTGCCTCTGTCTTGTTGATGGCAAACTCTGATTCCAAGTTATCGTTTAGGAGGAATTGCCTGGCCGTCTCGTGCACCATCTGCACCTTCGCAAACTTGTCAACAGTTACTAGCTGGCCACATAGTGCCACAATACTCTCTTTCAGTTTGGGAAAGTTGTCCTTGAGGTCTAGTTTCAGAGCTCCACCGAGCTCCTTCGTTGTTAGCGGCCTCGTTGCGCATATTGACCAAGTGAGAATAGCTTTAGCGAGCTTCTTCCCGCGTGTGGCTTGTGACATTAATTCCAGCGTCCTCTGGTATAGGGGTTCCATATCCCGAGGCACGTCGTCGAGAACTTGGTTGATCTCTTCCTCACTGTAGGAATTTGACAGCTCATTAAGGACCAAAGCCGTCCACAAGAAAGATCCTTTGGATTTCCTCAGGATCTTTTCAACTAGGGCAGCACGATCCTCATCATCATTCACAACCAGAGACTTTGCCTTCGCCTCAACTAGTAGCTTAATGTCAGGAAGAGTATCCACTGTTAAGATTCTTTCAGATTGGAATCGGTGAGTGCCGAGACAGAAAAAATGCTTCTCCAACTCAGAAGTTTCTCGGCTCGTGATTAAAATTCGTAAAGGTATCGATTCATCATGCTTAGCCAACATCGGGTCGAAGAGGGAAGTAAAATTCACACACTCATCTAAAGCATCAATGACCCAGTAATGCTTTGGAAACTCCGTCTGAAAGATACCAGATAAGAACAGTTTCCGCCATATAGTGCGTTCGTTGTCATTGTCGAACTTTATATCATCCTTCTGCATCTCTAAGAGCGTCTCTCGTATTTGAACATTCTTACAAGCCATCTGGAAAGCTAGGGACCGGAGACAAGCGCTAAGCCGCGACTTGGACTTATCCGCGTACTTGAAGAAGAAGTAGCTGCAGTCTGCATTCGTTTTTTGTAGCTGACCAATGGCATAGCCTGCAAGAACAGACTTACCAGCTGCTGGTTTTCCATTAACCCAGAGTACACTTGGAGCATCTAGGTCGAAATCCCTCCACTTTAGGTAACTCCGTTTCGCTGAAATCCATTCGCAAGTTCCGGACATACGGGCATCTTCAACGGTGATGAGGTCATCTTCTAGCTTCTCAGACGCTCCCAAGTACTTTTCCAGTTCCTTAACCTGGCTACGCAGTAGTTTCTGTTTCGATTTCAGCACTGTACACTCCTTAGCGAGGTCCATAATAAACTATATGGTGTGCCATACCTAGCTTGGAGATACTGTTAACGGTAGATGCAAGTGCATTGCGAAGTATTACATAGTTTGGGTCTATTGGTGTCTGGAACTTGCAGATTGAACGGTGATCGGCGTTCACTGGCATCTGCTTCTCTTCCCGGTATCCTAGTGTAGCAGAATCAGGATCAACAATGAGTTTACTGAAGACTCCCATACTGAGTTTCTGAGTCTCATAGAATGACCAGAGATCTACGTCGGCGGAATATTTGCGAAACTCGTCGTTGATAGATTGTATAGCTCCGGAGCCTCGTTTAAGGTCCGCGATATAAGCACGGGATGAATAGGCGATATGAAGGATATCGTTTAAGAGCTTAGCCGAGTCAGAACCTCTATGGGGTGTCGCAAGGAAGTAGATGGTGTGAAACCGTTTTGCCAATGTCTCATACGCTGTATCTTGCCTTCCTAGCATGTAGGCCTTCTTGATAACCAAGCCTCCCATGCTGTGCCCTATGAGCACTATTGGTGTGTCTGCACCTTCTAGATACGGCGACGTGCTCATTTCGCCCAGCAACGACTTGCCAAAGTGATGGATGTCTAGGCAGTTATCTTTGCCCTTCATCCAGTCTGAATTATACCCGAAGCTGTGCACTCGCACATTCTTGAACGCAGGATCTTTGGGAAGCCATTCCTGCGGCCAATAGTGCGTGACCGAGCTTGTCTTGCTCCATGTCTTCCTGGAACCGCCACCGAGGCCATGCACGAAAATGAAGTCAATAAGAGGCTCCGAGGGAGAGTGGAGGAGATTCAATCCAAGGGGACCTTTGTAATCATCCACGCCATCATCGGCGATGGTAGTGGTAGTGGTAGTGGTCGGGAGGAGGGTGAGGGAAGACAAGTCGGTGTCCTTGTGCCGAAGACTTCTAATCGACTATACAAGATTTAGTTGAGGTCAGGAAAGGGTACGAAGGTCGGACGCTATTGTCCCCTGCTTTCATATCGGGATTGTTTATGAACCTACCATATTGTCTTGGCATGTTCTCTTTGGTTAGCCCGGAGGTGGGCTAGACCTTATTTTATTAACACAAGGAAGCGCAAAAGGGTAATATGGTTTTGTTTATGGTTTGACACGTTCAAGAAGTCGAATCTTGGCCCTGCACTTTTGCGTCAGGAAATTGGAAGCTGGCAGTTGTTCAAGTAAGAGATCATTGCGCCCAGGTCTTGCCAGGTGGTAGCGCCAGCTGTACGTCACTCTCGCCACGCTATGCCGCCCTGCAGAATTGGTGACGCACTTGGTGTCAAGAGTGAGCGATCGGTGTGTTAAGCCATTATCCAAGCGCGAATCCCGGCCCTCTTGTATGAGATGCGCAAAGGTGTCGCGTTTCATATTTATAAGGAGGTATTATATATAGAATAGATACCTCTTACGTTATAAATAGTTAGTAAAGAGGTTATCTGCTTTATATTATATGTATTACACTTTTATACAGGAGGCGAAGTATATTTGCGAGGTTGCCGTTAGTCAATCCATTTACTACGGTAATGGCAGCGGCAGGGACTGTAAGGCGGTTTCTGCCTATCAGCATATCGCAGGGCGGTAGCATAGCATGAACAACCCCGTTGCTATTAATAGGGCAACTAGTGAAACGAATCAGTCATCAACTTTTAACGCCACTCGGGAAAAGAGGGGTTAGTTGCCCAAAAGGTGAACGTAACCGTCAGAACGAGTTCGGAAAGCTCCGTGAAAGTAGAAAGCCCACTTCGTATATTGCCACTACTTTTCCAGCCCCAAAGATGTCATACACATTTGGGAAAAACATCTAACCTCTGTCGATACACATACAAGTCCCCCTTGACCTGCCTGGCATTTATAATGGCCTCCGAACCGCCTCGCCCGAACATCGCAGCCGGTGATCACAAGGGATACATGGAATATGCCCTCGAGCAAGCCCGGCTCTCACCTCCAGCACCCACGAAATTTTGCGTGGGAGCCGTCCTCGTCGATGCAGATAAGAACGAAATCTTATCAACCGGATATTCGCTGGAACTGCCGGAGAATACACATGCAGAACAGTGCTGCTTTATTAAAGTGGCTCAAAAGCACAATCTTCCAGAGGAGCGAATAGGCGAAGTGTTACCGAGAAATACAGTCTTGTATACGACTATGGAGCCGTGCAATAAGAGATTGAGTGGAAATAAGACCTGTGTTGAGAGAATCTTGAGACTCAACGGCGCAATTAAAGTTATCTATGTGGGAATCAATGAGCCTGAGAAGTTCGTTGGCGAGAATGTGGGCAGGAAGAGACTGGAGGATGCAGGCGTCGTGGTTACGTTTGTGGAGGGAATGCAGGATCGCATTTTGGAGGCTTCTACCGCAGGGCACTAAAAGCAAAGTAGATAATGGCTAGTATCTTAACGAGCACAAGCCAGTGAGCCAAATTTGTTACGGACCTAATAACTGGAATGTCGAAACTACTAAGAGAGGGGTTTGTAGATGCTAGTTAGCTCGTAGAAGTACGGATCATAATGGGACCCCTAGGTTATCTCATGAATCAGACGCTCCGCAGAAGATTTGTTCCGTGACATGGGATAACGCATAGACCCTCTCCTGGACCAATTAGAACAGCGCACTAATTTCAGCCCCCTGCGCACCCCTGTCACCTAACAAAATCTTCTGCGGAGCGTCTGAGAGCTTATGGGAGTCGTTTTGGTGAGAAATGAATGTTTTAAAAATCGAATTTTGTATATTTCTACGAACTATATCCCAACCACGAAAGTTATTATATATTTTATTAATGTAATAGATTCTTTAGGTAATTGTATTTATATATTTATAGATTATAACCCCCTACTAAGAATACTAAGGGGCGAGACACATCGTCATAAAAGTTAAGTTAGATTTGGAATTGAATATTTGTACTAAAACTGACTGTCTACCTACCCCACCACAGCGTAACGATCTCATATGGCGTCCAAGTGAGAGCCCAGCCAGCGCGATAACCTGGGCACGGAGCCAGAGCGAGATGCCAGAAGCACGGAGCCAAAAGAGCACGGAGCCAAAAGAGCACGAAACCTGAGCAAGACGCCAGAGTACGAAGCCAGTAAAAGCCAGATGCATAAGCTAGCTTGGATATATTAATGGTGAGAGACAAGGATATTGGTAGACACACGGAAGGTACCAGACCGACGGCAGCCAGAAAGGACCGTCGCAGCCAGACAACCGTTCGAACGACCAGCTAGCGAACACCGGACCAATTCGACTGGGTCGATCAAATCAAACCAGAGCCTCAAGATCGGCCTGTCGCCAAATCGTATCAAATCAAATCAAGGCCTCCTAGGGAGGTACACCAGACACTAAACGGACGGACGATTGAACATTGAACAATCGAACATCGATCGAACTGAACCCGACCAACGAACGAACTGACGAATCAAACCAAAAGTTCGGAACGTTAAAATAGAAGTCTACAGACCTGCGGAGGATAGGCCGGATAGGCCTCTCGGATAATAGACCTATCAGCTAATAGTATCCGGAGACTATCCGGATAGTCTCCGGATAGTCTTGGCAAAAACCCCTAATATACTTACACTCGTAATGCACCCCCCAATATTAAATAAATAATTTTTCTATTAGTACAGATTTATAGAGCTTATAAAGCGCTTTAAAATGGTACCACTTTTATCTAAATATCCTAAAGATAGGTAATATTATATAAATATAAAGCTTATAAGAGCTCTGGGGAGCCCCGCACGGAGCTCAGCAAAAGCTCTGCACGAAGCCCCGCACAAAGCTCTGCACGAAGCTCTGCGGAGGCTCTGCACAAAGCTCTGCGGAGGCTCTGCACGAAGCTCTGCGTACAGAGGCTCTGCGCGAAGCTCTGCGGAGGCTCCGCATAAAGCTCTGCGGAGGCTCCATATAAAGCTCTGCAGAGGCTCTGCATAAAGCTCTGCGGAGACTCCACATAAAGCTCTACACAAAGCTCTACACGAAGCTCTAGTAAATACCTTTAGCTTTCCTACTAATTAGATATCTCCTTTTTACCTTTTTATTTATACTTCTCTTTATATAAAATACTATAAAATAAAATAAAAATAGGAAAAAAGAGAGGAGACCCAGCAGTTTAAATTTAGTAACTTTTATTTACTCCTTATTGTCCTCTAGTTCCACAATCCAATCCTTACCCTCCAGTGCTCCCGCTACCGCCACTATAGGCTAAGAATTTATATTATATAATAAATATCAAGCCCCATAATCCCGCCACTTGCAATTTCCACAGCACCCACTATAGAACCCTAGGAGACTCCAACATTCAGTAAAGGGGCAAGGGCCTACTAAACAATATAAAGTCGCCATATAAGCCTCGCAAGGCTAGTATTAATTAGCTCTCTACCTTATACAAGTAATATAGGTTACTTATAGTTGTATTTAGAGACCTACGGCTCTAAATTAGAATTGCATTTATATATAAGGGCCTCCCTATCCGCACCTGCCTCTCTAATACACCCCCCACCTAAGCCTCTATATTAATCGCCGGCAAAGCTTCTACCCTCTCCTGCTTATCCTAAGAGTAGTTAGTTATATAGGTATGTTATACGGAGAGGAGAGTTTACTTATAGTATGGCAATGCTACTAGAGAATCTCTTATATAATAGGACGGGAAGTATACCAGACAATTATATTTCCCAATTCTTAATAAAGGACGATATTAGTAGGATTTAAACTTATAATCTATTAAGTTTAAAGTTAGTATATATTTACCTACGCCACCTACGCGCCTTTAGTGGTTACCTTTTACCTAAAATTATTTTATTTATATACCCCCTTTCCCCCCTTTAGTATTGTACAACATACCCCTTATATACTTTCCCTCGTACGACTATAAGAGAATACTTAGAATCTTATAAGTCGTCCAGTCCTTCGCGCATTCTAATACCTTAAGTATTTATAGAGTAGTACTTATACGATCCCATGGAACGCAATATTAAGAACCTAAAAATACTCTCTCTAGCTTATCGCTCATTCCAGGTATTAAGAGAACTTCAATTATAAGCCGTAAGAGTCGTGGAAATCTTATATACTAAAGAGGCTGGTTCCACCATTAAATAGCTGTTATACGGCTATTAAGTGGAATTAGATTCTCGTTAATATAGGTATCAAACTCATCTAGACTCTGCGGACAAGTATATTTTAAATAATACTAAAGACGAGCCTTATAGAAGGCAGAGAGGTTTTCTTCAGACTCTAAAGGCGACTTTTAAGTTTTCTTAACTACGTACAATATAGTTAAACCTAAAAGTATTGCTTTCTCATGGAATCTCTCCCAGAGCTTTTATACGCTAAAAAGCTTCTTTTCTCCTTTAACAGTAATACAATCGTTCTAATCTTTTAAGAAAGCCATACAACACTCTGGGTTAAGAACTCGTATCGCTAGATAGTAGGGAGAATTATCTAGCTTCTTAACGTACTTTGCAAGCTTTTCCTCAGCATATTAGAGTCAAGGAGTCATAAACTTATCCTTAGCCTTAGTAGCTGTTACCTATAGAAAAGTTAGCTAAAGAAATATTAAGAGTATTATATAATATACTAATGCAGTCTGTATCATATCCTTAAGAACATCAACTAATTCTAAAACCCTCTCCAATGTTATACGATCTCCTTAAAGAAATAGAGTTACTTTATAGAAAGACTAAAGGAAATCACAAATTATATAAAGATATATCCATTTACTTATCAAGAGGATATCATCTTTTAAGTTATCCTTATAGTGCTCCACGTAGAGTTAAAGCCTAGCCTTTACCTTATCCTCTAAAGCTACACATAGCATAAGAAACTAGCTATTCCATCTTATACAATTATTAAAAGGAACTATTTTACCAGCACGTTTAATAAACCATATTGTACAGTTAGCTGAGCTGCGGATATAAACAATATAGTTATAAAGCTTTCCCATCGGCCCCATAATATTTCAAATATTTTTACCCCTTTTACGCTTTTTGTCCAATACTAGCTCTAATTCTTTATCCTTCTTTTTCTTTCTTTTAACTAGCGGTAGTACTTACCGTATAACTTCTTCTTCTTCTTCCTCTTCTTCTTTATCCTATTCCTCATCTTCTTTATTATATAAGTCTATAAGCTTCTCATCCTTTTTTAAACTAAATAGAAAGGCTTAAACAATAAGATTAATAACATGCCCCTAACAGCGAATTCTTTAATACGTTGCGATCTAGTTAATTTTATATTTAAGACTAAGCCATTAACCAATTATACAACAAAGAACATCATTTAATCCAGTATTATCACCAATAAGAGCTCCAATCTTTGTTTTAATACCATACTTAATAAAAACCGGACAAAGCGCCTCCTATTAATCTATACCACTCTAACTAGATACTATATAAAGGGCAATTAAGGGGTTCCAATATTTATCCTGGATATTAACAAAGCTAGCACAGATTCCAAAAAAAAGGGAATAACTTAGAGAGGTCTAGATATCCACGGCAAGATAAATATTTATTTTTACAGATTAAAGTACTGTCGGAATGTTAGTCATGTGACGTGGTCACGAGACCATGAAGCGAGACTAGCTAATCTGACCTTGGAGCAACCCCTTACTTCGAGACAACAATCAACTACCAACTTCAACACCGCATACGTACCACTATAAGTGATATTCGTGCACGTTGATAAAGCGAGTATACCGACACTGATTAGTAGACGTATAGATTAGGAAATACGCAATAAGCTAGAGCTTAAGAACTGTACTAGAAACAGTACACGGATCGCCTAGCCTTGTCTATTTCAGTTAAAGGAGAAAGCTATATTACCCTTAAAGCTTGAGACCATGTATCAGCTTAACTGCTAACGCGTTAGATCGCCTAGAGAATTATATCTTTATTTGGAGAAGATTACAACCTCCCTTAAGCTTAAGAGAATTTGTACTGGCCTTATAGCCAATACAACAGATCGCTGAGAGAATAGCAGTCTTACTAAGAACACTTTACAGGCCTAATAGCTGTAGAGGACGTATACACCCTTACCTTTACACCCTTACCTTAAACCTCAATCTCAACCTTAACCTTAACCTTAACCACAACCCTTAACCTTGACCTCGACCCCAACCTCAACCTTAACCTTAAACTATAACATACACAAAGACACGACAATATGGAAATTAATTAAAAGGAGAGAATCGCTAGATATAGTTACGGGATTAATATAGCAACTGCCTTAGAGGAAGACCTGGAAGAATATATAGAAACAAAAATCTATAAGTATATATATAAGAACTTTACGGATTATATATTACGGTTGCTATTCCAGGAAGAATTTGAAGGCTTTACCATTAAGGACTTTAAAAAGATATACTCTATTACTAGAGTAAAGCTCCGTACTTACCTACTCTAAAGAGGAGTATATGTTACTACACACAGCAACAGATACCTACTTTATAAGGTTCTATATAATGCTCTTATAGAAGAGGAACCTTACAAATGGACAGATAAGGAAATTATAGGAGCTCTTAAGGAAGTTAGCCCTATAATTATAGTGGTACTATAAGAACGACTTAACTTAACATAAACAGCTCTAAAATTAAATTAAGCTATACCCCTATTAGTTATAGCCTCTTTAGTTCCTATAACCCCCCCTAGCAGCCTACTACCTACCCACACGGTGCCAACGCCTGTAAACTATTAACTACCTCTACTACCTCTAACGCCTGTAATCTAGCCTATAGCTATAGCCATAATACCTAAAACACAAATACCTACCCCTATAACACCCCAACTAGCTGTTACATTTATACCCTAGCAAACTGCACCAACCGCCACCTAATAGCAAGCCGCACCTCCCTTTACCCAAGATTAACTACTTACTCTCCTTACTTAAGTCCTATAGATGCAGAATCAGCAATTATTACCTGCGGTAACTACCTCTACCCTCCCTTTAGTAACCGCCCCTACCCTACCTGGTCCTCCTTCTGCCCAGTATCTTTACCCTAGCACTACTAATACCGACCCTGCTATGCACCTGCCTATATACAGCAAGGAGGCAGCCACTATCGCTAAGATCTACACAGACGACCAGAAGTATAATAGAGTAAGTAATAGCTTTAACTTTAAGTTAACTATCTTCTATAATATCTGTAAGAGAGCTAGTCTACCTCCTAAAGGCTATATAACTGTATTCCTAACCATGCTAAAGGGACTTGCTTAGGATCACTACTATAATAGCAGCCTTTTAACTAGATTATTCACTAAGGCATATAACCACATGCGTTACTTTTTTAAAGGACTAGAGTACTATTGGAGAAACCTTACTAAATGGAATACCACTAACTTCTAAGGAATTATTAACGAGAACCCTAATAAGTAAATCTATTAGAGTTTCTAACTACTCCTTAATAAGCTCTTAAAATATCGCTATAGATTATACCTAGAGTTTTGTACAGACCTCTTCCTTATAAATAAACTAGTTACCGCTTGCCAAGGAATACTAGCATGCCGTATTGCCATTTCTAACCCTTCTAAAGACCTCTCCTAGTTAATTAGCAAGTTGTAATCTTCTATGGTTATATAAAAGAAGGAACACCCTTTCTAGGCCTTAATAAGACCGTTTTAAGGAGCCTACTTTACGGATTACATATACCGCCATAATATCCATAACAACCGTAACCAAACCCGCTCCTATAGATAAAACACCGTCAGATCCCCAAAGGCCAAGTGCTATATTTGCCAAAAGGAGAGCTGCCGCTCATAGAAACATATAGAGGAGGAGCGGAACCGTTCTAGAAATAAGTATAAAAGACATTTTAATAATAATAAGGGCCGCAACGGTAACTTTAAAGAACGCTTTAGACAATACACTATCTACTATAAAGGAGACGATAATAATGAGTGCAATAAGACCTTTAAAGCTCTTATGCTAGACATAGACGCTGATAAAAACACTAATAATAATAACAGTGAGGAAGAATTAAAAGACCCTAACGGCTACTACCTTATATTATTTGGGACTCTTACTATAGACGAAGCAACCTCTATAAGTATAGAACTAGCTAATAAGGCTTACGCTTACTTACTTACTGCAACCTCTATAGAACCTACTACGGAAACTAACCCATTTAACTATAACACAACAACCGCCGCTTTACGCTATACTTCTATAGTATTTATAGGAATTATAATTAATACTAGTGCGTTAAAGAAGTCTATGGCCGGTTATGGATAATTCCAGGCACTACAAAACGCGGACTAATCCATAAGACTTAATACCTTAACCAAAGAACAAGTTAACGTGCAGTTCGGCATTAGAATTACTACCTCTATTAGAACTATAGATATTGTTACCCCTATAGGCAAGATACAGTTTTATATTATCCATACGGATACCCCCTTCTTGCTCTATTTAGTGGATATAGATAGACTCTAAATCTACTATAATAACCTCAGAAACGTTGTTATCACTCGCACTAAAAGAGTGCCAGTAGTGCAATGGTTTGGCCACCTATTTCTCTTATGGAGCTTATTACTACAGTTATATTTGTCTGAATCCTTTAACGCAAACCCCTACTACTTAACAGATATAGAGCTACGGCGTCTATATCATCGATTTAAACACCCCTTAGTTAAGAAATTGTAAAAGCTACTCTACTATGCTGGCCATAAAACTGATAGAATGGCCATTAAGCAACTAACCAAGTTCTACTATTACTGTTAGAAGTTTAGCAAATTACTAGGCAGATTCCGCTTTACCCTATAAGATAACGTTAATTTTAACTATAATATTATTGTTAACATTATGTATATTAGCGGATTACCCCTCCTATACATTATTAATAAAGGAACGCGATTCTAAGCCGGTAAATAGCTATAAGATATTAGCGCTAAACACATATAGGATGTTCTATGGATGTGCTAGATTAATATCTACCTAGGGCTACCAGACCTAATTACCTACAACGCTAGAAAGAACTTCGTTAGTAAAGAATTTAAGCAATACGCCACCATTATAGGAATTAGTATAAAGGGAGTACCGGTTAAAGCACATAACTCTATTAAAATGGTAGAGCGCTACTATGGTCCATTATAGCGAGCCTATTAGATTATTATAACTGAAATCCCTAAGATTAATAAGGAGATGGGACTCTAAATGGCGTTTAAAGTAATTAATGATTTAGCTGGCCTTAAAGGACTAGTTCCTATACTTCTAGTCTTTAAAGCCTACCCCCAAATGGTTAAATCCGATGCACTATCCCCTATGGTTATATAACGCGCTGCCGCAATTAAAAAGGCTATAGCAGAGATATAGAAGCTATAAGCTAAACGACAGATTGCTAATGCGCTGAATATGCGAAACGGACCTAATGCTGATATAATTTATAATCTCCCACCAAATTTGCCCGTTTTGGTCTGGAGAGAAGGAAACACTGGCTAAAGTGGCTATTAGGACGGGCTATTTACCTTGCTTACCGTTAAGGGTAAAATATGCACTATTAAGCTGTCTAGTGGACCTACAGCCTTTCGATCTATGGTTGTAAAATCCTACCTTTAAGCAACTGAATTGCAGGAGCAAATTATTAGACTAGAATTGCCACCTAAACCTCTATTTAGGTTAGTCCTTTCTGAGACTGTTTTAGAGAGACCTACTAAAGCTTAACAATAACCCCTAAAACGAGGCAGAGGACGCCCTCGCAAATACCCTCTACTTATGGCTATAACTGACACCACCATCTACCTACAGGATGATAGTTAATTTAGTACTCAATTTAGTGCCTCCTAATAGAAGGAGCTTACTGGTCTACTTAAGAAGGGAGTTTTTAAGATTGTAAGACTCATGGATATACTATAAGGCGTATAACTCTTTAATTCGCGATTTATTAATAAGATTAAGAATAAGGGAACTAATAAAGCCTTTAAGAAATCCTAACTAGTTATGCAAGCTTATAATAACTTAGAAAAGGAACTGGTTCTTACCTAATTACTAACCATTTAATGAGTTAGCCAACGACTAATTCTTCATATCGCCGCCATAAAGCTTCTATAGGCATGACTTTACCTCTAAGACATTTTATAGGCCTATATACAATTAACCACCACACTAAATTAAGAGTTCTATGTACAACCTTTATATAAGCTAATTAAGCAACTTAGAATTAACAAGGCCTCGGTTTTAAAGGTTATAAAACCACTTTATAGAGTACTAGAAGCTAGTAACCACTGGTTTAAGATATATTACTTATATTACATCTAATAGTTGCATATGGACCAGTCTATATACGACCCCTATCTCCTATAGAGCAACGAGCCCTTTGGTATTGTAGGCCTATAAACCAATAATACTCTATTCCTAGCAGATGAGACCTTTATAAACGCAGAGCAAAACGAGCTGCATAAGGCCAAGTTTATGGCTAAGGAATGGGAACAGCTTACCATTAATACGCCTATTAAGTTTAACGGTAGAGTTATTTAGCTACTAACTAACAGGAGCATTACGCTTACTTAAGAACGACAATGCATAAACCTTAGTACGATTAGTACTAAACTTGCTATAAGTACGGGATTAAGAGGAGCTACAAGAACCCTAACCCTAAAGGACTAGTATATTGCCTAATATGCTAGAGGTGCATATATCGCTTTAGTCTGCCAACTAGAAGCCTTATTTAATTTATCCTTTACCGCCTAAGTGATTAACCCTAATAAGGAAGACGTAAAATAGTTAAATAAGCGTCTAAACTGGCAAATTGAGAACACTAATAGAGGCCTTAAGTTTGTTAAGTTAGATATCAAAACCCTACAGCTACTAGTATTTGTGGATACGTTATTTGCTAACAATAAGGACCTCTCTTCGCAGATTAGCTACGTCATTGTACTAACTGATGCTATAAAGAAGGCCAATATCGTCTATTGGAGCTTAGTTAAGTGCAAAAGAGTTATTTAGAGCGTACTAGCTTCTAAACTCTACGGTATAGCCCACGGCTTTAATATCGGCGTTGTGATTAAGTCTACAATAGACAAGATCCTACAAATTAACCTCCTATTTGTGCTTTGCACTGACTCTAAGTCCTTATATAACTGTCTAGTACGACTTGGAACTACCTAAGAAAAACGCCTAATAATTAACGTAATGTGCCTCCGGTAAGCCTATGAACGGAGACAGATTATAGAGGTGAAATAGATTAACGGAGAGGCTAACCCTACTGACGCTATAACGAAGGGAAAACCCTACACGGCTCTTTAATGGCTTATTAATACAAACCGAATCGACCTACAAGTTATAGGATGGGTTGAACGAATGAACTTAGATTTAGCTTAGTGTTATGTAACTAATTGTGACGGAGTGGACCCTGAATTTAACTAGCCAATTAGGATTTTCTATGCCCGGCATAGAAAATTGCTATTGGCTCGCTTATTACTAGCGCCTTGGCGGCCCTTATAATATATTAACCTGCTACCCTTAACAATTCTTCTTCTTCTCCTTAGCTTAGCGTTTTCGTAATATAGCATTCTACAAGCTTTGGTTTAGAGGCATTTATATAAGCTGTAATATGGGTTATATAATTACGGACCTGTAAAAGGAGCGTGGAAGCTATTGCGTATTAATTGGATCTCTAGTTATTGCGTATATGCTACGAATAGTCTAGAAGTAGGCTTGGCTTTAGAGTGTAGATTAGCCTTCTTTTTAGAGTTGCTCTAGTGTCGGAATGTTAGTTATGTGACGTGGTTATAAGACTATAAAGCAAGACTAGCTAATCTAACCTTGGAGCAACCCCTTACTTTGAGACAACAATTAACTACTAACTTTAACACCGCATACGTACCACTATAAGTGATATTCGTGCACGTTGATAAAGCGAGTATACCGATAAGTACTTTTTATACAATATCTTAACTCTTAGTAAAGTGTTTAAGAATCCAGGCTATAATCGTTAAGTGGTGTATAGGGATAATTAAGGGTGCTTCTTAATTTAATGCTTTTACAAAAGTATAAAACTCTGGCCATTCCATATATAAGAAGGGAAGCCGTTATATAACAATTAGATCTAGAAGTGCTTGCTTTACAGTATTTTAATATACCATACGCTTTAGAACCTCACCCTTAAGACCTTAAACTTCTCCTCTTGCTAAAAGCTTTTAATATAGTTCTAAAAGAGATCTCTCCCCCCAATCTTTTACTATCGTACGCTCCTAATTCTCTACCAAATTCCATTTAATATTATGTTTTTTAAGATAGCCTTATAATCTAACGGTTAAGAAATAGTGTCCTTTTAGGTCTTAAGGAGGACAGTATTTACAAAAGTAGCATTTCTTCATATAAGCCTTTTCTTCCTTTATTGCCGTATAAGTATGTTTATAAATTAAGGAGATGTTAGGACGCCAAGGTCCTTAGGGTATATAGTAACATAACAACAGTAACGGAATGCAATAAGTATCTGGTTCTTGATGAAGTAGAACTGTAGAACTGAATTCTGCTGTTCTCTAATGCGGGGCGACTACGTTTTGTAGGCGCCTCGCCTGCACCTCGCCTGCGCTAAGCCGGTTACGGCCAGTGCGTCTCTATAGCCTAATAATTGCCCCCCCCCCTTCTTAAGCGGCTGTCCTTAGCCAACGCTATTATATAATAGGAGCGCTATTATTATCCTTTGCTGAATAAAAAGTGTACAATCAAATTTAGGTGAATTAGATAATGGGATAATAGGATAATAAGACAATAGGACAATAAGATAATAGAACGCTAGGGCCCTATAAAGACCTATAAAGGTAGGAGTCCCCCTAAGGTAGGATATCAGATTTCCCTTTCTATTTCAAATTAATTCGTTCAGCCTATAATTCGCCTTCTTTACAACTTCCAATTAATTATAAATTGCAAGCGTAACGCCGCCAGTTTGCCTGCTGGCGAGCCTTCCATAAGTATTCTTTATACTGGCTTGTAGCTATCGCTAACCCTATTAGACGCCATCTAAGCTCCCCTGTCGCTCGCAAGGTGCTCCCCTAGCCTTGCTTAAACTAATTTGCCTCCGCTACGCCAAGCGCGTAGCCACTGCTAGGCGGCCCACTTATGGCAAGCAGGCCAACCGCAATTGCGGTTACTGCTAATAACTAAATAAGTTATGCCAAGTAGTAAGTCCGTGTGCATTAGTTTAGGTTCCAATAGCTAACAAGACTAGGTCCCTAAGGCCTTCTATAGCCGCCTAAATAAGCTACTCGCCCTTATTAATAGGGCTGAGCGCCGTTAGGTTACTAGCGGGGACACAGCTAACCTTAACGCTCGCGTTACTGCTGCCTAGAAGTCCTTCACAAAGGATGTTAAGGCCTTAGTGCGCACCGGCGCTAAGTACGGTCTCCGTCAGCGCCTAAAGGGCAAAGACTTTCCCCTACTCCAAGTACAGGAATTATAGGCTATCCATTATACCCTTAAAGGGATTCTTAACATAATGCGTGCTTTAGTATATATTATAACGCAGGTGTTTTTCTAGTGTAGTATATGCTAATAGTACCTATAGGCCAATATGCCTCCTATTGTGAGGGATAAGGAGGAGGATAAGGGTAAGGAGGATAAGGAGGAGGGAGAGAAGGAGGATAAGGAGGGAGAGGAGGAGGAGGAAGGAGAGGAGGAGAGGGAGGATTTGTTGGAGCTATAGAGTCTTTATATTTCTATTAGTGTTCTGCCATTACTCTGCCGTCGTTCTGCCGTCGTCCTACTAGTGGGGCGTAGTCCCTATTATAATTTAATTGTTTTAGTCCTCTTACCTACTTTCTCTTCTATTTACCCCTTAGGGTAAAGTAACTATTATATGTCTCCTTTACGTCCTTATTAATATACTCCGCTGGGACCTATTTGTTATATTTTTCTAGCTAGCCTTTCTACTTAACTAGGTACCGTAGGGTCTAGTTATATCCCTTCCTTCTATATATTTCTTCTACCTTATACTAATCCTCTTGGTCCTCTTTATTGTCTAGCTTAATAGGCCCTAGTAGAGGGTCTCTAGCAGCGCCCTTATATTGTTTATATGGCTCTAGTAAGCTAATATAGAACACTGGATGGATATAGTAGGGTATAGGTAGATATAGCCAGTACGCTTACTTTCTAACTAGTTTGGCTATACTAAAAGGTCTAATAAAGCGTGCTATAAGCTTCTTACTTAGCCTTTTTAGTTTAAGGTTCTTAGTTAATAGCAAGACTAGATCCCCTACTTTATATGCCTATAGTTAGTAATAACGATTATAGTATTTCGCCTACGCCTTAGCAGCGTGTTCCTAGCGTTTCACTAGCGCTTCGCGTTTAAGGGATATTCTTTTAATCCTCTTAGAGGCGGCTAGAATGGAACTACTATTATCCGCCTTAACCTTATATTCTAGACGCGGGTGAAACCCGTAGTAGGTATAGAATGGGCTTACGCCTGTTTTACTATGTTTAGCATTATTATAGGCGAATTTAGCTAGTAATAAGAGGCCTGCCTAGTTACTCTACTTTTTATTACAGAATATATAGAGGTAATACTCTAGGGTTTAGTTCTGGCATTCTATTTACCCATCTATTTATAGGTAAAAGGCTGTACTTAGCCTATGTTTTATCTTTATAGTAAAGTATAGCTCTAACCAGAACTTACTAGTAAAGATACTACTATAATTAGATATAATCTCCCTAGGGGTTCCAAAACGGCGTACTACTTTATTAAGGAAGAGATCCGCAAGTTTAGTTATAGTAATAGTTTTTACTATAGGCAGATATAAGGCCATCTTAGTATAGCGATCGACTATTATGCATATCGCGTTATACACCTTATCGCCTTATCTGCTAGGCAGTAGACCTGTAATAAAGTCTATTATAATCTCCTGCTATGGCTAATCTGGGCAAGGCAGCGCTTAGAGCTCGCTATAAGGGCAATATTAAGGCACGCGCATATGCTGGCATAGATTATAGGTAGAGATATAGTTTACAACGTCCGTAGTTATACTGGGCTAGTAGTACTTGCGCAAGAGTAGATCTAGGGTCTTTTTGTTACTAAAGTGGCCAGCTAGGGTATTATTATGGTAGATCTATAGGAGTTCTGTATAAACTGCTAGGTCTAGGAGTATATATAGCCTTCTATGGTAACAAAGTAGTTTAGCGGAATTAAACTACCACACTAGCTTTAAGCGGGCGCGTTAACGGTATCTCGCTATATCTAAGCTATCGCTGCGCTTTTGCAGTATAAGGTCATCTATGGTTTAAAGTCCTTTAATAAGCTTAACAACTGTTTCCGTACTAGACTTATAAGCACTCTCTTAAGTACTTACTTCTCTAACTTAGGTCCTCGTTACACGCTGTTTAATAGCATACATATAGGTTGCCCAATTAAAACGTAATACTATATTGCCCAGGCGTACCTCTGTTAGGTTGCTAGCTTATAGCTATAGAAGCGACACCTCTGTAGAAGGCTTACTTTCCTATATACCTAATAGGACTTTTACCTTAGATTAGTGGCCCTGTATTCCTAAAGTCCTTTAGAGTAATAGTAGCATGGTGTCTTCTTCTGGCGGACCCCCTGCGCCTAGGGGTCGCCTTAACAGCGCGTCTACGGGGTTTGTTTTTCCCGCCCTATGCTTAATAATAAAGTTATAGGCAGCTAGGGTTATAGCCTATCTGGCTTGCCGTCTATTAAGGGCTTTTACTTTTATAAAACCCATTAGATTATTATAATCTAAGAGCACTTCTAGGCGGCTTAATAGCCCCTTAATATAGTATCTCTAATGCTTAAAAGCTTCTATAATAGCTAGTAGCTCTTAATTATAGGTCTTATAGTTACACTCTGCTAGCAAAAGCTTCCTAGACTAAAAGGCTATTAGATACCAAAGGCCGTCTTTAAACAGCTATAATATAATTGCTGCTAGGCCTTGTATTAAGGCATCCGTCTCTAACCGAGTTGGTAAGCCTAGCGTGTAATATCGTAGGAGCGGCGCCGTTGTAAAGGCGTCGCAGAGCCGGCGTATCGCCTACTCTGCCCCCTCTAGCCAATTAAAAGGCCTAGCTTTGCGGCCGTTCTTTGCTCCTTTTAGGAGATTAGTAATAGGCTTTATAATAGCAGAGTATTTATAGATAAACCAATAATAGAAGTTAGCAAAACCTAGGAAGACCTGGATATCCCTATAGGATTAAGGGCTCTCCTACTTAGTAATAGCTTCTACCCAGCTAGAATCCATCGCTATACCTTTAGGGCTAATAATGTATCCTAGGAACTTAATCTCCTATATGCCAAACTTACACTTCTTAAGGTTTGTATATAGTTGGTATTGTTATAACCTACGCAGCACTTCTACTACGTAGCGCTAATGTTCCTCTAGATTTTCAGAAAAAATTAGAATATTATTAAGGTAGACCATATAGAAGACGTCTACTAGTCCTAATAAGGCCTAATTAATGTAGCCCTAAAAGGTCACTAGTCTGTTAGTTAGCCTAAAAGGTAGAACTAAGTACTTAAAGTAGCCGTAGCGCGTGCGGAACGCCGTCTTCTACTTATTACCATAACGGATATAAAGACGGTAATACGCATGTGTTAGGTCTAACTTAGTAAAGATTTTAAAACCTGCTAAGTGGTCTAAGGTCTTACTAATTAATGGTAGTGCAAGACGATTCTTAATCGTCACCTTATTAAGGCCTTTATAGTCTATATAGAGCCGCAGCTTTCTATCCTTTTTAGGTATAAAAAGGATAGGTGCCCTTGCGGGACTAGTACTTAGTTAGATTTAACCTTTAGCTAAGGCGTTATCTAAGTACTCCCTTAGGACTTCCAGCTCCTTAGCTAAGAGGTTATAGAGCAGCCTATATAGGGCCTCCTATCCCTCTTCTAGGTCAATAGCATAGTCGCCCTAGTAGTATTAGGGTAGCTTTACTACTTCCTTATAGAAGAAGACATCGCTAACTTCCTTTAACTGTAAGGGGAGGACTAGCAAGCTACCATTATTTTACTTACTAGGCATTACTCTAGAAGTTAATAGGGCAAAGACCCTAGATTCTGTCTAGAGAGACTCCGCAAAACCCTTAGGGGTTTATAGTAATAGGGACGAGCTATCTAGCTTCTATTGCCACGCCTTTACCTTATAGTTAATAAGAAGTCAGGCCTTCTTTAACCCTAGCATACCTATAATAATAGAAGGAGATGTGTTAGCCATTCTATAGCAGATAAGGGTTACTTCCCTAATCTTACCCCAGCTGTCCTTTATTCTTAGTGGTACCTTATAGGCCTTATAGCAATATGCCTAAGTCTTATTTAACCAGGAGTAGGTAGGCAGTTTTATATTTAGCGTTTTAAAGTTACACTCCATATTACGGACGCTTTAAGTACGATGTTATAACTACTTAGAGAAGAGTCAGCGGAAGCTAGTTAGTTAATATAAGCACGGTTTAGGATGGAGCCGGTGGAGCCACGTAACGAGGAATGGTAACCAAGGTCACGTGACGTGCTCTGTAAGGTCTGTGAGGTCTACGAGGTCTGTTATATACCTTACATACCTTACATACCTCACGTACAAGAGAGGATTTCTTAGGAGTACGGTTGTGTATTTAAAGGACCTCAGTCCCTACCATAGATAGTTCTCTCCTTGTAGTAAATCTTAGAATACAATTAGAGTTAATCTATTAGGCAACTACTTCACTAGTTATTATTACGTTGTTAATTTATTCTTACCTACATATCTAGCCTAATAATAGGACCTACCGTAGTTCCTACTACAAGGTTCCGTTACACATTCACTACTAAGGTTACGGTATTAAACAAGATCGAACAATATGCCACCCAAAGCACCAGTCACAACGGCGTTAATAATAGCCACAACCTTAGGACCAGGAGACACCAGTATAGCAGATATAGATTCTTAAGTAATTATATAAGGTTAGTTACAGGAAATAGTTAATCACTTATAAGATAATAATAGGATACTTAAAGAACGCATTAATAGAATTAGAGCAGTAAAGATTAAGCTACCTTTAATTAAATAATTCTTAGGAGAGAAGTTAAAGCTCAAGGGATTTCTAACACAGATGCACTTTAAGGTAGTATAGGAAGGAGCAAAGTTAGCAATATTATTAGATTAAGTAGCCTATGCAGGATTGTTCCTAACAGGGAGGGCACTTAAGTGGTTTAAACCATATCTTATGGAAATACAGGCCAATGGCATAACAACTACTAACTAGGATGTACGATATATATTTACTAGTTAGAACGGGTTTTCAGAACAGCTAATACAGATATTTAGAGACCTAGAGGCTATAACCACAGCAGAACAAAAGCTTTAGAACTTAGTACAACGCACTTTAGCAATTAAGTATATAACACAGTTTTAAACACTAGCTATATAGGTTAAGTAGAACAATAGGGCGCTTATAGCACAGTACAAATAGGGACTTAAGGCTAAAGTCCAGGACGCAATTATTCTAATAGAAGATGCGGATACTCTAAGGGAGTTAATAGACCAGTTAATAAAGATCAATAATAGGATCTATTAAAGGGAATAAGCTAAGAGAGGGCAAGACAAAGTTCTATAGTTATATAAGGCGCAGAATACGCAACAACAGATATAGAGTTAAAAACCATAGAATGGCGCAGAGCTAATAGACCTAAGCGGTACCAAAGAAACCTAAAGATAGGAGAAAAAACTATAAAAACCTAAAGGTTAAGGATTAAGTAATTAAAGGACCTAGGAGCAGAGGCTAAACCAGGGATCTTAGTAGCAGAAGACATTTAGGCGGACTCTATAGCAAGAAAAATAGTTTAAAGATAGAGCTTGTATAAATTGTAAAAAACAAGGTCATTTTGCTAGAGACTATAGAGGTGGTTAAAGTAACTATATAGTAAAGGGAACTAGACTAGCAGACGGCACGTATATATAAAGGGACAATAGTGCACTATAAGAAACAAAAGAATATTTAATTAACAGTTTTGCGTATTATTATAACAACACATACCAAATTTATAAGGACGCTAAGTACAGCGCAAGCTATTAGCTATAGGAGCCATTGTTATCTAAGTTTAAAGGAACTAACAAACTAGCTTATAAATCGGACATTAAAGACAATAAATTTAATATAGGTAAAGCATTTACTAATAATAAGGTAACGAAGGCAGCTTACTAGGAGTATACAGACCTTAGAGAAGTTAAAACAGAAGCAGAAACTAAAACCGTCACAGAACAGGGTTTAGTAACGGATATTATAATACTATTAGATACAATTTCCATCGCTTTATAAGATAATAGAAGTAACGTTTAGAAGAAACTAAGTAAGTAGATAACTACTAGTACTAACTTATCACTTAATAAAGGCAAAAGGCCACAGGCTTAAGATTCTTAAAAAGAGATAAGAGAAGCTTAAGACTTTTAAGATAAGATAAGATATACCTAAGGACCCACAACGGACGACAACTAATAGGAAAGGGTAGTAACTTAGTTTAGTAACAAACAAATAAGTATAAGACGTAAGTTTAAGAACTACAAGTTTAGAGAACAAATAAGAACATTAGCAATTCTAGATAAATATAGTATTTAGCCTAAAGATTAAACAGTTAATACTAGGATTAAAAAGCAAGACAACTATAAAGATCTAGCTACAAGACGCAGAAAACAAGAAACTATAGATAAGTTTAGATAAAGAATTATTATATAGCAAGAGCAAAAGCTAGACAAGAGATTAGCTATGCTAGGTTATATAAGGGACAGAGCACCCATATAAAGAGTTACTAATAGGCCAAGTGCAGGGACACCTAAGGCAAAGTAGTTAGATAAACTGAAACAAGAAGAGAATCTAGATATTTTAACTAGGTTCGAAGAAAGATATACCAAAGAATATTATAATATAGTGATAACAAGGTACTTTCTAACAAATAGACCATACACACTAAACCAGTTATACGGAAAGTGGTATAGGCAACGACATAACAACAAATAGGCAGATTTCTATATATAGCTAGACAAAAAAGTTGTCTAAGACTAACCCATTACAGAGAAACGCATAAGTTATATTAAAGGAGCATTAATTATAATATTAAGGAACCTAGAAGAAGGATCTAAGGACTAAAGAAGTAAGTAATAAATCTTAGTACCTATAGCAGAGATACTAGTGGTTAGGTTAACTAGGTATAGGTTTAAACTTAAGGATAAAGATAAACTAAGAGTTAACCTAAAACATATAGCGCATTATACACTATTATAGATAGCTTATATAGATAACATATATAATATATATAGAGCACTAAAAGACAAGAACCAGAAATACCTAGTAAGAATATATTAGGCACTAGAGGAAAAGCGGTTTAAAAACGCTAAGTATATATATAGTTGGCACCTAGTAGAAGTATAAGGTTAAGGAGACTTAATACTTTAACTAGGAAGATTCCTTACGGAAAAATACCTAGACGGATAATAGTAGTAGAAGTGCCCAGAGAATACTTATCTATAGTATATAGAGGAAAAGAAATAAACTAAGTATTAGCCAAAGTTAGACTAAGTATAGGCAGGATCTAGCAGCCAATAGTTAGGAAAAGGGGAGGCGTATAGGACTAGAGGGAACTAGTATTAAAGCCTTAGACCCTTAAAGGAATTTAAAAATAACACCTAAATTTATAAGCTAAGTAGCAAGATTAGCAGTTTAAAGTATTGGTAGATAGTAGAGCAACTAGGAACCACATATCACCAAAGGCAGTAAAAAGGATAGGGTTACTATATAGATAGAAGAAACACCTATATCTACTTATAACAATTTTAGGAGATTAGATAGCCTATAAAAGAGGTATTATTAATCTCAAAACAGGACCTATTTAGATAACTATTAAAGGAAGACTAATAAAAATGTCTTTTTAATATCCTACCGTTAGGACAGAACAAGGCAATATTAGGAATACTTTAGTTATAAGAATATAATCTAAAGATTAATTGGGTTATAGGTTAGGTTAATATTAAAAATATATAATAGCGTAAAGTGTAATAGCAAACCAAGTTAGTATAGTACTAAGTTAGAGCGACATATAAAGAGACTAAGTAAGGCTTAAGTTATATACTAAAGAGATACCACAAGTATAGTAAAAAGTTATAGTTACTAGAAAGTAAAAAGCTATTAGAGTATATAGTATAGAACTATAAAATAGAATTAGAAGAGGGAATAAGTCTAAAGTTCTTTCTAATCTATAAGCTTACTAAAACGGAGTTAGTAGCGCTTAAGGAGTTTATCTAGGAGAACTTACGCAAGGGATATATTAAACTATTATAGTTATTAGCAGAATATCCAGTACTATTCATCCTAAAGAAAAACGGAAAACTTAGGATGTGTATAGACTACAGATAGTTAAACAGCATTACTAGAAAGGATAGGTATCCTTTACCCTTAATTAGCGAAATCCAAGACAGAATAGGCAACGTAAAAATCTTTACAAAGATAGATCTAAGGTGGGCGTACCATTAGATTAGGATTAAAGAAGGCGACGAATAGAAGGTAGCCTTTAGGTTAAAGGAAGGACTATATAAACCATTAGTTATACAATTTGGACTTATAAACGCACTAGTAATATTCCAGAAGCGAATTAATAGTGTATTAGGAGAACACCTAGATAAGTTTGTTATAGCATACCTTAACGACATTATTATCTACTTAGAAAATAAGGAAGAACATAGAGAACACGTTAAATAGGTCTTAAAGAGACTACAAGAAGAATAGATACTAGTAGCAATTAAGAAATATGAGTTCTTTACTAGGAAGACCAATTTTGTTAGATTTATTATTAAACTAGGCCAACTTAGTATAGATCCAAAAAAGATCAAGGCTATAGTGAATTAGTAAGAACTAGAGAACGTTATATAGTTAAGATCGTTCCTAGGGTTTTGCAATTATTATAGGAGGTTTATAGTATAGTAGTTAAAGGACATTAAGCCACTTACACGGTTAATAAAGAAAGAAGAACCGTAGGCATAGGGAAAGGAGTAATAAGAACTATTTAAGAAAATTAAAGAGTTGTTTACCTAAGAGCCAGTTCTTAAGATCTATTAACCAGGTCTAGAGATGGTTATAGAAATAAATGCATTAGACTTTACACTAGGGGTATACTTTGTATAGAAATATTAAGATGGATAGCACCCAATGGTATACTATAGTCGGAAGATAACACCACTAGAGTTAAACTATAACATCTATAACAAGGAGTTGTTAGGTATAGTTACAGTACTAAAAAAATAGAGAGCATTCTTATAAGGCATAGAGAAACCGTTTATAGTTAAGATAGATTATAAGAACCTTACAGGATTCCTAATAACAAAGGAACTCAACCAAAAACAGGTTAGATAGGTGGAAATGCTTATAGAATACTATTTCGAAATTCAGTATACTAAGGGTACAAATAATGCACGAGCAGACGCTCTAAGTAGAAAGGCTAAACTTTAAAGTAATAAAAAGCTATTAGGAGCTTTATTACAAAAGGATTAAGACAGAGTAATTAGGTACAATTATCCAAAGATTACAGCAACTAAGGAAAGTCAGATCTATAAATTACTAAAAAGTAATTAGATATAGAAGATCTAAGAAGTATAGGTAGAGGATTTAAACTTAAAGCAATATAAAAATAGAGAAGTAACGTATGTGCCTAAGTCTATTACAGAAGAATTTATTAAGGAATTCCATAAGGGAATAACACAAGGACATAACAGAGCTACAGGCTTAGTATTAAGACTTTAAGAAGAGTATATTATTTAAGAAATCTAGGGACTAGTAAGATAAGTTATAAGGGAATATCTAAATTACTAAAGGAATAAACCAACAAGGCATAAGCTATATAGAGGGCTACAACCTATTAAGATACTAGAAAGACTATAGGAGGTTATATTATAGGACTTTATTATTAAGTTACTAAAGTTAAAAGATCCTATTATAGAACAAGATTATAACGCGATTTTAGTAATAGTAGACAAGCTAATAAAGTGGGGATACTTTATAGCATATACTAAAGAGATATTAGTAGAGGATATTGCTAAAATCTATATAAAAGAAGTATTTGTAAGACACGGAGCACTAAATAAGATTATATCGGATAGAGATCCAAGATTTATAGCAGTATTTTAGGAAGTATTTCTGGTAGAATAAGGGGTTTGCGTAGTAATATCTACAGCATATTATCCGCAAATGGATAGACAGATAGAAAGACTAAACTAGACACTAAAACAGTATTTAAGGCATTATATTAATCACGCATAAAATAATTGGGTATTGTTATTACCAGTTATACAGTTTGCATATAATGTAATACTATAGGAAGGAATAGGGATATTACTATTTAAGGCAAATTACGGATATAAACTAAAAACATTATTATCGCCACGTTAAGTAAAGAAGACGAGTAGCACAGCTAAATAAAGAATGAAGACGTTAATAAATCTTTATATAAATCTTAAAGAAATAGCTAAACTAGTACAAGAATAAATAAAAAGGTACTATAATGCTAAAAGATCTAAGGGACCAGATCTTAAGGAGGGAGATAAAGTGTAGCTACTATATAAAAATTTTAAAAGTTAATAACTAAGCAAGAAGTTAGACCACGTTAGACTAGGACCTTTTAAAATTAAGTAAAGAATTTTATTAGTTACGTATAAGTTAAACCTACTAGCCAAAATAAAAATTTACCCTATATAATATGTTGCAATGCTAGAACTAGCACACGGAGATATTAAGCCACTAGTCTATAAGGCAGACATATATAAAGGATAAGAGGAAGATAAATAGCAAGTTTTAAAGATTATTAGTCACGAGGACATAGATAACAAAACGTAGTATAAGGTAAAGTGAATAGGCTATAGTAAGACTACCTAGGAACCACTAAGCAACCTAAAGAACGCTATGGGAAAGGTATAGGAGTATTAGAAGAAAGTAGGTTAGGTAATATTAATAAAGAAGGATTACTAAAAAATAAGTCGGCTAAGGGGGACCTAAGAGGAGTAATTGCCAAGCTACTTAGAGTTATTTCTCTTGCAGGAGAAGAGCTAGTTCTTTTATTACCTAGCTTAGACAGACCCTGTTAAACAAGTTTTTACTCCTTAGAATGAACCTTCTCACGAACTTTCTTAAGACAAAGAAGATGGGCAGAGGCCAATAAACAGGCTTTAAGGGCACGCTGTTAAGCAGCTATAGCCTCCTACTCTACTTTTTACGAACGACGAAGTTTATCTAAAGCACTTAAGAGCTTACTATTAAGTTTCGTAGTAGTAGATTAAATATAAGACCCTATAATAAGTTACTTAGGGAACTTGAAGACTGTTAAAAGTTATAGGACGCGTACACTTAGCGTTAGAAATAGAGCGAACGTTATAGGACAATTAAACGTTTAATTTAGTACACTCTAAGCAGGAAAAGGGTTGTTGAGATAAAGGACTTGCTAGTGTAACGCACACTAACCCCTCTTTCGCACAACGAGAACACGGAGACGGCATAACTTCACTAAGCAACAGTATGGCGGCCATAGTACGGGTATATCACTGGAACGAAGAAGAAGAAGAAGCTTTAGGTATAATAAGTAAAGATATTAACTAGGTTAATTAAACGGACATTACACCTCTAGTAGACGACTTAGAGATATTAGGAATCTTTAAGGATAAAGATAAAGAGGAGGGAGATAGTATTACGGACGCTTTAAGTACGATGTTACAACTACTTGGAGAAGAGTCGGCGGAAGCTAGTTAGTTAATACAAGCACGGTCCAGGATGGAGCCGGTAGAGCCATGTGACGAGGAATAGTAACCGAGGTCACGTGACGTGCTCTGTAAGGTCTGTGAGGTCTATAAGGTCTATTATGTACCTTATATACCTTACGTACCTTACGTACAAGAGAGGATTTCTTAGGAGTACGGTTGTGTATTTAAAGGACTTTAGTCCCTACCATAGATAGTTCTCTCCTTATAGTGAATTTTAGAATACAATTGGAGTTAATCTATTGGGCAACTACTCCACCAGTTATTATTATGTTGTTGATTTGTTCTTACCTACATACCCAGCCTAATAATAAGACCCACTGTAGTTCCTGTTACAAGGTTCCGTTACACTCTATAGTAAATCGCTAGTTAACTATATTTACTTTAGTACTAATATTAAGTATTACTAAGGTCTCCTTCTAGGTCTTCTTTAGGAGGACTTCTCCTAAGATAGTAATAGCTTCTTTATAATCTAGTAGGAGCTTATACCCTGCGGCTATAAGGGGGTCTAAGGGCGCTTATCTTTTCCCAGTATAGAGGTAGCGTTTATACTACTAGGTGGTAGTTAATTCCATAGCTGCTTTTTATATTATCGCCACTAATATCCTAGCTGTTTATATTTTAAGTAGTTTCCTTTAGGCTAAGTTAAACCCCTAGCAGTATTACTTCGCCCCACCGTTAAGTCGCCAGCGGTGGTTTTAGAGTCCGCTTTCCCTAAGTTACCCAACTAGGTAGTCTTTATATTTAAGTTTATGGCGCGCCTATTACTTCTACCCTATAGGGCGCTTACGCTCTTCTAGTTTTCCTCTAATAGGGCAGCTAGGGAAACTAGCTAGTCTTAAGTTTAAGGGAATTCTTAATAGTTAGTAATAGCAAGCCGTAGCTCTAGTCACAGCTTCGCGAATAGATATATTATTAAATACTTTATATTATAAGGAGGGTTAATTTACGCTTTTAAGGTGGTTAGGTAAGCAGCAAACTCGTTTATAGGTTAATCAGTTCGCTATGTTACCCTTGCATATATTAGGGCTATATAGAGTTCTTAATTAATAGGACTTTTAATCTAATTAAGTAAGAATTCTATAAGCTCCTCCTAGGTAAACTATATGTCTAGATAGTTATCTTTATACTATAGCTAAAGGGTTCAATTGGTCCCCTTTATATATTGCATAGTAAACGCGACTTTAGTATCCTTATCCGCGAAGGTATTGGACTCTAGGCGGAACGCTAGCTTTAAGCTATTATGGAAGTCTTGGTGCTCTTATATAGTCTTACCATAATACGGAGCAATCTTCTCTATTTTAACGGCCTATTTTAATAGAGCGCCTATTATATTAGTAGCCCTCCGCTTAAGGTTTGGACGCATCTAGCTACCATCTAAGTACTCTAATGGGATGGTTTAAGGTTCTAGATCTGGGTTAGGAACAGGAGTTAACATTACCTTGCTATATTAACGCCGTCTTAGCACTTCCACCTCTTCCCTAAGCAACTGTAGTTTTCTTTACTCTAGGAGTTGTAACTTCTCGTTCTCTAGACGTTGTATTTCTTCCTATATATCCCCTTTGCCTATGACTTCCGGTTCTGTCCGGGACGCAGGTCCGCCCGCGTCGTCCTAGGGCCGTTCCCCAGACTCGGTACTACGCACTGCGCTGGTATTACGCCCGCGTCTTGCCATTAGGTCAATAGGCTGCGATGTAGTTAATAAATATAGGTCGTCTTCTTGACAGAGGGTTGCCGCTATGTAGTCGTGGCCTTAGCAGACCGCTGTGTTGTTGGGCCACTACCCCTAAAAAGGGAAGAGAATTTAGAACTGTTAGGACGCCAAGGTTCTTAGGGTATGTAGTAACATAACAACAGTAACGGAATGCAATAAGTATCTGGTTCTTGATAAAGTAGAACTATAGAACTAAATTCTGCTGTTCTCTAATGCGGGGCGACTACGTTTTATAGGCGCCTCGCCTGCGCCTTGCCTGCGCTAAGCCGGTTACGGCCAGTGCGTCTCTATGGCCTAATAGGAGACTTGTCTTGAGATCTGTGTTATATAAGTAGTTAGGATTAAACCAGTATCAGCTTTGGTCTCAACGCCGCTTAAAAGGGCAGAAAGTGTGTTAACTTTAAAGGAATTATTATCGTCAAAGTTTTTAGGGTGAATTTCACTAGTACTAGCTATATTTATAGCGTCGTATAATAGGGGGTAAAGGTGTAGTTCGTAGTTAAAATTTTACGGATATCTAGATACTATCTAAATATTATCCGATATCCAGGCTATCCTTAGATAGGATTATTATCCGCCCAGCTGGATAGGATAATTTATCCTCCGCAGGTCTAGAAGTCTATCCCACCTTGTGCACGGACCCAACTTGTGCATAGTTCATCCTCACCAAATTAACTTTGTAACATAAATGTTAGGACGCCAAGGTCCTTAGGGTATGTAGTAACGTGACAATAGTAACGGAATGCAATAAGTATCTGGTTCTTGATGAAGTAGAACTGTAGAACTGAATTCTGCTGTTCTCTAATACGGGGCGACTACGTTTTGTAGGCGCCTCGCCTGCGCTAAGCCGGTTACGGCCAGTGCGTCTCTATGGCCTAACAATTGCCCCCCCCTTCTTAAGCGGCTGTCCTCAGCCGACGCTATTGTACAATAGGAGCGCTATTATTGTCCTTCGCTAAATAAAAAGTGTTTGACAAAATTTATGTGAATCAGATAATAGGACAATAGAATAATAGGACAATAAGACGCTAGGACCATGTAGAGATCTATAAAGGTAGGAATCCCCCCCAAGGTAGGACACCAGATTTCCCTTCCCATTCAATTTCGATTCGTCCAGCCTGCGGCTCGCCTTCTTCCTGACTTCCAATCAATCATGAATCGCAAGCGTAGCGCCGCCGGTCCGCCTGTTGGCGAGCCTTCCGTAAGTATTCTTCATACTGGCTTGTAGCTGTCGCTAACCCTGCTAGACGCCGTCCAAGCTTCCTCGTCGTTCGCAAGGTGCTCCCCCAGCCTTACTCGAACCAATTTGCCTCCGCTGCGCCAAGCGCGTAGCCACCGCTGGGCGGGCCACCTGCGGCAAGCAGGCCAACCGCAATTGCGGGTACTGCCGACGACTGAATAAGTCGTGCCAACCAGTAAGTCCAAGTGCGTTGGTTTAGGTTCTGATGGCTAACAGACTAGGTCCCTGAGGCCTTCCATGGCCGCCTGAACGAGCTGCTCGCCCTCATCGACAGGGCTGAGCGCCGGCGGGTTGCTGGCGGGGACACGGCTGACCTCGACGCTCGCGTCGCTGCCGCCCAGAAGTCCTTCACGAAGGATGTCGAGGCCTCAGTGCGCACCGGCGCCAAGCACGGTCTCCGCCAGCGCCCAAAGGGCGAAGACTTTCCCCTGCTCCAAGTGCAGGAATTGCAGGCCATCCGTCGTACTCTCGAAGGAATTCTTGACGTGATGCGCGCTTCAGTACGTGTCGTAGCGCAGGTGTTTCGCCGTCGTAGCGTATGCTAACAGTACCTGTAGGCCAATATGCCTCCCATCGTGAGGGATGAGGAGGAGGATGAGGGTGAGGAGGATGAGGAGGAGGGTGAGGAGGATGAGGAGGGAGAGGAGGAGGAGGAGGGAGAGGAGGAGGTGGAGCTGTAGAGTATCTGTATTTCTATTAACGTACTACTATCGCTCCGCCGTCATTCCGTCGTCGCCCCGCTGGTGGGGCGTAATCCCGGTTGTAATTAAAAGTTTTTTGTTCTCCCGCCTACTTTCTCTTCCGTTTGCCCCTTAGGGTAAAGTGACTATTATACGTCTCTTTTGCGTCCTTATTAATGTCCTCTGCTGGGACCCATTTATTATACTCTTTTGGCCAGCCTTTCCACTTAACTAGGTACTATAGGGTCTGGTTACGTCCCTTCCTTCTACGTACTTCTTCTACCTTGTACCGGTCCTCTTGGTCCTCTTTATTGTCTAGCTTAATAGGCCCTGGTAGAGGGTCTCTAGTAGTGCCCTTATATTGTTTATATGGCTCTAGTAAGCTAATATGGAACACTAGATGGATACGGTAAGACGTAGGTAGATGTAGCCGGTATGCTTGCTTTCTAACTAGTTCGGCTATACTAAAAGGTCTAATAAAGCGTGCTATAAGCTTCTTACTTGGCCTTTTTAGTTTAAGGTTCTTAGTTAATAGCAGGACTAGATCCCCTACTTTATATGCCTATAGTTAGTGATGACGATTGTAGTATTTCGCCTGTGTCTCGGTAGCGTGTTCCTAGCGCTTCGCCAGCGCTTCGCGTTTAAGGGATATTCTTTTAATCCTCTCTAAGGCGGCTAGAACAGAACTACTATCATCCGCCTTAACCTTGTATTCTAGACGCGGGTGAAACCCATAGCAGGTATAGAACGGGCTCATGCCTATTATGCTATGTTTAGCATTATTATAGGCGAATTCGGCTAGCAGTAGGAGGCCTGCCTAATTACTCTACTTTTCGTCACAGAATACATGGAGGTAGTACTCTAGGGTTTAGTTCTAGCGTTCTGTTTGCCCGTCTGTTTGCGGGTGAAAGGCCGTACTTAGCCTACGTTTTATCTTCATAGTAAAGCATAGCTCTGACTAGAACTCACTGGTGAAGATACTGCCGCAATTAGATACAATCCCTCTAGGGGCTCCAAAACGGCGTACTACTTCGTTAAGGAAGAGATCCGCAAGTTCGGTTGTAGTAATAGTTTTTACCGTAGGCAGATATAAGGCCATCTTAGTATAGCGGTCAACTATTATGTATATCGCGTTATACACCTTATTGCCTTGTCTGCTAGGCGGTAGGCCTGTAATAAAGTCCATTATAATCTCCTGCCACGGCTGATCCAGGCAAGGCAGCGCTTGGAGCTCGCCATAAAGGCAATATTGAGGCGCACGCATACGCTGGCATAGATCACAGGTAGAGATGTAGCTTATAACGTCCGCAGTTATACTAGGCTAGTAGTACTTGCGCGAGAGTAGATCTAGGGTCTTTTTCTCACTAAAGTAGCCGGCTAGGGCATCATCGTGGTGGATCTATAGGAGTTCTGTATAAACTACTGGGTCTAGGGGCATATATAGCCTCCTACAGTAACAAAGTAGTCCAGCGGAATTAAACTGCTATACTGGCTTTGAGCGGGCGCGTTAACGGCGTCTCGCCGTATCTAAGCTGTCGCTGCGCTTTTGCAGCACAAGGTTATCTATGGTTTAAAGTCCTTTGATAAGCTTGATGACTGTTTCCGTACTGGACTTATAAGCACTCTCTTAAGCACTTACTTCTCTAACTTGGGTCCTTGTTACACGCTGCTTAACAGCATGCGTGCAGGTTGCCCAGTCAAAACGTAATGCTATATTACCCAGGCGTACCTCCGTCGGGTCGCCAGCTTGTAGCCATAGAAGCAATACCTCTATAGAAGGTTCGCTTTTCTGTACACCTAATGGGACTTTTACCTCGGGTTGGTGGCCCTGCATTCCCAAAGTCCTTTAGAGTAGTGGTAGCATGGTGTCTTCTTCTAGCGGACCCCCTGCGCCTAGGGGTCGCCTCGACGGCGCGTCTGCGGGGTTCGTTTTTCCCGCCCTATGCTTAATAATAAAGTTATAGGCAGCTAGGGTTATAGCCCATCTAGCTTACCGTCTATTAAGGGCTTTTACTTTTATAAAACCCTTCAGATTGTTGTGATCTGAGAGCACTTCTAGGCGGCTTAATAGCCCCTTAATGTAGTGTCTCCAATGCTTAAAAGCCTCTATAATAGCTAGTAGCTCTTGATTATGGGTCTTATAGTTACGCTTTACTAGCAAAAGCTTCCTAGACCAAAAGGCTATTGGATGCCAAAGGCCGTCTTCAAACAGCTGTGATATGATTGCTGCTAGGCCTTGTATTAAGGCATCCGTCTCCAACCGAGTTGATAGGCCAGGCGTGTAGTGTCGCAGGAGCGGCGCCGTCGTAAAGGCGTCGCAGAGCCGGCGTATCGCCTACTCCGCTTCCTCTGGCCAATTAAAAGGCCCAGTTTTGCGGCCGTTCTTTGCTCCTTTTAGGAGATCAGTAATAGGCTTTATAATGGCAGAGTATTTATGGATAAACCAACAATAGAAGTTGGCAAAACCTAGGAAGACCTGGATATCCCTATAGGATTAAGGGCTCTCCTACTTAGTAATAGCTTCTACCCGGCTAGGATCCATTGCTACGCCTTTAGGGCTAATAATATATCCTAGAAACTTAATCTCCTATACACTAAACTTACACTTCTTAAGGTTTGCATATAGTTGGTATTGTTATAACCTACGCAGCACTTCTACTACGTGGCGCCAATGTTCCTCTGGATTTTTAGAAAAAATTAGAATATTATTAAGGTAAACTATATAGAAGACATCTACCAGTCCTAATAAGGCCCGATTAATGTAGCCCTAAAAGGTTGCTGGTCTGTTAGTTAGCCTAAAAGGCAGAACCAAGTACTTAAAGTAGCCGTAGCGCGTACAGAACGCCGTCTTCCACTTATCGCCATAACGGATACGAAGGCGGTAATATGCATGCGTTAGGTCCAGCTTAGTAAAGATCTTAGAACCTGCCAAGCGGTCCAAGGTCTTACTAATTAATGGTAGTGCGAGACAATTCTTAATTATCACCTTGTTAAGGCCTCTGTAGTCTATATAGAGCCGTAGCTTCCCATCCTTTTTAGGTACAAAGAGGATAGGTGCCCCTATAGGACTAGTACTTGGTTGGATCCAGCCTTTAGCTAAGGCGTCGTCTAAGTACTCCCTTAGGATTTCCAGCTCCTTGGCTGAGAGGTTATAGAGCAGCCCATATAGGGCCTCCTATCCCTCTTCTAGGTCAATAGCATGGTCGCCCTAGTGGTGTTGGGGTAACTTTCCTGCTTTTTTATAGGAGAAGACATCGCTAACTTTTTTTAACTGCGGGGGGAGGACTGGCAAGCTGCCGTTGTCTTACTTGCTAGGCATTACTCCAGAAGTTAATAGGGCAAAGACCCTAGATTCTGTCTAAAGGGACTCCGTAAAACCCTTAGGGGTTTATAGCAATAGGGACGAGCCATCTAGCTTCTATTGCTACGCCTTCGCCTCGCAGTTAATAAGAAGTCGGGCCTTCTTTAACCCCGGCATACCTAGGGTGACAGTAGGGGATGCGTTAGCCATTCCATAGCAGATAAGGGTTACTTCCCTAATCTTGCCCCAGCTATCCTTCATTCTTAGTGGTACCTTATAGGCCTTATAGCAATGTGCCTAAGTCTTATTTAACCAGGAGTAGGTAGGCAGCTCTACGTCTAGCGTTTTAAAGTTGCACTCCATAGCAAATCGCTGGTTAACTATATTTACTTCGGTACTAATGTTAAGCATTACTAAGGTCTCCTTCTAGGTCTGCCTGGAGAGGACTTTACCTAAGACAGTAATAGCTTCCTCACAATCTAGTGGGAGCTTGCGCCCTAGGGCTGTAAGGGTGCTTAAGGGCGCTTATCTTTTCTTGGTATAGAGGTAGCGTTTACGCTACTAGGCGGTAGTTAATTCTATTACTGCACTTTGTATTATTGCCACCAGTGTCCTGGCTGCCTACATTTTAAGTAGTTTCCTTTGGGCTAAGTCGAACCCCTAGTGGTATTGCTTTGCCCCGCCGTTGAGTTACCAGCAGTAGTTTTAGAGTCCGCTCTCCCTAAGTTACCTAACTAGGTGGTCTTTATATTTAAGTTTACAGCGCGCCTATTACTTCTACCTTATGGGGCGCTTGCGCTCTTTTGGTTTTCCTCTAACAGGGCAGCTAGGGAAACTAGCTGGTTTCAAGTTTAAGGGAATTCTTAATAGTTAGTAATAGCAACCCGTAGCTCTAGCCATAGCTTTACAAACAGGTGTATTATTAAATACTTTACATTATAAAAAGGGTTAATTTGCCCTTCTAAGGAGGTCAGGTAAGCAGCAAACTCGTTTACCAGTTGGTCGGTTTGCTACATTACCCTTACATAGGTTAGGGCTATATAGAGTTCTTAATTAATAGGACTTTTAATCTAATTAAGTAGGAACTCTATAAGCTCCTCCCAGGTAAACTATATGTCTAGATGGTCATCTTCGTACTATAGCCAAAGGGTTCGGTTGGTCCCCTTTATATATTGCATTATAAACGCGACTTTAGTATTCTCATCTATAAAGCCGTTGCGCTTTAGGCGGAACGCCAGCTTTAAGCTATTACGGAAGTCTTAGTGCTCTTATATAGACTTGCTATAATATGGAGCAATCTTCTCTATCTTAACGGCCCGTTTTGACGGAGCGCCTAACGTATCAGTAGCCTTCCGCTTAAGGCTTAAATGCATCAGGCTACCCTCTAAGTACTCCAATAGGATTGTTTAAGGTTGTATAGATGGGTTAGGAACAGGAGTCAACATTACCTTACCACATTAACGCTGTCTTAGCACTTCCACCTCTTCCCTAAGCAAGTGTAGTTTTTTTTACTCTAGGAGTTGTAGCTTCTCACTCTCTAGCTATTGTATTTCTTCCTGTATATCCCCTTCGCCCGTGACTTCCGGTTTTGTCCGGGACAAGGGTTCGCCCGCGTCATCCTAGGGCTGCTTCCTAGACTCGGTAGTACGCACTACGCTAGTACGCCCGCGTCTCGCCATTAGGTCGATAGGCTGCGATATAGTTAATAAATATAAGTCGTCTTCTTAACAGAGGGTTGCCGCTACGTAGTTATAGTTATAGTCTTAGCAGACCGCTATATTGTCGGGCCACTACCCCTAAAAAGGGATAAGAATTTAGTACTGTTAGGACGCCAAGGTCCTTAGGGTATGTAGTAATATAACAATAGTAACGGAATGCAATAAGTATCTGGTTCTTAATGAAGTAGAACTATAGAACTAAATTCTGCTGTTCTCTAATGCGGGGCAACTACGTTTTGTAGGCGCCTCGCCTGCGCTAAGCCGGTTACGGCCAGTGCGTCTCTATGGCCTAACAATAAAGCTATTCGCATTATATATATCCATAGCCTTTATAGCTTCGCCTTAACCACCCACCTTTTAGGTAGGTAGTGGACACCTAAATTGCTAGGACACCTTAATCGCCATACTAAAAATTAGATAATTTATACTTTAATATCTTAACAGCCACTAAATAATAAATTCTAATAATTTGGATTTAGGCCTTTTATATATACTCTATAACTTTTATTAAAGTTGTATAATAAATAGTTTAATAGTTTTAAAGATATAATATTTGAGCCTTATTTTAGCCCCCAAATTTTAATATCTTAAAAACTGCTAACGTATTTCACGGGTGAGCTGGTCAAACGGGTGAGCTAATCACTTCAAAAACACACCAAAAAATGGAAAAATTACACTTTAATATCTTAACAACCACTTAATAATAAATTTTAATAATTTAAATTTGGACTTTTATATATACTCTCTAGCTCCTATTAAAGTTATATAATAAATAGTTGGGTGGTTTTTAAAATAGTAAA
>Ga0307507_10002382_pt1 | contig 39721 bp, 30 predicted proteins | sample 7_EM_MG_FD_207223 | JGI IMG/M metagenome (GOLD analysis project Ga0307507, IMG submission 207223) | Populus trichocarpa ectomycorrhiza microbial communities from riparian zone in the Pacific Northwest, United States - 7_EM | ecosystem: Host-associated > Plants > Roots > Unclassified | place...
ATTGAAACTACTGGGAGCTACTAAATATCATTGCATAGTCTGGCAAACTATACTGGATGATTTGGAACTGGCATCTTGTTTTTTCAAAAATTCCTGTCTCTTAAAGTGTATTGAGTACAATAAAACTATATTTTCACTTTTTTCACCCACTGGTCACAATTCAAGGTTATTATTTATAATTTAGTCTATGCTTATGGATTAGAACCACTTAGGAACTATTGTGTATTCTTCTACCTCTTGGTTACTATTCAATACCCTTTATCACAATTTACCACTTTTGCCACTCTTAAGAATTATTAAATAACCGAGGCGATAATTCATAAATATTAGTGACTATTGAAAGTTGAATCTACTATTTTATTTACCTAACTTGACATTTTCTATTATCTGTTATTCTCATTATCTTCTATTCTTCTTTCTTTTTGATCTCCATCTCTTATTGTTATTTTAACTTTATATTACACCTTATTTCTAACATGTATATTTATATTTTTTGGTTAAGTCTTTCTGAATATGTAATTCTCTGATATAATTCCTTCTGTTAATAGATTTCTCCTTTACTGTATTCTTAATAATGTATAATTTGAGTTATACACTTGGTAGTGAAAATAATAAAATAGATCCATGCTCAGATATTCACCTTACAGATCTATTCTGCATAGAAAATTCATTAATTCACCATAAAAAGTATCAGAGCTACACAGTAACTAAGCCACAACAGAAAATATGAGGCACCATTTTAAATCCACGACAACTTTTTCATTTTTTAATTAATTAAGATGGGGTTTGGATTTTTAAACATATAACTTACAAAAGATCTTAAATATGTAAAAAAAAGCGATTTTTATCCTAAATTTTATTTTTCGATTGTTGGGTGTGATGTGGTTGCATCCCAGGATTTGTGTTACCATGAGAGAATCCTTAACCTGTTTTCCCTCATAGAATATTGATATATAATTATATTACAATTCAAATACAATTTCTTCTATACATGTACATTACAGTTCAGATCAAACAATCTCTAAGAATATTACTCAATCCTATGAATAGAGTTCTATAAATATATTACATTTGTAGAGACAATTAGCACATATATATACATTACAGTATTCAATTAATTGTATCATACATGTACATTCTTGTATACATGTATCCTACAGTACATATCAAACAATTTTTAAGAACATTACCCAAGGCTAATAGCAGAGTCCTATCCAGATAGTATTATATGGAGACAATTAGCACATATATATACATTAGAGTATACAATTAATTGTATTGTACATGTACCGTTTATTCTGAATCGTGTTACTTAATTCATATATTATTATAAAGTGAGCCCAATTAGCCTGTAGGTACATATGTTAGGCATATTGGAACCCCCATGTATACACTACTGGAATCCAGTGGACGGACCTCACGTGTGCACAGAACCCCAAAAATACGCGACCGTATTTTTAAAGAACGCATACCCCTACGGCCTATTGGAAAAGTCTTGGACTTTTACCCGGAGGTCACGTGTTCGACCCACACACCTGTCGTAGTTATTATTACTATACAACGGTTCGTAATCAGTCTCCTGGTACTACTAGGAGCAAAGCGACCGAAGGGTGTTTAGTGTTCCTTATAGAAGAAATATTTCTCTATAAGTGAAATGTCAAACTCAGAAGTTTGATCGGTTGGATAAGAAGATATGGCGCTTCAAAGTTAAACCGACCGATATATGCAGTCTGATAAGTAAGACGTAAGCATATGATTACCCGGCATGAGAAATGTTGATCACAACATGACCGGCAGGAACGACTGGTATGATAGCAAGTCAGGCTGCATATACAGACTAAGTTCATATGGCGCGAAGATCGAAAGCAAGTAATTGGACGCAATTATCTTAGCAATGATTAAAAGCCAGGGTGGTGTGCGAAAGTTCAGGGTCGAAGGGTGTTGGGACATTTCCAGAAAACAGCAAAAGACGAGAAGGTACTTCGCTAGTATGGATGTACGATGTACTCCCAAAAAGGGTATAAAGGGTGGGCAAGAGCCCGCATAGTTAGAAGATCATTAAGCACCGGAGAAGAGATCTTATCAATATAACAAGTTATTACGCTATAAAAACATCTTTACAATCTCGCTATCTTTTACTTTTCCTCATCTACGAGTAACTTAGTTACAAAATCATTACGAGCCTTCCTAGACATAACTCCGCGTCTACGAATAAACCATCATAGGCCTAGTCCGGTATAATGAATTATCATATCGGCTACCCCTAACAACATATTACTAAGTGTAAACAATTGTACTCTACTAATATCTTACTCAAAAGAAATCTTGAGCTTTCTACATGCTAGTTACTGTATATTCACCAATTGTAATTGTAGTACTTGGGAGAGGAATATAGAAATTCACATCTGGGTAGTACTAGTGAACCATATACCTTGTGTATTAATATATTACTTAATGTAATATCTGGATTAAATAGTATATTTTTTCCTATTATAATTTTGAACAAATAATAATAAAAGAAGTGGGTAATTGCTTATTATAGAAGAAGATGTAAAAAATAACATTAGCAACAGAAACGAGATGGTGTAGTGGATATTTATTGCTATATCGATATTAGCAAATTGGACATATATTATAGATCAAGTATATGAGAGTGGATAGAAGTTGAAATTGTAGGTAATATTAGTTGCGGTCAGTTCAAGTTGCAATAAGTAAGATATCATCTTAAAGCAATATGTTGAATATCAATTTAGATTGTGCAAGAGCAAGCAGATCAGAAAAATAGTAAAATAAGGAAATGTAGTGATAGTTCTGGAAATGAAATAGCTAGGAGGAAATAAGAAAAGAATTTGAAAAGATAATTCAATTGATTCAATAAATCATAAAGGCACCAGTAAGCAGCAAATATAGGCAGCAAATTGCAAAAGAGTATAAACATAAGACAGGTAAACCTGCTCATCATTTGGTATAACTGGAAACCATAACCTGGAGAATACTCTGGAACTCCGCACCAGAGTCTGAGGATCCTGGCGGGAATAGCGTAGTAGTCATCATACTGAAAGTACAAAAGAAATCCACCTTCAATACCCCATAAGTCACTACAAAGAACAATATACTAGCCAACATACAGTCCTTAATCCGGCAGACCGGTCACGCAATCCAACAAAAGAACAAATTATCCTTCCATATATTCTCCAATTGCTAACAAATAGGTTCATCCTACACTCTGTGTATTAGTAGTCAAACTGTAAAACAATGAGCTTCAGAAAGGAGAGGAAATCTTACCTATGTGAGGAATTTAATAAATAGAATCATCTTTAGTATTGCCCTCAGTTTCTCTCTCTTTGGGAAGGTGATCAAGAAAACCAACGAGTTCTTGATACATTTCATCAAATTCAGGCGACTCAGTTTCTGCGCTAGGGGAAGCCGGAGCAGGGGTTGGTGGTGAGCCATATGGCGTGGCAGTAATCATCAAAGGTAGGCTGCTAAATTCCCCAACAACTGGACTGGACGAGATGACTGGTGTAGCATCAAGGGTGGGTGAACGGGGTATCTCAATAATATCAGGAAGAATAATATCATCCTCGGTACCTTCAGATTCAGATTGCGTAAGAAGTCTAGTCGGGTTGCCACTCGGTTTTGGTTTATACACCACCAAAGCACGAGAGCTTTCAATCACGAGATCCTCATCATACATTGCCAGAATGCGCTCATCTTCCGACTCCAGCTGAGTTTGCGATATATGATGAGAAATATTCTGGGAAGTTGCATCTGGTGTGCTAGACTCAGGAGATATGGGATGTGGTGAACTCGGATCTTCAGGAGATGGAATATTGATATCACCAACTATTTTATCAACTGTGGCAGTGGATGGTGAGGGTGGGGTTCCAGGTGCTGTAGCGATATTGCGAGTAGGTGATTGAGCATTAAACATCTCAGATATTGTATGAGCTGGAAGATTGCGAATCCGGTCTGCATTGGTCTTGGATTTAGCCCCACCAGCCTGAGGTTTGACAATACGTGAGGAACCCTCTCTCGTCGTATGGAGAGCAGGAACACCAATGGTAGTCTTTCGAGCTCGAGGACTGGTATGTGTGTCATCTTGTTTACTGGTAGCAGGAGGAGCCGGTACTGGTTGATAAGTGGTGACTGAAGCGGAGTCTATTTGCTGAACCCTACTTCCTGAGGTGGGTATCTTTATATATCACTCATATTAGTTGCCTACTTCTAATGTTTATAAATATCTGAAGAAATGTACTATACCTTAGTAGATATCTGTGTTATGGATGGTAGAACCTCAGAACCGCTATCTGAAGAATCTGAACTGTCCTCTGAAATGCTTTCATAACCACCAGGATTGGCGGGCTCGCTTGGTTGACTAGCTGCACTATCGTCGGACGAGCTCTCATCACTGCTTTCTACCACCAACTCGATCTCACTATTCAAAGGAACGAAAGTCTCGTCGGAAGAGGAATCCTCACTATGCTCGATTTCAGTGGCAACTTTGCTCAAGCGATCACGACCTTGGCGACGTAGAATGAGACTTTCCCTTTGCGCGCTGCGTTCAACCTGATCAGCCCGGGCTAAAAATTCATGTGCATCACGCTGATTCTTCCGCTCCCATTCCTTTTGTACCAAGTCTTGAACCCGGTCAGGATTGGTTGTCCTTTTGGCTACCTTGATAGTCCGATAGGCAGCCTTGATATCTAGTGTGGGGTAGGTTGCCAAGCAGGCATTGAAGCTGTCTCTATTAAGCTCCGGAAGGTCTACAGCTTTCCGGAGCTCATATCCTAACAAAGGTGCTGTAACATTTCCAATTCCCTCAACCTGGACCGCTTGCCCAATTGAGTTCATGGCAACTCCCAAATCAAGAACGATTTGTGGCACCTGCGGAATTTGCTTCAATAGAAAAGTCCAGATATCATCAGCGATGAAAGCCATATTGGAAAATTTCCGTGTAGGGAGTAAGACAACCAATCCAAGACCAAAATGTGCAGTGTCGGATGAGGTCATCAACTCATACCAGTGTCGACCTGCTTGCACCTGATTCTTGATATTCTGAATACTCATTGGCTTTCCCTGTCGCTCGGTAAAGTAATTTGAGAGAATTTGGTTAACTGTTTTGCTCGCAGTTTGTCCCGTGACATTTAGGGAACGTAGGTGTTTGACATATTCGTAGTGTGAGGTATAAAGGGTTGCAAGAGTGAACCGCTGGGAAATTCGACTAATATCCTCAGTATTGAGAGACCGAAGAACCTTCTGATAGTCACGAAGAACCTTTTCCTCGAGTTCAAACCGTGCTGCCGGAAGATATTTGGTCTCATCAACCTTGGCGGCAATGGTACTATGAGTCCGGATACGCTCAAGCACATCCTGTTGATCCGCCATGTGGTCCTTTGTGAGAGTAGCCCAGAACCTATTGACATAGCGGTTCCATTGACTGAGCGGAAACTTCGCCTTCGCGTCGTACCGCTTGTAGAGGCTGAAGAATTGACTCCATTTACGCTTTTCCCAGAATGCCAGTAGGTGTTGATATCTTTCCTCCTGGGTATACTTTCCTTTCTGAACTCCTTGTTCTTCCTCATCTCCAGTTTCTTCCTCCATACCCAAACCCCTACTATCGGCTGCGTCATCTATGGCTGAGTCATCCTCTTCCTCAATATCAGTCCCATCTTCCCGGGCTTTCCCCTTTCCTTTCTCTCGATTTGCCATGAACCTTTCAAACTCATGTTGAATTAACTCCATAGAATCGCTAGCTTCTTTGGAATTCAGACCGTGGAAGAGCCCTTCTGCTGATAGGCTTCCAGCATCGCGATGACGTTTGAAGCGCCGAATCGGAGTCATATTAGGACTACTATTGTGGTGACGTGGGGCCTGGTTAGAAACACGATTTCTGCTAATACCAGGTGCCACTGATGACCGACGAGAGGAGGATTGGTTTTGACGCTGAGGAGCCATATTGCTAGAGTGCAAAATTATGGAATATTGGAAAAATCCAGAACAGAGGTTGGTTCGTTTGTTACAATCCTGCAATAAATAAAATATATATTAACCCAAAGTCTAATTATCAACTTGTACCAATAATCTTTACTTGAAATATGCTTACCCAATCCACTTGGCAATATTCAGTTTATATATAAGACCCCTATGACCACTTCTTTCTTGAATTCTCTCCCTTCCCTCAATTTACCTCTAAATTCCTGAAATCACCAAACCAAGATTAGTAAGCATTGCCAAGAGGCAAGTGAAATTTTAAATTTCACCTGGTTATAAAAAAAAAAAAGAGAAAAACTGAAAGAAAAACATATGAGGTATTAGGGAAATTGATATAGGTTGATGGTATTTGAGGTAAGATTAATCACAATGAAGAAATAAAGAGATCTAGGCTATTACCTGGAAGATATTATCGTAATATGCTAATTACGAGATAGACTTCGCATAAGAAAACCCAAAATATTATCCTTTTAAACCCTATTCTAGTAAGTGATTCATTCTATATATTCATTCCTTAATTTATAATTATTACTCACCAACTCTTGCCTTAGCCACTAACTGTATATTCCCAACGTGATAACCAACACTTGTCCCTAATCCAGGTCAGTATTACTCGCTTAAAATCCTCTTCATCCTTTTTCTTTTTCATTTTTAATTTTTCATTCCAGATTTTTACATATAACATACCTATTCCTCAACTACTCTTAACACTGTTTATCCCCCTACTCTCAAGGTGAAATTTAAAATTTCACCTTCCAAAAAATCTTTCCTACTAACCAATACCAATAGGAGACAAGATAATCCAAGTGGTTAACCTCTTGGTTTTCTCTTGGTTGTATTTTCCAGGCACGGTTTGCGGGGAAAATTGAGCAAAGGGAGAGAAGAGGTGGAATTGGGGGTCTGAGCACCTATATATACTATTAGTCTTGAACTCTTTCAATCGCTCTTGACTACGGGGACCGATTATACCTTCTGCCAAGGCCACTATTGCGGTGAGTATCAATTAGCATGCTTTCATTTTCTCCAACTTGTTTTTTTTCCCCAAGTCATTCAACTTACCTTCTACTCTTTCTTCTTTTTTCAAGTGAAATTTTAAATTTCACCTATGAATTCTCACTTGTTTTTTCCTTTCTTTTTTGTTTTCTTTTCTTCAAACCCTTCCTAATCTCCTCAACCAATACTCCTATCTCTTGTCAGTTCTATATCCCCAATTATTTCAAACTCTTCTTACCTTTCCAAATTTTATCAACTCCCAACTTTTCTTATATCAATAACCTTTTCAATATTTTTTTTTCTCTTTTATTTTTTTTTCCTAAGTCACTTTTAACCTGAAATTTTAAATTTCACTTGGGTCTTGGCACTGCTTACTAAGCTAATAGTCAGGGGAAAAGTAGTGAAAGGAAAATAGAGGAAAGAAAGAAATTTCACAAAGCTGGGGGTGAAGGATCCTTTATATATACTTTTTGGCTCTCATAAGGTAGACTGTTATACACACTCCATCATTAGTAATTGCTGACAAAGCATTTTAGTCCACTCACATCAACCGAACATATCTGTATATCATCTTTCTCTCATCGTACTTTTTCTTCTATTTCATATTTATAGCACGACCTGATAACCACACCCTTAAGCGCCACCTAGGTGAAATTTAAAATTTCACTCAATCATTAGTAATTGCTGCCCAGGCATTTCAGTCCACTCACATCAACAGGACATATCGGTATATCATCCTTCTCTCCTCTTATTTTCCTTTTATTTTATATATATAGCACGACCTGACAACAACACCCTCTAGCACCACTTACCTGAAATTTAAAATTTCACTCAATCATTAGTAAATGCTGCCAAGGCATTTCAGTCCACTCACATCAACAGGACATATCGGTATATCATCTTTCTCTCACCGTATTTTTATTTTATTTTTCATATTTATAGCACAACCTAAAAACAATACCCTTTAGCGCCACCTAGGTGAAATTTAAAATTTCACCTTGGCCAGTCTTTGCTTAGCTTCTATAATTGGCCAAGACTCAGACTAATTTTACAGGTACTCTATTATAATATTTCCCGTTACTTTATAAAACTTTACTAATACTTCTTCTTGATACAACCAAAGTTTTCCCTCTTCATGCTGCTTTCATTTTCAATCACTTAACATAATTGCTAAGTACACTGAAGTTGGTATTAGATATATTCCCGTTTGAAGTATTGCTAATAATATTTACCCCAATTATATCCAGATTTATTGCAAAAAATATGAATTCTGAGCCTAAAATCCGAAGTGAGAATGGTAAACGGAGAGAGGCTGAAGTCTTACATTCCACGTTCAACAAGAGTTTACACTGTCCTACCTGTCAGCATCAGGATGGAATACGCGGAACCTTCACTAAGGATTCAGGAGGTTCAGCAGGCAATGATGGTCTTCGATATCGTCGCTTTGTCTGTCATCGCAGACATGGTTGTGGTGCAACTCTTGGTGTAACAGATTTTATTCAACTTTGTCAAAGGGAGTCATTAACAATACCAGGTACAGGTATAATTGATTTTCTCTTTATTCATACATGTTTGCTCTTCCACTCTATTGGTTTCTCCTGATTAACTCCTTCGCCTGATTTTTCACCTATTTGGCCAATTATTACCATGGCTTTATTCCATAGTCATATTTACTAACCAGATGGCAACAGGTACTTCACAGAGTAGAGAAGGTAACAGCTCATCCAAGCGATTAGCCATTAGACATGGCACATCAATTGAAACGATTTCAATTTCTGAGGAACCATTGGTATGTGATACTTCTTATCTATTATACTTGTATTGTAGTCATTCTGAAGGGAAATCTTTTTTATTGACCCTGCAATTTGATCTTCTGATAATTGGGTTAACATTGTCGTCAGATCTCATCTCCTACTGCCTCTGCTGCCATGTGGTCCAATCTTGGACAATCACGAATTGCAACTACTACTGCACAATCTGCAGGTAAGCTAATTCTCAAAAAACTACTTATTTCTCAAATATTGTCTCCTAAACTTAATCAATCCATTGCTTATATTTAATAAATTCACTAATTGATCATAAATCAATACAATTTTAGATGTTCGCGATATGGACATTCAACATATAAGAAGTTTAGTTCAAAAGCAGAACCATAGACTCCAGGTTGAGATTGAGAGAAGGGGTCGACTTGAAGATCGAGTAATGGTCTTAGAAGACTTAATTGATAAACTTGTGGACCAACAGAATCTCAAGATGGCTCCGGGGACCAATAAGGTAAGTTTATCATATGCGTAATCGGAACTTGCGAAAGACTGGTTTCTTGTCAGTTTCGGAGAATGAAAGATAATTTATTCTGATTCATGGACAATATACTAACCAAAGTCGGTATCTTGTATAGGCCATTAGAGATCTTTCTGAGGACTTGCCAGTACATTACACCAATTTGCAGGATTCTGATCCATTAGATACCGCTCGGATTGCCACCCACCAGAATAGTCATATTTCTCATCTTGCTGAGTCGGCCAGCAATTCTGATAGTGGGGAAGCCAGGACTAGCCCATCATATATCGATAAAGGAAAACGTCCAGCATATAGTGAGGTCCTGAACTCTCCTAGTAACGGTGAAGCGAACAGCCCTATCAATCAGTACAATCGAGTGATGGCTACTAGTCCGGTGCCACCACCAGCATCACATACACCAAGTGAGAAACATTTTGATCACGAGAAGTCTTACCGTATTGCCCCCTCAACTGCACTGTATTTAGCAGGAGTACCTTATCAACCCCTTGGCGAGACAAAGCGTGCATTATCCAAGAAACCAATTTGCCTTCAAGCAAGACACATCCGGAATGCTTCTTGGATTGATGGCAAAATTTTGGAACTCCTAGTGGATGCAAATCATGCTCAGTCAATGAGAAACAGAATTACTAAGTATTCATCATATCTTGTACGGAAGACATTCGATCCATTGTCCCCTGAATCATTTCATTGGGAGGGCAATATAGCACCTGAAGCCCAAATGTCACTTCTGAAGAACAGACTTGCTGCTAGACTCGGTGCATCAATCACATCAACTCAGCATCAGACCACACGGAATCATATCTTACTATGGGCGAAGCACCGAGGTATCGAAATACAAATGACAAAGCAGCTGGCGAAGGAAGGAATGAGAGTGGGGTCAGAATCATCCAACATTACGAAAGGCTATTTCGACCCATCTGCCGACAAACCAGTGGATACCATTATTAGAAAATCAAGAAATATAGTAACAAAGGGAGCAAAAAGGTTTTCTATCCTCAAGAGACCATACTCATCTTTGGATAATATTCAAGAGTTAGTTAATTTCTATGCTTGAATTCTTTTATCGAATATCCTACTAATTAATCATGTTTGAATAGCTCAAGTTCACAATCAGGACCTAGCAAGCGAAAGTTGGAATTACAACCAGCCCACGATATTATTAGTATTGAATAATGTATCGTATTGGATATTTAAATGCAAACTCCCTTCCAGATGGGAAGTTTGCTCAGGCCATCAGCCTTCTCGAAACCTCATTTGACTTCTTATTTATTGCTGAACACTGGTATCAGCATCACGAATCACGTCTTAGCCATCCACTAGTTCACTGCTCTACCCAACGCCCACCTTCCACCACTTCTAGCTCAACCAAAGGCCGTCCACATGGTGGGATTTATCTTCTTGCAACTCCAGTCACACGATCGCTTATTCAATCTACTACATCAACCCAACATTCAATTCTGGTCTCTATTCCAGGCTTCAGGTTTGCTGGGGTTTATTATCCTCCCTATTCTCTAACAGAAGCCTCGTTGAAGGCTGATTTAACCAACCTTGGATCGGTTGATATACTCGTTGGTGATATCAACACTCGATTCACTTGCAATTTATCGACGCAAGGTAGACGTTCTACCACCACACCCTCTACTCGAACCTCACTTTTTCAATCATGGGCTGCCACTCATGGTATGGTTCATCTCTCTAACAACACCAGTCATAATACCGTTGACCATATTCCTGATCATGCATTTTCAAAATTTAACCTTCAATCTGCGATTACCTTATCCCTCCGTCCTACACGAACATTACCGATTCGTACTGATCATCGTTACCTACTCCAAGTATATCTCGAAATTCCCTCTGAACCGGCAATTCCTCAATTACAAGATTCTCTTAAATCAACAGTACCACTACGGTTTCGCATGCAACGACTTCGTCAGCCTACAGTCGCTGCCAAATATTGTAATGCTTGGTTAATGATTGATCAGCTTTATAGGTCGTACAATGGGGTTGATGAGTTTGATATTGACACGCTTGATGCTCTTTTGTGCTCAAGTATTCAAGCAATCGCAGATACTGAACTTGGCACCTATGAGGCAAACCAAGTACGAAAGGGAGAAGATAGGACATCAGAACAGCTAAGAAAAGAATTTGACATGCTTGCAAGTATGCAACTAGTGAAGCGGGCACAACGTGCAGCCACAGCAATGATGCTTCTTACCAGTTCTTCTTTCTCTGCTACCCCTCTGGAGGAATGCATCAACCACTATCACAAGATCTTCAATATTCACACAGAGGATAACTTGAAGGACCCACCAGGTACATCTAGCAAAACCAATTGGAATACCTCACCTCTCTCTGAATCGTCAACTAATTTTACCTCTGATCAAGATTATACCAATCCTGTCGATACCAGATTTGACGAACATAGTCTGCTTTCTTCAGGACTTACTGATATGATCTCACCTCAAAGAATCAAGTTCAAAATCAGGCAAATGTCAGGTTCTAGTTCAGGAGGTTCTGATGGTATAACAGTTATCATGCTACGCCATTTGCTGGATACATCCTTTCCGCGATATCTTAGCACTCTTTATCACTCATGTCTCCGTAGCGGAAAAACACCCACTCGCTGGAATCAAGCATTATTGTACCCAATATGCAAGGATCGAACACAACCTTTTACCGCTACGAATTCTCGCCCTATTACTCTTGCTTGCATTTTTCGTAAAATCTTTGAATCTCTAATTCTTCCTATTGTCACAACATCGGGAGATATGTCATATTCTCCTGTCCAAGCCGGCTTTCGAGCAGGTTATTGCACATTAACCAATGTCCTCACCCTGAATCACCTGGTTGAAAGTTCTTCTACCTCACAGATCGTGTTCCTGGATTTTCAATCTGCCTTTGACAGAGTTGAGTGGTCACATCTCGAGTTGGAATTGAAGAAACAAGGAATGCATCCACTAGTGCTTCAATTGGTTCACCAACTAATGTATACTGATATGAGTTATGCACTGGTGGTCAATGGTACTCAGTCACAATATCAGTCGCGGACGAGAGGCCTCCCACAAGGCTCACCACTGGCGCCCATTCTGTTTAATAGATTTATTAACAGTTTACTGGATCAACTGAATCAGAACACGAGATTAGAGTCACCTGCGGCATTATTCTTTGCCGATGACGGAGTCATTATTGCACCCAACTGTCACCAGGCCCAGTACCTGTTGAATGTAGCGAACAATTGGGCAGTGAATCATTCAATAGTCTTCAATATTCGGAAATGCGGGCATCTTCTTCCTCAAAATGTGGTATCAAGTACCGCAACCTCACCTCTATATCTTCATAATCAACAGATACCACTGGTGTTCTCCTACAAGTACCTGGGAGTAATTTTCGCAAGAACTGGAGTTGACTATTCAGCCCAAGCTGCACTGCTTGGTTCACGTATCACAAAGCAGATTAATGCCATGATGTGGGTTTCAGATAGTTGGTGTCCACGCATTAGATTGAATATTTTCAAAGCCATCTTGTCACCAACACTTGAATACTCACTTCCCCTCATCTTTGCTGAGCATTTACGGAATCGCCAGTCTGTTAGTTGGAAGATCCTTCATACCGCATATTACAAGAGTATTAAATGGATTGCTGGTGGGAACGCAAATAGACCACATATTACTTGCAACCTCCTTGGACTCCTGCCTTTTAAAGATAGGGCTATTCAACTCTCAGGCAGATTTTATCAGCACTTAACGAAAACCAAGGACAACAATCCTCTTCGATGCATTCTCGACTCCAGGAACTGGTATCCCAAATCGAATTCCCGTGTAAAGCTCAAGCGTGGTGGACCTCTTCTCTCACAATTTCTGAATCCTCCGACTTGGTATGAGCGAATATTTCCCTCTGCTGCAGATACATTACAACCCACCCTGTACCAACAATCAGTTCCTCAATTCTCTAATGAGAAAAGAGACTTAATTGTCAACATTAGATCCAAGGCTCCAAAGTTGATACGAATTACCTTATTAGGGGAACGACTTGATGGCCTGGATGCAGATGTTGTTCTTACTGCTCCAGTGCAGTATCAAGCCCAGTTTTTTGCTTGGAGACGCGGAGTATTTGGTTGGGGTCGCAAGTGTTGCTGTGGTAAGAGATTTGATCGGGGACATACAGAATGTATGCCATATCCTCACCAACTTCTTACACAGGATGAACAATTACTCTATAATCTTGATCTCTACCTGCTGGATGGTGATATCAAATATACCCTGATGGACTTTTTACTGAACCAAAGCTTGTGGCAAAAGGCACAACAACTTCTGGATTATTGGATTACGTCTATGTCGAATATGCTAGGATGATCTAGTTCTGATACTTTGTGCACATATTATACGTATTCCAATTTCCTTAATTATTGATTCTCTCCTGATGTTAACTTAGTGCTTGATTGCATGTATAACTTTCGATATTCTATTGAAAGACTATTGATTTCTATTTGTTCTAGTATTGCTTTTGTTGATCTTTATTGGAATTCTAGTAAGGTTGAGTTTGGTTTATTTGATTATTGTTTTGCAGTCTTTGATTTTTTATATTGTTAACATGATTTTGCTTACTTTGATCTCTCTTGAATTTTGGTGGTTATCAAGATTGACTTTTTGCTTGCATGGTTTTTTCACAAATTTTGGTACAGATAGTGGGGGTTTGTGTTGGAAATCTTTTGTTGATTTGAGTGAATTGTCTGATGTTTTCTTATATTTCCTTCTGCTTGTTGGGCCATCATTGTGGGCCTTGTACCTTTGATCACCGGTGCCACCATTGTAGGCATTGTTTCCTTGGTCTTGAATTTCCTTGAGTACAGGTACTATATGTATTCTCCTGCTGCTATTGAATAACTACTATGGTAGTTATTCCCTTGGTTTGCCTGTTGGGGGCATTGTACTCAGCTGCCTGTTTGTTACTATTTGGGCTCTCCTTGGCTTGGTGTCTGCTGGTATTGCTTTGGTGGTATTGGTCTCCTTAGTTGGGGTTACTCTTTGGTTGCACTTGGTATACGTGCTGGCTGTGGCTCGGGTCCTGTCTCTAGTTAATACTACTTGATTCCTAACCCTAAGCTAACCCTAACCCTAACCCCTAACCAGCCACACTGTGGCTAACCTGGTGGCGGCGTGGCGCAGGGGCTGTGGCGCATCACGTGATGGTGGCGTTGTGGCTGAAAGCTGTGGCGCTGTAGCGCTGTGGCGGTGTGGCTAAGGCACGTGACGTGGCGTCACGTGAGGTGGCTTGGACTGTGGCTAACTGTGGCTTGGTATCCCGTGACCTTCCCGAATAGGAAGTAGGATCCCGTTACCGAAATAGGGAGTCGTAGCACACTTCCCCATTAGGTAAGTCCTCTATCTCCGCGAAAATTACTGAATCCGGAAATATTACCCGGGGGCTGCGCCTGCGTGATGCAGGCAGTGCATGCATATGCATGCAGTATCACTATCCGGCATATCCGTGTACCCCCGTGCATACGGGTGCGTCCGGTTACTGGATTAGGACATCCTTCCGTGTTCCGGCGTGAAACAGGGATCTCTCACCGCGCGACCCACACCTCGCTTAGAATACGAGGTCGCCGACGCACGAGAGTGGAGCCACCACACCATCACGGGTGTACGGCGATATTATTCCCACCTACCGAACGATTTTCTCGCACACCCTCGCGGTAAGTCAACTCTTCCGTTCCCGTAAGCACGGATAGGAGAGGTTCCGTCCCTCCGTGGTGAAGGTAGATAAATACTCTCCTTCCCACCGCGTCTGAAGAGATACCAGAACAGTATCGAAACAAGCAAATCGTCTTCCAACATCATTGTGGATAACTTGTCACGCCGCCTACTTTCGATTCACTAAACATCTTTTCCTCTCACTCCTACCTTTCTACACAGTAGAACCCCCACTTGCTTGCTTCGCGCGCTCGTGGCCTAACCCTAACCCTAACCCTAACCCGCACACCCGGAGGATTTCAGGTATATATACCCCCTGCGCACGTCGTACTGATGAGTCTCCAGAACACCAGAAGACGAAACCGCCTCACTAAGAAAGCCTCTCATCGCAATCTTACGCTCTACGCACTCTCGCCTTTCACCAAGCCTCATCCTCTTATCCTACCTCTTTCTACACAGTAGAATCCCCACTTGCTCGCTTCGCTCGCTCGTGGCCTAACCCTAACCCTAACCCTAACCCGGCCACTGTTATCCGGCGTGTCGATTTGACGCCATCCGGTTGAGGTTGGATTTTCACCGCTCCCTCCAGTGCATTCGAGGCATCACACAATAGCGGTATTCGGCTCTGCCTATCCGGTTAGTCGGGGTTGACGTCGTCCCTTCAATTAGTATTTTCACCACTCTGTTGTTCCCATTTGCAGCAGCATACAAGATCAGTGCTCGGCTACGGCTATCCGCTTTGTCGGGGTTGGCATCATTTTGTCCAAGTAGTATTTTCACCACTCTCTCAGGCTCATTCAAAACATACCACTAGAGGCGCCTTTGGCTGCGCTTATCGGTTTTGTCGGGGTTGATATCGTCCCATTCGCGTAGTATTTTCATCACCCCCCCATTCCCTCTCGAAGCAGCATACAAGAGCGGTGTTCAGCCTACTTATTAATTATGTAGAGATTTCCGTCCTCCCGCCCGAGTAGCACCCTCACCGCTCCCTTGTGTCTATTGGAACCAGCAAACGAGAGCGGTGTTTGGCCAGGGTTATCCGGTGTGATGGGGTTGACGTCGTTATTCAAGTAGTATTTCCACGACTTGTGCCCATTCGAAGAAGCAGACAAGAGTGGCCTTCTGCTGCGCTTATCCAGTTGGTCAGGCTTTATCTCCTTCTGTTCAAGCACTATTTTCACCAGTCCCCGGTGCCCATTCTCAACAGTGCAACAGAGCGGTTTTTTGTCATAGATATCCGGTCTGTTGGGGTCGACGTCGTCCCGCTCTAGGAGTATTTTCAGGATTCCCTCGTGGCCATTCCTAGCATGCGAGAGTGATGTTTCTTCGAACGCATCCGGTCTGTCAAGGTTGACGTCGCCCCTTCCGAGTAGTGTTTTCGCCACTCCTTCGTGTCCACCCTAAAAAGCCTCATAGAGCGGCGTTTTGCCCTCACGATTTCGTTGGTCGGGGTTGACATCATCCCGCCCCAGCAGTATTTTCACCACTGCCTCATGCACATTTAAAGCAGCCCAGATGAGAGATGTATTCTCCATGCAATCCGTTTGGTTGATATCACAACCTTCCAGGAACTTCCTGGAATGGGTATGCCCCAAACATTGCACGCGGCACTAGCCGAAATGGCCTTAACCTGATGGGAATTCAAATCACTTAAGCATGTCTCCGCCATTGTAGAATGAGCGATACTAAGGAGGTTAGGATAAGCCTCGAGGCACTCTTGAAATGTAATATAGATTAGTCAGACCACGCAAGCCTCGTTCTCTACGTAACAAGTCCTTGACAACAATCTAGCAAGGTCGCTATTGATGGAATATCGTCGCCCTCAAGACCCGGTTTCCAAATTTCCACCCTAGAGTCTGGCGCAGTTCGTCAGTTTTCAAGCGCCGATCTTTGTGCGAACTCTGCACCATCGGGACCATGCGGAGCCCATCCAGTCGCAACCTCTGGGTTTTGGGCTCGATCGCACAGCTTGTCTATCACTAACGATCCACTACCACAGCTCATCAGTCCCAGCCCTTTTTCCTTCCACTCATTACCATTCATCCTTGTTACCTAATAAATGTCTTTCCAGCTCGTTGATCTCCATAGCACGACAAACCAGTCTTATCGGATTATCTTCCCCAACTGCTCCTATTCCTCTGCTACTATTCCTCTGTCTCTAAGACCCATTCCCCTATATTTTTGACCAGGCTCTCTTGGATAGCCCTGCATCGCAACCCATGCTTTACCAGCGATAAATAGGTCAATATTTGAGACCAGCCTCGGCAATGGCAGAATTGTTCCACACATTACTATTGGAGTTCGTAGTGCTGTAGGCGCTGCTGTCAAGGCTCCCTATGGTCCAGGAGGTCAAGTCTTATTGGCATGGCTGCTCTAGGCTAACCTGATATGCGAGGCCCGACTTAACTAAAATAGGCGGCCAGTTCTGGTCCGGATTAGTCCTAGCCTAGCCTTTCTGGCATTGGGTCCCGCCGGAGAAATATAATTAGTAAGCAAGTGTGCACCTGTGCGGACTTGCTGATATAAGCGACATTGGCTTCAGGGATGAAATGGGAGCTGGGCAGCGCGCCCGCCCACCGGATCAGGGCCCGCCCAAGCAGCTAAGCTCAAAATATGAAAATTTCAAATGGTTTTCTTGGTTTGATGGGATGAACTTTCGCTACTGTGGCAATCTCTGCTGGTTTCCTGATACAAAGCCCCCCCAATCGCCATCTGCTCGGGCGGGTGGGGGGCCAGTTCATGTAAACTGGTACATTCGCCATATGACACTCGTAGTTTTCTAGATTTGGCTGGTCCTGTTAGCGGTCAAGCCACCAGCCGATGCGCCTTCTATCACTCCTTTTTTCCCTAGTCTACCCTGTCTGACTGAGCCCAGCCCAGTCAGTTTCAACAACCGCGGCCCCTCAGCTCAGTCTAATTTCTACCATTAGACTAGACTAGACCTTGACCTGGTTTAGGCAACTCGAGCTAGTCCGCGGCTGACCATTGGGAGCCATGGCTGTTGTCATGAAACTTGTTGAGCATAGATGATTAGGTTGGTCGGCTGATCGAGTTGTCAGGGGATAATGAGGAGCGGGGTCTGGGTGGAACTTCATGGGTGGCTTCAGAACGCCGAATCAATCTCCCCAAAGATTTGCCAGCCACAATTTGATTGCGCTGGCCGCACCACACCAGAAGCCCCGTAGCCCTTTTATTGCTTGATTGGGGAGCTGAGCCAGCCCTTCCCACCAGTGAGCGAACAGGCTTGTGCCTGTTGTAAGAGCCCGAGTGGCTTGATTTCGGCCAATATATTGGCACAGTACCGCTTTCTCTCTCAAGACTCCGTGTATAGCAGTGTTTGTTTTCTTTGGGCATAGGAGGGTTTTTTTTCTTTGGGGATAAGCTAGTTTAGGCAATATTATTACTGGAAGCTGGCCCTGAGCAGAGTTTGCACTTATGTCTAGCTGGTAAAACGGGTGCCGGGAGAGTTCACATGTGTCATCATTTTCTGTGGAGGCTGATGGGTAATATTGCTTCCATTTATGAAGAATTTTACTTAGGTTAGTGTAAATTGATAATGACAATAGGAAGGTAGGTGGATAGGTCCCACCGCAAGCCTGTAGTAGAGGAAATCTTAGCTAAGAATATGAATAACAATGCGTAGAAGAGTGAAGCCACTTGAGAGGAAAGCGAGCCGGTAGCGAAAACATTTTAGAGCCAAGAGCCCGATGGCCTGAAAACCCGATGAAAACCTAGTGTATGAAGTGATCCTCTGAAGGGAAGCTAACCCAAACAGCCGAACGAAAAAACGCCTTGAAAGACAAACCCAAGACAAGTGTCAAAATAAAAGATACATGCAGAAAAGAAGGGTTAATGAGAGGCCTGCCAAAAGAAGAAAAAACAGCTACCTAAACTGGAGAAAAGCAAGCGCGATAAAAAAAGAAAAAAGTGGAGCGAATTCCAGCCAAAGCCCCATTACCGGCCAACCGCTTTGCTCGAGAAGGCATCAAGGCCAAACTGCTGTGCAAACTGGTTCAAAACAGCAAGCAGTTCTTCTGGATCACTCCCAATCTCGCCAACCGGCAGGCCGACAGCATGTTCATTCAGATCCTTACCGGCATTTTGGTGGGCAATTACCTGCTCATCAAACGAATCCTTGCAGTGCAGCTTGTAGCTAGTTGTCGCATGCCGCTGACAGCAGCGATGGATGCGCCCGATTGCTTGATTCTCACGAGATAGCTCCCAATCTGGGTCTAACAGAACACAGCGAAACGCCCGAACAAGTGTGGCCCCTTCCCCCATTGTGGCGTAAGTCCCAGTTAGGACTTGGGGGTCGGTAGACTTCTGAAACTCGCTGAAAACCTTTGGGCGATTGCCTGCAGACTCAGCCCAAGCCGAACCAACTGAAATGCCCCACAGATCCAAGCACTAGAAGTGTCACGAGAAAATATTATAAGAGTGCAGCTAAGATAAAGCCCTGCCAGAAGGAGTCATACCAGATCAACACAGTGCAGAACTGTAGGCGAGAAGGAGAATATAAGCAGCTTTTCATTGCTGGCTTCTGAGCGTGAGGGCAGGTGATCAAAGATGAAGTTGCGAAGCCAGAGGAGCTTAGGTGAGAGGCGGATGATATTATCGATATGAGCCTTGTACGGGCTATTGCGGCGTGAGCCTGGGGTCCGGTAGCCTTCGACATCTTGCCTTGTCCAATTGCCATCTTTGAAGCTAGGGATGCAGCAGAGTGCGGGAATTGAGGACGCAATCCGGCAGCGACGATACATGTTTACCATAAGTGCCTGGCGGGTGTGTATATGACCTGCAACCTGGTCCTGGCTGCCACGACAGGCATCACTGATAGCAGCCCACACAGCCTCTTGATAGTTTCGATGGACTTCCTCCTCCGTATCGCAGAATCTGACACAAATCACCTTCATTTCCCCCTCTGGCAGCTCAAGTAGGGGCTCGCTCCATATGCGGTCACGATATGTTCTCCGGATCATGGCCTGCTGAAGGAAATTGGACCACTTGCGAAGTCCTTCGCCAAGGTCTCTTTGCTCTTTGCGGGCATTGCATTGATCTGTATCATAGCCATCCGAGTAAATTTCACAAGGGGGAGACGGGATGCCGGTCACCAAATCAAATGCTTTTGCGGCGTCTTCAAATGCTTTCTGGATTCGGGAAAAGGCGATGGATGTGTAACATCTCATATGGGGGAGAGTTGCCCACTCTTCTTGCTCCCAAACCTTAACCCAACCCGGCCATCTTTTAGGAGGCATCCATCCGCTAGAGCCGCTGACAATCCAAAGGGGAGACCGGATGTACTTGAGCCATCCTAAGCACTCAGAACTTGCCTTCCGAACGTTGTGACCCTCATCCATAAACACATGGGCAAAGGGTACATCAAGGACCCAAATTTTCAACAGGTTTTTGTTTCGGCCACCCCGTGAAATCTTCCACTTAGCTAGCACATAGTCGCCATTTTCGCGAATCCAAAAACCTCGCTTAGTGATTAGGGCTAGATAGTCGCGGGTGGCAACATGGGCATCATTGTGGCTGTCAAATTTAACCATCGTACTTAGGCCTGGACTGCCAATAGACTTCGGAATTTGGAAACTGGATATAAGTACGACGGTCCTAGACAGAGCCCTCAGCCTCTCTGGGCTGGCAGGGGCGTATCGCAGCCAATTAGGCCCAGTTTCCTTCTCATACATGACAAGGACCTCCAGGTTAGAGAATTTTCTAAGTTCATCTTGCATATTAGGGATCAGGGTGGGTGGGCAAGCAATAAGTGTTGGGCCAGGAGTTCCAGTTACTTTGCCTATATTTTGATTTTCGCATGGGCATGGGATGTGATTCGGAAACCCATGGGAATCTATTTGGACGGGGTTGGTGGGGCAAGCGGTAGCTGTTGAACCGTGGGCAAGATGGGCGCCATCGCCCCCAGTAGAGTAGTCATGATGGAGCTGGACCAGCTGTGCATTTATCTCGATAAGCCCAGCAATCACCGCGGTCTGTAGGAATCCGGTAAGCAATTTGAACCATAACCTAGATGGGGGCTAATTTTAATTATTCGCTATTAGGTAGAACTCACCTTTCCATACCCCATCTCATCCTCAATCATTCCGGCCCGCCACGGACTGCTCTGTTGCCGAATGTACCACCAGATGCAAGATACATGGTGTACAAAAAGTGGCAATTTGATTCCCGGAACTCGTACAAGCACCTTTGGGGTGGTTAGGCTGGGATTATGGCGCATTATCGGACAGATTACTCGACACCACTCAAACTCGTCCCAATGAGCCACGGCAGCCTGCTCTTGTGCTAGACGGATTCTGACCTGGTAAGTTTATGATAACTATATTTTGCATATATTATATAATGTGGGAGGATTAATTGGCCGTATGGAATAAGGAGATTACCTATCCGCAGCCGAAAGCGATTGATTTTCTGGCGAAAAACCATCCTTGGCAGCCACGCTGCCTTGAAGGGGCTGGGTCACGGTAGAGACGAGGTACATATCTTGTGGGATATTCTCACTGGAATTCTGACGCTGCAGCCTTCCTGGGGCGCTTGAAGTAGTCGGTATCGCCAATTTTGCCCGCTTGTGGGTAGCCTTGCTAGGCGCAGCTATCCGCCTCTTTGTTGCGGGCTGTGGGCCAAGATCTTCCTCCTCATCCTCCTCCTCCATCTCTGCCTCCATGGCAGTATTGTCCACGTGACTCCTATCCTCTTCCTGCCGGCCAACCTTGGTATCCTTTTAGCTCAGCCATTCTTCGGGCTGATCAATCTCATCCCACTCCTCCCCATGCTGCCATCCTGGACTGGCCTCATCACTGTCCCCCGCGCCCGACTCCTCCTCATCTATACAATCCGTCATCTCAAAGTCATTATCATCACTATCATCGCAGATAACAGTTGATATATCACTCTCCTCCTCCAGATCCTGATTGTGCTGTTTGTGATCACTAGAATCATTAATATTATCATCATCGTCATCCGAAATATCAATTGTCGGTAGTTTGAACTTGGTAAGGCAGCCTTTATTGTTGGTATCCGTGGAGACTTTGCAATCAGTTGAAGGTCCATTATTACCAGAAGACTTTATGGTTACCAGAGTGGCTAGATTTGACTCGGCATAAAACAGTCGTCGCGTATATGTCCTGGTCGAGCGGCGGTTTCCTGAAGCAGTCAGAGGTCCGGATTCCTCATTACAGGTTGAAGGTGAATAGGACTTGCTTGAGGGTGAGGCCCGAGATCGTAGCGAGCGAGTGGGGGTTGGTACCAGGGCTGGAGGTGAAGGTGAAGTGGCCTGAGAAGAAGGTAATGAGGCCAGGGAGGGCGATGGACCGGTGGGGGAAATAGGTAAAGGGGTTACGAGAGCCTGTGGCATTTTTAAGTGAGATGACACAGTCGGGGTAGAACCTATAATGCTGGCTGGAAGTGTTGGAGCGGTCACGGGAGTGGCCATCAAAGCTGGGTGACTGGCTGTCGAATCAGAGTGAGTCGCGGGAGACGGCGTCGGACTGAGGGTCAGGACAGGGGAGATGATTAAAGGAGCGGGGCAACTGGGTGCAGAAGCCGGAGGGGTAATTGGGAACAAAATAGGAGTGGGAGAGGGAAAGGGGATGGAACTTAGTGTGGAGGAGGGGAAAGCGGGGGAAGCAGCTGGTGGAGGGGGCAGGGTGGGTGAGGATCCGGGTGGGGGGGGGCGGGAAGTATCTCGGCGCACTGGGTTGGCTGGTTGCGGGGTCTGGGGAGTCGGTGGAGCAAAAACAATGGGGGAAGCCGGCTGCGGAGCTAGCGCGGCCAGTGGGGAGCGAGTGGAAGCAGCATAGGGATCCCGAGAAGTATATTCTGCAGTTCCACAAGAAGGCAGAGCAGCACTGCAGGTAGAACTAGGCTGAACCGCAGCCAAAATCGGTCGAATCGCTGGGGAATGACCGGGGGCCGCGGAATTGCCCCGAGGCCTAAGACTTGAATACATGGTATGGACTAAACTTGGCAGACCAAAATATCCGGCTGCCCCCATTCTACTCGATTCTCCAACTGGCTGCCAGGTGTGGGCGGGCACCTGCGGATGAGGTAGTTGTTGGATAACCGGGGATAGCCGTCGTGGTGGGGCAACAGCAGGGGGTATTGGAATTTGCGGCACCATGGTTACAGACAGTGGTGGTGCTGGTGTGGAGGAAGATACTAGGGTGCTACCAACCAGTACTGCAGTCAGATCCGGCAGGAGGCCTGCTGCAGGGCCGTTTCGGTCGGAGTTCTGTTGCGGCAGCCTTTTGAGAAGTAAACTCCATATCAAATTTGGGCTTTCATGGCCAATGGCAAGATCGTAGTAGTTGATGAGGGTCCTCTGATTCCGAACTCGCATGCTCCTACCTACATCAACAAACTCCATTTCCGCTAAATCGAAGTTATGGTTTGGCAGATCGTTTTCGAGATTCGTGAGCAGCCGCTCATAAGATAGAACTTTGTCCGCTGATGGCGGATAGAGGTTGTACCGAAAATAGTTTATGTTGCGCTCTCCCCATGGGATGCGGACTATGGGTATAACATGAGTATCTGGGCAGCGGATGCTCCAGAAATCTTGATCCCTGTTAAAGATGGGAAGGGCCGGGATGACCAAATTATTCTCCTCTGCTTGGGGCTCATTCCGGCAATGAAGAATCCAGTGGACCTGGGATTTCCCATCCAGGTATGCTAAAAGAATGTGATTCTAAAGAGTAATTTCCGACGATAGGACTGTATCATCCGGGTTGGCGGTGAAGAACGCTTCGGAGAGATCTACATCTAGGCCATCCTGGGAGAGATTTTGCCGCAACCGATCAAGCGAGACTGGTACAGGCCCCGGAACGCGGTCTATTTCGGTATTCTCATGGGCGAGATCACGCGCAAAATAAATAAAATGCTGGTATGCCTCTTCCCTCCTGGCTGTAACCCATATTTCCAGCGCTGTGAGGGAGCCTTCTCCTATTTCTGGAGTAACCACAAGAAGATTAGCGAAATTGCATCACATCTGGGTCACATGAGCAGACTCATGGAGATCTAACCTGCAGTCATAGCCCTGCGCGAGTAACTCAATTCCAGGATCAAGCTGAATGCTAAGTATAAAACGAGAGTTGTAACGTGGAAGGAGGTGCAGATGGGGAACCAAGAGGGGAAACGGATAGGAGCCAGAGAGATAAGCGAGGAAAACGAAAGAGTGGCATCTGGGCGGGGGCATTGCCTTCTATATATCCCTTTGTTATGGCTTCCATGGCAAACAATGACTGACATGAAATTGTACAGGTGGTGATTATCATCGGTTGGTATGAAGTTGGCGTTTTCTGGCATTACAGCTTGCCTCACAAATTCAGTGAGTTGATGTGGAGTCGGCAAATCCCGCACGACACCCAACTGCCAAGCCTGTATGCTCTCTCACACGGCGAGAAGAAAATATTCTTGGTTGACAGGGTTAGGGCTAGTGCTGACTAATTGCCAGATTAGATTGGCGGATATCAGATTGAGAAAAACTATCCTTCACTTATTGAGATAGGCGCTTCTCGCGGCTTGTGAGCTATAGTTCCCCTTGCGCTACTTTTAATATACACCCGCTTGGAGGCGGATTCAAGGTATGGAGAGACAGGAATCCCTGTGCGGGCCTATATATTTTAGAGAATATTTTATTCGCACCGCACTATTGCAGTGATCTTGCGAGTCTCTGGCAGAGCCGCATTCGAGGGAGAGCACCTGGCACTTTTTGAACCCCGATATACGGAGGTACAGGGCATAAGTTTTGTAGGTTCTACAAGCGAAGTCTGCCACCCTCAACCCCAGTGTAACCTACAAAGCCTATGCCCTGTACCAACATGAGAAACTTTTGAAAAGCCGCCCACACTTCAACTCCTTTAAGTAAGAGCCAACTGGCGCCGCCCAAAATCAAGGCAAATATTTCCTTCCATCGAAACTAGACCAAGTTCAATTTGCCTGAAATATTATTGCAGGTACTAGGTTAGGGCACTTCCTTGTTGCCTCAAGGGTTGGTATTATTTTGACACGCACGGTATGTGAGAAAGGATAGCATTAAGGTATAGACAGAATGTACTCAAATTAACTTAGTAAGCAATCTCGCACCGGTGCGATGTTGCTTATGTCATCTTATTTTCCCCGGGCCAACACCGGAAATGAGCTGCTCGTAGTTAACCTCATTTGCACTGGATCATAGTAGGTACTGTGCTCTCAAGCGTAGAGTCCGTCTGTTTCTCACCTAGGACGAAAGGACGCTAAGTTAGAGACAATTGCTCAGGACGGGCGCCCAGCGGCACTCCGTTCTGATCTCTACCCAGGACGGGCGGCAGGGCCCCATTGCTGTCTTCGTTCATGTTTCATTTTTGAACCTCATGAGCATCAGGTCTATGTTATGAAGAAGCCAAGAATGCCTTTACTCTAATGTAGAGAAGAAGAGGCCCCACAATCACGCAGAAAATATCTCTAAAAATCAACAAATACTTCCAGAGCCTATAAATTGATGACTGAGGCACGTGCCTCTAGAAGCCAGTAGCTACAAGCGAAGCCGGTCCTTACTCAGGACGGCAGGCATGACCAGGTGTCGGTAAGTACGTAGAGGTGACGGCGGGTACCTAGGGGTGACGGCAGTTACCGCAGGTGGCGGCCGGCATGGGCAGCGCGCCCTTATCCATGAGGGCCGGGCCTACCGGAAGTTACCATTTCCAAAAAGACTGCAGGGCTCACCCGCCGGTCAACCTATAGGACTCCGACTCCGGCATTGCATAAAGACAGACGCGGTCCCCGGCCGTCCTGAACCACCCTGTCGGGGACTGGCAAGACTATTTGACGTCAGGGCCCGGGGGTCTGGACAGGACGATCGGGAACACTGACTAGGTATGTACCATGGGATATATTTACACCGATTTATCTCTAGAGAGAATATACCCACTTTTGATTTCATGGGATCAATTTTAGCATCTACTAGAGGGAGGCGCATGAAATGCTGTTGATAGCATTCATACAGAGTTACCTCTAGTTGCCTGCACCCGCCTGCCATCACCCGGTCTCCCACTTTTCCCATAGTCACTATCAGGGCGAAGCCGTCGTCTATATTCCCACACGGTAATATGACCTATCTTACGGTGCCTGCCGTCCTCCATATTAATTGCCACCGGGTCGTTTAAAGGTCAGTTGTGGACTGTATTTGCTGACCTATCCCATCCGGGTCTCTTGGTAGCCTGCTAACCTGGTTACTAATTACGATAATGTAGTGACTGTTAAAGCCAAAAGATATAAGTTGATAGAGTATCCTGGAGAGAATAGCATGTGTGATGTGATGGCGGGATCCATAAGTGCTATGGAATACTGGTATTACAGAATGTGATCATGTAATATCACTCGATTGGTGAACCAAAAGATTTTATCCTTGTTTCACCACATCCAACATAAGCAATGTAGCATGCCCATTCCAACTCATTTAGAATTCTCCAGTACCATCCATTGAAAACAATAAGTTAAATCAAGAAAACTAAATTCAAAGCTAATAGCAGAAGAAGCAATAGAGGAGAAGGATGTGACCCTCTTACCATACAGTGGTTTCCATGCAAATCTTAAATCCATCTTTGCAAGATGGTCTTATCGCGATCTCTCAGCTTTTCAAAAATATTAAAGCCGGTTATTGCTTGAGTTAGATTTGATATATAGTGTGACATTGCAAAATATGTTACCGACTGGAGAGCATTGTTCCCCAGGGTCGAGTCCATCTGTCTTTTCCATAGGACGGGATCCACGCTGTATTGTCTGCTCTTACCCGGTATCCAGGCGGGACTATATTCCGTCCTAACCAGTGCCCAGGACGTAGAGCCGGGGTCTAAAGTCGTTTTGAGTCATAAGGTCTAATTGTGGCTTGAAAATGAAACGAAACGCCAAGCGCAAGAGAATGGGATGGCCAACACAACAGTGACGAACTTTGTCTTGGTTTACTGCTCGTCTTATGCTCACAAATTATGAGATAAAATTATCAGAACAGAGTGAGCCCTGACCCCTGTGCGAGGAATATGATAATACTTCAGACATATTTACTTCAAGTTAAAGGACACGGTTTGGATAGTGCAAAGTATTAGAAGCTGGGTAAAATGAGAATACAGCATTTTTTGCAGAGGTTCCTTATCGCCTAAGAGATATATTCCCATCTTGGGGGGATATTTACAGTAGGAATATTATATTCACCCACCCTACCAGGACGGACGGGAGTAAAGGAAAACAGGGCACTCGCTTCCGGACAAGAGGGTGGGGAACACTACTGGAGAGAGATTTAGTGTCAGGTTAGTCGCTGAAGATCTGCTCCGGCTAGAATGATAGAAGCGGTAAAGCACTTTGGCATCATTTCTGTTCCAAGCGGGGAACCGAAGTATTCTGTAGCCAGGCACTATACCTCTCTTATAGGCTGGAGAGAGATTAAGTGGGGGGCGTAACATTGGAAGGTGCCTTTCCCTCAAGAGACATATTTAGTAGGTAGGGTAAGACTGTGATACGGTTCCCAGTCGGAGACAAAATTAGTGGGTAGTGTAACACTGCAAGATCTGTTCCCGGTCGGAGAGAGACCTAGTTGATTGCACAAGAATCCAAAGTCTAATCATAGTCGGAAAGGGAATTATTTTGAAGCCCGACACTAAAAGATGTTTTCCCAGGTGGTGAGAGTACTAGTTGGTAACAGAAAAGTCTAAAGTAGGTTCCAAGCCGGGAACAGAATTGGTGGGTAGCTTGACACTGCAAGACCTGTTCCGTGCAGGAGCGATATCTAGTAAATAGCGGGAAAAGGAATTGGTGCAAAGGGCAACACTGTAAGATCCTTCCCCGCTGGAGAGAGTACTATTTGGTAGCAGAAGAGTCTAAAGCAGGTTCCTAGCAGGAAACCGAATTGGTGGGTAGCGCAACACTCCAAACTAGATTCCGACCCATAAACAGAATTCAAGTTGGTGGGTAGCGAGACTCTAAAAGATCTCTTGTGGGCCGGAGAGAGAACTAGTAGATACCGAGACACTCAAAAGTCTTTCCTAGCTGGAAACCGAATTGGTACAAAAGCGTGAATATGCGAGCTCCTTTGCTGGCTGGAGAGAGTACTAATAGGTAGCAGAAAATTCTACAGTAGGTTCGCGGCAGGAAACAGAATTAGTGGGTAGAGCGACACTACAAGATCTGTTTCCGGCTGGAGAGAGAACTGTTGGGTAGTACAACGCTCCAAAGTAGCTTCCCAGCCGGAAACAGAATGCAAGTTGGTGGGTAGCGGGACTGTACTTGATCTGTTGCCGACCAGAGAGAGATCTAGTTGATAGCGGATGACTGCTAAGTCCTTTCCCAGCCAGAGAGAGAATTGCTCGGTAGCGCAACACTGCAAGTTCTGTTCCTGGTCAGAGAGATCTAGTCGACAGCGCACCACTCCAAATTCCTTTCACAGTCAGATTCAGAATTGGTAGGTAGCGCTACACTGCAAGATCTGTTCCCGGTCAGAGAGATATCTTGTTCATACCTTGATGGTCCAAAGTTCTTTCACAGCCAGAGACAGAATTGGTGGGAAGAGCCAGACTGTAAGGTCTCTTCCCGGCGGGATAGCGAAATGGTGGGTAGCGCAGCCATCCAAAGTGCTTTTCCATCCGGAAAGACAATTGGTGGGTGGTGAGACCCGGTAGGATCTATTCCCAGCCGGAGAGGAAACTAGTGGGTACAGCAACAAACCAAAGTAGGTTCCCAGCCGGAAAAGGAATTGGAGCTTAGTGCGGCACTGGAAGATCTGTCCGGGCCCTAGAGACATCTAGGGGATAGCGGGACAAGCCAAAGTCTTTGCCCGCTGGAAAAGGAATTGGTCAGAGCCCGACGCTGAAGGATCTTTTCCCGGCTGGAGCGAGTACTAGTTGGTAGCATAAAATTATTAAGCAGGTTCCTAGCAGGAAACAGAATTGGTGGGTAGAGCAAGACTGAAAGATCCGTTTCCGGCTAGAGAGAGAACTGTTTCGTAGTGCAAGACTCCAAAGTTGCTTGCCAGCTGCAAAAAGAATGCAAGTTGGTGGGCTGCGGGACTATGGGCGATGCGTTCCCGGCCGGGAGAGATCTAGTAGCTAGTGTGACATTCCAAAGTTCTTTCCCAGCCCGAGAGATAATTATTGGGTAATGCGACACTGCAAGATCTCTTACCGGCCAGAGAGATATCTTGTGGATAGAGTCACGTTCCAAAGTACTTTCCCAGCCGGAGACAAAATTGGTGGGTAGCCATATACTGCAACAAGCGTTGCTAGCCTGAGAGATATCTAGTGGATAGCGCGACGTTGCAAACGACTTTCCCAGCCGGGGAGAAACCTGGTGGGTAGCCCGACAATGCAACATGTTTTCCTAGCCTGAGAGATATCTCGTCGATAGCGCGACGCTCTCAAGTCCTTTCCCAGCCAGAGATGAAATTTGTGGGTACAACAACACTGCAAGATAAATTCCTGGCTGGAGAGAGTATAAAGTAGTAGTAGTTTCCCAGCATGAAGCAGAATTTGTCGGTAGCGGGACACTGTAAGATATATATCCGGCCAGAGAGAGAACTTTTGGGTAGTGCAACACTCCAGAGTATGTTCAGAGCAGTAAGCGGAATTGGTGCGTAGCGGGACAATGAAGGAACTGTTCCCGGGCGGAGAGACTTCTAGTTGATAGAGCGACAGTACAAAATCCTTTCCCGGCGTGAGAAAGAGTTATTCCGTACAGGAACACTACAAGATCTCTTCACTGCCAGAGAGCTAACTAGTCCGTGAGTGGAGCCCTCCCAAGTGCTTGTCCAGCCGGAAAAAGAATTGGTGAGCAGCAAGGCCCTGAAGGATCTGTTCCCGGCTGAAAAGAGAACTAGTCGGTAGCGGAAGAGTCCAAAATAGGTTCCCAGCCGGAAAAAGGATTGGTGCTTAGCGTGAGACTGCAAGATCTCTTCCCGGCCTGAGAGAGAAGTGGCGGGTAGCGCAGCCCACCTAAGTCCGTTTCCAGCGGAAAGAGAGTTGGTGCCAGTGAGGAGCAGGAACCTGGAGGATCTATTCCCGGCTGGAGAGAGCACGGGTGGGTAGCACAAGACTCCAAAATAGGTTCGCAGGCGGAAAGAGAATTGGTGCTTGGCAAGACACTGGAAGATCTCTTCCCGGCCGGAAAGAGAACTGGTGGGTAGCGCAGCCCTCCAAAGTCCTTTTCCAGCCGGAAAGAAAATTCGTAAGCAGCAAGAATTATGCAGGATATGTTCCCGGCTGGAGAGAAAACTGGTGGGTAGCGCAACACAACAAAATAGGTTCCCAGGCGGAAATAGAATAGTTGCTTAGCGCGACACTGCAAGATCTCTTCCGGGTCGGAGAGAGAACTGGTGGGTAGCGCCGCCATCCCAACTCCTTTTCCCGCCGGAAAGCGAATTAGTGAGTTGCAAGAACCTGCAGGATCTGTTCCCGGCCGCAGATATCAGGGGTCAGTAGCTCAATACTGCACAATCGGTTCCATGGGGAAACAGAATTGGTGCTTGGCGAGACAATGCAAGATCCCTTCTGGGCCGGAGAGAGAACTGGTCGGGAGCGCAGCCTTCAAAGGTCCTTCTCCGGCCGGAAAGAGAATTGGTGAGTAGCAAGAACCTTCAAGATCTCTTCCACGCTGGAGAGAGACCTTGTGCGTAGCACAACACTCCAAAATACTAGTAGGTTCCCAGGCGGAAACAGAATTGGTGCTTAATGCCATGCTGCAAGCCCTCTGCCCGGCCGGAGAGAGAACTGGTCGGTAGCCCAGCCCACCAAAGCCCTTGTGCGGACAGAAAGAGAATTGGTGAGTAATAAGAACCTGCAGGATCTATTCCCAATTCGAGAGAGGACTTGTGAGGAGCGCAAGACTCCAACATAGGTTCCCAGGCAGAAACAGAATTGGTGCTTAGCGAGACACTCCAAGATATCTTCCCGGCCGGAGAGAGAACTGGTGGGTAGTGCAGCCTTCCAAAGCCGTTTTCCGTACGGAAAGAGAATTGGTGAGTGGCAAAAACCTGCAAGATCTCTTGCCCGCTGGAGAGAGAACTGGTGGGGAGCGCAGCCCTCCAAAGTCATTTTCCAGCCGGAAAGAGAATTGGTGAGTAGCAACAACCTGCAAGATCTCTTCCCGGGTGGAGAGAGAACTGGTGGGTAGCGCAACACTCCACAATAGTTTCCCAGGCGGAAACAGAATTGGTGCTCAGTGCCACACAGCAAGCTCTCTGCCCGGCCGGAGAGAGAACTGGTCGGTAGCCCAGCCAACCAAAGCCCTTTTCCGTAAGGAAAGAGAATTGGTGAGTAATAGGAACCTGCTGGATCTATTCCTGGTTGGAGAGAGGACTGGTGAGGAGCGCAATACTCCAACATTGGTTCCTAGGCGGAGACAGAATTGGTGCAGAGCGAGACACTGCAAGATATCTTCCCGGCTGATCACAGAACTGGTGGCTAGCGGAGCCCTCCAAAGTCCTTTTCCGGCAGAAAACAGAATTGGTGCTTAGCGAGACACTGCAATATCTCTTCCCGGCCGGAGAGAGAACTGGTGGGTAGCGTAGCCCTTCAAAGTCCCTTTCCAGGCGGAAAGAAAATTGGGGAGTAGTCCGAACCTGCAAGATCCCTTCCTGGGTGGAGCGAGAACTGGTGGGTAGCGCAACACTCCACAATAGGTTCCCAGGCGGAAACAGAATTGGTCCTTAGCGAGACACTCGAAGATCTCTTCCCGGCTAGACAGAGAACTGGTGGGTAGCGCATCCCTCCAAAGTCCTTTTCCAGCCGAAAAGACAATTAGTGAGTAGCCAGAGGCGGCAAGATCCCTTCCCAGCTGGAGAGAGAACTAGTGGGTAGCGCAACACTCCACAATAGCTTCCCAGGTGGAAATGGAATTGGTGCTTAGGGACAAACTCGAAGATCGCTTCCCGGCCGGAGAGAGAACTGGTGGGTAGCGCTGCCCTCCAAAGTCATTTTTCCAGCCGGAAAGACAATTGGTGAGTAGCCAGAACCTGCAAGATCCCTTCCCGGCTGGAGAGAGAACTGGTGGGTAGCGCAACACTCCACAATAGTTTCCCAGGCGGAAACAGAATTGGTGCTTAGTGCCACACTGGAAGCGCTCTGCCCGGCCGGAGAGAGAACTGGTCGGTAGCCCAGCCCACCAAAGCCCTTTTCCGTACACAAAGAGAATTGGTGAGTAATAAGAACCTGCAGGATCTATTCCTGGTTGGAGAGAGGACTGGTGAGGAGCGCAATACTCCAACATTGGTTTCCAGGCAGAAACAGAATTGGTGCTTAGCGAGACACTGCAAGATATCTGCCCGGCCGATGAGAGAACTGGCGGGTAGTGGAGCCCTCCAAAGTCCTTTTCCAGCAGAAAACAGAATTGGTGCTTAGCGAGACACTGCAAGATCTCTTCCCGGCCGGAGGGAGAACTGGGGGGTAGAGTAGCCCTTCAAAGGCCTTTTCCAGCTGGAAAGAAACTTGGGGAGTAGTCCGCACCTGCAAGATCCCTTCCCGGCTGGAGAGGGAACTGGTGGGTAGCACAACACGCCACAATAGGTTCCCAGGCGGAAACAGAATTGGTGCTTAGCGAGACACTCACAGATCTCTTCCCGGCCGGAGAGAGAACTGGTGGGTAGCGCATCCCTCCAAAGTCCTTTTCCAGCCGACAAGACAATTGGTGAGTAGCCAGAACCGGCAAGATCCCTTCCCGGCTGGAGAGACAACTAGTGGGTGGTGCAACACTCCACCATCGCTTCCCATGCGGAAACAGAATTGGTGCTTAGCGACACACGCGAGGATCTCTTCCCGGCCGGGGACAGAACTGATGGGTAGCGCTGCCCTCCAAAGTCCTTCTCGAGCCGGAAGGACAATTGGTGAGTTGTCCGAACCTCCAAGATCCCTTCCCGGCTGCCGAGAAAACTGGTGGATAGTGCAACACTCCACAATAGCTTCCCAGGCGGAAACAGAATTCATGCTTAGCGAGCCACTCGAAGATATCTGCCCGGCCGGAGAGAGAACTGTTGGGTAGCGAAGCCCTCCAAAGTCCTTTTCCAGCCAGAAAGACAATTAGTGCGTAGCCAGAACCTGCAAGATCTCTTCCCGGCTGGAGAGGGAACTGGTGGGTAGGGCAACACGCCACAATAGCTTCCCAGAGGGAAACAGAATTGGTGCTTAGCGACACACTGCAAGATCTCTTCCCGGCCGGAGAGAAAACTGATGGCTAGCGCAGCACTCCAAAGTCCTTTTCCAGCCGGAAAGACAATTGGTCAGTAGCCAGAACCTGCAAGATCCCTCCCCGGCTGGAGAGGGAACTGGTGGGTAGCGCAACACTCCACAATAACTTCCCAGGCGGAAAGAGAATTGTTCCTTAGCGACACACTCAAAGATCTCTTCCCAGCCGCAGAGAGAACTGATGGCTAGTGTAGCCCTCCAAAATCCTTTTCCAGCCGGAAAGACAATTGGTGAGTAGCCAGAACCTGCAAGTCCCTTCCCGGCTGGACAGAGAACTTGTGGGTAGCGCAACACTGCACAATACCTTCCCTGGCGGAAACAGAATTGGTCGTTAGCGAGACACTCGAAGATCCCTTCCCGGCCGGAGAGAAAACTGGGAGGTCGCGCAGGTCTCCAACGTGCTTTTCCCGGTGGAAAGAGAATTGGGGTGTAGCCACACCGTCTAGGATATCTTCCCGGCCGGATAGTGATTTTCCCAGTAGCGCTACAGACCAAAGTCTGTTCCCAGCCGGAGTCAAGATTTGTTCGTTGCACCAAACATGCCTACCCACACCCCTTTTTTCTGTCGGTTAGGCCTAACCCAACCCCTTAACAGTGAAAAACAGCCTATAATGGTGGCGTTGCGGTGTTGTGGCGTTGTGGCGGTGTGGCTAAGGCACGTGACGTGGCTTCACGTGAGGTGGCTTGGACTGTGGCTAGTTACTGCTTGGCGTCCCGTGACCTTCCCAATTAGGAAGTAGGATCCCGTTACCGAAATAGGAAGTCGTAGAACACTTCCCCATTAGGTAAGACCTGTATCTCCGCGTTAATTACTGAATCCGGATAATAGTTCCCGGGGCTGAACTGCATGCATGACGCATGCAGTCAGTGCATGCATCATCCATGCAGGTGTCCTCTCACCGACGACTTGGCGCTCTTCGGATGCGTTCAGATACTCGATTTGGACATCCGCCCGGTTCCGGTGGACACAGGGATCTTTCATCGCTCGACCCACACTTCGCTTAGAATACGAGCTCGCCGCTGCACGAAAGTGGAGTCACCACACTATCTCGGGGTGATACATCTCCGACTATCCCACCTACCGAACGGGCCACACACCACCACTTGTGCGCTTTACGCTCCCTGATTTGCTCAGACCGCTCCGCCAGCTCATGTAGACGCGCAGTATGCTCTTAGGAGGTAACTCAGAGTCAGTTGATTGTGTGGACACCTTGACACTTCTCAGGCGAAAAAACAATTGCCACACACATTTTCAACTAAATCGAAAAACGATTGATAATTCCGCCCCTGAGGGCACCGACATCTATATAAGTGCTCGGTCGCTCACCGTACTGAAGAGTCTCCATCCAGAAGACGAAACAAGCATCCCCCAGTTACATTTCAACTACCCGACTTGTCTACGCTCCTCGTCATCAAACATTCTCTTCTTCTGCTTCCCCTTTGTCTACACAGTAGACCCTTACACCTCGCTCGCTGCGCTTGCTTGGTGCCTAACCCTAACCCTAACCCTAACCCTAGCCCACTCAAGATTCAATATTTCTTTATCCCATGCAGTTATCACTGAATTCAATATTACAAGCAGCCCACCTTTGCCCCAGTTGATCAGAACGTCATCATTGATCATTTGGGATGAGGTACTAATGCAACATAAGTCCTGCTTTGATGCAGTCAATTGTAGCTTAAATGACATTTGTCATGTTAGTGACAGTTGTCTCTTTAGTAGAATTCCCACAGTACTAGGTGGGGATTTTGCTCACGTCCTGCCAGTGGTACGGCGAGGCTCAAGGCAGGCAACTGTGCAGGCCTGTATTCACCATAGTTCCATCTCGAACAATCTCCCAGTACTCAGACTAAACACAACTATTAAAATAGCAGCAAATAGCACTAATCAGTTTTTCATTAACTTTCTTAAGAGTCTGGTATGCACTCCTAGCCAGTTTGGCAAGATCCAACTTCCCCAGTTGATTCCCAAGGTTTCTACAATTGATGAACTCTGTCAGGAATTATATCCTCACGCACTATTGCAAGAAGCTGTCACATCTTGTAGTGCGCTTAATGGACGAGCAATCTTGGCATTCAAGAATCACACTATGAATCATTTTAATAACATGCTTCTTGATAGAATTCCAGATACAGAACATCGCTTTGAGGCTGTCAATACTGTACAATACAGCAATGATGCTAATGAAGCAGTACACTATCCCGTGGAATAATTACAAAGCATTAACTTGTCCTCTCTTCCACCTTCATGTCTTAGACTTCATATTGGAGTACCCTTGATTTGGATTAGAAATTTGAGTCCAAAACAAGGAATGTGTAATGGGAGTAGATTGAGGTTGGTAGGGTGGTTAGCATCAGCCGAAACTGTCTCCAAGTGACAATTCTGGGGAGTAAGTTGGATGGAGAAATCTGCCTCTTACCAAGAATTAAGCTTACCACCAGTGAGAAGGATTTACCCTTTATTTTTGAACGCAACCAGTTCCCTGTCCGTGTTTGCTTTGCAATGACAGTAAATAAGTCACAAGCACAGTCCTTAGAGAAGGTTGGTATGGATCTCCGCACTAATGCATTCACCAATAGACAGCTATATCTTGCACTTTCCTGAGTCAGTTTATTGGATAGACTTACTCTATGGCCTTCCAGTGACACTCCAACTGTGACAGAAAATATTGTATACTCAGAAGTACTTCTTTGAAGTAACTTACAAAGAGTTACTAGCTATTGGGACTACTGGCCTAGTTCACAGTGGTATCTTGCCCAAATAACTTCCACTGATCCGTGGAACTGAGTCCAGTACAGCTTGCGGTTAATGGTACATTAATACGAGATCTATTACTTTTGTCAAATCTTTTTGAACTAAGCTGTCGTATTGTTTATCTATCTTTGTATTGATTCCTTTTTGTCTTACAGCGAATAGTGTCAAAGTACTCTTTTTCCATTATAGTATTTTTTCCTCCTATCCTGAGGTTTTTTCACTTGATGGTTTTAATGAGGCTTTCTATATTCTGTTTAGGTCTTTTAAGTTAATTTTATATTTTCTTCTTAATCTATTGATATAATGGGTTTCTCTGGATGTATTATTATTATTCCAGCAATAAAAATTACCGATAAGACCCGTAGGGGCCAAGCGCTGCTACTATAAATGCATTGTGTTCCAAGATAAAAATGCATTTTCACACTAGGAAAAATGCATTTTCCCTCAAGAATAAATTCATTTTTGCTTAAGGTAAAATGCATTTTCTATCAAGAAAAATTCATTTTCACTCCCAAGTAAAATTCATTTTCATATAAGAATAATTCTTTTCTTATTAATACAACTCAATTTCCCCTTTAAGTAAATTAATCTTTACTTTTATAAAATAAATTTACTTTCTGTATCTATACCCTGTATATCACAAAAATTCTATTTGTTTATTCTCTTAAAACAAATAATTTTCTTTTCAGATAACTTAATTTTCTCTTTTACCAATTCCTGCATTTGAGATAATCTAAATATTTCTTCCTTTTTTCCTAGTCACTCTTCTATTTTCTATACTTTAATATAAATTTCTTTCCTATTCTTTCTTTTTCCTTTAGTTTCAATTTCTTACTCATTTATCAATATAATAAATAGTGAAATTTATAGAAACTCCATTTTCACTTCTATCCACTATTAATTCATTATTCATAAACTCTGAAATTCTCAGAAAAACCTAATTTATATGAAAATGGAAATGGAAAACTAGATATTCATTTCTAATCTACCTTCCAAGATCTTTACTTTCAAATCATTAATCAATTCTAGCACTTCTCCTCCTTTTGCCTTGTCCTCCTCTTCTCTAGTACCCTTTGCCTGTTCCAATATATTCTTCTCTTTTGCTAGCCATTCAATCCTAGCTCTCAATTCTTGCACCCTCTCTAACAATATGTCCTTCTCTCTCTGCTTGTTTTCATACTCTACTCTGGAAAATACTGTTTCCTCATCACCTGCTACTTGATAATCTGAATTGACCAATCTCAAATTATGAGTTTTCAGATAAACTGAAAATTCAACCTGTCTCTGATATCTAGCCAGTAGCCCTGTACATATTAATTAGCAAGATTTATCTAGTACTTGAATCTTGTATAGCTTACTCTGATTTCCTTTGAAAGTTTTTAGTCTTTTCCATTCTCTCATTGATTGCTCTCCTCTATCAGCAAGCTTTTCTGATATATTTTCTTTTATCCTCCATGTCTGGTTAAGATTAAGAGCATCAGGTACCACTAACTCAGAAATCTATACAAAATATTAACTTTTGATTATAATAGCAATTAAAATAAAGATAAACATACCATCTGATGTAATAAAGATTCTGGGTATATATGATTAGATGTTGGAGAAAGGTATGGCTTAGATTGAAAATCTGAAAAATAATGTTAGAATAGTAGCTAAAAATCAAGGAAGAAAAGCTTCCCACATTATTACCTTTAAGCTGAGAATTCTGATTTTCATTACTTCCAGCTTCTTGAGAGGCAATTATTGTAGAGTTTAGCAACTGATTGTTATCTAAATACTGCATTAAATCTTCTGATCCAGGGGTGGAAGATTGTTTAGTAGCTTCTGCAGGATTCTCCTTTTTTTATTAGTTTAACATAGCTGTACTCTTGTAAAAACAAAGAAAAACAAAAAATATAGATACCTTACCTCTAATCCTTTTCCACTAGAACTAGCTCCATCTGAATCTTTTATCTCCTGAGCAGAAATCAAAAATGAAAATTTAAAAAATCTTTTCCTCAGAGCCATTGCATCCCTGATATATCCCTATAGTATTAAATTAGCAAATTAATTTCTCTCCTCAATATAGATATTATTTTTCTAAGAAAATCAATTACTAACCTCTATACCACTCCACTCAATACTAGTTATATGAAGCAGATTTGAAGCCACTCCTTGTTTCAAATAATTATAATCCTTGATCTTGATACTAGTTAAAGCTATTCCTCTATGCCCAGTAGCCATAAATCTGCTAAATGATAACCACCATTTGATCCAGTCATCTCTATGTATTTCATCCTCAATAAACATAATAGAGAAATCATTATTCCTCCCATCATGAAGAAAATCATAGTTATTGTTTATAACTATTCCAATTTGATCATCTATACTGTATATATTAATATATAATTTATAAAGTTTTCCTGAAATGACATTTACTTACAAACAAATTTGCTTAAAAATCTTTTTATCATGAAAATCTTTTTTTTCTCCCAGTTCCTATAGTTGTTTTGAATAGGTTCTATGGTACATTGTTCAATATCAGAGATAGTATTGAGTAGTGGAAACTTAGATTTTTGTGTAGGCATAATGAAGGTTATAATATAGGGTAACAATAGAATAGAGGTCAGGATAAATAGAGTAATAGCAAAATGGCAACTTTTTTTTAAAAAAGGGAGGTGATAGTTAGATTCAGGAAGGGAGGGATATAGGATAATTTATAATTTTTGTAGCTACCAAGCAGTATATACCCTCATCTATTATATATGATATGTGATATCATATATTACATATTACATTTTATTTTATTATCTATTTATATTTCCAAAATAGGAATAAAGTTTTATTATGTTTATTAATTATAAAACAATTAGGTTAATTTACTTTAAGTGAGTTTTATTCTGTATATAAAGAAGCTCTATCTCCCTTTCCTCTCTTTTCTTATGTTGCATTCTATAGTTTTCTTTTCCTCCTTATTTATCTCTTATTACTCTCAATACTCCAACACTTTCCATGTCTTCTGATAATAGTCCTACTAGTAGTCCTTCCTCCAACAGAATTCTAGCTCTTGTAGAGAAAGTGGAGGCCAAGAATATTCAAACACATCTGTGTCTCAATCTTCAACTGCTGGTACTCTTGTTTCAATTATTCCAACTACTCAATATAGAGATAGGCTAGAACTTAGAGAGGTAAAATACACTTGAATTATTCTATCATATATTCTATTTACTAATATTATGTATAAATATCTAGGTTAATCAAGACAATAGAAAGAGTGGTATGGAAACTACACTTAAAGATACCAGAAGTGACATAGTTGGTAATGCTTACCCTAATTTAAATTCAGAGTTAACTGAATTTAATTACTAATCCAGAGTTTTATAGAAATGGCTTCTACTACAGTCAATAAGACTGAGCAAGAGCTTGAAATTGCTAGATTGAAGTATCAACTTGCAACTTTCTAGTTATAATCAGCAGTTCAAGGAAAATACATTTTTCAATTTTCTGATCTTTGGACAGATATTTGCACTACCATTACTGCTGTAAGTATATAAACTTGATTTTTTCACCCTTTTCATTTCTCATCTCTCAACTACTTTCATTATTTCACTTTTCAAATGATTTACCCTTTTTCTATTTTCCTTAGTTTTATTCTTCTTAATACTATTTCACTTTTTTTAACATTTTTTAATTTTTTTAATTTTTTTAATTTTTTTAATTTTTTTAATTTTTTTAATTTTTTTAATTTTTTTAATTTTTTTAATTTTTTTAATTTTTTTAATTTTTTTAATTTTTTT
>Ga0307507_10002383_pt1 | contig 39707 bp, 43 predicted proteins | sample 7_EM_MG_FD_207223 | JGI IMG/M metagenome (GOLD analysis project Ga0307507, IMG submission 207223) | Populus trichocarpa ectomycorrhiza microbial communities from riparian zone in the Pacific Northwest, United States - 7_EM | ecosystem: Host-associated > Plants > Roots > Unclassified | place...
CTAGGCGAGTACATCACGGACACGAGAACCGGGTTCCCCCCGGACATGCTACCCGACCGATTTAGCCCCCCCTCCACTCCCTCTCCCACACCTAGATAATTGGTTTTCCCGCGAAGGTTTTATTTTTGATCTTTTGTTTTGTGGTTGACTAGTTATTGTATTTTTCCTTACATAGCCCACCCCGCCAAAGAGCGCAGATACGAGAAGTAGTTCTAGCGTTGTAATTTCCTTATATTTTGATTCCGTAGGGAACGACGGGCAAACGGTTTCTGCCCCAAGTATTTTCAGCTAACGCCGCGGACGGGAACTATGGTTTCTTTTGTTTTTTGTTTTGATTTATAGGTTTTGTTCTTTCCATAGCTAGCGCTGCACCAAGGTTCTTGTACCTAGAAACAATGAACGCATGATAAAAAAAAAAAAAAAAAAACAAAGAACACGAGATTTGGCTAAGGGCTTAGGTGCTTTCCTCTTGTATTACACGCCCCCCCCCCACCCGGAACGAACATTCCCGCGCCAGATCTCATGAAAAAAGCCTACCAAGCCCTCCGGACCTGCGCTAGGAACATGCTCATTCATGACTGGGTCACTGACGACCCCATGCCCCCGCACTACGAATACCCCCCCTCCCTCTCCCGACATCCCTTCATGGGGCTGGGGAAGTTTGTGGCGGGGAGAATCCATCAGATGCGATCAGCAAAAAACTACCTGGCCGCCCACCCCTCGTGGTTCGACGAGAACCCTGACCCAACCTGTCCACGGTGCGGGACTGGACACGAGTTCTTCCAACATGCCATCCTCACCTGCCCTGCCCGCACCCGGGTCCGAGGCCTCCTGCTGAAAGAAGCCTCCTCCCTGGCGCATGACGCAACAAAATGGTCTGATCCCCTCCTCATACGAGCACTAGGCCAGTACATCACAGACACGAAAACCGCTTTTCCCCCGGACATGCTCCCCGACCACTACTCCCCCCCCTTTGCTTCCCCTACCCAAGATATAAGAAAAGCATCGTTCCTCGCGCGGCTTTTTGAATCCAGCTTCCTTCGTTGTGGTTGACTGGATGTTTTTACATTCCTTTGTATGCCTTTCCTTGCAAAAAATGCGTAAATGAGAAGTAGTTTAGCGTTGTAATCTCCTTATATTTTTTGTTTCCATAGGAAACGACGGGCAAACGGTTTTGGCCCAAGTACTTTCAGTAAAAACGCGGTGGACCGGGAAGATATTTTCTTTTGTTGTTTGTTTTATTTTATAGGTTTTGTTTTTTCCATAGCTAGCGCTGCACGAAGCTCCTTGTACCTAAGAACAATGAACGCATGATAAAACAGAAAACAAAAGAAAAAAAAAGACACAAGATTTGGGTTCTTCACGCAACCATCTAGATTCTTTCATTTACCATACTTTCAATACAAACATCTTTATCTTTCATACTTCCAAGAACCAAGACACGACTATCTTGGATGAGCCTAGCGATCGACGTTGCTCGATAGGAGTAACCGGACTTAGCTATCGCAACAGCTATTGGGCTAAGAAGGAGTGATCGTTAGAAAACTATCACTTACCTGCTGCAAGTATCAACCAAAGGAGAGCGGATTGTAAAAAAGACGATGAAACAATCCCAAACAAAAGAATGATCCTGAACTCGCTTACAAGAGCGAGATACTGAAGCAAGATTGACCTTAGTGATGCCTACTTTCAGTCCAGGGTAGAACCCAAGGATGTTGATAAGAACGGTTTCAAATCACCTTTTGGATGTTTTGTCAGCAAAGTCATGCTACAAGGAGACATGAATAGACCAGGAAGATTTATGCGAATAATGTCTGATTTATTTGCTGACTAGCTAGGACAATTCATGTTGGTTTATATTGACGATATTCTCATATCTTCTTATACAGAACAAGACCAGCTGAAACAGATCGCAAGGTGTGAGATAAACTAAAACAAGCCCAGTTTTACGCTAGCAGAAAGAAGTCGGAATTCTTTGCCTCCAGCATGGACGTTTTAGGACATATTATTGATAATCAGGGGTTAAGAGCTTTACCTGAGAAGACCGCCATAATTGAAGCATGGACTACTCCAAAGAACCAGAAACAATTACAGATATATCTCGGAATTGTCAGTTATATTAGCCAATTTATACCACACTTGGCGTCGATCACAGCACCCCTGACCTCGCTTACTGGAACAGAAGAGTCTGTGTAGACTGCAACACATGATCTCGCCATGGATAATGTTAAGCGAGCTGCAACACACAACCAGATCATGAAACCGATCGGCCATGATTCAGCATTACAAATATGGCTGATAACCGACCCCTTTGATACACGAGTTGGTACTTAAGTAAAACAAGGGGAAACAGCGGATACAGCCAGACCGGCAGCACTCCAGAGTAGAAAGTTCTCTAACGCCCAGATGAACTATGGCACTACAGACAAGGAAGTATTGGCGATAGTTGACGCCCTTACAGCATTCTATCACCTCCTGGCAGGAAACGAATTCACAATAATCACTGATCACCAGCTCCTGATGTACCTAAAGACAAGCCGAAGACCAACAAAGTAGCAGCTTAGGTGGTAAGGAAACATACGACAGTTTAGTACAAAATTCATATACAGGCCAGGACAATGAACCTATTTAGCTGACGCTTTATCAGGTCTTTACACAGAAGACAAACACTATCCCCTTACTGTACCAGACCCTACTCAAGAAGATTCAGAGAATGACACCCCACCTCTTACCCACTTTACCGAATCCGATCCAGGAGACATGTCTCGATTCGAAGTCCTGGAGGTTAACTCCAACCATAACCATTCGGACTGCAGCAGCAAGTGCAGTATCCATCGTGCAGCACTTGATCGCAGCCCTCACGGACACAAGGACCCTATCACCACATGGCGTGACAATAGCAGCATTAGCAGCGGCCGGAGTGATGAGGAAATCACACATTCAGCACAACATTGGTGAGATTGTTTCGTGCGAATGTGCCCCGTCCATGAAGATGATCAGATTATGAACAACATCTATGCACGCAAGTTGAAAAGCAGTCCCCCACTCGATAACCCCCAGCAAGGAGAAATGCAAGAACCTATGGATCCGGAGATTGATGAGGAAACGATTGACTCCCCTCGACCACGACCAGACCTGTCAAAGATCAAAAGAAGACTAAATGAAGCCCTAGGCTGCACGACTACAGATTTCACCTGCGAAAGCCCTGAGTGCCCGGTGCACCAGGCCCTCAGTCCCTCACCTACCAAGCACCTTTATGGAGGACTGCTTGCCTCCCACAAGGTTATGCCCGTCATTGAACCACCAACGCTACCCTACCACGACAGAAACCTCTACCAGGTATACAACGATATTGCAGAAGTGGAAGAAAACGAGGTTACCAGGTGGGAAAGAATTGTGGATGAGAGAGATGTGGTTCAAGCTATGAACGAGATGGAGACTATATGGAGGAACCACATGATGCAAGGATACAGGAACGATCCTGTATACCAACTGGGTCAAGATTCTAGCAACACCTCCCGAGATGGAAAAATGCAACACTACCGTATCCGGCATGGCCTACTCTATGCCACCACTAGAGGAGCAGAGTACTGCCTCTACATAGCAAAGGAACACGGGCTCAATGGGGACACACCCAGGGAACTAGAGATTTGCGAGATCCATACCGAGGGGCACCACAGGGTAGATAGGAACCTCGGGGTTGCATCCGAATATATTTACTGGCCGGAAATGTGCAACGATTTCAGGAATCCTGTTGGGCAATGCGAGCTATGCCAGGCCAACAAAGAACCAAACACTCTACCAACCCGTGATGCCCAAAGCCTGCCTTTCCCCTCAGAGATAGTTTCAAGCAATACTATTGATTTTATTGGTCCCTTTACCAAATTGAAAGGCCAGGATTCAGTCCTGGTAGTCGTGGATAGAGCACTGAGATTCAGCTGGCTGATCCCAACATCGGTTACTGCAACAGCAGTTCAAACTACTGAGCTGCGCTGGCACCATATTGTTACGCCTCATGGAATACTTACCTCGATTGTCACTGATGCTGATCCACGATGCACCTCTAAGTTCTGGACGCAGACACTTAAGAGCATTGGGATTGAACACATTATGGCTGCCCCCAGCCATCACCAAACGAATGGGCAGGCTGAACGAAGGATCCGGGAGCTCAAAACTGCCCTGAGAACCATCACCAACCTCTGCCAAACCAATTGGCTCACCTCCCTCCCAGAAGTTGTAGCATATTCTAACGCTGGCCACTGTGATACTATCAAGATGTCCTCTTCCAAAGCAGGGTATGGTCGAGACTATCCCCTCTTAGACACCTAACGAGTCTGCTGTTCCCCGGTTCCGGCCTCTGACTATTATTACAACAAACACCAGGAATCAGGAATGCAGCGTACCAAGCTCTGAAGGTAGCAAGCGTTAGATCTACTAAGACTGGCGCTTAGAGAAGGGACACTATTAAGGCTATTGAGATTGGGGGGACGTTAATGATATTTGGTAACCAGTTTGCGACGGAATCTGGCAGGACCAGGAAGTTATAACCACGATGGAGAGCTCCCTTTGTTGTCATTGAATTTGCTAAACATACCCAGAACAACACAGTTAGTATGGATTTGAGGATATATCGACGGCACAGAGAAGTATTGCACTGCTCGGTTGTCAAACTCTACCAGCCTAACGATGATGAGCGATTCCCGGGAAGAGCCCTAACCAAACCCGCGCCTATCCTAATTGATATTGATAAGGAATGGGAGGTTGAGACCATTCTTGACCATAGGACGAGACATGGCAGAGGACAATTGGGGGTGAAATGGAAAGGGTACCCCAATAGCGAGAATAGTTGGGAGCCAGTGGAAGGACTAGAGAACGCGGAGGACCTGGTTCAGGGCTGGTGGACTGACAACGTGCCAGGGGAGGAATTTCCTACGGTTTTTTCCGGTTATATTACCCTTTGTTTTAGTGCTACTAAGGAAGGTTATGAGCAGCACTCTGAGGAGCTGACGGTGGACTTGGGTTTCTGCGAACCCCATTTGGACATGGACTATGATAGCGAGGAGATGCCTATATGACAGCCCTCAACCTTGACCACGGCCTCTTGAGAGAGGCCCTAGTGGAAGATATCAGTCTCTTCGCTCGCGCCTTTCCGCCAGTGAAAGATCGGGTCACCCATATTAAGGAAGCACCACCACCCAGATCATGTTTTGGAACTCACCTGTCACGTGAGGATGCTAGTTAAAGATTCGGCTAGGAAATCCCTGAACTCTAATCTGCGTTGGATTGCGGAGCTCGCCGGTAGTAGAAACATTGTCCAATCTCTGCGTAGGTCATGGTTCCCATAAATCTCCTGTCAGCCTCGGACCAACTTATTTTGACAGAGTCTGCAGCGTCCACCTATTGCCCACAGGCAGGAACAATCAAAATCGTTCCCCGAACAGGAGCCTCTAAGGCAGGACATCCGTTCCTCGACCATCCCAGGTGTGTTAGCGACCCGGACTGGTGAATCGCATAGGGTGTGTTGACAAGCCAGAGGATGCAAAATCTTGTCGGCGTGGTTAGAGGGCAGCGCTTTAAGGAGGAAATTGGATGCCCATGTTATCTGATTGAGGGGACTGCTCAGGGTACCGTCAGGCCATGTCAAGAGCCCCAAAAAGCTCTCCCTCTGCGAGAGGTCATGTTTCTTAATAGCAATAATGACATTCAATCGTGCCTCCTTGCAAACCATGGCCAAGATCACGGCCATCTATTAGTCGTCGCATCAGGCGCAAGAATTGAGCGAACAGAGCGTATAAACCCAAGCCTCCCAAGGGCGGATAGCCGGTTCTCAGTCACAACTTTCGGGAGGATATCATGGGGATTATGCAGGCCGATGAGGATTACGATGAGGATGAGTCAGAGGAGGAATGGCAAGAGGCCAAGAGTGCTGGAGAACGGTAGGCGCCTCTTTACGGGGGGGCGAGGGCTTTGGACGAGATAAGTATCGACAGCTAACCTGAACATGAAGATCAAAGCACGAGGGCGAATTGACGACCTAGGACTAGGAATTGTGAGCCCCGGGCCCCTCGAGACGATGGAGGGTTGCCCCACGAAAGATCGAGCTCACCGCGAGCCATAATATGTTCTCTCCGCTCTGTCAGAGGTCGGCCGCAAGGACTGCTGCACCATCTACCGAAATGAAACTCCAAGACCTGCCTAGGGTTCTAGCGTAAATGCCTTCGATGCCAGACTACTTTAGACATACTTGGCGTGAAGCTGTGCTGCGGTCGGGCGTTGATGGCGGCCAGGAGACCACTCATGCTAGCCAACCCGGATTGAGCGATGAACATCCCGGCGCCCCTGCTGTTGCTCCAAGTGATGCGCACGTTGACCCAACTCCAGTGAGACCGACTGAACAGGAAGCTCGCACACTGGAACAGGCAGCCGTGCCGCCTTCAGAACATGATAGAGCCCAGGACAGCCCTTCTACCAGCCTGCCCGTAATCCACGACAAATGTTGAGCCTCGCCGGCAATTGCTCCGGTTGATGCGCAGGTTCACACAATTTTAGTGCGAGCCACATAACCAGCAGCTCGCATAACTGAACAGCCGCCCACCACGCTTCCTGCCCCGACAGAACCTGCAGCCCCCGTGATACCCCTCGCGCCCAGGGCTTCTTCAACGTGCAGTTTGAGTAGTAGCCCAAACAGGAGCAAATCCCTATTGCCCAAAGCGGGCTGGTCAAAAGGACGTGTGGCTTGAGAAACATAATTTGCGATTTCCTAGTTTCTCAGTTATTTCTTTTTCTCTTTTTCTTTTTGCAATAGATCTTATTTCGCTTTACTCAGAATACTCAGTTTGTGGTTCATTAGCTGATATTTGATAGCAAACATATCATCGGGCGCCCTTGCTCCAGCTTCTCATATCCTCTATAGCTAGTCCTTGCGGCTCCTTGCTTTAAGATTCATATTGTCTTTTCCTTGATCAAGCATACCAGGGATTCTGTCCCTAACTGGGGTGGCGTCGGTGGACAAAACTAGTCAAATACATAAATGCATGGTGTGAATACAGAATTCTAGATGTTTAGTGAAGTTGATTCGACGATAGGAGATCAGGTTGGCTAAAGCTAATCCTCGTTAGGCAGGGCAATTCTCTTGCTAGAATTAGTGTCGCTAACCAATACTCGTTGTGGCAAGATTTTGCTTACCCTCTTACATTAGCAATGCCCATTTCGTCGAATCTCTTCAAAAAGGGTTGGGATGCCCATGATACCTGAGAAAGTCGCTAGCATGGCATGAATACAGAGTGCCACACATTCAGTGATGTTAATTCAACGTTACGCGATGAGGTTCGATAACCCTAATCTGCCTCAGGGGTGGTAAGTGTCTTGCTACAATTAGCACTAGTTTCTTGTCTTACCATTCCCAACTGTAAGCCTTCCTGGCAATCCCTCTGTTATCTCGAATACCCATCGCCATATTAATACTATTCCATGGAGTGAGATACCCCATGCCAGTAAAGTTCGTTCATGGTGTAACTTCTAGCCCAATGATAATTGGAACCTGTTCCAACCTTTTTACACGTGCCCTGGGTATATCATACATATTTCGCTTTATGCCATTCTAGTCTGGGTGTTTCCCTATTGTGGGCGATTGACCAGGCCCAGACCAGGATGCATCTCTTGATCTGACTGATACTAGAGTCCAGTCTGACATCCGCTGGCCAGGAATATTTTATGGGACCAACCAGGAGTTCGAAGACGCCATACAGAGGATGACCACAGATTTGATACTCCAGTTTCCCTGTTGCAAGGGACTTGGAAACCATGCGCTGAAAGGTAATAGCACAAGAAGGACAACTACTATTGATACAGGCATGGGACGCCTGGTTGATGCAAGATTTTCTATTGTAAGATAGGCCTGCCATGCTTTCTTTATTCCGGAGAGGTTCGTGAGCTAAGTCTGAACAGATCTCTCTAACATTGAAACCACAATCACCCAATGGGGTACTTTTTCCTACACACTATTCGCAACAGTTCGGAAGAAGAAGAATAGGAAGCCTAGTTGCTCCTGGAACCTCCATTTTGCCCTTTCCATTTCACCCTGTTTTCTCTGTCCATTCTGATGACATTCGTGGCACGACCCATCTACTATCTGCTCTGGGTAGGGTATTTGGCCAAGAAGATATCTGACCGAGTCTATGATATTACGATGGAAGAATGCAAACTTGAATTGTAGTGCTGAAAGCGTCCTTTAAATCATCCTAGAAATGAGCCCTATCGATTCAAGGATGAGATATACCTCTCCAGCATAGACGGGCAGGGATAGCACCTAAGTCTCATATACCAAGACAATTTGAAACTCTGCCCTTGGTGTTTGACTGAATTAACTTACATTCACGGAACCAAGAAGCAAGTTTAAACTCTGGTGGACCAGGTAATTAAGCATAGGCAGGGCTGAGCAAATTCAGGTCTTCCTCCACATACACCTCGAGCTTCGCACTGGCTTTACCGCCATCTGAATAATGCCTCCATTCAACTGTGACCTATGTGTTGTTCTTGAGTACTCCCGTATCCGAGGTATACTTAACTTGACCTTAATTATCAATTACATCAACTTCATTTGCAGCTTGAGAACCAACAGGATGAGATTACTAGTCTGAAATTAGGATGCGCATGTAGTTCATTGTATTCAATATGACCAGCTCTAGGGCCGCCAGGGTGGTGTGCTGGAGTATTTCACATTTTTGAAGCAAGTATGATATCCAGATTTGCAGGTCTCCATCGGAGTTGGGTCTTGTATGCGTCAGGATCGATCAATCATCAGGAAAATGTCGGAACTTGGTCCAAGGTGGTCCTGAACGCACCTGGTCCACCAACTGGACTTGTGGTCCCCGTGCTCCACCTGGTCCATTTAGATCCATTCTGATCCACACTTTTTGAAATTTTACGGAAAATCTGTACCAGGGTGGATCAGTGTGGACCAGGAGGACCAGGTGGACCATAACCCCCCTTGGTGGACCAGGACTGGTTTTACATTAGGCTGATGATCCTCGAGCAGACAACGAACCTTGGATCATGATAGTCTTAGAGTTCAGCTCTGTTCCTTTAAAGAGTCATCCATATATGTGGAGAATTAGTGCAAGGTTCTGTTCAAAGGCGTCTTACCCCTTCTGGGTTGCATGCTGGGCCTGACGCCCGAACAACTGCTAGCCCAGGAATAGTTTTACTTATAGGTGTCGCGTCATGCCCCTTGGTCAGCTGTTTAATATAATACTTTCGACTTGAAATTGGGAATTAGCGAAAAAGTGATGGACGCCTGATTTCTCAATTCTTGATTCATCTTTAATTCAACAGACACAATTGATGATGGTTTCAATTCCGCTTCAACATCGCAGTGTTTTAAATATAGGGTGGATTCATTAGTGCGGAATGAAGCATGCTCCTTGTAGAATGAACAACTCAACACCCCATATCCCGCGAGTATACCCACCCTCCCACCCTCACCCCATACCCCGTCGTGGGCCGGGGAAAATTCGTGGCAGGAAAGATACACCAGATGCGTGCCGGACAAGGGTACCCGGCTGCCCATCGCTCCTGGTTTGAGGAAGACAGGCTGGAACCTGACAAAGGTGCTATCAAGATGATGACACATTCGGCAGCACACCATCCTAAAAGACACGGCCCGCTCCCGTGACAAAGAGGTCCTCCTGAAAGAGATCACATCCATCGCCCCCGGTTCACCACTGTGGTCGGACAATACTCTCTTTCAAGTCTTGAGCCAATACATGCTCGACACAAGAACTGGGTTCTGCTCCGAGATGCTCCCCTACTTCTCTCCATCTTCTCAAGATGACAAACTCTCTCCTTACCAAGAATAGTTGAAGATTTTCGCTCTACACTTGTTTTCTGCCCACCACAACTCCCCAAAAACAACCTGACGACAGAGAGAAATGATCTTAGTTTTCGTTGTTATTTGTCCCTTTATATGTATCTGTTATGTAAGAAGCCAGGCAAACCGTTTTCGCCGTAAGCTTTCAGATTCTGGAGGATTTAGCTAGAAGGTTTCTTTTGTTTTATCTTATGATTTATGGATTATGTTCTTTCCATAGCTAGCGCTGCACAAAGCTTCTTGTATCTTAAAAGAGTGAAAGTATGACAAAAAAGGAAAAAAAAAAAAAAGGTGCAAAAAGAAATACTGTAGAAGCAAGCTCATACGAACACTATACTCTGAAGCCACGAGATATTGACTCACCCAATATCCACAATATCAACTGTATTCCAACCATCAGAGTGGGCCCAAGAGCACTATTTATGTAGACCAGAGTTCAATGGACATGGGAGAAAATATCATCAGTGAACAGTAAGTCCAGATGGAAAATCACTCAAATAAGGCAGGCCAAAGCCCCTGGGTATACCCATGAACTTCCTTCCAACCTAGTCTAGTGACAAATTGACATCGGTCATACTAATCCAGAGAATAGATCCAAAACCGATGATTCAAGGGATTATGGGACTAGGACCGCGTGGAAAGAATGCTCCATATGCCCGATCGGCCTGCTTGGTGAACGATCCAATTCTGGCAACGAACTTTGTCTCAGGGCCCACAGTGGTGAGCTTTGGTGACTTTGACTTCCTGCCAATCACTGAAGGCAGGTAGAGATTACCTACTCCCTCCAAACAACATAGAACACCGTCGGCAGAGTATACTGACTCTCGGAGTGAAGATATCATGAAGAAAGTCAGGCATATCGTTAAAGACCGTGTGAGGGAGTTGAGTGATACTGGAAAGACTAATGGCGAACCCCAGGGTTAGCTGGGAGTGCCCATTGCAGAGGTCGTTAGTCCCGGGATTTTACTATGAACAGATATCACATCCAAGAGGCGTCTTGCAATAGCTCTACTAAAGGGGGCCGGGTTTCTCAAAAGGTTACTCATGGCCACCCTCCTCGAGCTCGGCCTGGGAACCACCAACAGCCACTCCCTGCCCAGCCGCCTCCAGGTGTGCATAATAAGCACGCTAACGAATCATACCTCAGTGACCAGTTGCTCAGCTTGCTTGGTGTCGTGTCGCTTAATATTATCTAAATAGAGACATTTACTAATCGGTATGAGAGTGACCGTGACATAGCAGAGATCACAATATACCTGGCACTAGTCTTAAATGAAATCAAATATTACAATAAATTTGAGAACTGTTGAGAAATTGGGTCCGGAGGGGTGATGCAGTCTTGAATACCTAATTCGTCACAGGGTGTGCAGAGTATGGGATAGCTAACCTAAGAGTGGTAACAGCGAAGAGCGGTGCTATCAGGAAAGTGTCAAGCAAATGGGAAAGAGAGGCTAATAGTGTCAAGAGTTTGGGGGTCACCTATGACGAATAAATCTCGAAAATGAGATAGCCATGGCAACCCCGTTGAGAGAGCAATTACAGAGATGTTTAAAGAACACCGGGGAAGATCAGGGTAAAAGCACGGCTAGGACTGATCATCCGCAAGTAACGGGTAACGTATACTAGCTCACCAGGGGAGGCCTTGATTAGTAAAATTGTCTCGAGGTGAGAGTCTAGGATCAGAAGGTACAAGAATGAGAGAGAGGGAAATCAGAGACTGGCAGTTTAGCAGGGGTTAGTATGGGGCAGGTTCTGCACAGTGAAGATGAAGGGGAATGACATCAGGAGCGGACTATAACATAGCGGACTCGCACTCATGCCATGAGAACGGAACACTTTACCGATATTGGCTATTGACTCAGCTTATGGTCTAGTAGGCGATGAGCATCTGCCCCAGACGACGCTCATGACGCCAAGAATAGCTTTTCCTGATAATGTACTCCTAGTTTATTATATATATCAGTAGCGATCATTAACCTTTTTAATTTGATTACTGGTTTTGTTACTTATATCCTGCCACTTTTGTCTCTCGGGTTTAGGACTTAGTTGTTCACCCTTCCACGGTAGTGGAGGTTACCATTCTGACTTGAACAGCCTGCTTGGTTATAATCGATTTGTATATGAAGAGAGGTCAAAATCCCTTGCGAATAAGAACCACCAGCCTCACAGGCGCACTCCTCTTTAATATGATATAAGTTGAAACGTTAGTCTCGCTCTCACTTATCCCTTGCCTATCTCCCTTGGGATTGGATCGATGCTTCTTGTCTTTGTCCTTCTATAGCCACTAATCTCCCCTTGAAATCTTGAGATACTTAAGAGCAGGTTATATTTTTGACTAAGAGGTAAAAAGAGGCTTGCTCGTCAGTAGAGGACTAATAATGGGTAGTTAATCTGGCAGTACTGGTACCTCTCCTTATTCATTACATGCCTCAGGGCACGCGGCCACAGATATCTGCTCACCTTAGATTGCCACCTTTTCCTCCCAACAGACAATCAAGAACAATTTTCCAAACCTCTTTCAGTCCTCATAAGATTCACAGGTAATTCCAAGCCTGCAGTTCCACCATTGAAGGCAGCCTATGCGACAGCTCCTCAACCACCTTCAGCCCAAGGATAGTGCCAAGACTGCTGAGAATCCGAATCTAGCTGTAAATGCTAGGATAGAACCCTCAAAATTCCCAAGACCAAGAAGAAATCAAGAACCAATAACCGCTAACCCTGCATGCAAGCCCTGACCAAGAACCATTATATCTGAACGGAGTACCCACCCCACACAGAGACCGACGCCCAGGCCATGACCAAGATAACTATGACCAAGCAGGGGGAATCCCTGCATCATCTCCAAGGCCGGTCCACTTCTCAGACTCAAGTTCAAGACAGTGCTACTATTGCTTCTTGGTAGCTCTCTATGACCAAACGGCCGCCAGCCCTAATATGAGCAGCACCAGGGCTGTGCAGCACCCCCACCTGAGAGGACAAGCCGCCAGCTATAGCCAGCACAATTGTGCAGTACTGGGGAAATGCAAGACTGGGGCCTATTGGGAATCATAGTAATACTTGAATACTGTTTGGGCATACAGATCCAGGTAGGGAATCCAAGATACATACCCTGAATACTTGCACTACTATAACCTATATTTTTCAAAATAGCCGGTGAAAAAATTCACACAACAGGATAAAAGGCCACAAGTGAAAGTGGTCAATGAGCTTAAGGGGAAACTCAAACGATATCTCTTACCTTCTACATTGACTGAAAACTATCTGTTGGTGGCAGGTCACCATGGGGCGAACTGCTAACATGAGCAAAAAAAGTACCTTAGGTTAAATCCGTCGGGGTTCCGCCCTGACTCAAGCGACGTCGCTTCTCCGTTCCCTACGCCCTGTGCGCCCTGAATTTAGTTGTAACACCCTCTATCTCCTGACGCGACTTCGTGTTGTACTGACACCCAGTCTACACCTTAGCTTCGGTTCTCTTCACTTGCTTCTCATAATAGTGCCAGCTTCACATTGCCCCTTCCGCGCGCCCTGACATATTTCTCCTGCTATCTCTAACGTCGGCCCGCGGCCCCGTTCCCAATCTTACGTGTATAGGGGAAACTAGCTAGTACTCTTTATTTTCTAGGCAATTGCTTCTATTTATCATACATATACAAGTTAACAATATGCAAACTGCCGTCTGGCGAATTGTGGTGAGTAAAGTTAGAAAAACCTCACGACAATTCGCCAGGCAGCGTTTTTTGTTACAGGAAAGCCGCACGAGGACTAGGATACGCACGCACAGCCAGCCGGCCCTCCCCCCGTATTACGATTCCTTAATATACTCCGTTGAACGTTCTCAAATCAATCCGGCTATTAACCAGCCAGCGCCGTTTCCCTTTAGGGATCACCTGCACCAGGCAGTGAATGGTCCCTACCTCAACTATCATTAACTCTCGAGCATCCTCCCTCATCAGCACTGTGACAAGGCCATGTATGTCCGAGGGGAATCGTGAGTTGACCACACTCAACATCCGAAGACTATACCAGTGCACGATTTGGCCCACAGCATAATTTTAATTTGATCGTCGCCATCCGTCCTTGATTTGTTCCTTGTGGCTGAGCTCTCCAAACTCTGTAGAATACATCGGTATATTGCCAAACTGGCGTATATGATCAAAAAAATGACTTAGTAGATGTAGCTTGCTAAAGTTAAAATGCTATTTGTGATAGATCTAGTCCATACGTCGCTCGTTCTCTTCTTCGCGATCCTCGTCACGGATCCGGCGCCTTTTAGAAAGAGCCACGGGCTGCCTCATCTGCGTTGCATGAGGTCGTATCTCCCTTTGTTGCTCGTCAACTTTGGCTAGTGTACGCTTAGTTACTCGAACCTCGAACAATATACCTTTCATCCTGTGAAATTGGTCCAGATAATGTTGGATATAAGGTATGGTGTCCACGATGTGGCTTCGGTATTGTGCCATCATACTGAAGTCGACGCGTGCTCTGACGCATCTGAGAACATGTTTGACTGGTATCACTTGTGAACTCCGTGGCTGACGCAGTGCCACCGCAAGAACACCCAAAATACAGCGCCCCAGATTCCACATGTCTTTCCCTTGCCACTGCACAACCGCGGGGTAGCCTTTTTGGGGTACCAAGAACCATGGGAACGGCGGTAATGCCCTCCAAACGTGGTCAAAAGCTTGCATTCGTTCGTGTTACTCGAAAAAGGCTTGGCTCCAGTCCATCATGTACTTCAATAATCCGGGATAAACTATACGGAGCATGTCCGCGATGCGCCGCTGAGGCGCTGAGACCCAGCGAAGTCCATGAAAAATGATTTGGCCCAAATTGAGACCAAGGCCGCGGAACATGCCGTTGCTGCTGTCTGACTTTGACCCTGGGAACGGGTTTTCATATCCATATCGCCTGTCTCTTGCGTAATATCTAGCTTGATAGTTCTTGATGTTGGTTCCTAATCCCCCGGCAGGCACCTCACATGGAGGACAGGCGTTGGATTTTAACCCCTGCCGTGTCACGTTTTCCATATGGTCCGCAACCAATGCAGACAAGATTTGAAAGCACCTCCGACCCTTGCCGTGAGGAATATAAATTGGGACGCCATCACGCGCCGTGTGCTGCAGGTGCGCAAAAATGAATTTGAATTTGTCTTGTAGTGTGTCGGCGTTCACTTGTCTCTGGTATTGATCTACTTTGGTGGACTTTGAGAGTTTGGGGGGGACAGGCAATAGTGCGAGAAGCAGAACAGCCATTGATGCAGTGCTGTTGGGCCAGGCTCACAGAAGATTTCCAACCGTAATATGAACAGGCCACGCTTTGTTGTCACTGCAGAAGAGGCTGAGATGGCTCTGATCGGACGTCCCAATCATGGGAACTACAGTTGCAGCAGCTGGAAGTGTCTTCTAGAATTAGTCAGCTACCGTTACCGTAATGGAGGTTAAGGCGCTCTACTTGAAAATTCCACCACCAAACCGCGGTGGGCATTTGGCCCTAGATCCTTGCACCATTAGGATCGAAGTCATGCTGCGGCTGGTAGACCAAGTCATCCTGGTATGCGATCGGGCGAAGGAGATATCTGAGAGAATCCAGGACGTTATGATAAAAGACTGGAAGAGGTCTCTTGCTATTCTCAACTTGTCCTTCAAACCATTGCAGATACAGAGTGTGCGGGTCCAACGCCCAGAGGGGAGACTCGCGGGTATGCATACAGCTTTAGCCGACTAACGCAGAACTACCGAGGCCACTCGAGAAGTATTCATTGATTCTTGATTCAGGTACTTTACTCTGAATGAACCAAGACCCCAGTTTGAAACCCTGCCCACAACTGAACGTTGCCCACGGATCCTCACCGGGATTGCTATTTCCCTGCTCAAATCCGTAGAGTTCTCCAATTGCTTCTCTGGCGCGTAGATAATTCTCCTGTCTGGCGGTTGACCAAGACGCAGAATCGTCCAGTCTCTCAATATGAGACTTGTGTGCAATTAATACGTCGAGCTCGTATCCGCTGCCATCCAGATCGGATTCATATTCAGAATCATGGAGCTCGCTGGCCTCTGGGTGGTGCAATATGCTTGTTTCCATGTCGTTGATAATATCTCTGGATGATGGATATCCTACCGTGGACGCAAGAACACGGTATAGATTTGCATGCGCTGTTCGCAAGTATTTCCCATATGCGCTTCACCAGATGTATTTTCGTCGGCAGAATGAACATTTGCTAGGCATCGTGGGACTCCGCTCTGTCTCTATTTTGAGTTATGTGTAAATTAGAGGGTACTTGTACCACTAGGTTTAGTCTTGAGCACAACGCGTGTGGTAGGCACGGAGGGACAAGGAGCTCAGACGCTCCCAAGAGCAACTAGTCATCCATGGGGTTTAGCGCAGACATCCCGTGGTGTCAGCTATACTTTCTTTCTAGACCAAAGGCGTTGCTGAGCAAATGCGCGTATCATCCGTTATTCAAGTTGAATCAGATAATGGCAGAGTCCGGTGTTTGAGCGGCAGGTTTTACCTAATTTTTAGCCAATCTTGAAAACACAGCCTGATTCTTTCAAACTCCCTAGCACCTCTGGGAGTTCTATATATAAAGTGGATAGAGTGCCATAGAAGGGACTTCATACGAAAAGCCATCACACATTCAGAACGTCCACAACTGCGACGATATTCAGCCCACTAGTTGCAATACTCGCATATAAATACCCTCAGAATCAACCAATATGGCCCACAATACCACCCACGTACGATATGTCTACATGCATAATCCAGGAGTACAGCAGGCTCCGGCGGGGCAGACATACCCACTTCCTCTAATCCTCTCCTAGGCGTGATCAGCGTAAGACGCCCTAATCCAGGGGGTCAGTCACTTACTTACTATAAGGGAGCCATGGCCTTCTCAGCGAATAATGCAGGCGCGGCGGTTTAGAACAAATAGCAGCGACTTGTGAACGATCAGCTGGTTGCAAGGAACTTTACGCCACTCGCTAATTTTGCTATCAGCGAATTGCAGCAAATCGGCGCAGGAATGAGGACATTGCGCCCTGAGTGTAATCAGCTCGCCACAGAATGAGCTGCGAATAACGTGGCTCGTATGCGGGAGTCCGATGAGACAATTGTTCCACTTGTTAAGGACTATATGAGTAGGTTGACAAGCACGATGAACAAGCAGCATCAGGTTCTCGCTGAGGGCCAGCCTGCACCGGCATTGGGCCAGACAGGAGTCCCCACTGCGCAGGTGATTGTTCTCCGGCTGCTACTACCTCTCGGCGCCCCAATTCAATGGGGTCTTGCTACGGCTGATCCTAACTCAGCTCCCGTGCCCCAAAACACTGTTTCGGTGATTAAATAACCGTAACCGCATCGGGAAGTCATTCCAGGGACCGTTCGGGCGCAAGCACCAGTTGTTCCTGGTGTCGTTCCAGGTCAACCTCAACCACAAGCGCAAGAACGAGTCGTTCCTATTGTTCTGGCGCCAGGACAAGTCACTGCTGGTGACGTTCAGGGTCAACCGCAACCCCAAGTGCAAGGACAGGTCGTTCCTGTCGTTCCGCCGGCAGGACAAGACGCTCCAGTGTCGTTCCAGGTCAACCTCAACCACAAGAGCAAGGACAAGTTGTTCCTATCCTTCAGGCGCCAGGACCAGTCCCTCCAGGTGTCCTTCCTGGTCAGCCTCAACCGGAAGCACAAGCACAAGTCATTCCTCTCATTCTGGCGCCAGGAGAAGTCATTCATGTCGTTCCGCCACCAGAACAAGTCCATCGAGGTATTGTTCAGGGTCAATCTCAACCACAAGCGCAATGACAAGTCGTTCCAGTTGTTCTGCCGCCAGGAGAAGTCGGTCCCGGTTTCGTTTGGGGTCAACCTCAACCGCAGGCGCAAGGACAAGTCGTTCCTCTCGTTCTGGCGTCAGGACAAGTCGCTGCAGGTGTCGTTCTGGGTTAACCTGAATCGCAAGCGCAAGAACAACTCATTCCTGTCGTTCTGGCTGAAACACAAGTCACGGCAGGTGTCGCGCCGGGTCAATCTCAACCACCGATTAACCAACCCCAGGCGCAAAGACAACTCACTCAAGATGCTCACCATATGCAAGGACAAGGAATACCTGCTCCACAAAAGGTTATCACAGTGGCTGGGTCGCCGCAAGCACCAATCGTACTCGATACCCCACGCAGCAGCACAGGCAGCAGCTTTGACAGTAGCCAAGCAAACCGTCCAGCACACAGTCAACCAAACAGCCCACCAAACAGCCCACCAAACAGCCCACGTAACAGCCCACCTAACAGCCCACCTGACAGCCCTGCCCCGGTATCAAGCATATCTTATCTCCCCTAAATCGCCGGGCGCCAACCGGTCAGTCCTTATCATAATAATGTGCGTCTTTGGGTTTTTCACTTACTGACTCAGGAGTTGTAGATTGGAGAGCTCTATATGAACATTGAGGCGCAATGCATATTGTTTGGATCTGCCACGCGGCTGATAGCCCCGCAGACTACCCGAATTATGGCCAGCACGCTTGGCGTCCTGTTAACGGGGTACAGTTTGCTGAGTTGGATTCCTATGACATCCGTGGACTGTCAGCGATGATTACGAGATCCATACGTCATGAGACGATTCAGTATATACTTGGCGCTACAGGCGCAGCATGTCGACTCCTACAAGCCTATCCCCACACGCCGCGCTCCTGGATCAATTATGTCTTCATCGATCATGATAAAGTGGTAGGGGACTGGATCCCGTCGAATCCAGTTCTTGAGGACACGCTTGATCTCTTAAGCTATTGTCATCGTGCGAATAAGGTAAGTAGGGAACCCAGACCCGCGTTAAGGGGGAACAACTATCGTGTACCAGGCGCTGTGACCAATTGGGCGAATGAAGCAAGAGCACCAGACGAATTGCGTGGCGGTTAATTTGATCCGGAGGTGAGACAACCGGAGCCCAGACCTGATACCGGGCCGTGTAATGAAGCAAGTGAACCGCAAGGGGGAGATGACTCTGACGCTTTACTGGTAGCATCATCCGGCGCTTCATGGGATGTCTCCAGCGCCGGGGACATGGGCTCGGGCACCCTTAGGATGTTATTATCCGAGCGTGGAGGGAGAAGGGAATCCCCCGCCAAAGGTAGACCACTCGCGCTCAAATCGTCGAGCCGGTTGAATATACAACACGCGCCGGAACTGGGACGGCATCCTGCTCAAGGCGACATGACAGGGAAGCGCAGGGGTCTGTTCGACGACGAAAATTGTGATGAGCGTAAGTCCCAGACATTTCATTAGGCTTCCATGGCTAGGGAACCTTTGGACAGTGAGGAGATACAGAAGCGCAGTGCCTCCTTCGAGGACCAGCATGGTCACGAGCGTGAGCCAAGAGATACTTTTCCAGCCACTGAGAGTTTGATTTGACGCCGCGTCTATCATTGGCTGAGTGTACCTAGACTTAGAGTGTATTAGTGATATTGTTTCGCATTAGAGTTCTTTGGGCTTTCGAATATATTGCTTAGAGCCTGCCTACCTGCCTGCCTGCCTGCCGGCTGGACGGTCTCAATCTGATCAGTTCATGTTAGTCTGGATTCGCTAATGTCTGGGCTTGCGGTTGATGGATGAAAAAGTTCAAGTGATGTCGATGGTGCCTTGGCATCTATGTCCTGGTGAGGCATAAAACCTTATTTCATCACACGCAGTGCAAAAATCTGAGACTCACAAGTGTTCACGATCATTGAATTGTCTATGATCTATCTCTTTATCCATCAGAATTGGTAAATCCGCTATCTGGCTAGTTCATCTGGCCCACGATCCCGATTTCCACTTCAGTGTGCGACGTGGTTGTACTAGCACACCCAGCTGGGCGTTGTTGGGCTGTACGGTACACTCCCCCGTGGCTAACTGTCTGCAAATGTACACCCGGCATCGACGAGGTGTATATAAGGACCCCTCCGAGCCCTCCTTCCACTTTGGCGTTCCCACCCTCGATGTGTTCCTCTTCGCTCTTCTCCCCACGTCTGGCGCCAGATTCCAACCTACCTACGTCAACCTCCCTCCATGATCCTCGTCTCTTCGTTGACCTAAAAATAATCTTTTTCATCTTTTTCATTGAGTACTATTCAGTCTACAAATGGCACACCTACCCATGGCACCTCCGAGCTCACGGAAACACCAGTTAGAGAAGGGAAAGTAAATAAACTACGCCTATATATTTGTGAGCAATTTTAATGTTTCCATTCGCCTTACCTGCCCCAATGCGCAGCCCCAGAGGATTGCCGCTGTGAGCGGAAAACGAAGCAACACTCTGCCACATATAGACGCCCCTCGCCCCGCTGAGGAGAGAGCGTAAGTAATCACAGAAAGGACCAGATTCGCATTGTAGCATATAGCGCTCACAACGAACTTTCTTGTCAATAAACAAGTGGTACATCGCGCGCACTTCGAGCCAGCCGGCGAAAACTCGTGCACTGGGTAGGGCAAAGAAAACCGCCATCCAGGTATCAGAATCTGTCAGGGTAACAATTGAGCACAAATTAGGAAGCCGTATGGCGAAATTGAGTACGCAAAATGGTGGTGCAGGTTCGTCGATCCCGGCGTCACATCTGGTGCCGACTTCGATTGGGGTGAGTAGCTCAAGGCCTATCTGACAGCCCGCAACCTGGACCTCAGTCACTTGACAGACACTCAAGTGGAAGCAATCACTCTCTTCGCTCGCGCCCTTCCGCCCGTCAAAGATCGCTTCACCCAAATTACAAACAAGTACCACCCAGATCACGTCGTGGAACGCACCCATCACCTGAGGATACTAGTTAAAGATTTGGCTAGAAAACTCAACACCACTAAGCTGTGTCAAATCGCAGGGTGCGCCGGTGGGAGAGAGGCCGTGAAATCTCTGATCAAGTGATTATTCCCAACTGTATCCGGTCAGCCTCACACTAACTTAGTTTGACGTAGTCTCAATTGTCAACATAGTGCCCACGGGCAGTAAGAATCCATATTGTTGGCAAAATGTGAGCCCCAGAAACGGGACATCCGTTCCTCGACCACCGTTCCTGTGCTAGCGCCTCAGACCGGGGAATCCAATGGGGTGTGTTGACAACACTGAGTATAAAAATCTGGTTGTGGTGTTTAGAGGGCAGCGTGTGGTGGAGGAAATCAGATGCCCACGATATCTGATCTGGGCGACTGGTGATGGTGCCGTCACCCTACGTCAAGAGCAGCAAAAACCACTCCTCCTGTAACAGCTTATCGTTCTCCATAGGAATAATGACATTCTAGCGTGTCTCCTTGGAAACCATGGCGAAGATCACCTTGATCCTATGGTCGTCGAGTCATCTTGCAAGAGTAGAGAGGATAGGGCCCAGACGCCCGAGCCTGCCAAAGGGATATACCCATTTCGCAATGGCACCGTTTGGGAAGATGCCGTAGTGATCATGCAAGCCGATGAGGATGACGATGAGGATGATGATGAGGATGAGGCTGAGGAGGAGGAGGAGGAGAAATGGCTAGAAGCCGAGAGTGAGGGTGAACCGGAGGCGCCTCCTTCCTGGGGGGCGATTGTTTTGGACAAGGGGTGTATTGACAGCTAGGGTTAAGATGAAGATCAAAACCCGATGGCTAATTGACGACGTAGGACGAGGAATTGGGAGCCCAAGGCCCCTCAACAGAACAGAGGGCTACTCCATGAGAAATAGATGCCGCCCCGAGCGATCATCCGTTCCGTCCCCGCTCGCGTGAGTCGGCCTCTAGGCCTTCTGCGCCATCTATTCAAACCAAGTTCCTGGATGTCACGAAGGTTTTACGGGAGATGCCCTGGATGGCAGACGACATTACAGGTACCGGGCTCGGAGCCGGGCTGCGTTCGGGACTCGATAGTGCCGAGGACACCCCTCCCTCTAGCCGACCTGCATTCCGCGACGAGCGTCCAGTCCCGTCCGCTGTTTCTCCGAGTGATGCGCAGGTGCACACAACTCCTGTATGCGCGACTGAACAAGCAGGTCGCACAATTCAACCGGCAGCGGAACTGCGTTCAGGACATGATGGTGCCCAGAACGGCCCTCCTACCAGCCTGCCGGTAATCCACAACGAACGGCAACCCTCCGCCGCCGTTACTCCGATTGATGTGCAGGTTCACCCAACTTCAGTGACAGCAAGACAACAAGCAGCTCACACAACCTAACAGCCGCCCACCACGCTCCCAGCCCGGACGGAACCAGCAGCCCCCATGACACCCCTTACGCCCAGGGCTTCCTCAACGTCCAGTTTGAGTAGTGCCCCAAACAACATCAAATGACCATCACCCCAAGCGGGCCATTCAAAAACACAATGGGCAGGAGGAAATAATTTGGGATTTCCTAGCTTCTCGGGTATTTTTTTGTCTTTGTTGTTTGGTCCCTAGATCTTATTTCGCTTTGGTCAGAATACGCAGTTTGTGGTTCATTAGCTGATATGTAATAGTAAACCTATCATTGGGCACCCTTGCTTCCGCTTCTCGTATCCTCTATTGGTAGTCCTTACACCTCTTTGAGTTAAGATATGAATTTCTTTTCCGAGATCAAGCTCGCCGCGCATTCAGTCCTTAACTGTACAGGCGTCGGCGTATCAAACCAGTCAAACACACGAGCACGTGGCGTGAATACAGCATTGTAGACGTTTAGTGGTGTTAATTAGACGTTAGGAGAGCAGGTTCGATAATCCTAATCTGCTTTAGACATGACAAATGTCTTACTACAATTACTGTCGCTAACTGATATTCGTTGTGGCTAGATTTTGCTTAACCTCCTACATTAGCGTCGCCCATTTCGTCAAACATTTTCAACCCGAGTCGGGACGACCCTGATACCTGAGAAGGTCCCGAGCAAGGCCTGTATACAGAATTCCAGACATTCACTGGTGTTGATTCGATGTCAGGAGATGAGGTTCGATAATGCTAATCTGCTTTAGGCGTGGGGACTGGCTTGGTAGAATTAGTGTCGCTAACCGATACTTGTGGGGGCTAGATTCTGCTTAGCCTCCTAGATTAGGGACGCCTATCGCGCCAAACCTTTTCAACTAGGGTCGGGACGACCATCATACCTGAAGCCGTCGAGATCATGATGATAATATTGATCAAGAAGAATACCCCTTTTTACAGGCGAATATTTTCTTTCAATACGGAGTGATAGTGTGTGATTCTCCCAACCTCCCCCCTAACTCCTAACATATAAGACCTGACGCGTCTATGGAATATAACCACAGATTCCTCATCTGCGTGCCACGAAAGATACATTCTATTGTTCTATCTTCTAATTCCTATTTTGCCTAACATTAATCAACTATTCATGATTCCACCCGGTCTAGACAACCGCAACCCCATTCACACAGCCAGCCAACCCCCCAAGTAGGAAATCTGAACAGACAGAGAGGCCAAGTCGTACCCGATGGCATACAATCAGCCAGATCGAGTTCCGGAACCCAATAGAACCAATCGGGCAGCTCGCCGAGCACACTGCGGAACCAGCAGCCATCGCATGTGCCCCCTCCACCACCAAACGCCACTGGAGCACTCGAAAGAGCACCAAAGTGCCCCCGGACAAGGACGATACAGAGCACAACATATACAGATATTTAGACGGAACCTGACCCACAATTACCAAGGGACACAGTTCCCCTTAGCGACCATACCAGTCATGAGGATGCAGACTCTGGCGGATCAGTTTAGAGTAAATCAGACACTGATCCAGACGCAGAAGACGATAATATTCCAGATGCTACGGGAGCAGGGCTGCGTCACCGGTCACATACAGCGGACAAACAAATAACTAATGGGGTATCAACTATGCGAGTTTCGACCCCCACCGGATCACCGGAGGCAGCACTCGTTAGGCGGACGCCAGCAGCACGATGATGTGTAACGCCCAGTTGACCATATACTCCGCCAGTGCTCCCGTCATCCAGTTTAGCCCAATATTCATCCACACTGGCCACTCACAATGCCACTACGTCGGGAGTTAGGAGTTCGAGTCCAGCCGGACAATGAAGTACGCGACACTCTGACTATATTTGGCCTGGTACCCAGTCATGGCGAAATACAGCGAGAGGAGTAGAGGCGGCTCGAGTAACGCGGGCCAAAGCTCTCATTCTCTGGTACCCGATGTTCAGTGACCCACTCCAAGGCCCAATTACTTTGAAGTCGGAGGTACACGGTGCTTGGCTTAACGCGCTTGATTATATAGCCAATACAGGAAATATGAAAGCATCGGAGGAAAACATAAAGATAGTAAGTGGACACAGAGACACAGGGATGACACCCTCCTGAAGCCGGGTATAGTCCTAATTATCAAAGATACGCAATAGACACTCTGGGGTAAGATCCCAGTTTGTTTCCCACCTTAAAGATGAGATCGACAAATTATACGATCTCCCGGAAGATCCCAGGGCCATTGCGCCCAGGGTGGACTACCTGCTGGAAAAGGATTGGTTTATGTACTCCGCAAACGGATAAGAGGTTGGTGCGCCTTAGTTGTACAACTTTCTTCTAACAACTAACAGAGTTTACACTGGGCTTAGAAATTGACATTTAGATTTCGGGGGCCCCAGATTCCCAAGACCATATGGGGTAAGTACTTGAGAGGCAGGAAAATGCGTGGGATTGTCGAACCTGATTGTCTTGGCCACATCAACGGCATGATGATTTGCCTAACGTGTGCAATCCTCGGTCATCACCTACGAGCATGGCAAACAGGAGTATATAAGGAATCACGCGAGTGCAATCCTGACGCGGTAGCCTGTCAGCCAGAACCCGAACCCACCTCTCATTCTCCAGGACGCTAACATAATCCAAACTACTAAACACCTTTTTGCCTGGCAAACTAAGACGTGGGCCAATTGCCCACACTGGGTACAGGCGATAATTCTGGACAAGAATCGTGGGACCATCCGGGCAGAGATGGAGAAGGAGCACGGCGTGCGAGAAGACGGCCATGAAGGGTGTACCGACGATTGGGGAGCGGGAGCCGCTGAGCTGCAGAGTCAGGCATCCAGACAGACTACACAACGCCCAGCCCACCACAGCCAAACTCCCTGCCATTGGGTTGTGGGAGCCGCCCCGCTGCAGAGTCAACCATCCAGCCAGGCTACGGAACAGCCAGCCCACCCAATTCAGACTCCGAGCGGCCGGCGCATTGGGACCCCAGTGGTGTACTAGGATAGTCAAATCGATTCGCTGGACAGTGTTTTGGCTTTTGATTTCCTCCAGACATCAGCTGCCGGGGTTCTCGCATTCCTTGATTATTCTCCGCCGAGTGCAGATGGTTGACGGGACGTGACCGGGGAACTATGGTTGGAAAGGACTGTGAGTCCTACTCCCTCACGACGCCTCTCGCGGAGCCTTGATGGAATAGAGGCGGCACAATAGGAGCACAGTAATACTGCGTAGGGCAATGTGGAACAGGGGCGGAATCGGAGGGTTGGTGTCGGTAATGAAGAAATGATATGAAGAATATGTCGCGTATATGCCGAGTAGCTTAATTAATTAATACTATTGGTTTGACGGCGATGTGTCGATATGAGAACGTAAAGGGTAATCTGAGCGTTCGGAGTACGAGTAGTAGAAACAATGAAAGGGGCACGGCACAGGGGGGGTCTAGGCGATTTTATAGTAAACCTCACGGGGTGACGTCGGAATCAAGAGAATAGAGCGTGCGCAAGATCGGACTGTGTCAGGCAGAGTTGCGATAGTTCCCCACGCGTCTGAGAGAGATCATGAGGCTATCTAGATATTACCTAGGAGCGTACTGATAGAATATAAAAAGTCAAGCTACAATTACGACACACAGCACATGGAGAGGGTGAAATCGAGATAATGGTGTGCCGGCAGAGAGTGTCTGGAGGTAGAAGCCAAAGGAGGGAGATACCAGGACTAGAGTGCTCAGGATCATGGGATCCTGATGTGAGCCCTTAGGCCAAGCGAAGCGTAGGCGCGGAAGATATAGATCGGACGTCAGGACAGACGACGCCAGGATCAGTGGTGATCAAGATGGAGCGGCGGATCATCAGGCGTGGCCCAGGTGCAGCAACCGAGAATCAGATGTGTTGAGGACGCAAGACGAGAGGACCAGGCGCGGTCACGGCGCAGAGCATCTGGGGTCCGTGTCAGGATAGCGTTAGGACGCGGCAACTCATGTGCTGCAAAATCAGGACGCAAAGCCAGATCGACTTTGCGTCCTGATTCGCAACTGACGTTAAATGCGCCAGGTGCGCGAGACGCATAGGGCGCCCCTGGCGCAGAATATTATTTTTGCTGATGAAGGGAAAATAGTAGAGATAACAGACATGATCATTACCCTTGAAACATGTGGTGTAATCGACCCACTATATTTAGAGATCTTTTTCCATGTTACGACTGTACTGAAGACTCATTGTCAAACTAAAGCTAAAGATCAATTGATTAAAGGAATTAAAAAAGCAAAAATTCATATTATTAACGGGCAAAAGTGCCTGGAATACGAGTTCTTGATGATCAATAGTTAACCGAGTTGAATATTGTATTGGTGGTAGTTTTGGTTATATAATTTATAACTTGACCCAACTCATAGATACAATGATATCTCATGAGCAGCCTTCTCAGGTCCGGGTTTTCCTGTCAGATCCAGCCATCTCAATTATCATTTGGACGTGTGGGATGTCATGACATAATCACGTCCACATATCTCCAGCATTTTGTGTAATGTATCTGCAATACACCAGGATGGTGGCCAACATTTTTCTTTTGTTGTGATAAAAGTGGCCAACTATAGAACACTACCGAGTCTATATATTGTTAAGACTCAGTGGCCCATTGGCGTTGCCATCTTTATACAACCTTGATATTCATGGATTTCCACACCTGCAAGACATGATTCCGGATTTACAACACAGAATCCATCAAGAGATCCATACTGTTCATTAGGTGGCCTCACAGGCTACAAAAACCAAGGCCCCCGGGCGAAATCCGGCCCCCCAGCCCGCTCACAGTCTTGATGCAGGGTGTATATTCACCTTTCACAACTCGGGACCCCAGCCAGGGCCCCGCCCAACCGATACTATGCATATTTTAGTGTTAACCTTGGGTTGTGAAACATGGGGCGGTCTGTAAGAAATGAGTAGGGCAGTGCCTCAAATGGGGGTGGAGTGGGGAGAATAAACGGAATACACCCCCCAGGGCAAAGTATCGGTGTGGGCCCTGTGGGCAAAACCCAGCCTGTCCCACTCTGTAACGAACGCGAACCGGGAGCCAACTAAATGCTGACCACCTCTACTATATTGTGACACCTGGCTCTGCCGTCGTATAACCTCCGTACAGATATCCTAGTCTATCCCAGGTTTCTGTCCTCACTTTTACCACCTTGGCTTTGGAAGTAATCAATACTTAGTCATGAAGCTCTTGATAAAGCCTCTGGTAGGACTCATAGTCCTTCTCGGCATATACGAGCCCGGCTAGACCTGTCAGGTGTCAAATATAGTCAATGCTGTTCACGATACCTGAGGCATTCACCACTATATTCTCTATATGTTATGCCAACAGTATCTGGTCCAGTGGACCCCGGCTACCCTCCTAGTATTATGTGCCACTCGTTAATTGTTACATTTACTATACTTGTTTACAACTAGACAGAATTTTCCCTCCCTGTACAACAGATATATTATTTATAGGAGGGAATATTGACCCCTCATTCCAGACCTCGGTCGGGGCTTGCATCTTTGTTTAATCATCTCAAGGCCCCATATACCTTTGGTCAATAGTGGTACCAGTACCATTTACTCCCGGGCCTACAAGTAGTAAAACTAATATTGTTTAGTATGGCTTCTTTCATTAAAGTCGGTTAATCTAATCTCAAGGGAGGGTAACTAGTTCACCGAAGGAAGTGTAAGAAGATTCCCAATGAGTCTAATTTTTGTGTTCAAGGCGGAAATATCTACCAATGGGCTTCTAACATTGTATAAAGTTTGTTCTTAAGTTAGTTTGACCCTTTAAATCTTTACTTGACCTCTAACGCGAATCGCTCTGTATGGTTTTCGGAGTCAAATGAACCTGTTTCGCTAATTTCTGATTACTACCTAATTACTAAGGTAAACAAAGATTCTAGCTCGCTGGCATAGTCTTAAAGCAATCCTTGATATACTGGTGGATATTAAATATACCGGGCAGCGCTTACTATGGTTACCAGGTGGTAGACCTTATAGACTTATAACATAGTCAGTGTTAGCTACTAGATCTAGGGTCATTAAATTCAGAGATTGCTTAACTCCAGGGATGATTTCAGACTACTCTGTCAAAGGCAGACTCCTTGTCGTCCAAGAGAACAAACTCAAATTCACATATTCAACCTCCGCTAACTTCTAACACCTCTGTTCAAACACGTTTTGCAAAACGCGGGGAAAAAGAATGTCACTGCCAACTCTACTGTACTCTATTCAATCCGAAAAGTAAGACAGTAATAGTGTATCAAATGCAGCCACTCAATTAAACAATTGAGATAGCGCGAACAATAACTTAGCAGATTAACAGCACTGCTCCAAAAACCGATCCTGACATATCAACCTCTTGACTACAGAAAAAAAATAGGGCTATAGAAGACAAAGTGTAACAGAATCTACTATTATTGCTATTATTCCTTGGCTTGACGTTGGCTATTGCCTATTGAGATCTCCCTACAAACGAATTATTCATTACCTTGTATCTTCACTATAACTATAATATCCTATTATGTAGTACTTTCCTTGTTTCGCTTATTACTACCTTTCGTTCCTTGTACCCTCATCAGCAAAAACATATCTTGCGTCAGGCACACCCCTTTTGAGTTAAGATACAAGGTACAGTAACTTTGCACCCTTAACGTTAGGTGCACCCAGAGCTGGGTTGCCGCCTTCGCTTGCACCAGGTGAGTCTGGAGGCACACTTGCCATACAGCCTCACTCCGGACGCTACTGGCTACACAACCTTACACCCCATGCTTCCTGACACAGCTCACAACACCATTGCATCTCCAGATGCACCATCTATTTACTCCACATTCAGGGTACCTCTTGAATATGACCCCTATCTCTTTGCAGCCATCTCTCCTACCTCGAAAAGGGGGTATCTTTGGCAAAGGTGATTGGGTCATTATGGGCGCCAAGTGAGAAAGCAAGCGTCCCATGAATTATAATATGGCGCCAATCACACCGGCCTGCCAGTCAGCGAAAATGAGTTCTATTTTCAGAACTTGATCTTTCAGACAGCGGAAATTCCTGCTTACTCCAGTCTGAAAGCAAGTGATACCTATGACAGTCTCTACTACTAGTACCAGGAGTCGTTGTGGTTCCTCGGCACTTAGCCTCTGACGTGACGCGACTGCTCTCTTTGCCCTCACCGCTCAAGATCCTCACCACTGGGCCCACAGCTACCCCGAATACTCCACCACAACCACCCTACCCATCCAGATCCTGAAACCTGCATCATTCTGGGCTTGTAGCCAGCTACACACTGCTAGAGGATTTATCCCAACCTGACAGTTATTGATGAGATTATAGCAGTGGCGATGGCAAATTTCAAGGGCTGATTCCTCTACAACCGCTAGACCGATTCCAGTTCTGTTCCTGCAGGGCTGTTGGGGTCTGCATCAGCTACACAATGGTACAGGGCTCATCCCTAGGTGGGCAATACTCATGGAGTTTCTGACCCTTTTTTAGGCCCTGAGAGAATTTGGGTTGATGGGTGATTGAGCCAGAACTGCGGGACAGATTCCAATTCTGTTTTCACGAGGTTATTGGGCTGAAAGCCAGCTACACGCCTGTATGGGGTATGTCCCTCTCTCATCAACATCAGCAAAATGTTTGCTCTGGTCCTGATGTCACCTGGCTTGCCTTAGTCCCATTGAACCCCTTGGTCCACCACCCAGTACCGAGGTCTCGCCGTTTTACTCGAACCCTGGGTCCGCGGTCCTGGACCACACTTCCCTCGTCCCAGCTATATCTGGTCCACAATTCCCGCGTCCTAGCGAACCCTGGTCCACCCTTCCCTTGTCCCGGCCATCTCATATCCTTGCCTTGCCTCTTCTATCCTATCTTGCATCTCCCTCATATACGGCTTCTATTCCCGGACCTCTGCCTCCCTCAGCCCTCAGCCATCCTGGTCTATCGCCCTCGTCCCCCAGTTTACGGCTTTCTGATTTCAATCACCTTCTGTTCCTAGCTTCCCCCCCCCCTGTGTAACCTGATCCTTTCGCTTCTCCTCCCCGTGTTCCTCAGACCCTTCGTTCCGCATTCAAGGTCACCCTGGTTCTTGTTCACGATCTCCTATCGATCCTGTTTACCGGCGGTCTGCCTCCCAATTTGCCTCACCACAATCTTAATTGTCCCGGTTCTGCGTTACCGTCAACTGGTCTCTCCGTAGTTGTCTAACCGTGGACCAGCTCTTCCCTGGTCCGCATTCCGACCACCCTGTTATCACTAGTTTCGCGGAGCCTTGGCTTTGAAGCCCTCTGGGTCTCATGGGTTCCGCGATCACAATTCTGTTTTCACTATATTGGCGTCGTATGTAATGTAGTTATTGTATCAGTACACGTTGCTATTATCTAAATATATAACCTATATAAACAAATACCCATTACCAAGAACATCCCCCCCCCGGTTGATCTAACCAATACAAAGAAGTCTAGTTTATGTGGCTGTGCTCACCATTAATCCCAAGTAACAAACATATTAATTACACTGAAAAAAAGAAGCCATCAATCCAGACAATACTGGCGCGGCCGAATTGAAGCCCGGCTTCAATTCGGCGGCCCTCAGAGTTCCTCTCCGGACCACCATTCCGCTCCCAACCCCTATTCGCCCCCGTATAATCGATCGCCTCCGGATTACCATTCACCTGCGGACTACCAGACAGGGTCTGCAAACCATGGCTAGGTATTGTCGTTGCTCTCAATGAACTCACACACATCATCCCCCATGTCATCCTCGTACCCGGCAGTCTCGATTCGTTCAGTATCGTGATGTGACAGCCTCTTTTCCACGCACTTGGTTATCTACCGGATCCTCGCTTCTTCAGCCCGTCGGGCATCTAACCCCAGATTGAGTTAGCATACTTGACCGGAGGGGCGTATTTCTAGTGGGGGGCAGTCTGCAGACCTACCTTTTGATATGTTTGATATTACCTCTTCGAGTAGTCTGTTAACCTATTAGCTGCCTTGTGCACCCTAAGAAATGACTTACTGACCACCAAACACTGCCTGTGAGAAATCCCCCACTGCTAAGGACTTATGCTATGTATCTTCGTAGTTCATTAAGGAGCAGCGAAGAGCAGTGCACATGATGGGAACTGTGGGTCAACGCAGAGGGCTGAAGTACATATGCGTATACGGTGTGCAGTCCAGATTGCACTGGTTGGCCAAAAACTAGGCACGCACCAGTTTTACAATCTCCTCTACTGTAAACCAGCTAGTCCGAGGACCCTCTCCGAGATCCACCCTCTGGCTAAGAAATGAATCATCCTGGAGCAGGTTATTCAACAGCGTCCGGCACTCGACTGGGTCCGCGATCAGCAACTTATACCACCCCACCATCATGTTCTGTGCTTCTGAAACTAGATACCCACGACTAGCCAATACACGGCGTTTCATCTTACACAACTCTTAGCCACTGAATTGAATAAATTCTTGTTCTTGGTTGGGTTAGGGGACTTACCATCGCTAATGAAATTGCATCAGAAAGAAGCGATGGTGCCTGTTCCGCGGGCTGCTGATCCCCTAAACCGTAGTTTTCTTCTTTTTCCCACCTTCTCTGATCCAATGCTAGTCCCAAAGTTGTCTCGATCATGTTCTGCATGCCGGCTGCTGAAGGCCAAGCTTGGCCTGCATAGACTTCTGCTTGTAAATCAAGTTTGGCAGGATCATAAAAAAGAATATTCTCACGGGGGATAAACTCTTGTTTCCAGAACTGGCGCGGTAGCTGGCCCTCTGATATGGCACTTGGGGAGTCCGACCGAGTTTGCGGTTTAGATGTTTAGAACATATCTTCGAGAGAGCGGGGTTGTTGCCAAGCCAGCTCAGGCCGCAGGGGCTTGTAGAGGGCGTTCTCCATGCCAGATTGGTGCCCGGAGCCTGTGGACCGCTGGTTCTCATTTGGGGAATGTCTCCTAACAAGGGGTCTCCCATGGCTCTTTGCGGGGACCTCGAGGTTTATGTGAGTCTGCTTGCGAGGGCGTGTTTCCACCACATCGGACTCAGATGAGAGATCATTGTCCAATACCACACTCGAAGATTCAGGTAGACCGGGTATAACCTGTGCCTCTTGCTGCGCTATTACAGCAGCGTAAAGTTCAGTGCAGAGAAGACTCCCAAGCTACATAGGGTACTTTACAGGTACCGAATTCAGCATTGTCTGCCTCTTCATCGTCAGATTCGTGATCTGAATAACGAGGGGGATGCCCAGCTCCGGACCGATGAGGGCGGTGCTCAGGTTCGGAATAACGAGCAGGGTGTTCCTGTGAATAGGCATGCCGGGTCTATTCCTTTCGCCTGCCAACACGCTGATAACCAGCAGAGTGAGAAGCTCGAGTTTGGGTTTGATTAGTCTGGGTATTCTGTCCTGCCCGCCGCATGGCTTTGGTTGGCCGGATAGGCGTATGATGTGAAGAGTGAAGTGCAAAGTGTGAGGTTTGGGTCGGAAGATATAGGCAGCTTGTGGGGTCCGTGGGTGACAGAACTCGACAAGATATTCAGCTGCCTTTGCCTCCTCAAACCAATAAGCGACATGTAGATAGTACTGTAGCAGGCTCTTTCTGATATAAGTCTCAAGATCAATGCCGCTCAAGAGCAATCTTATGGTGGAACAGTGCGCTGGGTTCGGTAGAGCAGAAAAGACGCGGTCTGTGACATGGGTCGGGGTCACCTAGGGCCTCAGGCAGCATGAAATGACTTCTTGGTGTAGGGTGTCTTGTGCTTGCCTAATTCTCACAGTTAACTTCAAGCTAAGTCCGCGGATGTGGAATTAAATTTTTGTTATAGCTAGAGATAGAGCAGTCGAAAAGAAGAGACAGATATGAATCTCGGGAGGCTAAGAAGACCGCAATTAACATCTGATCAAAAGCAAACCCTTCACCCCGGTGACCGCTAAAATGCAAACCTAAAGACAAAAAAAAAACAAACACTGTACGGCTATGCGGACACTGACCTCGTAAACTCTGAATCTAATGTTCTATGAGACCCGGACCCCGAGACAAAAGAAAGAACCCACCACCTATACCATGCTGCGGACAGAAAAGAAATGCTAACCCAAGCTGAAAACAGAAGCACAAGTGAAATGAAACAAGTGAATATGCTTATCTGTAGGGAAGCCAGGCGACAAAAGCCTCTCTATGTGGACCCCAAAACAAAAAGGAAACCATCGTCTACACCGTGCTGTCAACCGAAAAGAGTTGCCAACCCAAAAGAAAAAAAGAAAAAGCGAACAAATAAAACAGGCGGGGAGGCCACGCGATAAGAGCCTTCAAACGCAGACCCCAAACAAAAGGACAAATACAAGGAAGCCACTGGCTACAGCCTGCTCTACCTAGAACAAAAATGCACAACTCAAGTAGAAAAGTGAGAAACAAACAAAGGAAACAAGTGAATACCAAAGACAGCCGGAAAATCGAGGATTCAGATTAAATATACCGGAAAGCCTGAGTTCCACAACGACCAGGAGCACCATTATCACTATCATCACCACCATCACGACCCTGAATGCCAGAAGGACCGGGGACAGCGCCACTACCCTGTGTAGGAGACTGTGCCTGCTCAAGCTCACGGATTCTGCTTGCCCTAGCATCCAGTAACTCCATATAGGAGAATTTCTCCCTAATCAATCCGTGCATGACCCACGCCTCCAACTTTCCACGGCCCTGATGAAGTCCATCGGCCCTATCATCTACCCCTCCCTCACAATGGAGGATCCACGCCTTTGGGGTCCTCCCTTGGCCGATACGGTGAATCCGCGCAACTGCTTGACATTGCTCATTCAAGTGCCAGAACCTTTGCATGATTATGACATGGTTCACTGCAACTAGGTTCAGCCTGGTGCCACCGAGGGCTGGAGTCAGGATCAGTGGCACAGGCCTATCAACCGAAGTGAAGTCTTGTAGTATCCTATCGGGGTCTCTCGATGTAATGTAGAGTGATACAAGATGAGGTGAATACCGGCACAGAAGGTTCAGAGAAACCAATTGACCTAGGATACTTGGCCGGGCAGCGGGGCAAAAATCACCAGCTAATTTGGCACCCCTCCTTCTGGTATGCCCAACAACTGCGGAGTGAAAACATCGGAAAGCCAAGTAAACACGGGTCCGCCACAGTTGCTATTGCGCTCCCAACTTTCACGATAGGGCACAGCTGCATACATGGATTCTGAGCCATCCGAGCCTATATGATTGTCGGGAAGGTCCATGGTGAGACACCCTAGACGCCACTCATGTAGAAAGATCTGGATAGCATTCCACTTGTCGCCCTTGGTATCCTCAATCCCACCATCCATTGCGGTTGCCTTATCAGCAGTGTATTGCAGGAGTACATGGTGCTGGACAACCACGGGACTGCCGACCAGGGGTTCCCCGTTTGCGTCCATAGTTTCCCCCCAGCGCCGGATGGTCCACGGCCATGCAATATCTTTGATCTGATCATAGGCTTCCTCCAATGTTCTATTTTCGCGCTTCACCTTAGCAATTGTGGAGTGAAGTCGACGCGGATGGTAGCTATCGAGCTCGTCCTGATCAGTGACTTGGGCGAACAGCCACTCGGTCTGAACAACCCAATCACCCGCAGTATGGTGCATTGGGGTTCCTGTGAGCTGGATCCGACAGCGGACATCAATTTTCATTAGGGAGTCGAAGATTTGTGTTACCGGGGATTTCACCATAGGAGATTCATCGAAGATCCTAACCCCCCCCATTGCAGCCCTTCAAGTGCTCAGAATTGTTATAGCGGCCCCTGGTAGCCGCTATACGATATCAGGTGGATGGCTTTGCAGCGCTCGGGGGTGTCAGAGCTATAGTTGAGGTCATTATGAGTAAGCCAGGGGCTCGAAAACAGGGTGATTACGGTGAGCCCTGTCTATGGAATTAAACTCTGGACTGCTCATTCCCATGCCGGGACAAGGTTGGCTCGGAATATGATCATGGAGGGTCGTCTGTACACCTCAATATCATCGCCAAAGACCAGCGAAATCTCTTCCAATTCCTCCACTGATTTCCCCCCCAAGCATGCCAAAAGTCTACCTGCCGCAGCCTCACCAACAATGTGCTTATGGTAGAGTCGTGTGGCAAGTGCACAATGCGTCGTGCTCAATCCCATATCGTCAGCGATTAGGGCCCCCAGGGGGACAGTCCGTGAGGATACGCTCCACAATAAACCAGACACCCCAGACTTGATGCAGAAGGAACCTTTCAGGGGATTCCCGGGATTCTGAGCATGTGGGGCCCGATATCACTTTTGACTGTTGTGAGGATTTCTGCCTCCAACATTATCACGGCACCTTCGAAGTATTGGAACTCAAAATCGTTGTTGAGCTGGTCACCACAGTGCCCCACAAGAGCACCATCGCTCGTAGTAGTAGGATCCGCAGTCGCAGCGGCCTGTGCATCATCAGCGGCTTCCAAGCGGTGGTTTTTTCCTAATATGTTGGCCGTCCGCATTATCTTTTCCATTCCGGATCAGGGTGTCAAGTAGGCCAGCTGGTATTGCCGGGCGAACTCTAGCTGCAAATTGTGGAAAAATAAATTGGCTTGTAGATTCTCAAAGTTTGACAATACTAGTACGTTGGACCATTACTGACCCAGGCGACTATACCAGCCATCATTACCACCCTCACCATCAGCATCATCATCACCATCATCATCGTCACCATCATCATGATCGTTACCATCTTGGTCCAAGTCCCCATTCCGGTCATTGTCCCCAGTATCTATCGCCCACTCTTGGCTCTTTCTCGAAGGCCTGGGCTGAGTTGAAGGCTGAGAAAGCCCTTCCCCACCGTGCCTGGGGGCTCAGGGCGATTGTTCCTTCGGGGCTCCCGCTCATCCTCCTCTTCACCGGTATAGTCTGGCCAAATCTCTTCCTCCACCCCATGATTCTCATCGCTTTCTGCATCTATGGCTACCACCAGAAGACCGGCAAAGGTGCCCTCTTTAGGACGATTGCCTTGCACCATCATTAATGCCACGTTCCATGATCCTTGGTCCAAGATACCCAGTTCCGCCCTTCCACCCTTCTCCACGCCGGGAAAGAAGTCCTTGTACTCATCATTCCGTAGGGTAATATTCGTCTTGAGTACCATGGCCTGTGTGCTAAGTTTTGGAGCTCTTCCCTGGGCCCAGCGGACAAGGCGGGGGAACTTGTTAACCCTAGCGTAGTTCGTAGAGTGGGTTCAGGTACTGTCAGGACCGCAGAAGGAGTCCCTGAAAGCGGTAAACCGCAACTCTGGCAGCTTCACTTGTCTCAGGCGCTTTGCAGGTGGGGTCCCAGGAACCTTGGCCGCCTCATCATCATTCCTTGGCCGCTTCCTAGTAGTCAATGCTCTCCTTGTAGTCAATGCTGTCCTCGTAGTCAATGCTTTTCTGGTAGCCAAGGGGCCCCTAATAGCTGGGGGGCTCCTGGTAGCCAGAGGGTTTGTGGGGGTCCTGGGGGTTCTGGTAGTCGCGGGGGGAGTTGCAGTTGCGGGACTCCTGGTAGCCACGGGGTTTCTGGATGTCCTCAGGTTTCCGGTAGTCAAGGGGGGCAGTGGCAGTTCTGGGGGATGCGGGGGATGCGGGGGATGCGCGAGTTGCAGTGGGCCCGGTACGGCGTTTGTCACGTTTGGCAACGGCTTGGGCGGCAGCGGGTTTTACCTCCTCTGATATATCGGAGCGGACCTTCTTCCCCTGCAGAATCTGGAGTTGCCTTGCGCACTTCCAAAGATCCGCCTGATTAGCAAGGTTCGCCAGAGCCCGGTGAGTTGGGAAGTCGGTATACATTTTTCGGATCCCGGCTTCCCACTTCAGAATCTTCTCCTCGGCCTCAAGAGCCACTGGTCCGCCGATAAGGCCCATATGCTGCTTACGAAGCCTTGCCCTTTTGAAGTTCGAAACCCATACTTCATAGTCCTTGTCGGTGAACCTAGGATAGCCAAGTTTTACACAAATATCAGCTACCGAGGGCGCCATTCTCAGAAGGTCTGTGTTCTACCCCACAATTTCACCTTGGTAACCGCGGTGCTACCAAATAGTAAGAATTTTCCTTAACTAATTATCTATCCAATTTGGCTTGGGAGTCTTGGTGCACAGGGTTACTAGGTCCGCGAAGTCAATTGTTCTATGATTTGAGCATGTTAGACGTTGTGAACATTCTAAGGATCGAAGCTTGGAGTCTGGAAGCTTGGGATTTGCATACCTATTTGGGGAGTGCGTAGTACCTATGTTTATCTGATAATGGTTCTGATATTTGCGGTCTAGGGTAAGGCCAGAGAAAAGAGTTCGCTTGGAAAAGACCGTACCTCAATGCCGGAGTGTGATAGGATGTAGGACTGAAATGAAGGGTTCAGGTATTGGCGTGTAGATTAGGGTTTGTGTTCTAATATGAGCTGTTGTGTACTGGAGACTTACTGGTGTATGATCTTCTGGCTGGGAGGCGAAAGGCATTCTCTATATATGCCTTCTGGACTCTTTCGAGAAACAGAGTTCATGATACCGAGCTTGCAAGTCTCACCCATCCCCAGGGAACAGTGCGTTTCGCGTACTTGAAGAAAAATCTGTTTTCAAGAGAAGCTGTATGTTTTCAAGATGAACATCTGTTTTCAAGGCGAACCGTACGCTCAGTCCACTTGAAGAAACACTGATTTTCAAGTACGGTAGAGTAGTGTATTGGCGAAGGGGGGGCTGACGCCGGGTGTGGACTGCAGGGTCTGTACCGCCAGATCCGTGTTGGGTGCACTACCGAGCGCCTGGGGTAGGCCCGCCTTGGCACATCGCTGCAGCACACCGCGTACGTGCTGTACTAGTACAAAGGACCAAGAAATATGATTTATTACAAGTCAGCTATGATTAACCAGCAAAACAGCCCCTGCCCTATACAACAAATATATCACTTGTACAAACACCGTACTCTTGGGGCTCCTATCATATCGATTCTATCACGGCAACAGCATTATTCCAACGCGATGACGTCGAATCCTACCTGCCCAGACTGCGGAAGGCCCTTCAAGACACGTAAGGGCCTATCAATTCACCGTAACCAGTGCCCAAAAAAGCAGATGCAGACCAAGCCGAAACAGAGGCCGTACCCAAGCGGTCCGCTGGGCAGAAGACAGGGGGGTGCTAGCAATGGGCATCCCAAAGATGACAATCCTTGGGTGGACTGTAAGTTTCATTCTGGATCACGTACGCCATGCGCTCAAAATACAATCTTTGAGAAGTGAGTGGATGGCAGCGGCCTACAGATCGCGAAAGCAGAGACCCAGATAGCATTCAGGAACCGAGAAGCACCGGACCGGAAGACCCAGACATAACCTGTTTGCCCGACCCCAGCAAAATGTAGTATAACCCGTGTGACACCAGTAGACCCTATAGTACTGCATGTGGAATTTACTGCTGATACCTAAACGCAGGCTGGGACCCATGGCCCCCATTTCGAAGTGCAAAGGACTTTGAGCTTGGATGGTGGATGCTGCGGTCGGGCTTAACAAAAGGATCGATCGATGAGTATTTACAGCGTGGACAAGATGATGACAGGTGCACATCATTCCAGACTGCAGATGAACTCTTGTTTTTGTTTGAGTGCGTAGAACAAGGTTTTGGGCCCGGAAGCTGGGCCGCGTTCCCATCTGCCTCCAGAACATTGTACCCTGGCAATATCCTGCACTGCATCCAGCTACCTCTTAGCCATTTAGCTTTCTCAGACCTGATGGTCTTCGGTCCTTAGCGCCACTTCGATAGTACTGACCGAAAAGAATATAATGAGTTTCATACAGCGGACTGGTGGTAGGATACCCAAGATTTAGTGTCCAGAGGTGGAACAGTGGTCCCCCTCCTTTTTCCTTCCGACAAAACCCAGCTTACAAACTTCTCAGGAGACAAGGCTGCTTGGCCGGTCTATATGCCGATTGGTATGATTAGTAAAGATTTCCGATGGCAGGGCTCTAAACGCGCATGTGTACTAGTTGCTCTCTTGCCAATTCCTCAAAAGAACCCGAAGGACGGCCAGATTCATAGGTCTAGGCATGAAGTGATTGAGGATATTCTCAAGCCGATAGCTGTGGTGGATATTGTGGTCCGAGGGTATGTGTGAGCTTGCGCTGATGGCAAGCTCTATCGATGCTATCCAATCCTAGCAGCCTCAATTGCTGAGTACCAAGAACATGTCATGCTGGCAAGAATAATCAACGGGTGTCACAAACGGTGACTAAGCAAGGCAGACTCTCACATGACTAATAGTTATTAGTCATCGGTTTGTTATCTTTCACACTATGAGATCAGTTGACTCATAGGCTTTTCACATGACGACGCAATCGCGTGTCATTGGTTTATTGTTATTGGTTCATATTTGACATGACGCAATAATTATGGTCATGTGGTTTATGTATTTCGCACATGACTCATAGTTACGAGTCATGGGTTTTGCGCAGGTGACCTCGTTAGAGCACATGACTTGTTTTATGAGTTTTGATTGGTTGCGAGATAGGGCGCAGCTGACTCGAACGAGTCAGCTGATGGATTTCACACTATGACTCTTTATGAGTCATGAGTCGCGTGAAGCGAGAGGAGGAGTCGCACAGGGCTAGGGTTGAGGGAAGAACCCCTATATCAGGGCACCCTCGGGGCAGGAGATTTGGGTTCTTCACGCAACCATCTAAGTTCTTTCATG
>Ga0307507_10002384_pt1 | contig 39661 bp, 15 predicted proteins | sample 7_EM_MG_FD_207223 | JGI IMG/M metagenome (GOLD analysis project Ga0307507, IMG submission 207223) | Populus trichocarpa ectomycorrhiza microbial communities from riparian zone in the Pacific Northwest, United States - 7_EM | ecosystem: Host-associated > Plants > Roots > Unclassified | place...
CGCATCAGTATATAGACCACGTAGTCTGCTTCATACAATCGGCAGTCACCACCATCCCAAAGAGCATACAATACTATACGTATTTCGTGCCCCGGGATACGACTCACTCGTGCTATTAAGTTAGTACAAACAGGTTATATTATAATTATATACCCGGTTATTATCTTAAGGGGGGTAGGTTCCCTATACTATAGGAGTATAGCTATAGCAGCCTAGGTGCGGTTCGCTAGTAAGGGGAAGTTTTATTTGTTTTTAATTTTATTTAGCTGTTAGAGGATTTAATTAAGGGTTTGCTAGAGGGGCGCCTAAGATTCGCTAGACTAGCGAAGCCATTCTACTAGCTGCGTTAGTTTGTTATAGCTAACGGTTGCTCCCCTACAATTCTGGATACTAGATGCGTCCAATAGGCTTTATATTTTGTTAGATGCCTTCTTAATAGGGGTATTTCCGCTTTATGGTGTAGTATTCGCCCATCTTTATTATAGAGGGCCATTGCTAGGCGTGGTTCTGGCGGACGCACGTAAGTACAAACCACCGTCATTTAACGTGTGCCTCCCCTGCGATACATGCATCTCAGGGGGATTCTCTAGGTGTTTTTAGGGATCTTTTAGTTGGCTTTGGTCTTTTGGGCTGGGTGCAGCAAGAGCTCCAATTTTCCCAAGAGTTTCCTGGTTCTTTTATATATAAAGACTATTATACTAAAGATTTAGCTTACTAAATAGTTAATATATCTAAATATCTTATATTAAAAGGATTTTAAAATTTATGATTTAAATACTAATAACTTTATTTAAGGTTAATAAATTCTTATATATTTTTTAAAATAGGCTCTTAGTATATATACTAATAATATACTAAATTTTTAGCTAAATCTATTAAGGCGTTGTTGTGCGCTTAGGTTTTGTTAGGGTAAGAATATCGTGCACAAGCTCGTTAGCACCTCTACACGGACAATAATCTGACTTTTAATGTTCCTATTTAAGTACTTAATTGTAAAGGATCTCGTTTAATATAGGTATACAATTGCTTAATTAACTATGGCTTTATACAGGGGTGATGGATTATAAAGAAATTCTGCAAGCTTGCTTAAAGATTAAGCGGCGTTAGGTTGTGTAATGTAGGTAGTGTAAAGTAGTGATCCGACCCTCCTTTAATATATATAGACCTACTACTTAGAGGCCTATTCTGGATTAGGTAAGAGATCTTCTATACTTATTAGCGTATATACTAGACAAAGGTCCTTTAAATAGAAGGTGCTAGCGATCTTATTAATATAGGAATCCTAGCAGAGCTAAAGCTTCCGTTAAGGTTAATTATAAAGGACTCTAATTCCTAAGAACTAGGTTAGTTCTCCTAGGTTCTTAATCTTATACTTTATCGTTAGCTATTCCTTAAAGAGTTAAAGCTTTACTAAGTCTTCTATGCGGCAGGCTACTATAATATTATTAATATAAAAGAATATAATTAGCTAGTCGTTATAAAATAGACATAATTCTTTATTAACTGCTGTTAGACCTAAAGATATTAGGGTAGTTAAGAACTTATTAAGCTAAAGCAGCGGTAATTGTTGGAGGCTATATAAGGCTCTTTAAAGGAGTAGATATGTACCCTTCTGTTAAAAGCTATCTGGAAACTTAATATAGACTATCTTATTAATAAGGCTGTTGGTAAAGGTGTTTACTATATTACACTGCTAAGTCTCTAAATTAAATATAGCGATAATTGCTATTATAGCTCTAAATATTTTGGCTGTAAGGGTTGCTGTATACGTGTTCTTTTCACTAAGTTGTTATAAGTTACCTTATATATAAAGACGGGCTTTAAATTTAACTAAATATCTATTAGTGTTAAACTTATAAGTAAACACCTAGGTAACGGGTATGACGTTAAGCGATACTATCCGTTTAACGGACTTGAATATCCCTTACTGCTTAAGATTATTATATTCCTTATTGGCGGCTTCCGTAAAGCTATCTTTATATAAGTAAGCTTAAAGCTCCTTCTAGCTGCGTAGTAGTAGTAGAAGTTTATTATAGTGTAATCGCTTCTAGTAGTGTCTAATTCTAGTAGTAAAAGCTCTATAGAGGGTAGGAAGGGTATCTAATTGCTTAATATCTATTAGGTAAGCTGCTTAACGCATTAAGAGCTTCTTAGTTCTTTTGCCTTCTATAATATTAATATTGCCTATATCGCCTATAATCTCCTATCTTAGACGGGCTTCTTCTTTAGGAATAAGTTTAAATTAGGGTCTTTAATTAACTAAGGAACTTAACGGCTCTATATTAGTAGTACTTAATTAAGGCTTTAGCGTCTTAGCTAGGGTAGGGAGGCTAGGTATAGAGTTGTCCTTTAAGGCTTAAGGGCTGATTATATTATCATCTTAATCTATTATTTAATCTTAATTTTTATTAGCATCCACTTGTTAACTTCTACCACTATCCGCCTTATCCTCCTTATTTAACGTCTTATCTAATATCTTATTAAGCTCTTCCTAAAGCGTCCTATTGCTATTTAATATATTAATTATATCTAAAATTTAATCCGCGCGTTTTTAAAGCAGATTTACAAAATTTGGCTAACTGTTGTTACAGAGCAGTTGCTTATTAAACATCACGTCTCTTATTTAAATTACCTTCTTTTTGCTGGGTATATACACCCTATAGATGTTTATTAACTAGTACCTAACTAGGTATCTAATATAAGCCCTTGGCTTAAGATTTCGCGTATATAGAATATTATATTTAAGCAGGTAAGCTCTATAGCCATATATTTATAGGTAAGCTATATTTAGCTTTAATGGCGAGAATCCTAGTGCTAACTAAAGCTTCTTAAAAGGTGTTATCTAGCTAAGCTAGGCATTTGGTGTCCAATTAATTAAATACGCTACAGCTCTAGTAACTTTAGGCTATAGCTCTTCTAGTAGTTAAGCTTTAATTCGCATATACTAAGACTTAATAATAATTACCCCCCTAGAACGTTTAGTAGAACTGTTCTAAGACTTTATATATAGGGCCGATTTCTCTAGTAATATTCCTTTTTAAGTCCTTTAAGCATTAAACTTATTACCTAGGAATGTTTCGCTATTAATTCAAATTACTATAATCTTAAGGTTATATTAACGCTCTACCCTATTTAAATATTGTATAATCGCTTGCGTTATTAATAACTTATAGGTAAAAGTCTCTACCTTATTTATCTATAGAAATTTATTATAGAAATATATCGTCCAAATATAACCATTATTGTGACGGTGCTGGAGCGCTTTACCTGCTACATTGCCGTTTCTAGGGCAATTTGCCACATTCTAGGGCAATTTACCGCATTTTAGGGCAATCTACTAGTACTACTCATAGAGCTAACCAATTAGGATTTTCCATCCCTGGGATGGAAAATTGCTATTGGCTTGCTTACTACTAGCGCCTTAGCGACCCCTTTGTATCTTATTAGTCTCTAGCAATCTTCTCCTTCTTCTTCTCCTTAGCTTAGTATTCTTATATAGTAGCAATCTATAAGCTTTGGTTTAGAAGCATTTATATAAGCCTATTATAGTTATACGCGACGATTTCTAAAAATAAGTTAATATACACTTAGTAGAAGGGCCTAGTTGCCTTACTAGTAGGTATTCTTCTTAATACAATTTTATAAGCCTTGCTAATAGTATAGGTCTTACAGTTAATTATTGCTAGACCTTAAAGTTTTGCACTACCTGCTTCCTAGGGTAAATACTTAATTGTATTAGGTCCTATATAGCCTAGTCTCTTATACTAGAGTTCGCCTAATATTTTCTAATTAGGAAGGGGGTCTTACAATTAGATTGCAAATAAGGCCTTACTTAGGGTCCTTGGTCGTAGTTTATTATACTTAAGCGTTAATTAGTTATAATAGCTCTTGTAAAAGGCAAACGTCTTATAATTGTTCTTATAATATAGTAGGTTCTTTTTATTGTCCTACTGTATATTCTTCTTATTAAACTTCTTTAGGTAGGCTAAATTTGTATAAAAGGCTGGTATATATGCTGCGTTAGCTAAGAAGAGCTCTTTAGAACCTAATAGTGTCTAAATAGTAACTACTACCGCTATTACAGACAGCTTAAGTACGATGTTACGACTACTTGGGGAAGAGTTAGCGGAAGCTAGTTGGTTAATATAGGTACGGTCCAGGATGGATCCGGTGGAACTATGTGACGAGGAATAGTAACCAAGGTCATGTGGTGTGCTATATAGTAAATAAGAGGAACAGGAGGAACTTATATACCTTATATATAACACGTACCTTATGTACAAGAGAGGATTTCTTAGGCGTATAGTTGTGTATTTAAAGGACCTCAGTCCCTACTATAGATAGTTCTCTCCTTATAGTGAATCTTAGAATATAATTAAAGTTAATCTATTAGGCAACCACTCTACTAGTTATTATTACGTTGTTAACCTATTTATATCTATATACTTAGCCCAATAATAGGACCCACCATAGTTCTTACTACAAGGTTCCGTTATATATTTACTACTATAGTTACGGTATTAAATAAAGTCGAATAATATGCCACCCAAAGTACCAGTTATAATGCTATTAACGGTAATAACTACCTTAGGATTAGGAGACACCAATATAGCAGATACGGACTTATAAGTGGTTACGAGAGGTCAGTTACAGGAAATAGTTAATTGTCACGGAGTAGGCACGAGCCGGGATACAATGCACTAAACGAGGTAGTAATTGAGAAGGCTACGTACACGTAACTATGCGTGGTTGATACAAAGACATTGGATGAAGAAGAAGAGTCTTCGTGTGCCAGGTACGGGTATAAATAGGGGCTGTAGGGGAACGTGCGTAGGTGTCTCGGGACGAACGTGAGCACGGGTCAAGAACGTCAAAGACGCGTAGAGACGTGAGAACGAGTGAGTCCCGTGACATTAATTACTTATTAGATAATAATAGGATACTTAAGGAACGCATTAATGGAATCGGAGCAGCAAAGGTTAAGTTACTGTTAATTAAATAATTCTTAGGAGAAAGATTAAAACTTAAAGGATTCCTTACATAAATGCACTTTAAGGTTATACAGGAAGGAGTAAAGTTAGTAATACCTATAGATTAAGTAGTATACGCAGGATTGTTCTTAATAGGAAGAGCACTAAAATGGTTTAAACCTTACCTTATAGAAATATAAGTTAGCGGTATAACAACTACTAAGACTTATAATTTATGTTTACTAGTTAGAATGGGTTTATAAAGAGACTAACACAGATATTTAAAGACCTGGAAGCATTAACTACAGCGGAATAAAAACTTTAAAACTTAGTATAACGTTCTTTAGTAATAGAGTACACAATACAGTTTTAGACACTTGTAATATAGGTTAAGTGGAATAATAAGGCGCTTATGGCACAGTATAAATAGGGACTTAAGGCTAAAGTCTAGGACGTAATTATTTTAATAAAAGATGCGGAAAGTCTATAAGACTTAATAGATTAGTTAATAAAGATTAATAATAGGATCTATTAAAGGGAACAAGCTAAGAAAGGGCAAGACAGAGTTCTATAGTTATATAAGGCACAGAGCACGCATTAACAGACATAGAGCCAAAAACTATAGAATGGTGCAGAGCTAATAGACCTAAGCGGTACTAAAGAATCTAAGAGATGGATAAAGAAACTATAGAAACCCAGAGGTTAAGGATTAAGTAATTATAGGACTAAAGAGTAGAGGCTAAACTAGGGATCTTAGTAGTAGAAGATGTTTAGGCGGACTCTATAATAAGAAAAGTGGTTTAAAGATAGAGCTTGCATAAATTGTAGAAAATAAGGTTATTTCGCTAGAGACTGTAGAGGTGGTTAGAGTAACTACGCGGTAAAGGGCACTAGGTTATTAGAGTACGATAACGCGGATATAGGGATGTTGCGTAGGACCAAGGAGTGTTTAATTAAACACTTCGCGTTTTATTATAATAATGCATGCTAATTTTATAAGGACGTTAAGTATAGCGCAAGCTATTGGCTATAAGAGCTAGAGTTAAAAGGGCTTAAAGGAACTAGAGAGTTAGATAAAGAATAAGATTAACTCTATAAGCTAGATTAAGATATTAAAGCAATATATAAATAAAGATTAGTAATAATAACAATGGAGTTAGAGTACTTATTAATTAGTAGCAATAAGGAAGAAAAAGAGGCTAACTGGGAGTACTTACACCTTAGTAACGTAATAGAAGTAGAGATTAAAACCACTATAGAATGCAGATTAGTAATGGGTATTATAATACTATTAAATACGGCATCCATTACTTTATAAGATAGAAGGAGCAATATCTAGAGATAATTAAGTAAGTAGATAACTGCTAGTACTAGCTTACCACTTATAAAAGGTAAAAGGCCATAGGTCTAAGATTCTTAAAAAGAGATAAGGAAAGCTCTAGACTTGTAGGACGTAATAAGGATAGCTTAAGAACCTATAATAAATAAAAACCGATGGGAAAGAGTAGTAACTTAGTTTAGTAATAAATAAATAAGTATAGGACGTAAGTTTAAGAATTATAAGTTTGGGGAATAAATAAGAATGTTATTAGGAAGCTAAGATTTTAAGAAACAAATAAGGACTATAGTAATTCTAGGTAAATATAGTGTTTAGCCTAAAGATTAAAAAGTTAATACTAAGGTTAGGAAGCAAGACGACTTTAAGAATCTAGCTATAAGATGTAGAAAATAAAAAACTATGGATAAGTTTAGATAAAGAATTATTATATAGTAAGAGTAAAAGCTAAATAAGAGGTTAGCTATGCTAGGTTATATAAAGGACAGAGCACCTATATAAAGAGTTACTAATAGGCCTAGTGTAGGGATATTTAGAGTAAAATGGTTGGATAAACTGGAATAAGAAGAAGATCTAGATATTCTAGTTAGGTTTAAAGAAAGACATACTAAAGGATGTTATAATGCAGCGATAATAAGGTACTTTCTTATAGACAGACTATACACACTAAACTAGTTTTATGGAAAGTGGTATAGGCAATAATATAACAATAAATAGAAAGACTTTTATATATAGCTAGATAAAAAAGTTATCTAAGACCAACCTATTATAGAAAAACGCATAAGTTATATTAAAGGAGCGTTAATTATAATGTTAAGGAACCTAAAAGAGGGATCTAGGGACTAGAGAGGAGAATAATAAATCTTAGTACTTGTAGCAGAAATACTAGTAGTTAAGTTAACTAGGTATTAGTTTAAACTTAAGGACGGAGACAAGCTAAGAGTTAACCTAAGTTACCTAGCGCATTATATATTATTATAGATAGCTTATATAAATAACATGTGTAATATATATAGGGTATTAAAAGACAAGAACTGGAAATACTTAGTAAGGATATATTAGGCACTAGAAGAAAAACGGTTTAGAGACGCTAAGTATATATATAGATGGCACCCAATAGAAGTAGAGAGTTAAGGGGACCTAATACTTTAACTAGGAAGATTCCTTACGGAAAAATGCCTAGATAGATAATAGTGGTGGGACTGCCCAGAGAACACTTATTTATAGTATATAGAGGAAAAGAAATAAACTAAGTATTGGCTAAGAGTGGACTAAGTACAAATAGGATCTAGTAGCTAATAGTTAGGAAAAGGGGAGGCCTATAGGACTAGAGGGAACCAGTAGTAGAGCCTTAGACCCTTAAAGGAGTCCAAGGATAATACCTAAACTTATAAGTTAAGTGGTAAGATTAGTAGTTTAAAGCACTAATAGACAGTAGAGTAATAAGGAACCACATATTACCAGTAGTAGTAGAAAGGATAGGGTTACCATATAGATAAAAGGAATACCTATATCCACTTATAATAATTTTAGGAGATTAGATAGCCTATAAAGGAAGTATTATTAATCTTAAAATAGAATCTATTTAGCTAACTATTAAAGGGAGATAAGTTAAAATGTCTTTTAATATCTTACCATTGGGAAAAGATAAGGCAATATTAGGAATGCCTTAGTTACAGGAATATAATCTAAGGATTAATTAGGTTATAGGTTAGGTTAATATTAGAGATACTTAATAACATAAAGTGTAATAGCAAACTAAGCAAGGCTTAAGTTATATACTAAAAAGATACTATAAGTATAGCAAAAAGTTATGGTTACTAGAAAGTGAAAAGCTGTTAGAATATGCAGCATGGGACTATAAGATAGAGTTAGAACTAGAAACGAGTCTAAAGTTCTTTCTAATCTATAAGCTTACTAAAACCGAGTTAGTAGCACTTAAGGAGTTTATCTAGGAGAACTTATAAAAGGGATATATTAGACCGTCGCAGTTATTAGCAGGATATCCAGTATTGTTTATCCTAAAGAAAAATGGAAAACTTAGGATGTATATTAACTATAGACAGTTAAACAGTATTACTAGAAAGGATAGGTATCCTTTACCCTTAATTAGCAAAATCTAAGATAGAATAGGTAATGTAAAGATCTTTATAAAGATAGATCTAAGATAGGTATACCATTAGATTAGGATTAAGGAATGCAATAAATGAAAGGTAGCCTTTAGGTTAAAGGAAGGACTATATAAGCTATTAGTTATACAGTTTAGGCTTATAAACACACCAGTAATATTATAGAAGTGAATTAATAGCGTATTAAGAGAATACCTTAATGAGTTTATTATAGTATACCTTAACAATATTATTATCTACTTAGAGAGTGAGAAGGAATATAGAGAATATATTAAATAGGTCTTAAAGAGACTATAAGAAGAATAGATGCTAGTAGCTATTAAGAAATATAAGTTCTTTATAAGAAAGACCAATTTTATAGGATTTATTATTAAACTAGGAAAAATTAGCATGGACCTAAAGAAAGTCAAAGCTATAGTAAGTTGGCAAGAACTAGAGAACGTTATATAGTTAAGATTGTTCTTAGGGTTTTATAACTACTATAGGAGATTTATAGCACAGTGGTTAAAGAGCATTAAGCTATTTACTTAATTGATAAAGAAAGAGGAACTATAGGTATGGGATAGTAAATAAAAGAAACTGTTTAAGGAACTTAAAGAGTTGTTTACCTAAGAACCAGTCCTTAAGATCTACTAACTAAAGCTAGAGACGGTTATTAAGACAGATGCATTAAACTTTGTACTAAGAGCATATTTGCTATAAAAGCACTAGGATATATAGCATCTAGTAGTATACTATAGTTAAAAGATAATACCACTAGAACTGAACTATAACATCTATAATAAGGAGTTGTTAGGTATAGTTGCAGCACTTAAGGAATAGAGAGTATTCTTATAAGGTATAGAAAAACTATTTATAGTTAAGGCGGACTATAAGAACCTTATAGGGTTCCTAATAACAAAGGAACTTAACTAAAGATAGGTTAGATGGGCGGAAATGCTTACGGAATACTATTTTAAAATTCAGTATACTAAGGGTATAGATAACGCACAAGCAAATGCTCTAAGTAAAAAGGCTAAACTATAAAGTAATAAAAAGCCATTAGGGGCTTTACTGTAAAAGGATTAAGATAGATTAATTAGGTATAATTACCCAAAGATCGCAGTAACTAGAGAAAGTCAAATCTATAAATTACCAGAAAGTAATTGGATATAGAAGATCTAAAAAGCATAGGTAGAGGATCCGGATACAGAATAGTATAAAAATAGAGAAGTAACTTATGTTTTAAGGTCTATTGTAAAAGAGTTTATTAAGTTATTTTATAAGGGACTAACTTAAGGACACAACGGAGCTATAGGCTTAGTATTAAGACTTTAAGAAGAGTATATTATTTAAGGAATCTAGGGACTAGTAAGATAAGTTATAAAAGAATATCTAGATTATTAAAAAAATAAACTAATAAGGTATAAGCTATACGGAGGGCTACAACCTATTAAGACACTAAAGAGACCGTAGGAAGTTATATTATAGGACTTTATTGTTAAGTTACTAAAGTTAAAAGATCCTATTACAGGACAAGATTATAATGCGATCTTAGTAATAGTAGACAAGCTTATAAAGTGGGGATACTTTATAGCGTGTATAGAAGAGATGTTAGTAGAAGATATTGCTAAAATCTATATTAAGGAAGTATTCGCAAGATATAGAGCACTAAGTAAGATTATATTAGATAGAGATCTAAGATTTATAGCAGCATTCTAGGAGGTATTCTTGGCGGAATAAGGAGTTCGCGTAGTAACCTTAACGGCGTATTATCCGTAGATGGATAAATAGATAGAAAGATTAAACTAGACACTAGAATAGTATCTAAGGCACTATATTAATTACGTATAAAACAATTAGGTATTATTACTACTAGTTATACAGTTTGTATATAATATAATACCATAAAAAGGAATAGGAACGTTACTATTTAAGGCAAATTACGGATATAAGTTAAGATTATCGTTATTGCCATATTAAGCAAAGAAAATAAGTAGTACAGCTAAAGAAAGAATGGAGACTTTAATAAATCTTTATATAGACCTTAAGGAAACAGCTAAACTAGTATAAGAGTAAATAAAAAGGTACTATAATGCTAAGAGATCTAAGGGACCAGATCTTAAGGAGGGAGATAAAGTATGGCTACTATATAAAAAATTTAAGAGTTAACGACTAAGTAAAAAGTTGGACTATATTAGACTAGGACCTTTTAAAATTATATAGAGAATTTTATTGGTTATATATAAGCTAAAACTACCAGCCAAAATAAAAATCTACCCTATATAGTATGTCGTAATGCTAGAGCTAGTATATAGGAGTGTTGAACTACTAGTCTATAAGGCAGACACGTACAGAGGATAAGAAGAGGACAAATGGCAAGTTTTAAAGGTCGTTAGTTATAAAGACGTTAACAATAAAACATAGTATAAAGTAAAGTGGATAGGCTATAGTAAGACTACCTGGGAACTACTAAGTAACCTAGAGAACGCTATAGGAAAGGTATAGGAGTATTAGAAGAAAAAGGGTTAGGCAGTATTAATAAAGAAGGATCACCAAAGAATAAGTTACCTAAGGGGGACCTAAGAGGAGCAATTGCCGAGCTACTTGGAGTTGTTTCCCTTGCAGGAGGAGAGTCCGTTCTTTTATCGCCCAGCTTAGACAAACCCTATTAAATAAGTTTCCACTCCTTGGAACGGACCTTTTTACGAACTTTCTTAAAATAAAGCAGCCGCGTAAATTGTCACGAAGTTCGTGTAGAGGGGTTCATTTATGAAATGGGTTGATTGATTGATGATCTTGACTTGATCGTTGATTGATGCTTTTTTTGTCTTGACCTAGGGCCCCTGGGGCTCTGAAGAGATTTACAATGCACGTGCCCCGTGCACGTGACTCGTGCACGTGTCCCACGCCTTAGAGAATACAGATTATCTGACATAAATACTGCAATATGAGCGTCTAGGGCCTTCTGCTCCGCATCTCAAGACCGCTTAAGCTTAGCCAGGGCCTGCGCTAGGTTACTATTAAGCTTTACAGCGGCAGATTAAACATAAAACCCTATAACAATTTACTTAGGGAACTTAAAGACTATTAAGAGTTATAGGACGCGCATACTTAGCGTTAGAGGTAGAGCAAATATCGTAGGATAATTAAACGTTTGCTTTAGTGCACTCTAAATAGGAAGAGGGTTGTTAAAATAAAGGACTTGCTAGCGTAATATAAACTAGCCCCTTTTTCGCATAACGAGAACATAGAGATGGCATAATCTTACCCAGCGACAGTATAGCAGCTATAGTGTAAGTATATTGTTATACGTGTAAAGAAGAAGAAGCTTTAGGTATAATAAGTAAGGATATTAACCAGATTAATTAAACGGACATTATACCTCTAGTGGATAACTTAAAGATGTTAGGAATCTTTAAGGACAAAGATAAAGAGGAGGGAGATAGTATTATGGACAGCTTAAGTATAATGTTATAACTACTTAGGGAAGAGTTGGCGGAAGCTAGTTGGTTAATACAGGCACGGTCTAGGATGGATTTAGTGGAACTATGTAAAGAGAAATAGTAACTAAGGTTATATGGTATGCTATATGGTGAATAAGAGGAACGGAAGGAACTTACGTACCTTATATATAACACGTACCTCACGTACAAGAGAGGATTTCTTAGGCGTACGGTTGTATATTTAAAGGACCTTAGTCCCTACTATAGATAGTTCTCTCCTTGTAGTGAATCTTAGAATATAATTAGAGTTAATCTGTTAGGCAACCACTCTACTAGTTGTTATTATGTTGTTAACCTATTTATATCTATATACCTAGCCCAATAACAGGACCTACTGTAGTTCTTGCTACAAGGTTCCGTTACAACCGCCCCTATACCCTTAATTGGATCTATGCCCATTCTGGTATATATAAAGTTATTACTTAGTTAAAGCTTGTCGACGAATCTTAATTAATTATTAATAACGTATATAGTGGTTCCGCTGTTAAGAATTACGCTATTACGCAGCTTATCCCTTGCAACGCTGCTTCGCGTCCAACGGTTATCGATAAGGATTAGCCAATCAAATCGTTAGGATCAATGAGCCGTGATGAAATATTCAAGGCTTCTGATATGTATATAAAACGCTGTAAGAGCTTAATTTTTGGTGGAGAGTCGTGTAATATGTAAGCTTAGCACCCGTCCTTCCTGCAGAATGGAATTCTACAGGCACGATGGGAAGGCATGGTGGTTATAATTATATTCCTTAAAATTGTATGGACACGTCTGCGAATATTTGAAAATGGTGTTCGCGCACGGACTAACTCTCGTTGGACGCCAGCGTTGCAAGGGATAGTTAGTGATTACTTTATAGGCGCCTATTTAATGTACGGCAAAGGTACTAAGGTTATCCTTCTAATCTTAATCTGGGCTTTATATAGCTTCCTTTTCTAGAGCTTCCTTACCTAAAGCCTACTGCCTTATCTTCTTAATTTTTAACTTGGTCCAATCTAAGGCATTAGCAATCTTTTCCTTAACCTTCTTGGCCGTAGCTTTATCTAATTTCCAGTCCTTTAACTAAACTAACTTGTTAATATAAGGACAATCTTAGAACCAGTAAATAGCTCTATAGTAGCATATTAGGGTATCTTTCTTCTATGCCGTCTTAGAAGGGATAGTAGGGGCCTTATTCTTAGGAGCCTCGTCCTTAAGAGCCTTATTAATTAGCTTGCCCTAAAAGCTTACTACATTGGCACTAAATTAAGCTCTATTCTTCTGCTGGGCAGTCTCCAATCTTTAATAGTTCTAATATATTTTAACTAGTTAATATATAGATATCACATAGTCATCGGCCCAGTTATGTTTGTTAAATTTAACCCTCTACGTTAAGGCCTAATTTGGTAATACTAGCTCTACTGCTATTAGGAAGTCTCTAATTGCTTAGTTGCCTTATATATTTAGTAGCTTAATCTTTTTACAGTTGTTGTACGTCTTCTCCCACTGCTATAGCCAGGCCTTAAAGTTCTGGTTCTTTAGGCCCTTTTTAACCTTGGCGTATTAAGTAGATAGGTAGAGCTAACGTACTATATTAGTAGGGGCAACTCTCTCCTTAAGAGCCACCAGGGTATTATATACTAAGTTAATACCTAGTATATAGGTGTTAAGGTTCCTGGTTACTATACTGGTAATATAACTTTATAGAGAGGTTAAAGCTATCTTCTTCTTCTTATATTCCTTCTCTACTATCTTATATCTCTTATAGAGAATTTAAAGCTTATCCTTCTTGTCCTTAGAGAGATTTGCATAGGAGGTTGTTTCTACCTTCACATCTTAAGGACTAGGAAAGGCTGGTTTAATTAGTTGGGGCAACGCATCCTATTTGGTTAAGGGGTCAACATATTCCTATACGTCTCCTATTCGAGCTTAAAGCCTAATAAGGTTAATCCATTTGTCCTAGTTAGCTTAACTCGATAATATTATCGTCGTAGTAATGGTCTGGGTAGGTAGTTGAGAAGTTATATTAAAATGTGCTTATAGGAAGGATAAAGGATTTAATAAGGGGTATAATTAATTAGTTAAATAGGGGCAATACGGCAAGTAACCCGGGCTTATAACTGTCGACTAGATATCCGTGCACCGATTATGGGAAATGAATAAGGACTCCCCCTATTGAAATGTGGTTCTAAGACCTCTATATATACATATAGGAAAGGTATAGGAAAGGAAAGACAAGGGGGGTAAGGGGAGTCAATGAAACCTGGGGTAGGTGACCGAGTTGATGACCAAGTCGATGACCGAGTCGGTGACCGAGTCAATGAGTAAGTAGCTGAGTCGGGGTAAGATAACCTGATTCAGGTCGACAGTTACGGAGGTGTCCCGTGACAGCTAGATATAGGTTGTTTTAGACCACTCTCTTACTACTATAGGAAATAAGTAGATAACTTCTATCAGTATAGCCACTTAGGCGTTAATAAGGAATATTTTTTAAAGCTCTACCTAAAGGCGCATATATAGGCCTTTACCCCTAATATAATCCACAGCGCCTAAAAAGCTATAGGCCTTCTACCTTATAATTCTACTACCGTTTTAAAGACTCTTACCCATATAGAGACTTCTAAAAGCTAAGATATAGAGGAATTAAATATACCTACTACTTTGCGCACTCTAAAGACGCTAAAGACTATAAGGGAAATTAAATCTCTATATAATTAAATTAACAAATTAACAACAGCGCGACCTAACGGCCTGCTTAAGACTCTAACTTAATAATATCTTAAAAAGCTTTTTAAGGCTTTAATAGGCTTTATAACTCATTCCTATATCCAAAGAGAAGAAAATATTAAATATTAAAGCTTTTATATTAATAAGAAGTTAAGCAAGCAACTCCTTAGTAAAGGCAGAGTCCTTAGTTAAAAAGATATTAATTAATTAAAATCTAAAGATTTATAGAAGCAGGAGGCCTCTATATAAAAGTTAACTTAAAGGGAGTATAAGGAAGGAATGACTCTACCAGAGCTTAACGTTGCTATATTAAGCAGAGCTGTTTTAAACCCTAGTAAGTATAATTAGGATTAGGCTTACCTTTATTATATATTTAGGTGCAATCCGCAGCCTATAAATAAGTGGATTAACGGGTTGTTAATCAAGAAGGGGACGTCGCAGAAATGTGGTAGTCGCCCGTGTAATTGGTTAGCGCGTGGGTCTATATTACCACTAAAACGTAGATAAATTAATTTAAGAAATATTACGATTGAAATAGTGGTATAAAAGCTTTAATTTGGCCTATTTGGAATATATATAAGCTCGTTATTGATTTTATTATAAATTGATCAGATATTACCTGTATGTGGCTTGCTTCATGGGGTGGCTCGCTTCCCGGTCAACTACGTTACCACAACATTCCTTTAAGTTTGGAATCATCTAGCTATTCTGGTTGGCTAGCAAGATTTCTGTGCATTGAGACTAAACCTCTCATAACCCGTTTTAGCTCGTTGGGTTCGATTAGGGCTACGATCATAGTAGTCGGCGAAGGAACTCGTAGCTGATATCTTTATTTATTCATATGGTGCTTCTCCTAAAGTAGGCCCATTATCAACAGTCCAAAGAAAGATAACAGTGGTATCAGTGTCTCTTTGTTAGTTTTTTATTTAACACAAATTCTATAGCCCATATGCTTACTACAAGAAGGAAAAATCATACATGACCACAAACTCCAACAATCAAAGGAGATACGTAATTCAAAGTTGAACCACATAATCTACCATCATTCTAGTAACCACAAGTCTGTAATGCATTTATTTATACGCCCTTAGCAAATGCAGTTCCTCCAGAGGCTTCATCAATCACCATGCTCTCACTCAAGCCACAAACATTGAAAATTGTCTTCGGGGTCACACTACTGCCGGTAGTTCCCATCTCCTTTAGCCACTCAAACGTGCTCTTGATCGCCACGTACGCTGGCGCAATACTAGCAAACGAGAAGATGATTACCCGATAGCCCATTTCTTGTGCTTCTTGAGCAGTAATCAAGGGCGAGTGGCCGTTCTCAACGCTGTTGTAGCAGAGAGGCCAGGGTGCTAGGTCCTTCACTGCTTGTGCCGCTTGCTCTTTGGTCTTGACACCCTCGAGAATGCCCATGTCAGCGCCCTCGTCCCGCGCACGGCGCAGACGTTCAATGCATTCGTCATAGCCACGAGATTGTAGGGCGTCAGTGCGCGCAATGACGATGATGTCAGAGCGCAGCTGCGAAGCGGCGACCTTGCAGGCTTTGATGCGCTGGATGTATGTGTCGACGTCGACAACTTCCTTTCCCGAGAGATGGCCGCATCGCTTTTGGATCACTTGGTCTTCGATGTGGAAAGCGGCGACTCCAGCGAGGTGATACTGCTGCACGGCTTTCGCAATAACAATGGGACCACCGTAGCCTGTGTCCATATCAGCGATTAAGGGCGGGCCGTCCGGGCGCAGGTTCGCAATCATTTCGGCGTTGGTACGCATATCGTGGAGCTGTGCGATACCCAGGTCGGCTTGGCCTAGGCGCGAAGCAGTGGTGCCTGCCCCAGTCATATACATGCCTTCAAAGCCGACTTCAATGGCAACTCGAGCGGACAGGCCGTCGTAAACGCCCGGGCATTTTATGATGTCGGAGGAATTTTTAATCATGTAACGCAGCCGTGTTGCAGCGGGAGCGAGGGCGTCATAAATTTCAGGTGCGCGGATTTTGACGGCGAAGTTAGCAAGTTCGGGAGAGTCGACAACAACTTCAGGAATTTCGCGCTCCAGCTTCGCGGTTTCCGGTGTTTCGGTCTCTGGCTTGAGTTCGATAACTTCTTCGAGCTCAGCGAGAGCGTCATCTACGCTTGGTGCAGTAGAGGCCGAATCATCAGATGAAGCAGAGTCTTCACCGCAAATGGACCCATCTGTGGAGGCAGATTCCTGAGGAGTAACGGAGCCAGGCGGTGTCAGTTCAGAAGGAGTGGACGGCTTGTACGAGTAATTAATTTCATTTGAAGGTGTAATTGGTGCCTCTTTTGCTTCTAAATCTGCGGTTTGTGAAAGCATTGTGGCGAGGCTGCCTGAAGGAGTGATTTGATTAAGGGGCAATGGGCGCCAAAGACAGACATCGTATGAGTCCATTTTTGGTTGCGGGGTATCAGTTACTGTTTGCATCATAACCATGAGGGAACAGAAGATATATTAAGGAGGAATTGAAGGGAAAGGAGAGATAATGACTAGCACTTGGAGAAGAAGAAAAGTGCTATCGAGTGTAGAAATGTTACCTGTGTACTGTATTTTTATGTAGAATTATATGTCGGTTCCCGAGCAGTAGGGACGGCGAAGCAGTAAGTTCAAAATGCTATGGAGTACCGGGGCTAGGCCAGATTCGCATCTTTTCGAGTGTATCTCGTGGGGCGTGCCTGGGCTCCTTCAATCCGTAATCTTTTCTTAGCAATGCAGGTACGACGGCCTTACTCAACCCTTGCAGTGAAACTACCCGCAGGTGGAATTTCTCGATTAATTCGCTATCGCAAAGGCGCCGTTTATGGCTGTAGTAAGGTTTCGGATTGCGAGTATTTGATTTTCGGGTCGTAAGGCTTTCGGATCCCGACTAAGAGATTCACTGTCTCATCTCAGGTCGCCTGGAGGATGGCATTTCGTTCGACCAACTTCCGGGCTCCTTTCAAAGGAAATACCTCGACAAATGTACAGGAAGAGCGCATCATTACCCTTTGATGGGTTTGAGAAAGTGATCCACCGAAAGAGAGACAACTGTGAAGCGAGTTTTTGCCAAGACAAGATGACATGTAAAATCATAAGATTTAGTATTCAGATTTAAAGGCAAAAATGTATTTAAGATCCTCTAGAATTATGCCTGGATGAGGTTTTCTATATATGTCCAACAAAGATGAGCAGATGTTGATGAAGCGTCGTTGAAAATCGATCGACGAAACCAGGGCAAGCGAGCCAAGACTAGTCCAAATTGAAATCTCGACTCGTCTCTCACTTTCAACATCCACTCTATCCACTCATTGAGATCCATCATGACCGTTATACACAGCCATCTAGGGATTCTACGTAACTGATTCCTCTTAGAGTACCTCCAGATTCTTTCACATATATATAATAACTAACAAAATACATGGAATGTTTTACTGTTTCCACGTCGATTATCTTCTGTATTACAGCCTAATAGGACTACACCTCCCATATACTCATGTTGTGGAAAAACCTCATCGAATTCATTTCTATTTAATGAGAGCCTACATTCATCTTACACAAAGGACTAGGAAAGCACTCATTTATCCAAAACCTTTGTACAGCGAAGATATCCTTTCCTCAAGCTTGAAAAGCCCCTTATTGGACCGTCTTCATCTTCTTTGATCCTTGGACAAATGCCAAAACTCCTTGACACAAATTACCAACATAGGAAATCAGGGAACGACCAAAGGTCAGGAAACGGTTCAGATTTGTCACTTCTTCTATCTGAGAGGAGGCCGTGGGTGTGGGTTTCGATTCTGGAAGATTATTCTTCTCACTGGCAATCATGGCTGTTGCAACGTGCCGACGTTGGACCTTGCCTGTAGCGGTCTTGGGCATATTGTCGGTGAAGAAGACCTGGCATAGTCAGTCAGGAAATGAAGTTCAAGAGAAAAGCAAACTTACCTTTTTGGGAATCTTGAACTTCGCTGCTCTCTCGCCAAACCAAGCTAGGAGTTCCTCTGTAGTGAGCGTTGTTCCTTCCCGGAGAGCAATAGCAACCGCCACATTCTGACCATAGAGTTCGTCATCAATACCAAAGCTGACTGCCTCAAGTATGCTTGGGTGCTGAGCTAAAAGGTTGTCGATCTCAATTGGGCTAATCTTTTCACCGCCTTTGTTGATGAGCTCTTTTATGCGACCTGTTAGAAAAAGATATCCTTCCTCATCAACATAGCCTTGATCACCCGTACGGAAATAACCGGTCTTGGTAAATGGAGATGCGATACCCTCACCGATATACCCGGAAGTGACATTGGGACCTAGGATGCAAACCTCGCCGATTTTTCCTTGAGGAAGACTCTCGCCTTCATCATCCATGATCCGGAGTTCAACACCTTGAGGACGACCCACAGAGCCAGGTTTCCGACTTGCAGGAGGGAGGGGATTGGACGTCATTTGATGGGCAGCCTCTGTCATCGCGTATGCCTCCAACACGGGAGCTCCAAAAAGCGTCTCTAGTTGATTATGCACAGTCGGGGACAATGGTGAGGAGCAGGACCGAATAAACCGAATCTTTGGCATTGGAGATGGAAGATCATTTTTCAACAAAATCTGGTGGATCGTAGGAACGGCGGTATACCAGTTAGCCTTATGAGTGACAAAGTCACGCCAAAATTCGGAGGCGGAGAATCGAGCGGGGACAATAATGGACCCCCCGCTCATCAACGGAGAGAGGAAGCCAGCGAGGAGACCGTGAACATGGAAAAGCGGCATCACCAACAGGGTCCGATCGGTGGGCGACAAGTTGTATGTTGCTTGAATATTTGCCATAGTTTGGCAAAGATTTTTATGGGTCAAAGGGACCTACGGACTGTTAATATAAAAAGTCTCTACACGAACTTGCGTGCACATACAGCTTTTGGTCTACCAGTGGTTCCACTAGTGTGTAGGATCAGAGCGACGTCGTCAGCCTCAGGCTTCTCCATCTCTGCAAGCTTCTTATTCCGTGGTCCATCTTGCTCTCCTACTTCCAGAGATACCTCAGACCCATTCCAGTATACCTCTGCGATTGCAACATCGCATTTTCTCGCAGCGCGAATTGCCTCGCCATTACCAGCAATCGCACCTTTAGGTACCAAGACTAAAGGAGCCTTCAGATCCTCAAGATAGAACTCGAATTCTTCCTGCTTGTACGCCGGATTTAGTGGTGCACAAATTGCTCGCTGAAGCGATGTCGCCAGGAAGGATATGATGAATTCAAGGCTATTTGGAAGGGCGATGCCAACGGCTTCCTTTGGCGATATCCCAATCGCTGCTAACTTCTTCTGAAATGAAAGAATGTGGTCGAGCAATTGACTATGTGAAGCAATGGTAGAATTTGTCTCGTTAGGTATTATAACTGCAGGACTTTCTGTCTTCGCAGACAGACAGCTCATAAGTGTAGACATGATGACGCGATTGGGCTGATGTGATGAGGCCGCAGAAATCGGGGAAGGGTTTGAGAACAGAACGTTTGCAGGTACATTGCTAACCTCATAATCAATTTTATCATCCTTTACATATCTACTCGGAACGTGAGCTATACGTTTAGACCCGACCGATCGAGGATAGTCTCGGATTCCGAAGTGGTGTGCGGATTGTGGCTGAGCTGCAGCCTCACCACTTACCAAAATACATCCCTACGGTTCCCGAATCCATAATCCGCTTCCTCGGGCCGTTTGCCGGTACCAGGATAATGGGAATGCGCGCCGGAGACAAAGAACTAATGGTTGTGGTCTTGCAGCTAATGTTTCAGCAACTTTCAGTGTCTGACATCAAATTATAGGAACTCGCCGCAGAAAGCACTTTTCTAACTTGATCCTAATTTTCACGACTTTCCAGAATGACAGCAGAAACCACTACCTTGCGGCCAACAGGCGCTGCTCTAATAGCACGAGCGCTACAGCAACTCGGTATCAAAGTTATATTCGGTCTAGTCGGCATACCGGTCGTTCAGATTGCAGAAGAAGCTATTGCTCTAGGCATAAGATTCATCGCATTTCGCAATGAACAGGCCGCAAGTTATGCTGCGACAGCATATGGGTATCTCACAGGCAGACCGGGTGTCTGTTTGGTTGTTGGTGGACCAGGAGTACTTCATGCTATGGCAGGAATAGGCAACTCGTCCATCAACGCATTCCCAATGCTCCTTCTTGCTGGGTCATGCGAAACGCATCTTGTGACAAAAGGAGCTTTCCAGGAACTCGACGCAATTTCCCTTCTTGCCCCGCATACAAAGATTGCCATTAGACCAAACCTGGACTCAATATCTCAATCACTTACACATGCCTACCGATCTTCCTGGTATGGCCGCGCAGGAACTGGCTTCGTGGATCTTCCAGCAGATGTTATTCAAGGCAGGGGCATGGAGGAAACAGTGATGGCCACGGTCGTGCCAACTGCACCGCGAGCTGGGCCAGATCCAACAAAGCTGTCCGCCATTGCGCAACTCCTGCGCTCTGCAAAGGCACCACTTGTTGTCGTTGGAAAGGGCGCGGCTTATGCCCAAGCAGAAACTTCAATCCGTCAACTGGTTGATCAAACTAACATTCCATTCCTGCCTACGCCAATGGGCAAGGGCGTGCTCCCTGACTCTCATCCGTCAAATACGTCATCGGCACGCTCTACTGCTCTAAAGGGAGCTGATCTTGTCTTGATTCTTGGGGCACGACTTAACTGGATTCTTCATTTCGGAGACGAGCCGAAATGGAACTCGGGAGTGAAATTGATCCAAGTCGACATATCCGCCGAGGAGATTGGGAAAAATAACGGAGACGCTGAACTGGGCATTGTAGGTGATATCAATGTTGTCGTTCCTCAACTTACTGCTGCGCTCCAAGACTGGCGATATGATACTTCTACTGCCTACATCGAATCTATTCAGGCTAGCAAGGCCAAAAACGAGGCGAATGCTGCGAAGACTGCGAAGATTGTAAAATCGCCAATGGGATACCATCAAATCTTCGACATCATCAAGACTACTCTGCATAGACTATCCCCGCCAGAGAATGGCAACGTCGTCTATATCTCCGAAGGTGCTAATACAATGGATATCTCTCGCAGTGCCTTCCCTGTTGAGCACCCTCGCCTTCGCATGGACGCTGGAACACATGCGACTATGGGAGTCGGATTAGGATACGCTATAGCAGCACATGCTGCGTATAACTACCCTGATCCTGAAGCACGTACGGGGCCCTCCAATTGCTCTAAGAAAGTCGTGTGCCTAGAAGGCGACTCGGCATTTGGCTTTTCCATGCCGGAGGTTGAGACGATGGCACGGTACAACATGGATATCCTGATGTTCGTAGTTAACAACGGCGGCATTTACCATGGAGATAGTAAAGACTCAGATGAGTGGTTGAAGTTGCAGGAGAAAACTCGACAGGGCGAGAAGGGTGGACTACGCAGCACCAGCCTTGGCTGGGAGGTCGGATATGAGAAGATGGCGGAGATGTGTGGGGGAAAGGGATACCTGGTGCGCACGCCCGAAGAGCTAGAGAAGGCGACGGAGGAAGGATTTAATGCCTCTGTGCCGGTTGTTGTCAATGTTATCATTGAGAGCGGGTCGGCTAAGAAGCTGGTAAGTTCCTAAATTTGATGCTATGCCCCTTCGAAAATAAGTATTGACAATTTGGCAGGAGTTCGCATGGCAGAAAAGCGGTGCTAAGAAATGATGGAGGGTGTGAGGGTGCTACTACGTGTGCATCGAGATACATATCTACGGGTATTCCTAGGCCAGCATGCGAGGCAACAAATTCGTCGCGTTGCTTTGCGGATTTTGGCATGAAGCATGAGGTGTGATGGCGGAAATAGGCAAATTTAGGGTTTTTGTAGTTTAAAGACGCATCTTACTCAATAGTGCTCCCATTTGCAATTTATTTGTGTCAAGTTCTGAAATTTATAAACAACCCTGCCTCGATCGGAGAGTGCGACCCTGCAGGCCGATTGCGGGGGTTGCGCAGGAAGGCGGTAGTAATCTAAGAATAAAGCAACAATAATGAAACCCAAAATTTATGGCTGGTCGGGGGTTCTAGACCACCATTGGTTAACTATTGTAGATTGACAGGGATCGGGATCAGGTAGGTATGCGCGTCGTCAGCGGGCTTGGGGTGGGTCCCTTTGCTGACCTCATAAAAGACATTCAAAATTCTTCCTTCAAGGCGTCAAAGCTGTGCAGTCGTACGAGACTTGTACTTAACTTTTGAGGTTTTGTGTGGAGGATAGACATCGAGAAACGTGCCGGGATTTAGCGACTGCAGCCTGTTGGCAATGGAATTTCATGCATGATGAGTCGATCTGATTTCGATTCCAGAAGCTCGCACGTGGCACTGATCTCTCCAACCGCGAACCACAACTCCACCTTGAGCTTCAAACCCGTCTATAAGTTCCGACGCATACTTTACATCATTCGCTCTATAATGAGTGGAACTGTTCCTTCTTTGAAGAAAGGCTTACTTGAGCGAGCTCCCACATGACGAGACGGTCGGAACGACGGCTACTGATGAACAACGGAATCCATAGCAACTCGGTGACCCTAATCGCTTTGAACCAGATCAATGGAACTGAACAACGTGTATACCCGGGATTTCATTGCATGTAGGATGCATGAAAACCCCTTGTTCCGGATTTGGGTGCTCTCGGAAACCGAATTGTCAGGGCTGAGATGACGATGAATCTGAGCCGAACATCGTGAAGGCTGAGCCGGAAGCTTTGACCTTAAATTATACCAACAAGCTTGCAAGAAATTTTCAAAACCCGACAATTGGAAGCAGAAGACTTTATAAGTATGAGACAGAAGAATTCTAGTACGCAACCACACCTGTACATCAGATTATTCCCAGAACCTCGACACTATGCCTCCACCATACTTCGTCGGCGAGCCTACCCCTAAACAGGGCGCTCATCATGAATCTATCAGTGCTCTGTGGGGGATTAAGTGGAAGAAGAGGGTAATTAAAGCTACCTTTTCACAGTTTCCATTCGTGATCAATCGCTAATACCTCCTGCTGCCTGATAGGCCACCCTCGGTATCTACCCATTTATGGAGGGTAAAGTAGAAGACTTCGAAGAAGTTTTTGGTCATTTTGCCAAGGTCAGACCTTATGATATATGAAATGTCTTATATCTGTTTCTTACAGCAATATAGAACAACATCTATCCTCCATATGACTTTGAAGTCTATTCCGAGCCATTCTTTCCCGTTGCTGAGAACCTCGAGCGTTTAGCCGCTGAAGCAGAGAAGAGCGGGGATACCAAGAAAGCATGCGAGCTCTATCTCCGCGCTGCCTGCGTCTACCGCACCGCCCGCCAACCCTGCCCAATATCTCCGCGCCAGCATATCGCTTGGGAGCGCCAGAAGGTCGCCTTCTTCAAAGGCTCCAAGTACCTTGACGCTCCGCTCGTGGAGCACCTGATTCCGCACTATCACGCTAAACCCGGCACCAAAGAAATGTACACATCCATTCCGGTCACCGTCCGCCTGCCCCCGAACGCCAAGCCAGGCGATTCATTTCCGACCGTGCTTCAAATCTATGGCCTTGATGGCTACCGGACGGAGCACACCATGCCCTCCAGCCATCACATCGCCAACGGCTGGGCCTCAATCGCTGTCGAGATCCCTGGTACGGGTGACTGTCCTGCAGATCCCAATGACCCTACCAGTGCAGAACGCCTATGGAGCTCCGTTTTGGACTGGGTAGAGCAGCAGCCATGGGTCCAGAAGGGAAAGCTCATTGCGTGGGGCGTCAGCTGCGGCGGGTACTATGCCATGCGGATTGCACACACGCACAAGGACCGCTTGCTTGGTGTGGTTGCGCAGGGAGGCGGATGCCATCACATGTTTGATCCGGAATGGTTGGAGATTGCTAGCCACATGGAGTATCCGTTTGAGTAAGTCACTCCCCTCCTGCACTCTAGATTTTAAAAACTGAGAGTATGGGACTCGTGCTAAAAATCCATAGCCTAACCCAAGTCCTTGCCATCAAGTTCGGCTACTCAAATGTCGAGAAAATGAAGATCGACTCCCGTGAACGCTTCTCCCTCCTCGAAAACGGTATCCTCGATATGCCATCCACCAAGCTCCTTCTTATCAACGGCATGCTGGATGAGCTGTTCCCTATTGAAGACTGCATGTTGCCGCTGCAGTACGGGAGTGTCAAGGACGCGCGGTTTTTCCAGGGCTCGAAGCATATGGGTGAGCCACATGCTAGGAAATTTATTTTGGAATGGGTCAAGGATTTGTTTGCAACTGTGGGTCCGAAGCAGAAGCTGTTGAATGGTATTAACGGTGTTAACGGCGTCAATGGTGTACATTAGAGTTCAGGCATTGCCGGACGAAGATGGAGTGGGAGATTTGGTGTGACCTATTAAGATTGTTCATATATTACGTATCCTAGAGAATGGAGTATTGTTATTCAAACACCACGACAGTATTTCTAACGCATGGGCGTGAAAAGTAGATACAATGGGTAAGCACAGACGGTAACATACGGACGAAGTTGTGATATATTATGTTTCAACGGCACCCTATGGTGCAAATTGTTGGAATGGATGAATGAAGCGTAGGGACGTATCAGTTCACAAGGTAAATAAGATTATTCCTGAAGCCATATGTTGAATATTCGAGGGGTCTAACTTTGATTAAAGTACTATCGCGAAGTAAAAAGCTAAAAGCATTGTTGCGATTCCCGTAGTTCTCCTCGGTCCCCGAATCCTCTTAAACATCCGGATTTTGGAAAGTTCTCGTATAATTGAAAGTGATGTTTATTCTATGACGCTATACTTTTACTTATTCACGCTCTACAACCAGAACTACCCGTACAGAGAATGGCGAATTGAGCATCTCACATAAGGACTAGAGCGGCGAAATATAGGCCGAGAGGAATGCCTCGCCGAAGAGACTGCTATATTGTGTTTCTTTAGAAAATTATCTGCTCTAGTTACTGAAGGAGAAGCTGGGACTGGAGAAGCTGCGCAACGGCATTAGAAAATTGATTCTACATCACACCCTTCTAATGCAACACCTGCAAAGCCAAGGAAGAAACGTTCTCCGTTCACAGACCGCATTTATTATCTCAAGTTCTGCTCTCTCGGAGGTGTGAGAAGTGTGAACACTAACCACGCAAATGCTTATACAATGCCTTCTCGAGCTCCAGCAACAATTCTGTAACCATTGGGTCTCCCGGCGGGAGGATCTGCGTCGTCAGCATTCCGCCAATGCCGGTCTTACGGTCAACCCACTATATTACATGGAGTCAGCCAATGTATCAGAATTCTCGATGACGGAAAAAACTTACGCAGTGGGTTCCTGGCATTCCCGACCAATTGCACGACCCCTTCATCCTTCTACCGGGGAAATCCTCACCCGCAATCGACGACCCGAAACCGAAAGTGCCCTCCGCCCCCTTTGGCCACGTCTGTCCTAGATGGCCCTGCCCAACGCCCCGGATCACTTCCAAGAAGTGCTCATTCGTCGGCAGCTGTGGCGTTACAAGCATGTCGAAGCTCTCAGCGCTCATTATCTTCTTGTCTTTGGTAATTAACGCCTGTAAGACTTTCGTGCAGTCCTCGATTGTGCTGTAAAGCCCAACGCCGCCGCAGCAGTCCTTGGCATACTTGCCCTGGGCCTCTTGTGGGACAACGCCGGCACTGATCTCGCCTGTAGAGCGGTTCCGCGCTGCCATAGCCATGCGACGAGCCGGGAAGTCTGGACGGAGATCTGGGCGGAATGTCGTGGATTCCATACCTAGCTTTTGCCAGATGTTTTGCTTCATGTACTCTTCGAGCGACAAGCCACTGGTAACTTCGATCAGGCGGCCTGCCCAGTCCATTCCTGGACTGTAGGCCCAGCCTTGGCCTGGCTCGTAGATGAGGGGCTTCTTATAGCCAGTCTATTATGGTTAGTGTATCAGATCTTGGGTTCGGTACCAAAATGTCTAACGTACTAGAGAGCCGCTGAACGTGTTTTCAGTGATGCCGTGGTATGCAGACCATTCCTTGAGTCCGTCGTGTCCGTAATCATAGATCATGCCGCTTGTGTGGGTTAAGAGTTGCCTATGCGTGAGTCTGAGCTATTGTAATTCCAGAGTGACTATCGCTAAAATCATCAGTGGAGAAGTCATACATACCGGAGAGTAATAGGGCTGGAAACAGGTTTGGTGATTGGGACGCGAGGAAACTTCTCCGACTCCTCGAATCCGACGAGCAGTTCGATCTCTGCCAGCTCTGGAACTACCTCTCGGACGTTGGTATCCAAAGTGAAAAGTCCTTGCTCAATTGCAATCATGCATGCCATGCAGGTTTGCAACTTAGTAATTGAACCAACCCACATCGTTGCATCAAGTCTAAGAGAAGCTGTCTTAGCAATATCGATAGAGCGGCTGCCCATCGCCTTGGCGTATATAATCTCGCCTGCTATAAGGTTAGAATGGAACGGTTTAGAAGATTACACTTGACACCAGATTCAATAACGAAATAGCGAGATACCATTTTTGTCGACAGCTGAGAAAGCTGCTCCTCGCAGATGATTGGGAATGATGGCTGTGAACTTCTCCAAAATGCTATCCAGCTCCTCCGCTAGTGTTATGGTCAGCATCGAACCCATCTTGCTTTGTACTAATGCCTTTGGGAAAGAAAGCAGAATATTAGTCTATCGAAAATAAGGAATGACGATGGTATAGTGATGTAGAATTTATGAAAATTCTCTGCTGCACTGACCGAGGGAAGCTCTTTAGCAATATTTATGCCAAGCCATCCCCTGCATTTTCGGGGACTATAAGTTGAGGATGGCCGGTGCTTACATTCCAGGCTTGCCGATCTTCGAGAAACATTTAGATACTCTAAGATAGTGATCTAACTAATCGATTTCGGTTACCGATAAGCGAAGAATGGCCTGACAGAAGTTCATAATCCGCTCTACAATATTCGGAAATCGTGTTTCCATCCAGCTAGGTTGGCATTTCGGGGAATTCTTAACATTTCTCAACATAGTGTATTGTGTGTTAATGCCCGGTCATCCCATGATAACACCCCGCCCTGCTACTAAAGGCTCGCATCAACCTGAAAAGATAATGTCCAAGTAATCAAGAGTCTCATTTGAAATAAATCGCAGTTCCTTTCAGGTATCTCTAAACAGAAACCTACCTCGATACTTCTCCCCCTCTCGTCAACTTTTGCCGCAATGTCGCCCTCTATTTCACAACTGCCCCCCCGTGTTCTCATCATCGGCGCCGGGTTGGGTGGCCTCTCTCTTGCTCAAGGCCTCAAGAAAGCTCACATTCCTTTTCATGTCTTCGAGCGTGACCCATCTTCGAACTTCCGTGCTCAAGGGTACAGGATTAAGATCAACCATGAGGGTGCACAAGCCTTGAAGGCAGTTCTTACTGCGGAGATGTGGGATTACTTCGAGCGCAGTTGCGCGGAGTCTAAATTCGGCGAAACAAACATCAACGCTCTCGATGGCGGAATCATTGCTAGTCGTGCCGGGCCTGGAGCTCGCGGTGGTACTATCCCGTACTTGGCTGACCGAACTGTTCTAAGAAATTTGCTTTTCCGTGGACTTGAAGAGGATATTTCCTTTGGCAAGACCTTGATTCGGTATGAGGTCGTTGAAGAGGGAGTGATCGCACATTTTGCAGACGGTTCTTCAGAGCAAGGAATCCTTCTCGTGGGCGCTGACGGTGTCCGCTCGCCAGTTCGCAAGCAATTCCTCCCGGATCACAAGCCCGTTGACACCAACGGTCGATGCATATATGGCAAGACTCCCCTGACCGAGGAGTTGATGAACGTATACCCTTCTAAGGCCGCAAAGTGGATGACCTTAATCCTCGATAAGACTCCCATGACGCAAACCCTCGATATCGATGAGACACCATTGACTTGCCTCCTCGAGCCAGTGCGATTCCAGCAGAACGAGCTAAGGCATAAGCTCCCTCAGGATTATATCTACTGGGTCCTCATCTCCCGATCTGACGTTTTCGGCGCATCAACCGAGGAGCTCCTATCTTTGAATGGCGAGCAGTCTGCTAAGCTCTCTCTCAAGCTGACTGAGGAGTGGGACGAGTCAATTCGCGCGCTGTTTAAGAACCAGGATATCAGACAGTCCTCGACTCTCCGAATCTCTTCCGCCAAGCCCAATATCCCCGTCTGGGAGCCCTCACCTCGAGTTACTTTGCTCGGAGATGCAGTCCACGTTATGTCACCTAGTGGCGGTGTTGGTGCTGTCACTGCCATTATGGATGCTGCTACTTTGTCTGGGGCTTTGGCTGCGGAGGGGATCTCTGCAAAAAGCATCGGTCAGTATGAGGCTATGATGAGAATGTATGCGAAGAAATCTATCGAGAGGAGTTATTTCGGTGGCAAGAAGATGTTCGGACAGCGATGGTTCGATGATTGTGAGTTGCTGGACTTTTAGATTAACGTGGCTACTTGGGAGGATGGGATCGGCTTCTGGGAGTGCGCTAGTTCTTTTCTCTATACTCATGCATTTAGAGCCAAACTGTTTGGGGTTCAGAATGTAATTATCTGAAAGGAATATCTTTTTTGAATCACCACGGGCTTCGTGAATGCCTAAACACTGTGTGAAAGCCTTAAAATGCTAGCAAGCATAGAGCGATTATCCCTTAACCCGCTGAAATTCGTCCACGCGTTATTGATAAGAATTAGCCAATTAAATCAACGCAATTAACTTTTCGCGTAGTTTAGATTCGGTGTTCTGTACGGACCACCTACTCCGTGGACGCCGGCTGGTTAAGGGATAGCTTTGAATAACTCCCCAAAGCATTTGCGCGTGCAACTGGACTCACGGAAAGTAGTCAAAGATGCTAAGGATGGCACTGGACGGAGATCAAGATTCGAGAGAATGCCAAGGCTTGGTACGTGCCCTTGCTTGACACTGCGCCAGGCTGGGATACCTGATCTTCTTCTATCGTGATCTAAGAATATCAACTCGCCGTGTTGAAAATATTTGCTTTTACTCTCCTATGATTCACTCCCTTCAATCCGACACGTCAGTCTTTCATCGCCAAGTGTTTCAACTCATTAACTTTGCTTCTATGAGGAAATCTTCTTACACTGCCTTCCTACTCGGTACCCGAAAATAATCTTCTTGTAGTGTCATTCGGGCAGTTAACGCAAAGAGCGGTCACAACCTCTCCTGGAATATGAGAGTTGGTCATAGAAGCAATGTTTCACCGAGAGCGACCTCCCTTTGGTCGAAAGATATTTCAATCGGGCTATTTCTGTAACCACACAGCGGCACTGGACAGATTTTACTTAAATATATTCCTCCCGCCATCGCCACTACCTTAGAGACTCGAACATCTGCACCTTTTGCAATCTCCTGCGCCGGAACTCGTATATTCATTGAATATCCACCAAAATGGCGCCACTTCTATGCTGGACTGTCACCGCATACCGCAAGCCCGAGATGAGCGAGGAGGAATATCACAAGTACATGAGCGAGATCCACGGCCCGCTAGTCATGGGTCTGATGGCCAAGTACGGCATGATTAGGTTCTCCATGGTAACTTCCCATCCGTAAGAGGCTCGCTGTGAAGCATTAATTAATATTAAAGTCTCACAACACATCTGCTACTCGCGCTGAGATGGCCAAATTGTTCGATCCACAATTCTCCAACGTTGCCGACTACGACTGCATTGTCACTGCTGTTTTTCCTGATGTCGAGAACTTCATTAGGATGAAGGCGGATCCTTTGTACATTGCCTATTGCATCCCGGACCATGAGAAGTTTGCGGATACAAAGAGGTCTAAGTAAGTCCATCATAAATTTTTTCAAGGGGTTCTATATAGAATTTAACATGCAACTAGGATGACAATTGGATGGATTGAGGATCATGTTCGTGATGGAAAGGTGGTCGATTTTGTTGTATAAAGGAGGTCAACGGGTAGAGGGTGGATTTCTAGCTTTGATAGAGGTTGGAGGTTTGGAGGTTTGGGGCTAGGGGCGGGCATTGTTGAAATTTCCAGACACTACAAATTGCCATAATTGAAGTCTTCAAACTTTTCAATTCGTTTAATCATAATTTTCCTAGCACCCTGTGAAGCTTTGCGTCCTCGAGCGCATATCCTGGAGAAGCGCGCTAGATTCTCGATGGGGGATTTTGTAGCTCAATACTCCGCGACTGCCGGCCTGAATATTACGCTTCAACATATTCATTGGATACCCCCATACGCATGAAAAAAGCCGTTCCGTGTAAATACAGGTCAAGGGATCTACTATTGATTTTAATTAAAGCAATATATTTGGCAGAAAAAGACATCGTATGCTGTTTAGTCTCTTATGTTCTAGTGCTGTGATTTGTATAGAAATCATATGTATCTGCGTTGTGGGTACTCCCTGCATCACGTTCCAGGACGATTAAGTTGTTTTGGGAGCTTTCATGGGAGGTTGCAATCTAACCACTTTGACGAAGCCACTGTCCCGGCGAATTGGATACCAAAGCTCACACGTGTTTCCTTTCTAGAAATTATTTTAAGATCCCACGCGGTCAAGATGTGAACTTGCTATGCACTAACTTAGTCTATTCTGGGCGCTGAACGCTGTGTGCGTCTCACGACCTTTGCCCTGGCCGTCGGTAACCGAAGCAAAAGTCTCCTTCCCCTCGGAACCGAAGAATCGTACAGCGACTCCACGTGAAGCTGAAGAATGTTGGAGTTATTATTCCGTTGTTCCACGCACGAACCACTGCAGTTTCAGAATTCTGTGGCGGCAATGTTTAGCCTTGCAGCGTATCAAACCCGGAAAACCCGCATGCGCAGCTCCTAGTCGGTGTACCGTACACGCCTCAGGACAATGACACCTTGGCATATTCACTCCAATGCCGGCGGAGATCAGAATCTGTGCCTTTAGCGGGCCATGCTAGGGCAAGCTTATTGTTGTTTACGCTGAAAGCCAGATTTTGACCACCGAATATGTACACGACGTTCGGTTTCCGGGTTATCACGAACAATCCTAATCACAGATCCGGTGTGGGAAGTATCCGACTACACATGGATCTCTATTTGGCTGGGCGGGTCTGGGCAGCACAGCCTGAGCGAGAAAGCACCGGGAATGCTGTACCTCTACCACTACCACCTTCCGCTATATAGGGTCTTCATTCAACCTGTTCTAGATTATCCAACCCAACGGTCTATCTCCAAACACTTGTCATACTCTCGTTACAATGGACAAGCCCACTCAAGTCCTCCTCTTTGGAGATCAGACAACTCCTTTCCATGCCTCTCTCCGCCGTCTGCTCTCGATTAAGCACAACGGCATCCTGAGCACGTTTTTCGAGAGAGTGTATTATGCTCTGCGGGTCGAAGTGGGACGCCTACCTGTTGCGTTCCAAGACCAATTCCCTCGCTTTACCTCCCTTTTGGATCTCCTTGCCCGATGCGGCGACTCGCCACGGAACCCAGCCATTGAGAGCGCGTTTCATACTTTGAATCAGCTTGCTTGTTTTATTAGGTAAATCTCAAAGACTTATGTTAAGATTGTGGCTAATCACAGACCAGCCACTATGGCCAAGGATCACAAACCTATCCTTCGCCGTCTCAAAGCCATATCGTTGGCATTTGCACTGGCCTTCTTTCTTCTGCCGCCATCAGCACATCTCAGACCTGGGCAGAGCTCTTTCCTGCAGCTATTGAAGCCATTCTGATTGCTTTCCGAACTGGACTTCGAACTACCCAAGTTCGAGATGACATTGAACGACAATCCAAGGCTTCCCAGTCATGGTCAATGATTGTCGCTGTTCAGGCCCAGCGCGCTGCTGTAGCTCTTGAGTCCTTTGAGGAGGACAATGGCATTCCTCATGCTTCTCGGCCATATATCAGCACTATCACACCAAATAATGTTACTATTAGCGGTCCCCCTTCGGTCTTGGATCAATTGATGAAGGTGTCTCCTTTCTCCGAGTCGAGGCCTGTAAAGGTTTCCGTTTTTGCACCGTATCACACTTCTCATCTTTACACTGAGGCCGATGTGGATTCGATCCTGGCAACAAGCTCAAAAGATATCTTAAGCTCTTACAAGCCAAGGATTCCCGTATTCTCCGACGTAACAGGCCAGATTATCTCTGCGTCCGACTATGGCTCTCTTCTCCGAACTGTCCTTAAAGAAATATTGATGGAGCCTATCCGGTGGGACAAGCTACTTCAAGGAACCGCAGACACGCTTAAAAATGCTGGCATTTTGCGGTGCACAATTTCACCCTTCTTCGCAAATGGGTCTCAGAGTCTTGCAGCAGCACTTTCACACAATGGATTCACTGGTGTCAAAATCGACTCAGATTACGCAGATCCCAACACGGTTCCTGACACTGCCCGACCGAAGCAATCTAAGATTGCGATTGTTGGTTTCTCCGGAAGATTCCCAGATGCTGCAAGTACCGAAAAATTTTGGGACATCCTTCACAAGGGTTTGGATGTGCATCGAGAAATCCCAAAGGATAGATTCGATGTGGATGCGCACTGGGACCCGACTGGGAAGAAGAAGAACACTAGCCGTGTTCGGCATGGTTGTTTTATCGAAGAGCCTGGTCTCTTCGATGCTAGGTTCTTTAACATGTCTCCACGAGAGGCGGCAAATGCGGATCCTGGCCAGCGTCTTGCCATCACAACCGCTTACGAAGCATTCGAAATGGCTGGTTTCGTACCTAACAGGACATCTTCCACTCAACGCGACCGTGTTGGTATCTTCTATGGAATGACTAGTGATGATTGGCGAGAAGTCAACAGTGGGCAGAATGTCGATACGTACTTCATCCCAGGCGGAAACAGAGCTTTCACCCCCGGACGTATCAACTATCACTTCAAATTCAGTGGCCCAAGCTTCAGCGTTGATACCGCGTGCTCCTCGAGCTTTGCTGCCATCCACACTGCTTGCAACTCTCTCTGGAGGGGCGACTGTGACACTGCTATTGCTGGCGGAACAAATGTCATGACTAATCCGGACAACTTTGCTGGACTTGACCGAGGGCATTTCCTCTCAACTACCGGGAACTGTAACACCTTCGATGATGCTGCAAACGGCTACTGCAGGGCTGATGCTGTTGGCACAGTTATTTTGAAGAGGCTAGAAGATGCTGAGGCGGATTGTGACCCGATATACGGTGTTATTCTGGGTGCTTACACTAACCACTCAGCGGAATCAGAGTCTATGACTCGGCCGCATGTTGGTGCTCAGGCTTTTATCTTCGACAAGATGTTAAACACTGCGAATGTGGACCCGCTTGACGTCAGCTATATCGAGATGCACGGGACAGGGACCCAAGCCGGTGACGCAGTTGAGATGGGTTCAGTGCTCCAAGTTTTTGCCCCTCAAGAAGGAAAGCGCCCGACACAGTCACTTCATCTGGGTTCTGCCAAATCCAATATTGGCCACGCAGAATCGGCATCCGGAGTTGCCTCGCTCATCAAGGTTTTGATGATGATGAAAAAGAATGAGATTCCACCGCACTGCGGAATCAAGACAAAGATCAACCATAGCTTCCCGGATCTTGGAGCAAGAAACGTTCATATTGCACGGAAGCCAACGGAATGGATCCGCCCGGAGAATGGAAAGCGCACGGTATTCATGAACAACTTCAGCGCAGCTGGTGGCAATACTGCTCTGCTTATGGAAGACGCGCCTTTAGCTTATTCTGTCGATGCCAAAGACCCCAGATCCACTCACATGGTCGCAGTCTCTGGGAGGTCCATCGCCTCCCTCAAGAAGAATCTCGAGTCAATGGCAAAGTTCCTTGAAGAAAAGCCAGAAACTTCTCTGCCTGCACTATCCTATACTACCACAGCACGACGGATGCATCATAACCACCGGGTCACCGTCAACGGCGCTACTATTCAGGCGGTTAGCCAGAAGCTGAAGGATTCTGCTCTTCGACAGGATTTGAAGCCAGTCCCTGCCAAGTTACCTAACATTGCCTTTGCTTTCACTGGCCAAGGCGTCCTGCAATCCGGTATGGGTAAACAACTATTTGAGAATTTTGTTCAGTTCCGAAACGACATCCAGCGGTTCGACAGAATTGGTCAAAGCCACGGTTTCCCTAGCATTCAGCCGCTCATTGATGGAAGCGTCACCGACATTGAGAATATCAGTCCAGTCGTCGCACAACTTAGCACCACCTGTATGCAAATGGCTCTGACAAGGCTCTGGGCTTCTTGGGGTGTTACACCAAGTGCAGTCATCGGCCACAGTCTTGGGGAATACGCAGCACTCAATGCCGCAGGCGTGCTATCTGCTAGCGACACAATTTACTTAACTGGGAAAAGAGCTCAGCTCCTTGTCGCGGGGTGTACTATGGGGACTCACTCCATGCTAGCCGTGAACACCTCCCTCGCCCAGGTTGGCACGTATTTGGTTGGGAAAGCCTGTGAAGTTGCTTGCATCAACGGCCCTAACAATCTTGTGCTTAGCGCGTCAAACGCAGTAATTGACTCGCTCTCTGAGGAGCTTGCTGCTGCTAAGTTCAAGTGCACGAAGCTTAAGGTTCCATATGCTTTCCATTCTACACAAGTGGAGACGATCCTATCCGACTTCGAGGCTGTGGCACAACACATCCGGTTCGCCAAACCCTCAGTTCCATTCATATCCCCTTTGCTTGCTGAAGTAGTTGAGGGTGAGGATGTTCTGAACCATCTCTATCTAAGCCGCGCCTGCCGTGAAACTGTCGATTTTGTCTCTGGCTTGAACGCAGCCGTTGACAGCAAGATTGTTACGGAGAAGACTCTGTGGGTCGAGCTTGGCTCTCACCCAGTCTGCTCGGGGATGGTGAAAGCTATCATTGGTACTGAGGCAACCGCCCTCCCATCGCTTCAGCGGAACAAGGATGCTTTCGAAACCCTCGCCAGCAGCCTTTCCGGACTGCACCTGGCTGGAATCGAAATCAACTGGAATGAATATCACCGCGACTTCAAGAGTTCTCACAGAGTTCTGGAGCTTCCAGCTTATAACTGGGATGCTAAGACCTACTGGATCCAGTATAACAATGACTTCTGCCTTACGAAGGGAGATGTTCCAGCTCCCGTGGCCGCCTTGCCTACACCGCCTGTTCAATCCAAGCTCTCCACTTCATCGATGCAAAAGATGATTGAACACGATCTTGATGCCACTAGGCCTTCTGTGATCATGGAGTCAGATGTCCAGGAACCCAGCCTTGTTAGCGCAATTCAGGGGCACAGGGTCAACGGGACGCCGCTTTGCCCCTCTTCACTTTATGCCGATATCGCTCTGACCCTCGGCGACTACCTAATCACCAACAGCAAGACCAAGCCTAACGCTACTAGCATGGATGTTGCAGATATGGTTGTCAAAAATCCTCTAATTGCTACCGGGGAGAAGCAGCTCTTCCGTGCCTCAGCCATTGCTGACTGGGCTAACAAGAAGATTGCCGTTCAAATTTATAGCGTAAACACCGAAGGCAAGAAGACCATTGATCACGCCAACTGCACAGTCAAACTAGGCGATAACGATGCCTGGTTGGCTGATTGGAAGCGCAACTCTTACTTAATCAGATCCCGCATCAACGCTCTGCACAATGGTGTTGATGATGGTCAGACCCACAAGATCAAGCGCGGGATGGCCTACAAGTTATTTGGTGCTCTCGTAGACTATGGCCAGCAGTACAAGGGTATGGAAGAGATCGTCCTGAACAGTGAGGATCTTGAAACCTCTACCCGGGTCAATTTCCAGAAAGATTCAACCAATGGCAAGTTCTATCTCAGCCCTTACTGGATTGACAGCCTTGGCCAGGTAACCGGTTTTACGATGAATGCCAATGATGCTATTGACTCCAAGACTCAAGTATTCGTCAACCATGGCTGGGATTCAATGCGAGTAGCCACTAGACTGTCGGCAGAGAAGACCTACCAGACCTACGTGAAGATGCAGAATATTGGCGGAACTATGCACGCTGGAGATGTTTACATTTTCGATGGTGATGCTATTGTTGCTGTTTATGGAGGGGTTAAAGTAAGCTCACTTTATTTGCATGTTACGACTCGATTATACTAACTTTTCCAAAGTTCCAGGGCGTTCCACGACGGGTTCTCGACCACCTCCTTCCTGGAGCTGGTGTTTCCAAAGCAGTACTTGCGCCTAAGGCCGCAGCTCCCAAAGCAATTCCGAAATCTGTCCCAGTTCCTGCTGCAGCTCTCTCTGCGAAACTCGAGAGCAAGAAAGCGTATCAGACCGTCGCCCCACCTGTCGTTTCTGCTCCAAAGCCAACCAGGCCGAGCATTGCCGACAAGGCTCTTGCTATCATTGCGGAGGAGGTTGGTCTTCAAGTGTCTGAGCTGGTCCCCAGCGCCGCCTTTGCGGACTTCGGTGTCGACTCTCTCTTGTCTCTGAATATCTCTGGGAGAATCCGAGAAGAACTGGATCTTGAAGTTGAAAGTTCCCTATTTAACGACTGTCCTACTGTCAAAGATCTGCTCGCATTCCTGCCCGGCGGATCCCCAGGAGTTCAGATCATATCTAGCGTATCCTCCTCTACCTACCCGTCGACCCCAGAGACAGAGTCGGAAATAGCCCCAGACGACGAGAGCTCATCTGGAAGTCAGACTTCCATTGAGGACGATGATATGGGTGTGATTGACTCGATCCGCAGGATCCTCTCCGAAGAGATTGGTGTCAAGGAACATGAGATAACAGGCTCTCTGGACCTTGGTGAGCTTGGCATGGACTCTCTTCTGTCCCTGAACGTTTTGGGAAGGCTTCGAGAGGAGCTAGAGATGGAGCTTCCGTCAGACCTCTTCGCCAACAACAACTGTCTTGATGCAATCGAAGCTACTCTCGGCATTAAATCTAAGCCAGTCATTACTTTAACCCCTGAAGCCGCAGCAGTTCAGGTTAAGGAATTATCAATCCCTCTGAAACCAAAGGCCGTCGCAGTGACCCTTCCCCGAGCATCTTCGATCCTCCTTCAAGGCTCTTCAAAAACCAGTACCAAGCAGCTCTTTCTGTTCCCTGACGGATCCGGCTCTTCGACTTCCTATGCGCCTCTCCCGCGCATTGCCCCTGATGTTGCGGTCTTTGGTCTTAACTGCCCATACATGAAGAACCCACAAGACATGAAGTGTGGTCTTGCTGATCTCACTGCGCCATACCTCGATGAGATCCGACGCCGTCAACCACACGGCCCGTACTATCTTGGAGGCTGGTCAGCTGGCGGTATCTGCGCCTATGACGCCGCACAGCAACTTGTCAAGGCCGGCGAAAAGGTAGAGCGCCTGATCCTTCTCGACACGCCTTTCCCAATTGGGCTCGAGAAGCTGCCTCCTCGCCTCTACGACTTCTTCAACAGTGTCGGTCTCTTTGGCCAAGGTGATGCGCCACCGCCGTCATGGCTACTGCCGCACTTCCTCGCCTTCATCGATGCCCTTGATGCTTACAAGGCGGTGCCGTTCCAGGGCCCAGCTCCCAAGACGCACATTATTTGGGCACAGGATGGTGTCTGCAAAGATCCCAATAGCCCGAAGCCCGAAATGCGCGCGGATGATCCTAGAGAGATGAAGTGGCTACTGAATAACCGCACGGACCTTGGTCCAAACGGGTGGGACCAGCTAGTTGGAACCGGTCAAGTGGTGGTCAAGAGCATGCAGAACGCTAACCACTTCACCATGATGGAAGGCGACAAGGCGCGGGAGCTCAGCCGGTTCATTGAGAGCGCTATGGCATAGATTGGCTTATGATTATATGGCTTCCATCTCATTCTTGTTTAGACGTTCTTCTTTCATTGTGTTTTCCATAGCAGTTGAATCATTTTTCACTGATGTTTTGGTGGGGAACATTGGAGTTCTTATGTACTGGATGTCATGCTTTTTGGGAAAGCACATAGACGGTTGGGCCTTTCCTTATTGTATCTAAGTATCACTAAAATAGAATCTGGGCTTCTTCGAACTCCGCTTCTTATAATGCAGTGAAGGCTAGAGGAATTTTATGATTGTATGTTGATTGTATGTTGATTGTAGCAGAAGTGGGCTCTGTATTCGGAAAAGAGAAGAACGCCTCGCATAGTGCCCTGCACAAACACCGCAAGCTTTCAGCTTTACATGTGGCCGCGAAGAGGGCAGCGTGGGTTTCAATAAGCGAATATCCAGCCAATATTCAATATTTGCAACACTTTTAATAAAACAGTTCTAATAGTAACGTATTTATTTTAAAAATAAAGATTATATTAAGAATTGGCATATATTGGCAAGTTTTCGAATTAAATTACGTAATTAGTTATTATATAATTACGCGCCTTCCTTATATAGTATTTTAATATTAATTCTAAACGTTACTTTACCTTACTTTACCTTACTAGCAGCAGTAGCAATACCAATAACAACAATAATAGCAGCAGCAGCAGCAGCAGTAGCAATAATGTAAGTACATCCTCCGGACAGCTCGTACGAAGCTGGCGCCCTTTACAGCTTTATAGGTTTGCCACAGCTTTAGAGCAGCTTATACCTTAGCTTTAGAAGTTCGTACGAAGCTAACTTTAACTTAGGGCTCTCGTTCTCTACAACGCTACCATCACCGCCGTCAACGCCGCCGGTGCCAATATCAATCCCATCCTTATAGCAGGACAGCATCAGCTGGCTCCCTACTGCTCTGTATAAAGCTCTGCACGAAGCTCTGCATAAAGCTTTGCACGAAGCTCTGCTTACGGAGGCTCTGCACGACGGCTTTGCGTACGACAGTTCTACGTACAACGGTTCTGCGTATGACGGCTCTACTACAGAGGCTCTATATAAAGTTTTGTGTAGATCTTCGTGTAGAGCTTCGTGCGGAGCCTTTGTACGCAGAGCTTTGTGCAGGGCTTCGTGTAGAGCTTTATGCAGAGCCTCCGCAGAGCTTCCCTCAGAGCCTCCGTATGTAGAGCTTCGTGTAGAGCTTCGTATAAAGCTCCGTGCAGAGCTTCGTGCAGAGCTTCGTACAGAGCTTCGTGCAGAGCCTCCGTAGAGCTTCCCGCAGAGCCTCCATATGTAGAGCTTCGTGTAGAGCTTTGTGTAGAACTTCATGTAGGGCTTCGTGC
>Ga0307507_10002385_pt1 | contig 39650 bp, 40 predicted proteins | sample 7_EM_MG_FD_207223 | JGI IMG/M metagenome (GOLD analysis project Ga0307507, IMG submission 207223) | Populus trichocarpa ectomycorrhiza microbial communities from riparian zone in the Pacific Northwest, United States - 7_EM | ecosystem: Host-associated > Plants > Roots > Unclassified | place...
GACCGTGAGGACTGGAAGGACAAGGATATATGTGTCTGTTTTTTTTTACTTCTGTGTTTTTACTGCCGTCACTTGGCTTACAGGAGCTCGCCTTAGGAAGGGGGATGTACTGTCACGGCACTGACCTAACGCGTTGTTATGGCTACGCGTATGCATAAGCACGGACCTGACCCCTGAGCAACACATATATATACCTGCCTCGTCTCCTGTACATAGATCCTCACACGACATCGTTTGTCAATTATATACAGTCACCTTGTACCTTGGCCCTCTGCACGTACTGTGACACGTAATAAGAAATACAAGACTTTTAATTTTATAGTAATTTAATATATAGGCTTATTCTTTAGAGTTAAGACGCTTAATATAAAGTAGCTAGCATTTGTCCTTCCTACAGAACGGTATTTTATAAATACTGCAGCCAAATAGAGTCCTTGGAGCCCGTTCGCGCCTCCTCCAGTCCTTACTATCGCGAGCTTTTCCTGTAGTATTTGGCGATATCTTTAATAGAGACTTCTAACGTCTCTTACGCTAAAACTAAGTATGTCTACCAGCCTTAATACAAGCTAAGCAATTATGAGGATCCTTAGCCGTCCAAAGCTTTGTAAGCTTGTGCTCCTCCGTAGGATACTATATAATATCGTTTGTAGAGTATCAAGCAAGGTGTTCTTATGTGTACGCCTTTCGCTTACAAGTTAAGCGTTCAAGCAAGGCATCGCGGAGGTTAATTTGAAACTGTTTATGACTATCTTTACGGGTTGCTTAGCGATCGGTAGGAAGGTAGAAAGATAGTAGAAAGCAGTTAATAATAACTAGATTGAGGAGGAAGCGCATTAGAGGCTTCCAAGTCTTTTTATAAAGCCTCTGCGTTGTTAAGTACAAGCGTAATTAATCTGCAATATCCACGCCGCCCATATAATAATTATAGTAGAATATAAAGGTGGGAATGGGTAGATCCTTTTCCTTCTTATCGCTAAAGACTTTCTAAGTCTATCTGGCACCGCTAGAGGTTAAAGTAGGGCGTTGTTATTATATAATCTATATATGGCGACCTGGCGATATATAACGTTATTAGCTTTTAAGCCTTGTTGTTAAACTATAGAACTTACCGTCGTCAACAGTAGATATAAAAAGTACTATATTAGCGTCCTTCTAAGCAAACTCTATTACCTAGCCGTCTTTAGAAGTCGCCCCGTATAGTTTACCCCATGCAATCTAAGAGGAATGGGTTAATTTAAGGTCTACAAGCCTCTTATTAATTTACTTAGTAGGCACCTTCTACTTCTTCTTTCCTTATGTAGTTCTGGCTACCTTAATATTGCTTTTAAGGTCTCCCTACTCCTCGCGCTTTATTTTGGTTGTTTAGACGGTTCCTATACCTCTAATACTAAGGCCTTATAGTCTTATAAGAAGCTTAACGCTTATAAATAGATTATTAAGCCAAACAATATACTTTCCTGGCAGATAGAGGCGTTCCTTGGTAACGTTATCTCGCTAATTAAGGAAATTAAGTACAACTGCCTACGTCTTTAAAAAGCCTTCCTTAATAAAGGACTGGTCTAGATTAACTAGGCCTTTCTTATTACCTTTGGCATGCCACATAAAGTCTAATATATAGCCCTTATTTGCTAAAATCCATATTATTTTAAAGCCTTCTGGTATAGGTTTAGATGGAATATTAATAATTTCAGGTGTACGGCCTATAAAGCGTTAAATTGTCTTATTAACGGCTAGATGGGTTCCAGGTGTGTAGAGCTTCCTATAAGTAAGCTAGAGGTGCTTAGTAAGCTTATTAACCCTATTAAATGTAGATCTGGGTGTTTTATTAGATTTGGGCCATAGTAGTAAGGCTTAAAAGTAATAATTAAGTTGCTGAAACCTAACGACGCTTATATATTGTTTGATAACATATAGCATTCCATAAGTCTTTAAATCTTTCCAGTAATCTTTAATGGCCGGTTTAGTAGTAATGCCTATATAAATAAGCACTGCTAAGTACGCGTACAGTTCCTTCTTGTATGTTGGCTCCTATAGGCGTGGATTTTCCTTATCCTTATCTAAGGGGTAGAGCTCTGCGTGCTTATTCGTCCACTCTACCAGCTTATCTATAATATTATCTGTAAAGAACAAGCTAAATAGATTAAAAGGATTATACGGATTAATATTAGGGGGGAGGTTTGGCGTGCCATAGTCGCCAAAATGGTTAATATAAAGAGGTTTAAACTTGGGCAACGGCTAGGGCTCGGGAGGGTTTTTTTTAGCTATCCAATTCGGCGGAACGTTATATTGAGTAGGCTAAACAAGGTCTATATCGATTCTAGCACGATTGGAAGGCATTGTGGTGGATAATTGATAATTGATTTCTATATAGATATACGCGTTGTTTTGATTCTGGTGTTCGCGCACGGGCCATCTTCTCTTAGGCTCTCAACGTGCTAAGGGATATATATATAACCTCCCCTATGTGGCGAAAAACCTACTATGCCGAAACTACTTCGACTGATCAACATCTTAAGTCTTCTCCCGTGAGTCTATGAGCTTATAGTCAATGTTACATTTTTTTCAGTCATTTCTCCACAGGTTCCTGGGTCGCAGCGAGAAAAATACGGCGATCTTGCTTATGCTCTTGGTAGGTCCTTTCCTGGCATAGAGAAGCGCTCCAACTCTGCGCCCCTGCTGCGTCACGGATATCTAAAGCATGTCGAATTTCGGAGCCACAGTGCGAAAGCTCCACTAAGAAAGAATATTGTTCCAGGCTTTAACAGCACTCAGCCCTTAGCAATCAGCATTCCGGGAGTTTAGCCGGGTAAAGGGTAGTACACGCCAAGAAACGTTGTGTAATTATTGCCCACGTTATATTGTATTGAAAATTAATCTAGTTGAATTATATTATGCACATGACCGGAAAGAATCACAGTGTGGCGTGGATTTCTGGAAGTGTCCATGCAGCCACGTGTCCTCTGCTCCCAAGCGGCTTCTCACTCGTTCCCTTTCCCATCCACCATCGTAGATTGGACCGCGCCAGTGAGGTGCTCTTAGACGACCTTGATCCTTCCCAGCCTGTAATATTAGAGTTTGGCCTACTGAAGGCTGCATATCGCGAATAGGTTAAACGATTGTAGCAAGGTGTAAATGCAGTCGGCAAGTAGCATTTTAGCTAGCTAGAGCGGGTAGACCGTCTTGCTGCTAGTGCGATCAAGGTATTCGTCCTTATCTGATAATAAGACGTGACCGTAGCAAATCCTTTGACAGTGGCAAATTACCCAGCTATATATTCACGCTCACCCCCGGACCCCTCTATAAAATAGAGATATAAAAAAATTTTTTTTTTTTTATTTACCTCTATATTAACGCACTATGTTCCTAAGATTCGTTAAGCTCAAGTGGCATATCCATACCTTTCTAGATCTAACACCGATACTAATCGTGTTCCACGACACGGCCGAACATGATGGCCGGTATTCTGAAGGTAGCCACACGAGGTTTTCAGAATCATATGTTATCCACACTCCATCTGAACTTAATCCCCCGCCTTGATATTGTGGGCCTTTGCGTTTCGCTACAATCGGGGTAGTATACGAAGCTGATGACACATTAATAGCGATAGTACCGATTTCGGTGTGAAGATATAAGTCAGTGGCATCGAAAGATACGTCGCCGAGCGCCTTCCCAACCTCGAGCGTCTGGAGGTACTTGCCGCTGCTCGCATCCCAGATCTTGACTGTGCCGTCGTCTGACGCTGAGGTGAGGCGGGTCGAGTCACGTGAGAAGGCCACTGACGTGACCCCATGGCTGTGGCCCTCGAGCGTCTGGAGGCATTTGCCGCTGCTCGCATCCCAGATCTTGACTGTGCCGTCGTCTGACGCTGAGGCGAGGCGGGTCGGGTCGAGTCACGTGAGAAGGCCACTGACTTGACCCCATCGCTGTGGCCCTCGAGCGTCTGGAGGCACTTGCCGCTGCTCGCATCCCAGATCTTGACTGTGCCGTCGTCTGACGCTGAGGCGAGGCGGGTCGAGTCACGTGAGAAGGCCACTGACGTGACCCCATCGCTGTGGCCCTCCAGTGTCTGGAGGCAGGCGCTCCATTCATCTCTTATAGCGGGCTGTATCGTGATCCATTTCGGCTCTTCGTACTTAAAATAATCTCTTATTAGGCTGCGGGCCGGACTAAATATAAGTGCAGACGCGTATGCCTGAAGAGGACTATTCTCTATTGCCACCTTGTGATACATGATAAATCGGCGCGCATCTTGAACTAGTTCGAGCAATCCGGATGCGTCTGCTCTTATCTATGTTATGTTAGCATTTATTATAGAGGCTGGACTAAGAATTACTTGGAGGAGAGACTCGAGTTTCGCTATTGACACCACCCCTTCTGACATGCTTCTGCAAAGGCTTAGAGCCTCGAGCCAGTAAAGGTAGCTCTGACGCAGGAATTTATTAACGGATCCACCATTTTGGAGATCATTAGTAGCATTCTTGGTAGGATCACAGTCGAGCAGGTGGTCAATCCAATAGACACACGAGTATCGTGCTAGGGATAGCGGATCTGAATCGGGTTGCTTGACTTGGTCAATGGGACATCCGGGAGTACCTAGGCCGTAGACGTTACGTCCTAGTTTCTTGGACATGACCTGTAGCGATCGCAAGAAGATAGTGTAATGTACATGTTCTATCCGAGAAGGATAGATCTCATTGTATGCCTTTTCGACCAAGAAGTCCTTCGCTGACTGATGAACGAAAGATATGGTGCGTTCTTGAAGTGTCAGAAAAGAGCCACAAAGGCCTATGATCTCCGATAGAGCTTCGTATTCGTTAGCGACGCCGTCGGGCATATCGACGAAAGACACCAGCTCGTCCAACGTGACGGGCCGGTACACAGCCGAAACAACAGCCAGTATACGTTTACAGAGCTCAGCATCTTCTGAATTCTTGATCTGGTCTATCATCCGCTGGTAGAGGGCATCGAGTCCTGGCGGAAACGCTTTCAACTTCTGTTGAGCTTTCCATCCTGAGATATTGGATAGTTCTTGGCAGACCAAGGCCACCCAGAGGAACGTGCCGTTTGCATTTAGCGACAAGTAGCGCTGGACAGCGTCTCGAGTATTGCTGCCGTATCTGTTTCGCTTCGCTAGCCAATCCACCTTGAACTCAATAAATGTCGCAACAGCAGTGGAGACGGATTCTTCATTGAGCTCAAGACACAGTCTCAGCTTCTGCGTGGCAGCATCAAGGTTCTTCTTGATACTTGGCCAGTTGCGGCTAGAGACAATCCACTTAATACGAGGAGATATATGCAATGTTTGCACGATAAAGTCCAACAATTTCGGCAAGTCTGCTACGCATTCGTCGAGCGCATCGATAATTAAGTACGTGCTATTCAAGCTCGGGTCTTGCAGGATGTTGGTGAAGATTTCGGACAAAGCAACCCAGGCATTTGCATCCTCGAAGAGCGTTTTGCCGGTTTGTTCATACTTCTTCCGTATATGCGAGATGAGAGATGGCTGTTGGTCGACAAGCAGATAAATCAGACCTCGTAGCACAGCCGTGGCGTAGTTGATGCGGGTGTCAGTAGCCTGGCAGAGAAAATAAGAGAGAAGATCCGACTTGGGTATGGACCTCTTTAGTTCATTGATAACGCCGCACAGCAGCATCGTCTTGCCCTTGCCGGGATCGCCCTTAATCCATAGCAGCCGGCTCTGCTGGGCGTTGTGCCATTCTTGGAAGTCAGAGTGTTCAAGGATCCAGTGGTACGAGCTCTCTAGCAAGCCACCCTTGGTGTCCTCGATACGCTTCATGTCATCGCGGGGATCAGTGAGGTGTAAATCTTGGATACATTTCTGCACCTTGTAGAACTCGTCCAGGAGCCGAGCGAGCGCACTCGCCGCCCCTTCGCCATAGATAGGGAGTATGTAGACGTCGAAAATGCCTAGTAACGAGTACGCTTTATCTTCTTCCAGCTTGGTCTGGCGGTGTTCTATCCACCGCAATCGCTCCTCGACGCTGAACTGAGATAAATGGGCTCCTTGAAGCGCAGGCTGAGAAATATTGGTGATCTCGTAAATTTGTTGCCTTAGTGAACTCTTGTCACCAAGTCGCTTGCGTTCCCGAGAGAAGAATTCGACCGAAGCCGGGGCAAGGAGCTCTTGGAGCGTCCAGCCCCGAGTGAACCATCTGCTTCTCCGGAAATCCGATTCCCAAGTGTCTTTTGAGCCCCTATCCCTTTTCCTCTTTCTTGTCGAAACATCGGATAGGTACACGTAGCATCGAGTCGCGCTGCGGTACTAGCGAAACATGGAGTTAATAGAGCGTGAGAGTTCAGCGTCGTTTTTCTTGTTGATACAGCAGGTGTCAATCCAAAAGTATTGCAGACCATCCTGTGTCGTCTGTTCTCCACTGAACCGGATCTTCTCAAAGCCAGGCTTGTCCTTGCCAGTGCCATTTATCATGTCCTCGAAGGTGATCTAGTCCCCATGTGTGCGAAAGTATTGCATAGGGAGGGATCGGATCGTCGCCGGCCAAGTCCTCAGTGAGACTGAATTCGCCTGTCTCACTACGTAGTAGAAGACGCATGGCTGGGCGTGGAGCCTGACGCTAGAAAGTGGAGAGAATCGGGATTGCTAGGTAGGGGCGGGCATTAGCGAGAATTCCAGACCTAGGACGTTATTATCAATGCAAGGGATAGTACTGCTTGGCAAAATCTTTTAACCCATGGCTGTTCGGGCATGCTTAGATGTGGTGACCTCCACGGACGTCGCAATGGCGAGGTGGCTGCGTTAATTATAGTAGAAGATAAGGACGATTCTATTAAATATATTGTCATAGATAATTAATCGCGACTTTAATACTATACTAAGACTTATTCATTCCGTTTCCTTAAGTGATGCCCCGATCAGTCTCGTTCCTTAATGTAGTCCCCGAATTGCTTGCATAACTTCTTCAAATATCAGAGTGGCCAACCTCCTCGACCTCAGAGTACCCAGAGTCCTCGACCTCAGTGTTCCCAGAGTCCTCGACCTCAGTGTACCCAGAGCCCTCGACCTCAGTGTACCCAGAGTCCTCATCTTCAGAGTCTCCAATCTCCTCAGCATATCTGGCGACCACGTATCCCTCTCTGTAAATTATCTGGCGACCCCTATTGTTCTCGCCTTCAACGGGGTCGAAATCATTAGCCGTGCTTCCAAACTGGTACTGCCGCTTGAGGTATGTCTGGTAGGCACCGATGGTCTTATTAAACTTTTTGCAGGGCGTAGTGTGAGGAGAAGCCTGGATTGAATCTTCAAGTATTTTATCAATCCACTGGACAATCCTAGTCTTTTCCTCCATCCACTCATGTGGTTTGGATACAAAAAGCTTGCGTGACGGGTCGAGATAAACGAATCGAAAATTGGTGGAGTCGGTTAAGAGACCAAAGACAGATGAGTTCATCTTATTGCAGCACTTGCGAGCGTCTTGCACTGCGGCAAGGTAGATAATAAGTTGAGGCAGTGCAAAATCAGCTCCGCCTTTCCTTTTCGCCTCCCTAGATGAAATTAGTTCGTATTAAATCCAAACGGTAGAATACGCACAGAACAATTAAGCTAGAGTCTAGAGTAGACTTTGGATCTCCATGCCCGAGAACCCAATCAGCCCTCCCAGATATGGTTTTTCGGAGCCGCTTACTTTGCGTGGAGAGCGTTACCTCAGGAACCCATTTTAAATGCAGCTCGGATTTACGGTCATCAAGGATATTAAGTCGATCACAAAATATTATATCGACTATTGTTCGGCACAACGATTCAGAATTACTTGAGTTAAAGTATTTAGACGACTTAATGCGCTCGATGCATTGATCTAAATTATTAGTATAATTAAGAGCACGGTTTGCTTATAAGACCTCACCTGACCATGGCGATAGTGCACCATCACTTAGGTGATCACTCTCCCTTAGATACCACCGGTGTTTCTTGCTCTCCGGTTCATAGATTACCTCCACAGCGTCCGCAGCTATTTTCTCGGAGTCGAAGCTGGTGGCAGGGATGGAAGAGCTAGGAATCGAGTCTCGGCCATGGTAGGCGACTCGAAGTTCAACGAGGAACCGCTGAACAGAGGCGAGGTTCCTGGCAAGGGTCGGATCGTGCATCCGCATGTTTTCCACAACGGTCTCAATCGTATCCAGAGTGGAAAGCTCGTCTGGCTTAATATTTGCAGGATTAAACCCAACATATATAAGGCGGCCATCATGTGCGCGCTTGACACCGCGAGGCATTGTGGGAGTGTGAGAGCTAATGCGGGGTATAGGCTTTGGTTGATCTGAAAGCGGTCAATAGAGGGCTCAGAATAAGTGAAGATTGAGCGGTGGTAGAAGTTAAAAAGTCTCGCTTATTGTTCTTGCCTAAATAGTGAACTCGTGCCGGAGTAAGCCCGCGACGATGTTAGGAGTGCTCCAAGCAAAGGTAGCCTCTAAAGACAAAAATGCCCTTGGAGCCACCAACGTAAATCTGCAGGTTTGACCGCCATAAGAGTCCTGGCACGCTTGACTATTCAAGAGCTCAAAGCCTGTTTACCATCGTCAATAGAACGTTTCCACTAAGCAGAACCGTAAACACAGCACTGAATTCCCTACAACATCAATTGTTGTATACACTACTCTAAATCCCAAAGGACTCTCCATCCATCCCAACCTTACCTTCAGAACAAACACAACTCCAGCCTCTCCTGGCACCCAACATATAATGATATCTTACAAGAATCCATTTCGCACGCTCAGACATATCTAGCGCGCTCTTCTTCCGCACAAACCGACAGGGAAACCAAAAAAATGCTGGTCTATGGAAAATCGCTAGCTCGGGGGTGCTTTCACAGGCAGAAAATAAAGCTGGACAGGGAAAACGTAAAAAAAAGAAAAACGTTAAACAAGAAAGTAAAGAAGCGGAAAAGACCCGGCCCCAAGAACGAATAGCATCCGTAGCGCCGCTGGTATAATGCAGCCTCAGGACAATGACGGATGGGTAAGGAGAACCTCGATGATGCAGGCGTGAGATTTTTTAGAGACAAAGGAAAGAGTGATACTGGAAGGAAAAGGCCGTGGGGGAGATGGTAGGCCGTAGAGTATTATTAGGGGGCGAATCGATGATCGACGATTAGTTCACTCGAAGCACCTTTTCTATGGGAGGAGGGAGGGGTAGTTCCTTATCTCGGCCTCGGCCTCGTTCCAGTTCATCTTTGGGAGGTGTGGGTGGACCACGCTGTCGTCCACCTTCATAGTTATCCTTGGGTGGAGTGGGCGGCCTGTCGTCATGTTCATTGTTCGCCTCTTTCGGTGGTGTAGGCGGCGGTCTCTGAGGCATCTGCTTATGCTCTTGTGGCTGGAGCGGTGGCAGTTCTTTTTCTTCCAACGGTGCAGGTGGCTGTGGACTACTCTTCCCACTCCTGCCTCCCGTGCTCGCAGACTCGACAGCTTCTACTACTACTGGTAATGTGCTGCCTAGCTCACCGCGCTCTGCAGATATACTCCTGATGGTGCGTATCTCTCGATTTGGGACGTCATCTTCAGACGCGCCTCTCTGCTTTGACCTTTCCGCTTGTCGTTCGGCCTTTTCTATGACGATTTCTGTGGGGTCGCGCTGATGCATGTTTACGCCAGAGAGACGTGGGTCATCGATGGTGTTCTCAGCGTCGGCTTTCTCCTTTTCCGCGGCCTCGCGGGTTTTGGTGATGCCACTGATAAAGCGGACGAAGCGGTCCCCATAGCGCTCGGGGGGTATGGCAGAGATTTGAGGTTCCTGGTTCACCATGCCTTTGAAGAAGTGCTCTGCCCGTTTGATCAAAGAATACTAGGAAAGCGGTCAGTACTTGCGTGCGTGTTCTCATGCATAAGTCAAGGAAATACTCACGTGTGTCAGGCAGTCGATGATTCCCAAATAGTAGATTTCCTCTCCAGGACTATTATCTTCATGTGTTGCCCTGAATCCCCCATCGTCGTTGTAGAAGTAGAAATTCTTCCTTCCTTCTCTCATTTCGTCTGGCATCTTACTTGTTGTTTGGTCCATGGGGATTGGCTTCTGGTGCTTGATCATCTGCCTCAGCTCCTTGGCTTTCCGCGCATTTTCCAGTTTCGACGGGGTCCGTATAAGCACATCGGATTGCGCGGGATCATCCGCAACGTCGCCCCCAGGCTGGAACACCTGTAAGGTCTTGTCTCGGAGGTTCTCTTCATTCCCGCGCTCCAAGTCATGAATGCCCACTAACAAGGAATAGTCCATTATCTTGAGCCGCTGAAGAAGCTTCACGTCCCGCTCCATTTGTTCAATGAATGCCTTCTTTTTCGTTGGCCCAAATTCCAAATGTAGATTTCTCCGTAACCAGTTCAAGTCCTTCAGCGTTGCCCGTGGGTTCTTCTCTAACTCCTCCTCTCTGAAGTCTCTCCCAATGGTAGAGCCTTTCAAATCAAAAGTCCGGTGGATGTCTCGGTGTGGGGGAAATAGGTTGTTCATTACTACAAAGTGGATCTTGCGCCCGTAGGGTATCTTAACTCGGTGAAGGCCATAAAACTGAGAGAGGAGCGTATTCGGATTTGATTGTACGTGATTATAGTATTCTCGCAGTATTTTTCGAAGAAATTTATGCTCGGCATGATGAATGGTTTTGATGATGTATTTGTAATCCCGAGAGAAATAAAAGAAACTTCCGCTTTTCCCTGGGGATCCAAGTTCGGAGAGTATGTATTTGCTGGTTAGTGACATTAAGTAGTCTGCCGGGTCTAGCTGGAAGATGGATCGTAGGTGCCGAAACACCCATGGTGCATAGTCTTTGAACTTGAAGTCGTATTTGGCTGAAGGTGTTAGCTCATTCCCCGTGCTGCATTACAGTCAGTAAGAAAATTTAGGTAACGTCTTTTTTAGAGAAACCCACATATCAAAAGAGAACTTGTGTTTCGTCTCGAAGTCCGCATCCGTCAATTCCCGGTCCATTTTAGCATTTGTCCTGGAAACAGTGAATCTTATTCCGGTTAACATATTATACGCTGTCACCCAGTTGACATGGTTCTGATCCACTTTTGTTCCTACAACCACACGATCATCGTCTTCGTCTTCTTTTCTCTTCCTCTTGCTCGCCCTCTTCTGCCTGTAATGCTCTGCCCACCGCGCCGCATCCTCATCCTGTGATATCTCCTCAATATGCATGTCGGAGTGTATGGATCTCGTGGCCCGCCTTGCAAGGGTCACCGAACCTCTTCTTTTTGTTGGCGTATTGGGAGAGAATCGACCGCTGACTGAGACAACATCGTCTGACGTATTTGTGCTTTGATACTCTCGTGATGTTCGTGATGTTATGACTTTAGGAACTTCTAGTGTATGTCGATGCTGTAGTCGAAGTGGATGTTGTAAGCTTGAACCGGAAGATGAGGGCCCGGGGACTAAAGAGGGGTGAATGAAAGCGGGTGGGGAAGAAAGTCGATGTGCTGAGGTTGGAACGCGTAAAGAGGTCTCATTGGGTGTTTGCGGAGGCTGGGTTGGTAACGGACTTCTGCTTGGAGTTTGCGTTAATTCACTGTTAGGCTTCGCCGGTGAGTGATGCGCCTCAAGCTTTGATTCTGTTATGCCATCATTTCCATTGACCGCTTCGAGCTTGACGTGAGTCGTCCTGCAACGGTCTTCGGTCTCTCCGTTTTGGATTGCGGCAAAATATCCGTCATCGCGATCAGCTTTCTCAGTGTCTCTGCCAGTGCCTAGGGGCCAGTCCTCATTTTCGATGTCAAGTACATGTTCTATGGGAGCGGTGACGGAGTCTTCCTTCTGCGATGACGGCTTATCCCGGTTTGGCGGAGTTCGGATCGGTCGCCCGTTTGGTGTCGGTTGCATGGTACCGTTACCTTTGGAGAAATTTCCGTTTAGTTTTGTAGCGTGGCCATTGGGTAACCTGTCGGTTTCATCATGGCCTAGCGGAGGCTGCTTGTCGAATGAGGTCTGCGAGTGGAAGCTGTATGAAGTTGCTGAGTTGGCAAAGGCAGAGTAATCCCGTTCGTCTGCCATGAACGATGGCATCTCAAGGGAATGCAACATGTAGGGACCATGGATCGCCTAAAGGATGTGGAGGCGGCCCACTGGAGGGCGACTCGGAGTTTGCGGTTTCTCCAGGGCTTCGTATGGGTTGGACTCGTGTATTTGAGGCGCGGATCTTAGCGGGAGGCGAGAACAGCCCAGGCCCTGATAACAGTATAGAGGCCCTGTAGAGCTCAGTATAAACTGGGCGGAGAGAAGAATGGGAGGCGTGGCGATGCTGGGTGTTGAAGATGGGATAATGTTGTCGTCTGGCCGACAGCCCAGGACCCACGGCGCCAAGGCTAGACGACGACTTTCCAGGACGGCTGAACCGGCCTGGCTGTCCAAGATTCCGAGAAGCGACAGCAAAGGGGTGACCGAATTACGCACAAGCACTATACATGACCAAGACACGATCGACATTGGTTATTTCACTCAATATCAAGTCTCAAACCCGACCGCGATGAGCTGCAGTCAATCATTTTAATAATTCAATATCACTTCCGAACACTGCCGTCAGTCGCATCTCAAATGCACTCCTCAGGGGTGGGGGGGACCGACCGCAGCAGAAAACCTCCGGTGGGTCGCACTGAGCAGACGTGTCTAGCAAGTCTGACATGCGGCGCATATTGTGGCGGGAGCTGGGCTGCAGAATTTGTGGAATGTAAATTAGGTGGCAAAAATAGCATCTTTCCAATTTGGGACCTACAAGCTTTTGCAAACATGGCTCATCCTGGGGAAGATGACAGAACCCTCTACAGCTGTGTATTGTCCCGTCCACCTGCCGTTATGTCGCACGATTCCTCACTGGCTTTTCAAATGCGTGTACTATCTGAATTTTCAATTGTCTCACTATAGAATATTCAATCCTTCATGCGCGTACAGACTGTTTCCTGCTAGCCTCGTTTCTTCTCAGCCTCGTCACCTCTTTTAGTCTTATACTATTTCCAATCGCTAGTCATGCCATTGATTTCCATACATTTCCTTCTATAACTGTGTTTCTCTATACTCTTACGGAAATGATACCGTCAATTCACGTCTCAATGAGTCCAACCTATAGCCCACGGCTAAGAAGCCTCCTACCTCCTTCCCCTTCACCCTCACTCTGCCCCTCCATAATCCCTAGCACCACCTCATCCCTCACTGGCTCTGACAGCGCCCTCGGCCCCCAAATCAGCACCAGATGCCTAAACACCGCAAACAACACCTTCTTGCCGCACCTACCCTCCTCAGCGTACTCCGCGCCCACTCCCTGGCACTAACTATTCCTCCGCAGCCTAGGGGCTACATGGAGCGCTTGCACTGTAGCTTAGAGAGCTTGTGCGCGTTGCGACCGTGCAGCACGACGCTAAAGCTGCGCGAGAGCAGCTCTTGCGCGAAGTCGGACCCGATGCCGTCCCTGGCGCCCGCGATGAGCGCGTACGACTCTGCGCCGTAGTGGCAGCGGGGGAAGCCGGAAGTGCCGGTATAGAGGCAGAGAAGTAGCAGTGCTTTGGTCGGGATGTATAGGACAGTGAGGCAGATGGTACTGTATGGTTATCGTGGTCAAGGAGTTACATAGTATCGGACGAGGAGTTGAGATGGAACTGGGGTGCTGGAATTGGTATGAATGAGGAAAGGGAATAGTTATATCGAGTACACTGCATTGCAAGACTAAGTAGAGGTGCTTACACTGATCAATTGATCCTAATTGTTGAGCAATGGTACCGCAAAGCCTGGTAACACCCGTCCGCCTAGTTTCGCTGGGCTCAAGCCCAAGCCACTGGGCTTACCCAGCCACAGCTTCCCAGGGCTCCGCACCTAGTCTGATCTAATTCTTATTAATCAGCGCTCAAAAAGGCAAGGACGTTCTCCACCAGCCGATACGCGTCTTGGTCTTGTTGACATTTGGTGACTTTACCCGCTAACAGCGGTCTCGAGTTCTGGTGGAAGAAATAGGCAAAACCAAAAGCATTGAATCAAGCAACCGAGTTCGATTTCGCAGAACGCTGCGTTGCTACCTATTTGTGTTCTACAACTGGTACAACACACACGCATGACCTGGGACCAAATAAAAAATCACAGTACAGTTCCCACTCCTTTGAACGCCTTTCCGCCCAACATGAGGCGCGAGATGATCAGCTATGCAGAAACTATAGCCCAGCATCACGCGCGTAACAAAGGGAACCCGTGACAAGACCCTCCACTGTTCCTCCAACCAACCGTCATAGCAAAAACCCCAAACATAGGGGAGGATATCACACAATGTAATCAAGTATACTCCGGCCGGCGCCAATGGATTTTTAGCGACGATCCCGAAGACGCCTTGATACCTGGAACCGAAGATCAACATATTAGAGGAAAAGAAGACAACGAAGCGGTGCGCTTATGCCTCTGCCTTCTTAGGCGTAGCCTTCTTCGGGGTTGCCTTCTTCGTCGGCGTCTTTTTGGTTGCCGCAGCCTTCTTTGCTGGCTTGGAAGCGGGAGCTTTGGTCTTAGTGACACGACCAGACTTGGTTTTGCCCAGGATGCGTGCAGGCTCATCTGTTACTGCTGGTGCCTATTGAGATGTTAAACACATGGTATAAAGCGCAGGGCGTAGAGATAGCCTACACTAGAAGCAGTCTTTCGTGGCCGACCAGCATTGGCTTTTGGTTTCGTAGCAGCCTTCTTAGGTGCGGCAGCCTTGGTGGTCTTCTTGGGCGCGGCCGTCTTCTTTGCAGCCTTGGTCGTAGTTGTCTTCTGCAGGAGTGATTAGTTCAATGGTTATTCATAGTAATGCCCATATTCAGGGCTTACCTTGGTGGTAGACTTAGCAGCTGGCTTGGCTTCTTTCTTTGCAGGAGCAGCAGGTTTGGCCTCCTTCTTAGCAAGCTTCACTGGGCCAGAAGGACCTGGAGTTGAAAATTAGTAACGCGTTGGGAATGATAAAGCAAGATGCAGAGAAGGGTTTGAATGAGGAACATGACGATGAAGATAATGTGGTCTGACTGTATAATGGGTAGAGCAGAAAGGAAAACGAAAGGGATAGACGGTAACGCTGGGGAGAACTGACCCTTCGGTCGGGAAAAATCGCCACTCTTCTCGCCGGCAGCAATAGCACGGCTCAAGTGGCTGCTGAACATGGCATCGGTAGTAGCACCGAGATTGTTGTTGGCCTGAATGTATTTCTTGATGGCTTGACGGCTAATGGAATGAGACAGGTCAGCAGACAACTCTCTGACATAGGCGAATGACGTGGCGCGGGAAGTAACTCGAGCTCGAGAACGGGAGAACTGACCTGCTACCATTGCGTTCCTTGAGCTGGAGGTCGAATACAAAGCGTTAGCATATTGCTCTGGCTATACAATGTGTTTGGGGGTATGTGTTGGGAGTTGTGATCGGAAGCGCGAGGAGTCGTCGCAATCTCGAAGCGGGGGTCACGATGCGCCCAGAAATGTAGACTCACGTTGATAATAGCCTCTTTGACCATGTCTATATATATTGGTTAGCAATGATCAGCGATCACGATGAAGCTATCGCCATGAGTGTGCGACAGTGTGGTGGAGTTGTGCATGCGACGGCTTACCTTGGTAGGATGCATGGGCAGGAGCGGCGCCAGATGCCTTCTTTGGCGCAGCAGTGGTGGACTTCTTAGGAGGCATTGTGGATATTTGTGGTAAGGATTGAAAGTGCGAGACTCAAGCTTTCGAAGGAGAGACTTTGCGTCAAAGTTAATGGATGGGTTGTGGTGGTGAGAGCTCGAGAAGTTCGTGGAGGGCGATCAGATGCGCGAGGCGCGGGGACCTTTCCTTTTATACGATTTGGCAAGCGATGGAGTAGCATCAGATCAACAAGCCACGGCACCCGCAGCAAAGAACGCCAAACTCAATGCGGAAGGACCAAGGCACCTTTTGATTCTGGAGCACCTTCTCACGCTTTCTCTCAAGGAAAATAGGCGGACACTTAGGGCGCTAGATCCGCGTTGTAGGCGTTGCCCTTCGATTCTGACGTGGTCTCCCTTCCTTTCGTCAATCTCCATCTCTCAACTGGGCAATTCCTCTTTCTTCCCCTCCCTTTCATTGGCCTCCATCATCATGCTCTACTGCTGCCTTAGTCCCGACCATCTAGAACACAATCTAAATCTCTGTTCATCTGATCTAATGACTCATGACAATTACTGCCATGCTCATTTTTGTGCTGTTCCAGAATTGACACGTAGGATGCGGCCTCAACCACGTCCCGTGTTACGATTCTCGCGCCCACTTCGCCTCACTCACCACAGCCACTTTTCCTCAGCCTGATATCTCCCCTTATTCTTTAGGCCAGCATCTGATTCTACTGTTTAGCGCTTACCTTTTATCCCGTGATCTCCCGCTGTCGGAGAAATGCGCGACGTGTGATTTGTCTGTCAGGTGGTGGTGGATATCCCACGCTTTCTGAATATGATAGGCTAAGCATGTCTCATCGAGTTTGAAGTATGACAAAATTCTGTATCCTGGTACCTAGATGCTTAGATATCTTGTGTCGCTCATAGTGAGTTATTGTGGGAACTTATACTTAGCCTGTTTTATTCTCGCGATGCTTGTCATCTAGCAGTAAGTCGCACAAGGATTCCACAATCACATTGGTGTTTCAAACAGCAATCACACCTCAAGCGCCAAATCAGAACTCACTGCAACTGCGCTCGATTGTTACATACGCTACAGTAAAAAGCGTAAGCCATGGCCGTAACTAAAGGCCGTGACCCAATCTTGCCTAATACACTGCCACATGTCTCCAAATAACGGTTGTCGAGTATGCAGATGAACGCCGCCCTAATGCATTTTCCATTCCCGCGAACACACCAAATACCATGGTGGTGCCGAGCTCTCGATAACCGCACTCTGCAATTATATGCACGCTAAAATAGACAAGATCTACCTACCCGTATTCATAGCGCTATGCTAAAGTTTCCAGGCAGCAGTTTCGAAGAGCTCACATTGGTGAGCCCGCAAGCGGTCCGATTTGTGAAGCTGAAGGTGTTGCAGCAACAGTGACAGGAGAACTAAAGGTCGCATCATCGAAGACATCGTTCTGTTTGGCCATAGTGCCGTTAAGCATAGGACAAAGTCTGAGCGATTGAATGGCGTTAGCTCAGCGTACTAATCCAGGAGAATAGAAAAGTAGTTGAGGAAGGAGTAGGAAAAAAAATAGTCTAGAAAGTAGAGAAGAGAAATATTGAAAGGTTAGAAAGAGAAGGAAAAAGGAGTGCAGCACTTTTTGTTGGTTTTGATGTGTCCGACCTGGCCGCAATTGGCACACTTCCGCTGAGTTCCAGCAACTTTCGAGGGCCCAGCTGTTGGTGAACCGGGGGTTGCGGGAGTCGATCCCGAGACCACATGTAAGCCTTTTGCTTTTTCGCGGACTTCGCGGCGCTCGGCATTGCGCTGGAGTCGGGCCAGCTCCTCCTCGAGTCTACAATCACGATCAGTAGAGGACTTATTACCTAGGCTGGTCGGGACATACCGCTTCCGTTGTCGAGCATCGTACTCCGCGTCTCCAGTCGGTTTCAAGTCCGCAAGCCTATCACAGTTAGTAATACAGTAAAAAATTCAAAGCGGTCAGGCTTTTACTCACGTCATTTGACTGAGCTCTGCGGCTCGTCGGCGTCTAACATATTCGCGAATAACTTTGGGATCGCGCACGATGATAGGCTCTTCCTCGAGGTTACCGTATTTATTCCGGACTTTGCGCGAAATCTTCAGCACTTTGCCCTTCTGGCTCGTGTTGCTGAATCGACTAAATTGACTAGTTGTTTCATCGTCGCGATGAAATGCTGGTGTACCAAATTCAGACCTGGGCGTCTTTCCACGACCTGCGGCCTGCTCCGCATCTACATGGTCGACGTCCATCTCCGTGTCAGAATGCTCCATAATTGACGAAAGGCTTTGTGACTGAGCGGCCCATATACGTTTGATGGCTTCTTCATATAGTCTCTGCTGGCGTGCAACATTGTAGCTATGCCCGCCAAGCTCCTTGACTCTCTTTGCATCTAGTTTGTCCCCAATACTCTCACCGAGATCTTTAAATCCGCCTTTCATGGAAGTTTTGATGAAGCTGAATGCTTCGCCACGCCCAGTAGGGTCGCCTTCACCGTGAAGCTCCAGCATTGCTTTTCCTTGACATGCATTGAGGAAGTTCTTAGTAGTCTGCCATGGAGCTAGCTTCTCATCAAGGGTCTGCCCGTCGTTCTCTTCATCATCCTCGTCAACATCGGCTTTGTTGTAACCTGCGTCCTGCAGGTGACGATTACCGACTTGCATTGAGTCGATTAGGCAGATGTCTTCGGGCTTAATCCACGATCGCATAGTGTCTTCATCTGGAATTATTTCACCATCTTTTGGTTTCCAGGAACTAGTGTCCTTATCGTACTGCATAATTTCCCTCATTCTGGAACGATTCTGAGCTACATCCGTTCCAGGGAGATGGTTGCGGATCATTTCGTTGCTTAGAATAGGTCCCCTGACTTTTGCTTCCAAGTTCTTTCGGTACATACGGAAGGATAACATCTTCAAGCGTTTCTTCCCTGCTTCCGTGACCTTCCGAGAATGAACTCCTGGAACTTCTACTGATGGGAATTCTTGTCCAACAATCATCAAATTCTCAATATTTCTCAGATGCCATTTAGACCCGTCGACGCCAGTGGTACTCTTAACCATAAGAAAATCAGTAGACTTCGGATCATGCTTGAAAACTGGCGTTCGGAACATAGCATTATGCAAAGCCGGAACTGTCTGGCCCGGTTCTACATCTCCAAATATTGAAAATGGACTCTTATCCTGAGGCAGAAGAACTGCTGTCTCGCCGAGGTCAAATTTAGGACGCGAGTTGTCCTCATTATCTTTCCGGCGGTAATAATTAACTAATTTATTACCCATTGCAAAATTCGACATAATCGTCGGATACTCTTCAGAATATTCGAATAGTAGCATATTTGAATTGTCTGCCAATGTAAGGTCCTCTGATTTCACAAATGCTTCCTGCGGTTTTAGGTTTTTGACGCGCTTCCTCTTTACTGTCTTGTTTGGCAGGATAGATACTCTTTCACCTGTCTTGCAGTGGAAAGTCGGCCGATGGAAAGAACGAGCCTCTCTGTCACTAAGCTTGACTTGGTAGAATGGGTATTGAAGTTTCAGAGCGGGCATGCCATGCTCCACGGCCATATGTCCAAGCGTGCTGCGGACTTTGTGTTGATGATTTTCTTTGAGAGCATCATAGGCTTCGTCGTTGGAAATATTGTACCGTTGGAATATAGACTTGCTGAGGCTGCCTTTAACATCTCGTCTGAAATCTGCTCCGACCTTGCGGGGTTTGTTCTGCTCCGCGTTGGGTTGTTGGATGTCAATCAATAATTGGGAATCATTTAAATCGAGGATAATCTTCCTTGCCAACCTTGCGGTAGTGAGTTCGGGGTCATCGAAAGAAGGAAATGAATTATTGTAGATCGGGATAGGCAAAGGAGCAGCTTTATTCCCAGCTTTCCGTTTCTACACCAAATTATTAGTGTCACACGCGATATCTATTATATTGAACATTACCTTAGTAGGCGGTGTGTAATCGAGAGTCCAGTCATCATCGTCTTCAAAACCATCAACTAGAGCAGGCTCCGCTTCTCCATCAACAGATATTGTGTCAGGACTAGGAACTTCCCAATCCTCGCAGATAACATTTAGGTCCTGCCAGGTAACACCACCAACCATTTCTTCGTCATCGTTACCAAAAGCATCCAGCTCCATTTCATCACTACTGTTGTTCTCATCCCGTGCGCCATCATTAATGACAACAACTCCATTCTGATCCGCGTCGACTTGACGGGCGGACTTGTTGGCTAAAACAGCATTAGGGAGCTTGAAGCTCCGTTCCTGATCTTGCAGAATGTCAAGATTGACCTTTGTGGGTTGTATAGGTTTTGGCGGTTTGATAGGTGTCTTTGCAATATAGAATGCTCGTTTCGCAGGCAGCAGCTGTGAGAAACGAGGCGGCTTATCTTGTTCGAATCGAGGCCATATCTGCTCGAAGATTTCGGGGGCAGAATTAGGGGGAGGAAGCAAGTCCGCAGCACCTGCACCTCTCCGTTGTCGTTCCTCTCGTTCCTTCTGAGCCTGTGCAAATAGCTCCCGCTGTTCCCGGTATTCATCATCTTCATCTTCCTCCACCGTTGCCCCGTAGTTGACATCGCGAAAGGTGAATTGATGGTCAGCTTCAGGCTCAGTCCCGCTTATTGATGCCCGAGGTTCTGATGGCTTCGTGGGGCCGGGAAGACTTATACCGCTCGAAATTGTACTCGGAGGAAGGACGTATTTCTGTTGCGAAGCTTCCTCAGTTGGGGATGAAGGAAGGTCTCCGAATAGGTCGTCAAAACCGTCATCGTCGGCATCACCACCTGGTATATCTGAGAAGGTTCCTCCGCTCATATCCCTATCTTCGTCATCCCCTCTGCCGTTGGTACCGAACCCGTTGACATCATCTTCGTCCTCAGCAAGATCATCGTCGCCAATATCTTCAAAGTCCACAGCATCATTTGCCTTTTCCCCCACATCAAGATCGCGGTCCAAGAAATCGAAGTTCTGTGTTGGGTCGTTGAAGAGCTTGTTGATGAGCGCGTCGTCCTGCTCATCCTGTATTTCGGTGTCTCCCACCGCGTGAGGCATCTTGAGTTTAGACACTGCTGAACCAGGAAGTAGAAAGCTAGACGCGAGAGAATGTAGTATATGCGCAGCTATATCCGCCAGCTAGCACTTCATAAGGTAGAAGTGAAGGCCTGCGGTGAAGCAGGAGAGCGGCGGAGGTGAGTTACCAACTGCATCGAGGTTCGAGAGGCCAGTGGCACGTTAGAGAATGTGGTCGGGCTTCCAAGATGGTCTGCGGGTGTCGGAAATATGCGTAGAGCATATGCGACGGAAGCGCCGGTTGTCAACGTCGAGAAAGTGCTCGCCGGCACGTCTAATGGAGAGGAGTTAGGTCGGCTTTGAGCATTAGGGAAGTCGCCTCCGCAGTCCAAGTGGGCTGTGCGTATGCGATGCGATCACGTGCACGATATGAAATGTATTCATAAAATAAGACCCTTCGTTTGGGGGCGCACGGATGAACCGTTGTGCTCCTTATCCAAAAAATCTTCCACGAAGGGTCTAAGAGCTTATGGTCCATACTTTAACGTACTTCTCTAGGTCTAACTAATTACTTCTAAAACACTTACAAGGTAAAGGCTCTTTATCTTCTCTATCGCCTCTATATTATGGCGATATTATAGCTCTATTATATAAAAAGTTAGATATAGATAGTTAAAATATAGCTCGTAGAAAAGGACAAAAATTAATTATAAAAATATTTACTTCTTACTAAAGCGACGCCTATAAGCTCCTAGACGCTCCGTAAAAGAATTATAAAATATAGGGAGCAGATACAAGCGTATCCTGCCCCGTAACTAAGCACGTGGTTAAAACTCTACTACGGAGCGTCTGATTCACAAGATAAAAATAAACGCATTCAAGGCATAACTGAGTAATTAATAGCTAGAATGCAAGGATTTCCAGCCTCATGACGTGAAATATTACGCAATAATACTAGGGCAGAGCTTTCTATGGTCTTTCAATTCCTTGCATTATTTCAGACGTTAAAATCTCCTAAGACATATCAAATTTAAGACGCTCGCACCTCACTTCTTGCATACAGACTATCACCACAGTAAAACCGGCGTGCCTGATAAAATAAGTGCTTCTTAGGAAGCCGCGGTTCCTCCTTTAAAAATGCGCCCGCACGCCCTGCAACATGTCCGAGATACATCGCGAGGGTCAGGAGACATGCTCATCTACCTGGCGATTAGTAGTAATTTGTTGTGACATTCCACAGACGTCATGAGTTAAATTTAAAGCCCCCGAGATAAACACACAATGCCTATGCCTTAAAATCAGTATCCAACGCACAAGGAATAACAAATATATCGTCTCGCATACCTTACTAGCGCCCTTCAAGCAATAATGTGTAACTTCAAGTTTCCTATCCTCTGGGGCATACTTGGCTAGTTGATTGAGGTCTGATGTTCTTGGAAGATACAGTACGATATCTTTGGTGACCTTTGCAAAAGGCGTATAGATAGCCTCGAGGCTGTAAGGCTGCATAGTAGATAGATTGAAGACAGCGTCTGACGTGTATCCCGGTCCTTATAGTATTGTTAGCATTATCGCAATAATGGAGGCTCAAGACAAGGACCCACCGCCCCATGGCGGGCTAGCAAAAATGACAGCACTTTTACCCATCGCAGAGAATCGCTTCTTAATAACATCAAAGCAATCCCCTTGAATCCACCAGATCTTGTTAGCTAGCCCATAAACGTCAGCATTATGCTTCGCGCATTTGAGCACTATAGGATCTTTCTCGATGGCAAAGACACGCTCCCATCTGCCAGACAGAGCAAAAGCAATGGCATTGCCACCAGCGCCCGCAAAAGCATCAATGATCATCGTCTTTTCTTTCGGCGCCCCTTCCGCTACGTGCGTTGCTATCATGCTACAACAAGTTAACAGAGTCTGTATTTGCTGCTACTCTATTTGCTTACTTAGCTACGGGTTCGGGAGTAATGCCAAACCAAGCATCGTCGGTCATCCAGATACCTTCGTCATATTTTGAGTATACCATGTGCCGCTGGTGCCAATATCTAAGATTCTATAAGCTTTCCTTCGAAGTATTTGCAATGGAAGACAAACTTCTGAATTTCCACAGGAACTTGATTGACGGACTCATAATGAAATATGCCGTCTCCTTCTGGTGGAGCTGAGGTCGCCATGCTATGCAATTACAGGGAGCCTTTTAAGAACGGTCTATACAGACCCTTGCAGCTAAGTAGAATGCATCTATGCTTGTTCTGCATTGAGGAGTGGAAGTGGAAATCGTAGGGCTGGCGAAGCGAGAGCTGGTCCTACTTATTCTGTAAGCAGCTAGCTTGTCTGGGAAGCATTCTTGTCAGCTTCACCAGGCATTTATATTCTTGGGAGGTTTGATAGAGCCACCTGTCTAACACTTCCAAACTAATTTAGACTGTTCAATTTTTAAGAAGAGGGTTTCCCACACAATCCCGAAATATAGATACTCCAGCAGAAGAATTAGCGCAGTAAAATAACCAGGTTGAAGTTCCCAAAGCTATGGCCACACCGCATCGGATTCCAACACCTGGCCCTGAGCAATCATCATCCTCCTCAACACTACTTCTAGACAGCATGTTCGGAGCACTCAACCGATTCATCGCGCATCTCGACGCCGATCCAAATGAGCAGAGATCAGGCACATATGGGGCTTTCGGGTTTCAAGTACTACGAAACGCGAACCCGGAAATTCCCTTGGAGCCGTGGTTCGATTTCATTATCGGCATCAATGGACGAACAATAGTGAGAGACCTCCATACTCTCTGCGCAATCTAAATGAATGACTAAGTGTAACTCTCTAGGACAATCCAGACCCCAACCTTTTTGCCATGGAAGTCCGCAATTGCGCCGGCTCGACCATCAGCTTAGGAATCTTCAGCGCGAAGGCATGGTCCAGCCACCTGTCTGAATTGCCGCCTATGCTAATTCTCAGTCTAGGGGCAGAAAATTCGCGAAATTTATGTACTCGTGCCGGCAGAGAAGCCGTCACTTGGAATGGCTTTGCAATGGACACCTCTTTCTGCAGCCGAGGATGTATGGCACATTCTAGATGTCATACCAAACTCTCCTGCGGATGTAGCCGGTCTCCTACCTCATGGTGACTATGTGATCGGCAGCCCTGAGGGTCTTGTACGAGGAGAGTCAGGTTTGGGAGAGTTGGTTGAAGATGTAAGTATTCATAATATAATTCCTTTCCCTCCTATTCTCATTACAAAAAATATTCATCTCTTTCATTAAACATATTCCTTTCATTAAAATCCTTCATCTTTCGTAGCCTAGACAAATCATGTGCAAGAAGGCAACATATCCTTTCGACAGGATCAAACCCAAAACGCCCTCGCTCACAAAAAGCAGTACATGCAGCGTCCCCTTCGGCTCTTCGTTTACAACCATGAATACAACGTCACACGTCCTGTCACTATCACGCCGTCACGGAACTGGGGTGGCGAAGGTGCATTAGGCTGCGTGCTGGGCTTCGGCGCGTTGCACCGCATCCCTGCGCCGCTCGAAGAACCGCCGCACGGTCCGGGCGAAACACTCTTCGAGTCGGCTCTTGACGAGAAACGGCTCTTGTCGCCGTCCAACACGCCGGTCTCTTCGATCCAGCCCACCTCAGCGCCAGAGTTTCTTGTCCCGGCCAATATGCCGTTCCAGTCCAAGTCACCACCACCAACAAGTGGTGCCGGGAAAGCGAAGAAAGCCCGCGCGCACCACGCGTATGCGGCGCCGACGGCCGGACTGGACGACTACTTCAAGGAGGGCGAACAGAAGAGTTGCGAGCAGGACCATGCGCCGTCGACGGAGCCGGGGTCTGTACCTCCTCCGCCGAAGATAGGGGGACCGCCACGAGCAGGTGGACCACCGAAGACTGGAACGCCGGTGCAGAAAGATGAAACGGTGGTGGAAGGTGATGGGGAGTAGGTAGAGTAGGTAGTAGGGTATAATGAAGGGTTAGCCGCGCCCGAGACATCCTCCCATTAATTCATGATTAGGTGGAGAAGTATTATAACTCCTATGTTATATCAGTATTCCGTCACTCGCCTTGTTGTTTATGATGTCTAAGCACTTACCTCAGATGTACTCTCCTCAGCACCCCCTTCGTTTAGCTCCTCCCTAAATCGACTCCTTCTACCATCTCCCTTCTCTTCAGCTAAAGTAAAACGATATTAGCAATCATCCCACAAAGCTGCAATATCCCAAAATTATCTTACCTAAAGCTAGAATAACCTGTGCAGGCAGCACGACGCCGTCATCTGAAACGACAGAATCAATCCTCCTATGAGCGGCCTTCCTCCTTCTCACCTCTCCACCCTCCCACTTCGGCTCCTCCTCTCTCTTCAATAGCGTCTGCTCATCCTGCCTATTCTTCTCCTCCAGCCGGCGCGTCGAAGAGATTTTGGAGAGAAACCAGCACATATTGTATACCGTCATGGTGGAAGTAGTACGCAAGCAGGCAAAAGAGTGCAATAAAATAAATGGTCTCGTCAATGCCAATCAGACGTAACCACGTGAAGGAGGCAAAATCTGTGTGAACGATCGAATGAAAAATTTGTGATATAAAATAGAGGTAGAGAACGCACGATACGTTAACCCAAGGCCAATTCCCCGGCCAGCAGGCTACCTATAAACCCATCCTTCCGCACTCTGACTCGCCCTGCATGCACCCTCCCCCATCCCCAAACCAGCATGCACTAGCACCGTTCCGCGCCCCCTACCCCTGCAGACAAACGCGCCCAGTCTTCCCCAAACCCAAACCGCCCGGGTTTCATGCTCCCCCACGGGCAATCCGACGGCAGCACCCAGGGCAACTGCGCAGCAAGCCGTGACGCCCGAACAAGCCATGACAGGCGGTGTGATGCAGGGTTCAGGTCGATCCAAGCTGTGCGGCGGGGAGAGAGCGGTTTATTGGCAGTTACCGCTTTCGGGCACGCGAGCTGTGCGCTTCGGAGCTCACGATCTGACTCGTCTTCTGTGTCACGAGCTCCAAGTCTCCATTATGGCCTCAATCCAGCTGAGAGTTGCAGTCACAGTGTGGGCGCTACCAGACGGGCTCGTGATTTGCAAAAGATCTTCTGTCGCGTGCTGCGCCGGGTTCTGGCCGTTGCTAAGGTTTCCAGAAGTAAGAATTGGAGCCAGAGGGGAGGTTGTCTCGGATGCACGCAAAAGGTTAAGGGCACGAGCGGGCATGCAACCACTTTATGAGTCGATAGTCACGTTGCCATTTCGTTCATTCATTCATTAGGTTTCACCAACACCATACGCAAGTGGCGATTATTTCCAAGGCGGCCGAGAAGGCAGTTACTTTTCAAGTTTCTCATTATGCCGACCTCAGGAGTCGGAGCAGATAACGTCGCGAACGATGCAGATGCAATTGCCGTCACATGGAACAATTCTCTCTTTCTCCTTCCTCTATCTCCCCGAGTGAGCAGGTATCCCACCCTCCGAATGTCCTACATCCAAATTGGCCCTATTTACCGAATCTAATCTGGAATCCTAGCGTTTTTTAGCCGTTCTCGGGCTCCACGTTTCCCCCCCCCCCCCAAAGCATAAATTCTTCGATACTCTATGCAGAAAAGACACTAGCTAAATGTCGCCAATACGCCCAGATGTCCTAGAATCTAAGGTATTTCCAATCGGAACACCAACTCCAAAACGCCAACAAATGAGCGAGGTAAAACTGCAGATCGACAGACTTAAGGCAGATTGCATTTATAACCAGTTTTATGCTTATCTGATATCTAGTTGAAACGGTTTGAACTTCCCGCCAATGGCGCTGCATCGTGGACATCGTGCTACTCGCCCTCGCGTCTGCTCGCTCACTAAGACGTCAACACACTCTTGACACAATCCACATATACACTCTGTGCACGCATAACTCTCTCTGAGTATGGAGAGCCGACGACATGCGGCACAGTATATCTGTACGGGTTGCGGGAATGTCGGAGATGGGTCTGAAAGCCCTTGCGAATGAATATGGAAATTCTGTCCGGACTGGGTCGACTCAATTGATGATTCTACTGAAGGGAACGGTTGGAGGTCGGAATTATCAGGTGGCGGGGGTGTCAAGGCATTTTGCAGGGGCGAAGCTGTATAAGAATAAAATTGGGAAGCAACATATGGAGGGAGAGACGCTCTATTAACCACGTGTGGCGACATATGAGGCGATGCAGGTATCTATGGCCTGCTGTCAGCCTTTTCTTTACTCTTTGGAATCTAAATACTCACAGGTGTCAGGTCTCGGCTGTCTTCCTCCGTCGCAGATGCCGCTGCGTCAATGAGGTCCTCCCATCTTTTTCCGTACAATGCTGCAGCACTTTGTGGCTCCGCCGAAAATGCCTTCCTATCGTGACTCATCCTCCTGACGTGTTCCTTGGATTTGGTCCGTTCATGCTTTGGCCTACGGGAATTTTGCATCACCGACGACTTTCGAGATCGTGCAGGCTTGACTGAACGAGGAACTGGAGGAAGAGTTGAAGACCGTCCTGGAGGAGATCTTGCTAGCGAAGATGGAAGCAATTCGCGCTGCAAAGAAGTAGAAGTATAGTATGGCTCATCCGCATTAAAGTGTTGCTCTTGTGCAACAGGCGCGAATCGGGCTCGTGGCTTATAGTTTTTTGACTCAGGTTCAGAGGATGCTTCCTGAAGAATTTATTAGCGATGTCTGGGGAAAAACAAGAATCTGCAATACCGGCTCTGAATCCCAGTCATAGTCAGGACGGTGATTGTGCAGTTGCGCCAGCGCCGCTGCAGCACTTGCTGCTGGTAATAGGGAGCCTCGACGAAGCTCGTCCGATGTCCGTGGGGTGCTCGAGCTGTAATCCTTATTATAGAAGGCGTTGATGTCATTTCCATAACCTTAATTGAGACGTCAGAATCAGTTTAAGCTAGCTTGACAGCGCGATACAGACCCGAGGGCGCAGAAATGTTTGGTTGGGCTGGCGGTGGTGGTGGTCGCTCTGACGGAGGAGTGGTGACCATCAACATGAAGCTTTCCTCCGTCGCCGGAAGCTTCGAAATGTAGTGCTCAGGATGCGCGCGACGGATATGCTCCTGCATGGAGCGATATCGTTTCTCCTGCTCAGCGGAAAAAGCTCGTTACTCCAGCTATTCAAGTGCATTGTGGCTGATAGCACCAATGACGTGCGAAGAGCAAAGGACAGTGCGAGGTTGAGGATATGAGCACTCACGCCTGTGCAGCGTTTGCGACAGCCGGATCCATCATGATTCTTCAGCGGACAGACAACCACGTTGTTTTCATCCGACAAAGAGAATGAGCTGGTGAGAGAAGATCGAGGTGGCATCCCCAGCTGCATCTACCCTCAGACAGGGGGCCGTGCGAGTGTGCGCGCGCGAAAAGGACAAGGCTGAACGAGAAGCTGGATTATGAGCGAACAATCAATGGCAGGTATATAGCTGGAATATAGCTCGAAGCAAGCTCGAGGAGCTTAAAAGAGGGTTGAGTAACAGCTGTATATAGCACACGGAAAGCTTTTGGAGCTTCGACGAGTGCTGGAAGAAGTTTGCTGGTGATAATGAGGGGCAAAGAGGTGGGACTTGGTTAGGTGAAGAGCGGGGATGCAGAAAGTGGTTAAGCTAGTTGCCCTTTCTAGAACAAGGAGCTGAGCTGATACATCCTCACCAAGGGAGGTCACCAAGCGCAGCGCCGAAGGCAATGCAAAATGCTCGACGGCGCATTGGCTCAAAGCACTGTAATTGCGGCGAGCAGCCGTGGCCTGTATGTACAGTGTGGCCAGAAGACGCGCCAACTGCTTTGCTTGGAGTGGAGCCGGTGCTGATGATGAAGCTTTTTGTATGTAGGCAGGGGCAGGTGCGGATCTGGTGGCCAGGCGTGCCAGGGCTATCAAAGGGCTGATTCCAGGAGCTGTACGGAGGACCGCGCGAAAAGCGATTTTCCCCTCCTTTTGGGACCAGTAGCTACCCCCACAAGGCCCCAGAGTCAAGCAACAAGATTTTAAAGCGGTCTCTGCCCCTAAAGGAAGGGGAAATTGCTTTTCGCGCGGTCCTCCGTGAAAGGTTGGAGGGCTTTGCAGGGCGGATGACCTACATATTGTCTCACATCCTATAGCAAGCTGTGCAGGAAGAAAAGCTGTCCAGTGCAATCGTCAGCTTCGCTAGCTTCATCAGCTTCATCAGCTTCATAGAGTCCTTTTAGCTCCAGATATAGAGCGAATAATCAAAGAGAATTGCTTTTCGGGGGGTGTCGTGACCTGTTCCTCTCGGCGCCCCAGCCGCTGCGACGGAATGAGTGGTGGACGGTGGGCCCTCCAAGTAGGGCAGCTGCATCCCAGTGTACATCAATTCGCGACTCTGCCCTGCCGTGGTGACGTTGGGCATTCTTAAACCCGCGTCCGCCCAACAAGTGGTGCCGAGGTGTTCAGCCCGATGTTTCGATGCTCGACTGCCCCGATTGCGACCGTGGGCTGTGCTCTCCGACTGGTCGGCCGCCAATTTCTTTGTGCGAGCGACAAACAAAGCACCAATCTGCTGTCCCCGCGAGACACTGGCGACGAAAGAAATTCCTTGACTGGTGGAGACTCTCGAATAATGAGCTCGTCCGTCCGCTCACTGCATCCCACACAACAACAGCGAACGGATGGCTCGACGGTCCTGATGTTCGCAGATGCCAAGTATTTTTAACTTTTGCATGGCCCTCGCACCGCCTTTCCTCTCGTTTCCACACCCCCTTTCTCGGTGATAAGCGTCGCCAGAAACTACCCTGCCGCCTCGGTGGCTTGGTGACTTCGTCGATTTCATTCTCTGGGGGCAAGATGAAGCTGCTCCATCAGCCTCCTGTAGGCTCGAGTAGCCCTCTTGAGCTGACATGGCCACCGTTTGCTTGTGTCTTAGACAGAGTCGCCTTACCCTTTCCTTCCTTATCCCCATGATTAGCACCGCTTCTACATCTTCCTCTCCTCGTTAGGAGACATGTCTTTGACTGTGAAAGCCCTCAACGGTGATACTTCGTTCCTTCTCACCTTTTCGCCGCCCGTAGCTCCTATCTCCTCCCCAGGCCTGTTCCCTGGCTCGTTTACCGTTCTCGTCGATCCATGGCTCTCCGGCTCCGCCCAGATCCTCAGCCCGAAGTTCTCCATAACAGAACGAAAGGCCCCGCCATGTATATCCTCGCTGAAAGAACTGGATGAGGAACCGGACATCATCTTGATATCTCAAGACAAGCCGGACCACTGCCATCAAGAGACTCTCTGTCAGCTACCGCCGGATAGTCTCTCGACCATACTAGCAACTCCCGCAGCTGCCAAGAAGATCCGAGGATGGAAGCATTTCGATCCGTCCTGCATCCATACGTTGACAAAGTACAATGAAGAAAACCCGAACTCCATATATCGTCTTGTCTTGCGGCCATTCTCTCCAAGAGCGTCTCCCGGTGAGGTTACCATCGCTCTTATGCCTGCGAAGAGGGATATATCAGGCTTGCACAACGCCATTGGAATAACCTACCGACCACCTTGCAGTGTACTGTCCGCTCTTCCTGGCTCTTATCTGGACCTTCCGCCCACTCCACCGGCATCGCCGGGCTCGCCGAGGACGATATCATCCACCCCTCGAACAATTGTCCCGTCTCCTTATCATGATCGCGAGAAAACCTTATCGGTTATTTACTCTCCACACGGCGTGTCCTATGATATTATTCGGCCATACGCCTCATCACACCTCGTCTCTGAAGCAGCGCTACCGCTTGGTCTGCTCATACATTCCTTCGACCGTGTTGAGAATCCATGGTATCTAGGAGGTAACATCGCGGCTGGCTCCCCTGGCGGCCTGGAGATTGTGCGGAACCTGCTCGCCAAAGCTTGGATTAGCGCACACGATGCAGACAAAGTCAACAAGGGTCTTTCCGTGATGCAAATGCGGATGCGAAAGTTCGGTGTGAAAGAAATCAAGAAAATGTTAGGAGAAAGTAGTCAGACTTCTGGACCTAGACTTTCGGACCATACTGAGATCATCAGCCTTTCTCCAGGAGAAGAGCATAGAATAGGCAAGAGCTGAGCGAGCGTAACATGCAGACGATTGTCTACAGTGTACAGCGCGTTTTGGAACCTTTCGAGATGCTGCCCAAGCCCTTGTTGGCATGTAACTCTGTTAAAAGGCTTCAGGATGGTTTCCGCGGTTCGAAGAAAATTCGAATAGCCTTTGCAAATCTGCCGAGAAACCTTTATCAAGCCTAAGTCTACACATAATTGTGTGGCATGTTCAGGTGCAGGTTTTGAGTATAGATTCGGTGAGACAAGTCTTACTATCAAAGACGGATGGAGAGCCCTACAGGGTTCGCTTATAACCCTTAGTCCTCTAATGTCAACCCAAGAGCCAGGAAGGTTGAAGAGCATTCAACGCGTCTTGGCATGCCAGCCCTATACGGACTGGATACCCTGAGTTTCTCTACCGTACGGCACAAAAGTATCCCATGACCATGGTGTTATGTATCATGGCCGCCGCCATGAACTGCAAATTCTCTAGCCCAAACAGGATCAGGTACATCTAACATCACAGCATCCACGAAGACATGGTAATAACTCCAGCTTATATCCGCATAACCAAGTACTTACCATATCCAGTACTTCTCCCGTCTAGACGGTGCGGCCCTCCACAAATCGCACACTAGTTTGCCAACCGCTGCGTACCTTTTGGCAGCCCCGGAGGTCTCTCACAGCGGAGAACCTTTCACGGAGATTACGGCAGATACTAGTTTTCTTAATCTCTCTCTGGAGCTTCGAGAAATGCTCTACAACTACGCTATAGTAGGATTCTAGATTGTTCTCGCTAAATTCAAGCCGACTACGCAACATGTCCGTCTAGGAGGAGCATTCTATTCAGAATGAAATAATATCTATGTACAATATCTAGCAAGATCAACTTTTCCTCACTCCGGACAGGCAAGCCAATCCGCTCCAAGGCATCTGCAGTCTTTAATCAAGAAAACGGCTTTGCATTTCTCCAACACCCATATTTTCCCGCCGATCTGATTCCCTATGTTGCAGAATATGAACTCTGCTTCTCTGCCACTCTGATGTCGTTTCGTTCACGATAGCAACAAGACTCCAAAGGCCTTCCCAAAATCTATAAATGTTCCTGGTCCATGTAAAGAAGCACGGCACCTACCAGTGAAATTCATTCCCCCACAAGCCTCCGACAATCATACGGAAATAGGGATCGGTCGCATTCGAAAATCCGCTTCACGGCGAAGTCGGACCAGGACAACGTAAAGTACCCATCCTATGGCTTCTTCATTGTGTCTAACTGGGCAGATGAAGAGCCGGAATACTATGGTATGGAAAATGTTGATAGCGCTATGGGGCTTCTAAGAAACGCCACTTTTTAGGGGGGTTCCATTGTTCGTAATAAATTTGTGTCTTTTGCTTATTGCCGAACACTCATCCTCGGACAGTCCTGTTTAGGGTTGAATTGGTACGAAGTTTGGCTATTCACTAATAATTGCCGCACTATCTTTATTCAAAAGTTTTTGTATCATCGAATTTCCTCCCAATCATCCCATTTGGAAAATAGCTGGACTCAGTATACAAAGCACGTGTAAGCTATGAGAATGACGCAGCGCTTTTATCGCGAGGTTTGCTGGAATCAGGAATGCGCATACAATCGCGAGAGCATGAGCGAAAAGATCTGAACACCAAAACGCACTTGGCTCGCTGCTTACGCCATGATGTGACAATGAGGTTTTAGCGTTAATAGAGATATATTTTCGGACTAAAGACATGGAAGCTAGGTTCCGACTGTTAGTACACAGATCTACACTCGATGTGTTAAATCAATAGTAAGTGGGAACTTTAGCGTACTACGCCTCTTTACGTCCGGTTGAAAGCATATATAATCACGCACTACTATTTTGACGTATCACTGCCTGCTTTGCATGGTCGGAACATGCACCGTTTAATCGCCAAGATCAACAGCACTCTCATTTGGACGTGAAGAGGTGCTGTGAGACCTTTGGACTGGCCATAGCGAATGCAAGCCATGGAAGTGACATCGCTTTCTTGAAGGTCTACTGTTTCTTAGAGGGTCAAGTGTTAATCCTCGATTGCAGTATGGTGGAAATCACCTTCAAGGTTGAGCTCTAAGGCTTTGGCATCATGTAGTGGTGGACCGAAGCGATGCCCACCAAGATAGTTATCAACCACCCAGGCGCATCTGTTGTTAGCTTTGTGAACCCTCCCCTAAACAGCAAAAATACCAAGGTTTCCCACATTAAAGGGTATGCGCAGGTGGCTGAGTTAACCAGCGGGAGTGAACAGACAGTGCATATCAAGAAGTTTCCGGTCACCAGGGCGATTACCCTTTTAGTATATCCAGATCGCTGACGCGCACTGAAGTTGCTCTTGGCGTTCAGGGACATACGAAACGACATCGACTTGAGGCCCGGTGGTAGAACTCCACACGAACCTCCATAAGGTTGTAAACTAACATAGACTCGTTCGTTCATGTTATATCAGGGAAGGTGATACCAAACGACATAAATGCATGCTCATTTCAATCAGCACGCATAGCCACTTCAACGTATCGCTACCTGCTTGGGCATGGTTCTGTATCGAAAGAGTGAAATTTACACCGTTTGACTAACACGATCGGCACACACTTTACGAGGTGCAAAAAGGTGGTGTAGGTAAAGCTGGATCGTGTGCTTTCCTTACATATTCGGTCAGCTCAGCCAGGCGTATCAATACATAAATAGGGGTTCGGCACTCTGTGTTAAACGCCAATTAGCACCAAAAAGACCGGTACTTATTGCAGCGCCAAATAGGACTATATATAGGCTTAAATTCCGGCCAACACTCCGCCATACATCCACCGCACCCCACGCCATCCCTTTTGTATCCGACTCTGCAAGATTGGCGTGGCGCAGTAAGCACAGCGCCTGTCACTCACTTTATCTGTTAAAGATCAAGAAGGCTGAGCCTAAGAGAAGCTACACAGCATGCTCACAATTTTAATTTCACAAATCTTGCTTCTTTGGTAGTTTGGCTTTCGTAAAATCAGTTCGTCATGCGCCGGATACTAGAGTCCACAGCTCATTAGCCTGACGCTCACCGCTCGCCCTGCTCCCAGGCTGAAATTTCAGCCTGGAGATTAACTTATCGCATGGGGGGATGCCTTGACAAAAAGAATTCCCAGAGTTGCATTCTCTGGGCTCCCCACGCCTTGAGCCGGCCTTATACACAGCCTCCAGCCTTGGGAACCCACGGCTACCCGGTGGCCAGAAGCAAATGCAGGAACATGAAGAGATAAGCTCTTAGCCTGCCACTCCCTGGACCCAAAACTGCGTCATGGCGAGTGAAGTTCCGTGAGCTTAACCTTCTGCACCGTTTCTGAAGTTTTATTCCTCCCGTTCACTCGTATTCCTTGTGGAACTTGCTTCACTAGAGTGCGCGTTTATAGATGCACTTTTGCCAACCATGCTTCATGTTATTTGTTTTGGATCCTTCCCCCTTATTCTATGTCTGTCAAATTCATTCAATAGAAGAGGCCCGGACGGACCCTTCGGAATGGCTCATCATCCATCCACACTCCTTAAAGCCAGTTGCCTTCTCTCGTTTGTTTGACCATTAAGTGTCTCTGCATTCATCACTACTTCTACCTTGGCACTCATAGGCAGTAGCTTACCTGCACACAAAAAAAATATCAACAATCATTGCATTTTCTGATACTCCAGGTTGAGATTTCGTCAGTCTCGGGGTCATAAAATTTTTGTAATACACCGCACATCTTCTGGCGCTCGGCTGGAGCTTCGCACCTTAGCCAATTTTTCGCTTCCTCAATGGCAGAAAACTTTCAGTTGTCTCCTGAAGACTGGCTGTGTATTCTTACTTTATCGACAAAATACCCCCAGCGTGTTCTTTTGAAAGCGTGTTGCGAAGGTTACTTCTACTTTTTTGCCACCTTATTCTCGGTTAATAGACTAATACCTACTAGCCTACACACCCAAATCAGACCCGCCCTTCCATCCTTCAACATTGCAGCGGTCATTAAATAGCTCAGGCCTTGGCGAGCTCTCTAGGGGTGCCTTGGATTACCTGACAGGGTCCAATTTGTCTCAAAAACAGTCCATCTATGGACAAGATTACGCTTTAGAGGCCACTCAGCATCCTTCATCACCTCCTCAATATAAAAACCCCCAGGATTACGAAGCATTCGGACAAAACTCTATCGCCAGCCCAGCGGTCAGCCAAATAAGTCACCTCGATATCAACTCTACTATCGCCCAGTCAACTCTCCAACAGAATACGAATACGCGGGGGTTAGCCGCTAAGTTCTTTTGCACCTTTTGCGCCGAGAATGGAAAGTCAGAGAACAACAGGTACGGTACAAAGTCAGATTGGAAAAGGCATTTGACGAAATTCCATGAGACTGGAGAAGAATTTCCATGTTCAATTTGCGCTGAGGTTTTTAAACGCTATTATGATTTGCGTCAGCATTTTCGACAATCTCACTCTGACCAACCTACACCGCCAGCCACCGATATTAGGGTGCAGATGCCTGACAAGGACAAGAAATTGGCATTTGGATGTGGTTTCCTAAAATGCAAAGCAGTGCTTTCCGCGTGGGAAGAATGGTGCAAGCACGTAGCAGGACACATTGAGCGCGGTGGAACAGTGTCACAGTGGCGCTATTCCACAGTCATTCGAAACCTTCTTCGCCAGGAAGGCATATGTGATGACGCCAAAGCCTTTCTCACACATGCTTGCAATAAGTGGAACAAAGACCGATCCGAATTGGAGTGGCGTCCAGAAGATTCGATCACCAGGATTCTCAGACAAAAGCTCGAATGCTGTGACTTTGGCCCTGACCGTGATACATTCCTGGAGTTGTCGTTTAAAACGGGTTTCAATATGCCATTCGGTTTGCCTGTCAAGCTCGGAATACCGAGCTTGGATTCTATTTCAAAGCACGATACTTTAAATATATATGAGCTAGATGACATTCATACGGATGGCCTCTCAAATTCCTACTCTACCTCACAATTCGAAAACGCGCCACCGGAATACCAGCTAGCTTCTCCTTCACTGGAGCAACCCCAGTTAGGTTCTACCATCACGGACGCAGCGCAGCGCCAGACTCCCAACCATGAGCTATCTCTCAATGCAATCCCTCACCATGCCCTCACCTCTACTTCCCTGGATCCCGCTATTCACCCAGTTTTCAAACTCAACAGCCAGTTTCAGCATCAGCATCAGCATCAGCATCAGCATCAGCATCAGCAGCAACAACAGCAGCAGCAACAGCAATCCAACACGGAACCTCGGAATAGTAAGAAAATATCGGCTCCAAAACGCTTAATGGATGGGTTTACAAGGTCTAGAGTACCTAAAAAGTCGCAACGCTCCCAAACCGCGGTGAGTCGCAATGCGCAAATTGTCAATTCGCCCAGGCAGTGGTCTATGGCAGAGGTCAATGGTGCCCCACATCAGCCAGGCGGAGATCAGAATCCCAATTTCCCGTTTGCGGATCCTCCACCACTGAGCGGCCTTCCCGGATCGATCCCAGCCCCAGGCAGAGCCCGCGATGGTACTCGAATCCCGCAATATTTGCCCACACAATCCAGAGTTCCCATTGCCACAGATGAAGTGATGCAAGGAGCCGATAACGTTCTACCCCAGCACAATGCCTTTCAGGCCCGACCGCAAATACCTCCTGGGGCCAGGTCGGCATTAGATAGGTCACGCCAACGTGCTATCAAAGCAGCTGCTCCAACCCGAAATCTTAGAGGCGGCGGGACCGTCCACAACCTATCCTAAAATGGACATTTGAGGACATGACGGGCTTTCCCATGTTATCCTTACTGCAAAGTTAGGTATGAGGTGGGCGGGGTGAAGCTTACATCTACCTCCACACCTACAGGCCATACCAGCTTGTATTTGACCTCTGATACGATTTCCTCAGGTCCATTGTTAGCTGTTATCAACTTAGAGCCTCTCCTGCGGCTCAAAAATCTTTCCTTGTTCTTAATATGGGAATCTTTTGTAATCTTACGACCTTGTCCTGTCTAAGGTGCCTTTATTTACACTCACCAGGGCCGTTTCAAGACCCCTTCACAATCTCCACAGTTCCAACAACTGGGAGTTTATAACCTTCAGCCCACATTTCTATCGTACTAGCTTTATTCAATGTGGCCCTAACTATAAAGCACCTTTAGAATATCTATTTACCATTCACTATGTCTTTTCTTAAAATATCTCGACGCTAAAAATAGGTCGACAGGACCATAGAGCTTTAGCCAGAGCAAAGACTTTTTGAAATTAAGAAGAATTTAGATTCCATCCCGTTAAAGAATAGAAAGTACATCAATCAGAGATGATCAATCCGTTCAGGAAAACACAGAGTTAAATATACGTCTCATGTACTGACCCCTTTAACAATATGACTTCTATCCCAGTACATCTCATGTTTTATAGTCGGCGATGAGCGGTTCTCCATCAATGCTGCAATGATACCCACCGTCCTTCCCCTGGTACAAGCCAAACTCTTAAATTCTCCTCTCGTCGCCATCGCGCCGACAATCGCATCAATCGGCATCTCTTGCTTGTCCAGAAGATCCATCAGCAGCCGTCTCTGATACGCGAACGCAAGGATGGACGCAATGGTCTCGGGGGGATGAGGCAGGACGAACGGGCTCCGCAACGTGTATGCTAAAGCAGTGGTTTCTAGGAGCGAGACCAGAATGGTAATAGAGACGGCAAGGGACCGCCAGAACAACGCAAATGTCTCTAAATCGCTGCCTAGCTTTCCGCCCTGCGTTGACGTAGGCGGCGCTACGTGACGCAGGAACGCGTTGCCTTTCAGAAAAAAACGAGGAGAGGCAAACAGTGAGCGCTTCGGCTAGTACACTGTTGATGCTGACGGTGCAGAGCAGGTGGTGCTTGTTGCGGAGCGCTTTCAGGGACTGGACATACAATACGACTACGGTGTAACCGAGCCCCAGTATACTATGTTGCGCACGGCGGCGTGCTAGGCAGTACCAAGCCTTCATTGTGCGGATAGAGCTGTCGAGCTGGCTCCAGTAGAATTTGAGGACGACGCCGAGGGGCTGTTAGGATCTAGGGTATTTTCTAGAGGAGCATGTTTGCTTTGGAGAAGGTTAGGTTGGGGGCCATGACAAGCATTAACAACTGTAGAGTGGTGGAGGTGTTAGTGGAGAATAGGTTGGAGCATTAGTTGCTTGGGGATATTCTGGGTCTGTCTGAGCTTTGAATTTGGGGATCTGGTTCTTGGATGAGTCCTCTTTGCCCCAGCTTGGCTTTAATTATATATTAAAAAAAAAAAGGGGGCACATAGCAACGGTGCCCCAGGGTATTTAAAATGGCTTTGTTGTGGGTAATTCCTATTGATGCAATATGGAACTGCTCACACGATAACGGCTTGGAAAGCATTGCCGCGTTATAACGAGAGCAACTGTGTCTAGGGATTTTTGCCTCTGTTTTTAGATACTTTGCTCGCTACTTTAACATACACTTATACGAAGACTAAGGCTAGAACTTGACAGGAAATAGGATAAAGACAAGAGGGGAGGTTTGGCGGGACCGAATAGATGGCGATTACGATTACTAATGAGCGTGGATGGCACGTGAAGTCAGGTTATGGAGCAAGGGGGTAGTAGCCATGCATCAAGCAGCCGTGCTGTAGGCAAGGCTCCTGCTTTTCCTTAAATGCGAGTTAGTAAGGCCTCTGGCTGTAAAAGGAGGAAGCGCCTAAAGGCGGCTGTAGGTGTAGTTGAACCAGGGTCTCTCACCTATCACAGTCTAACTCCAACCCCGACTTCGGGCTAGAGCCCCTACCACCGGCAGCGGCGGTGGAGCTAAGTTGAATTAAGCTTTACGGGGAGTTGTTAATCCTGACGTTAATAAGCTATACGAAGAAGCTGTTGCTAAGGCTACCGCTAAAGTGAAAGGCAAGGTTACGGGCGAGGCAGATATATAAACCGGTGGGCAGCAAGCCGAGTGGGAAGGCAGGCAGGAAGACAGGCAGGAAGATGAGCAAGAAGATGAGGATGATGAGGATGATGTAGTTAAGTATACGATCCTCGACGACTGGTTTGAACCTCAACACCATGCCAAGACTCACGATAGTAATCTAAATATATACAATCTACTTGGATTCTGGATTATCTGGATTATCTGGATTATCCGGTTAAGATATCCGGTTAAGAGGCTTGATCCTATATTTAGATTGGATTTGAAGCGATTTTCGTATCCAATCCAGTCCATTGACAACACTAGTCAATATTTCAGTCGGTATCACCACTCCATTAAGTCAGAAGGAGAGGGAAAGTGAAAGTGGCTTGTTTTTGTGGAAAGGGCCCATTGGTGAACGATGAACCTGGCCCGTCAATAGTAGAGATCCTTGTTGGTAATAGCTCCTAATGGATAAATGGAAAAGGCTTATAGGGAAACAAAGTCTAATGTCTCGGAACTTGATTAGTTAAAATTTGTTTGAGTTACGGCTGAGAAGATAACATTAGATGACGGAAGGATGCAAAATCCAAGCTTAATCGCGTGCAGACTTGCTGATAAACAAACCCCATTTTTTAACCGACACCAGTACCATACCAAAACAGTACTTTGTCTCATCTTGTGACTCACTACCCTGTCTTTTAACATCACATGTCTCACTACTCATTTCTATTACCTATTCATTACCTATTACCGACTAAGTGGCAATGTCGACCTAGTGGCCAATTAGGTAACAGTTATAAATCATCGTCGGCGTCTCCGTCAACCTTTACCACGTATTTCATGTATATAGTACACCTGATTTCCATAGATTTACAATCAAGTCGCTCACTCAATTCTCCCACACTGCAAAGCTTACACATTTGCTAGTTTGTTTACTTGTTTGCTTTGTAATCAAACAACCAATCAAGCCTAGAGGTCTGATTTTAGCAGTCAATTAAGCCCTATATCGTCCCGTTTGATTGAGTTGGTTTGCTTGTTTGATATATAAGA